>Ga0209747_1001083_pt1 | contig 14710 bp, 8 predicted proteins | sample BarGraNGADG00311_FD_184498 | JGI IMG/M metagenome (GOLD analysis project Ga0209747, IMG submission 184498) | Arctic peat soil microbial communities from Barrow, Alaska - Barrow Graham LP Ref core NGADG0011-311 (SPAdes) (version 2) | ecosystem: Environmental > Terrestrial > Soil > Wetlands > Peat ... | reverse complement strand
CAGGCTCGCGACCGCTGAAATCTACGTTCCTGACGGCAGCCCGATCGACGAGGCGCTCGGCCGCACCACCCATCTCGCGGTCGGCGCCCACCAGGACGACCTCGAGATCATGGCGTTCGACGGGATCCTGAAGGGGTTCCAGCAGGCCGACCAGTGGTTCACCGGCGTCGTGGTGACCGACGGGGCGGGTTCGCCGCGCGACGATCTCTACAAGGCGTACACCGACGAGCAGATGCGCGAGGTGCGGCGCCGCGAGCAGAAGAAGGCGGCGTACGTCGGCGATTTCGCCGCGGCCGTGCTGCTGGACTATCCGAGCAGCGCCGTCAAGAACGGGGCCGACGCGCGCCCCAAGGCCGATCTCGCCGACATCCTCCGCGCGACGCGGCCCGAGGTGGTCTACACGCACAACCTCGCGGACAAGCACGACACGCACGTTGCGGTGGCGATGAGGACGATCGACGCCATTCGCACCCTCCCCGCCGACGCCCGGCCGGCACGACTGTATGGCTGCGAGGTGTGGCGCGATCTCGACTGGCTGCCCGACGCCGACAAGGTCGCCTTCGACCTGTCGGCGCACGAGAACCTGCAGGCGGCGCTACTCGGCGTGTTCGACTCGCAGATCTGCGGCGGCAAGCGGTACGATCTCGCGACGCAGGGCCGTCGCCGGGCCCACGCGACCTACGCGTCGTCGCACGCCACGGACGCGGCCGCTCTGCTCAACTACGCGATGGATCTCACGCCGCTCGTCGTCGATCCGTTGATCGACCCGGCCGCGTTCGTGGCTGGCTTCATCGATCGGTTCCGGTCCGACGTGCTCGATCGCCTCGGCCGCGTCCTCGGGAGCCGGCCGTGAGCCTCGACACCGAGGCGCCGCGCGGGGCTGGTTCAGCTCGAGGGGATCGACACCTGGTCTGAAACGACCGGTCGGGCCGGCCACGTCATCGTCAAGCATCAACGTCGTTCGCGTGATTGCATCATGATGTTGAAGACAGATGATGGCAAGATGCGATCCCGTGCCGCCCCGTTCCATGGGCTCGTCCGAGAGTCCTCCAGCGAAGCCAGGCCTCGATTCGGAAGGCGCCACGGTCCCGCGGGCGCGGCTGGCGCCGACTAGCGCGCCTGCTGCAGATAGTCGACCGCGAGGCTCGCCAGCGCGCGGACGCCGGTGACGAGCGCGCTCTCGTCAACGAAGAAGCGCGGCGAGTGGTTCGGCTCAACCTTGGTGGGGTCGGCCCCCTTCGGCGCCACTCCGAGGTGGAAGAACACACCCGGCACCTTCCGCTGGTACTGTGAGAAATCCTCCGAGGTGGTGGACACTGGCGCGTTCGGATCGAACCGCCCCGCCGCCACCCGCTTCAGCGTCGGCAGCATGCGGGCCGTCAGCGCCGGGTCGTTGTAGGTGATCGGGTTGCCGGGAACGATCGAGACCTCGGCGGTGGCGCCCGCCGACTGCGCGATGCCCATCACGGTGCGTCGCACCCGCTCCTGGATGGCCTGGCGCATCGCCTGATCGAACGTGCGCATCGTCCCCTCCATCTTCACTTCGTCGGGGATGATGTTGCTGCGGCTGCCCCCCTGGATGACGCCGAGCGTCACCACCACAGGCGCGGTGGTGAGGTTCGCCTGGCGGCTGACGATCGTCTGGAGGCCGAGCACGATCTGAGACGCCACGACGATCGGGTCCACTCCTTCCCATGGAAGCGCGCCGTGCGTCTGGCGGCCGCGGACCGTGATCCGGATGGTGTCGCCGGCGGCCATGATGCCCGCGGGCCGGACAAAGATGCTCCCCGCCTCAAAGGGGAAGACGTGGAGGCCGAACACCGCATCCACCTTCGGGTCGTCCAGCGCGCCTTCCTTGATCATCTCCTCTGCACCCCCCTCCTCACCGGACGGCGCACCTTCCTCGGCGGGCTGGAACAGGAAGACGACCGAGCCGGCCAGGTCGACCTTCATGCCGGCCAGAACCTCGGCGGCGCCCATCAGCATAGCCATGTGCGCGTCGTGGCCGCAGGCGTGCATCACGCCAACCTGCCGGCCGTTGTACTCGGTGCGCACCGTGGACTTGAACGGGAGGTCCAGTTCCTCGGTCACGGGCAGGGCGTCCATGTCGGCCCTGAGCGCCACGACCGGGCCCGGCTTGCCGCCGCGCAGCACGCCGACCACGCCCGTCCGCGCGATGCCCGTGCGGACCTCGAGGCCGAGGCCGCGCAGATGCTCCGCAACGATTCGGGATGTGCGGACCTCGCGGTTGCCGAGCTCCGGGTTCTGATGGAAATCGCGGCGCCAGGCGATCACGTTCGGCATGACCTGGGTTGCTGCGCGATCGAGTCTCTCGTGCAGCGGGTTCGGCCGGGACTCCTGGGCGTCGAGAAGAGGAACGAGAGCGGCGACAAGCGCCGCAACCAGTGACACGGTCAGGACGGTCTTCTTCACGCGTGTACTCCGGGAGGCAGATTCCGATCTGACGGCCACGCGAGCGTATCGACTGCGAGACCCTTCGGTCAAGCCTGCTCACCTTCCCCGAGAAATGGCGCGCGTCTTGGAGTACCATGGATGAACGGGTTCCGCGGTCGGATGCCGCGAGGTTCACCGGGGTTGGAGGAGCATCAGCATGAACAGGTCACGACCGTCATTCCTCAAGCGGGAACGCGAGAAGACGAAACGCGAGCGGCAGCAGCAGAAGACAACCCGTCGGGCCGAAGCGAGCGCACGCAAGGTGCCCGCGGCGGCCAGCGCGGATGGCGAAGACCCGGATATCGCCGGAATCCGCCTCGGCCCGCAGCCTCCGGAGGAGGAGGCCGGGTAGAGGGTCGGCGCCACATCACGATGCACGCCAATCCCGCGCCACGAGCAAAGCCGCCCATCGGCGGGACACGTGCCGTCGGCCGAACGCTGCTGGCGGCCATCGTGACGACCATCGCCTGCCTGGCCGCTGTCCAGATCGCGGAGGCGCAGGGCGCGGCGCCCGACAAGTGGGTTGCCACCTGGTCGGCGTCGGCTCACGGCCCCTACCCGTCCGGCAACGCGACGGCCGGTCCGGATCTCCGCTTCGCCTTCCCCGACCCGGTGGCCGGCGCCGTCGATCAGAGCTTTCGCCTGACGATCCGGCCCGGTCTGTGGGGGACGCGTGTGCGCTTGCGGTTCGCCAACACGTTTGGAAACCGGGCCGTCACGTTCGACGGGCTCTTTGTCGGCCTCCAGGGGCTGGGCGGCAACGTGGCGAGAGGCACGAACCGTCGAGTCACCTTTGGCGGGAAGGAGGCCGTGACCATCCCGGGCGGTCAGTCGGCGTGGAGCGACCCGTTGACGATCGACTTCGTGGACGTTCGCCACGCGGATCTGCTCGACGGCCGCCGCCTCGCCGTGAGCTTTCACGTAGTGGGCGCATCCGGCCCGATGACGTGGCACGCCAAGGCGATGACGACCAGCTACGTCACCTCGCCGAACTCCGGCGCACACGGCTCCGACGAGAGCGACGGCGCCTTCTGCTACTCCGCAGCCTCCTGGTTCTTCCTCGACGAGGTTGACGTGTTCGCGGCCGCGACGACGAGGGTGGTGGCGGCGTTCGGCGACTCGATCACCGACGGCACCAATACCACGATGAACGGCGACGACCGGTGGCCGGACGTCCTGTCGGGGCGGCTCAAGGCAGCCGGCGGTCCGGGCTGGGTGGTCGTCAACCAGGGCATCGGCGGCAACCTCGTGACCGGGCCAGCTGGCTACTCGGTCGCCACACCCTTCTCCGGCGGGCCGTCGGCCATCGACCGCCTGGAACGGGACGTCTTCGGCCTGTCCGGCCTGTCGGCCATCATCTGGCTGGAGGGGATCAACGATCTCGCCAAGGCCGACATCTCGGCCGACGAGGTGATCGAAGGCATGCGCGAGGTCGTCCGGCGGGTCAGGGCGAGGGGCGGGATCCGGATCTACGGCGCCACACTCACGTCGAGCCTGCAGAGCACGAGCGCCGCCTACGGCACGGCGGACGTCGATCGGAAACGGCGCGCGGTGAACGACTTCATCCGGAGCTCGGGGGTTTTCGACGGGGTCTTCGACTTCGATGCGGCGACGATCGACCGCGAGACGGGCACGGTCCGCGCCGAGTTCCAGCCGAACTCGACCGTCGGCGGCGCCGGCGACCTCCTGCACCCCAACCGCGCCGGGCAGCTGGCGATGGCGTCCGCCATCGACCTCAAGGCGTTCCAGCGCTGACGATGTCGGCCGAGGCCGCCCTGGCCCCTTATCCCTCGCCCTTCGCCCCTCGCCCTTCGCCCCTCGTCCCTTCCCCATCAGTGCCGTGTCCGCTTGCCGAAGGCCTCCGCAAACGCGTTGAAGCCGCCGCTGGCTGACGGGCGTGGCGCAGCGGTTGGTGCGGGTTGCGGCGGTCGCGGGCCGGACGGAGCGGGGCGCGGGCTCGGCTGCGCGGGGCGCGGGCCGGACGGCGCCGTACGCGCTTCGCGAGGCTGCGTGGCCTGGGCGTTCGTCCGCATCGAGAGCGCGATGCGCTTGCGCGCGATGTCCACTTCGAGCACGGTGACGGCCACCTTCTGCTGGACCTTCACCACTTCCGCCGGGTCCTTGACGAACCGGTCGGCCAGCTGGCTGACGTGCACGAGGCCGTCCTGGTGCACGCCGATATCCACGAACGCCCCGAACGCCGTGACGTTGGTGACGATTCCCGGCAGCTTCATCCCGGGCTCGAGGTCCTCGATCTTCTCCACGCCTTCCTTGAAGTTGAACGCCTCGAACTCCTGCCGCGGGTCGCGCCCCGGCTTCGCCAGCTCCGCGAGGATGTCGGTCAGCGTCGGCAGCCCCACCGTGTCAGTGACATAGCGCTCCGGCACGATACGGGCACACAGCGTCGCATCGCGCAGCAGGTCGCTCACCTGGCACCCGAGGTCGCTCGCCATCCGGTCGACGATGCCGTAGCTCTCCGGGTGAACCGCGCTCGCATCGAGTGGGTGGTCGCCGCCGCGAATGCGCAGGAAGCCGGCGCACTGCTCGAAGGCCTTGGGGCCGAGCCGCGGCACGCGCAGCAGGTCGTTCCGGGATCGATACGCACCCTGTTCGTTCCGAAACGCAACGATCTTTCCGGCCAGCGACGGCCCGAGGCCCGACACGTAGCTGAGGAGCTGCTTGCTCGCTGTGTTCAGCTCCACGCCCACTCCGTTCACGCACGACACCACCACATCGTCGAGTCCGTTCTTGAGCGACGGCTGATCGACGTCGTGCTGATACTGGCCGACGCCAATCGACTTCGGATCGAGCTTGACCAGCTCCGAGAGCGGGTCCATCAGCCGCCGGCCGATGCTCACCGCTCCGCGCACGGTCAGGTCCTGGTCCGGGAACTCTTCACGAGCGACGTCGCTCGCCGAGTAGATCGATGCGCCGCTCTCGTTGACGACGGCGATGAGGATCGAGGACGGGAGACCGAGACCGCGGACGAACTGCTCCGTCTCGCGGCCGGCCGTCCCGTTGCCGATCGCCACCGCCTCGACGCTGAAGCGGTGCGCGAGCGCGAGCACGGTGTCGCCCGCCTGCTTGATCTGCGCGGGTGATGCGGCCGTCGGGTAGACGACGTCGTGGTGCAGGAGCTTCCCCTGCGCGTCGAGGCACACCAGCTTGCACCCGGTGCGGAAGCCCGGGTCGATCGCGAGAACGGTTTTCTGCCCGAGCGGCGATGCCAGCAGCAGTTGTCGGAGGTTGGCGGCAAAGACGCGGATGGCTTCGGTGTCCGCCTTCTTCTTCGACTCGAACCGGGTCTCGCCCTCGATGGCCGAGCCGAGGAGCCGCTTGTAGCTGTCGTGCGCGGCCAGGCGCACCTGCTCGCCGCCAGGCGTGCCGGGCGCCTGGAGGAACAGGCGCTCGAGGACGGCAATCGCCCCCTCGTCCCGCGGCGCGATGCGGACACGGAGGAACCCTTCGGCCTCGCCGCGGCGGACCGCGAGCATGCGGTGGCTGGGGATGCTGGAGACCGGCTCGGCCCAGTCGAAGTAGTCCTTGAACTTCGCGCCCTCGGTTTCCTTGCCGGGCACGACCGCGGACTTCACCGCCCCCTGGCTCCAATAGAGTTGCCTGAGCGTGGCCCGCGCGATGGCATCGTCGCTGAAGCGCTCCGCGAGGATGTCGCGCGCCCCGGCGAGCGCAGCCTCCGCGTCGGGGACGTTCTTCTCCGCGTTGATGAACGCGGCCGCCTGGTCGAGCGGGGCGATGGTTGCCTGGTCTTGGAAGAGCATGTCGGCGAGCGGCTCGAGCCCGGCTTCCTTCGCGATCGTCGCGCGCGTCCGGCGCTTCGGCCGGTACGGCGCGTAGACGTCTTCGAGCGCGGTCATCGTCTCGGCCGCGGCCACCTCGGCGGACAGGTCGTCGGTGAGCAGTTCCCGTTCCTGCAGCGACTGGAGGATGGCGGCACGCCGCCCGTCGAGCTCGGCCAACTGCGCCATGCGGTCGCGAATCTGGGTGATCGCGACCTCGTCCAGGGTCCCCGTCGCCTCCTTCCGGTATCTGGCGATGAAAGGCACCGTCGCCCCTTCGGTCAGCAATGCCGCGGTCGCCGCGACCTGGCGCGGCGCCACTTTCAACTCCCCTGCGATCTTCCCGACGTACGACTCGTTCACGCTGGCTCCCCCGTTTGACCGTGACAGAACCCGATCGAACCACAACACGATTTCAACCACTGAGGCCACAGAGCGACACCGAGGCATGCACGCAGAGACACGCATTTCTCTCCGTGATCTTTGTGGCCTCCGTGGTTGGTACGTCCGGTCCCTGTTCGTGTCCTGCGGAGCCGGTCGCGCCGCCACGCCAACGGGTGGTGATGCTCCCGGCGCCGCCCAGCCGCCTCGTCAGTGGGCAGACTACCATCGTAGCGGAATTTGTGGTCAAATCCCCGGGCGACCGCTACGCCGGCGGGGCGACCGGCGGATCTCCCGCACGTTGGACGACGGCGACAGCGTAGGGGCGACCGGCAGGTCGCCCGATTCGACGAACACGTCCCATCACCGTGGACACGCCGATGCACCAAGTCTTGCGACAGCACAAGCAGTATCTCCTGACGGGCGTGTCGTACGTCATCCCGATGATCGCGTGCGGCGGCATCCTCATCGCGACGGCCATCGCGCTGCTGACGATGCTCTACCCCGGGTCGATGACGAGCACAGGCGGACCCGATTTCTCAGGGGCGCCGACGCTCAAGATGGTGCTCGACATCGGCGATGCCGCGTTCAAGATGGCACTGCCCGTGCTGGCCGGCTTCATCGCGTACGGCATGGCGGGGAAACCGGGCCTCGTGCCGGGGCTGATTGGCGGCTACCTCGCGGGCACGACCAACGCCGGGTTCCTGGGCGCGCTGCTCGTCGGCCTTCTCGCGGGCCACGTGGTCAACCTGTTGAAGAAGATGCCGGTGAACAGGTACGTCCGGCCGATCATGCCCATCCTCATCATCCCGATCGTCTCCGGCCTCGTCGTCGGGACGGTGATGCTGAAGGTGGTGGGCGTGCCAATCGCCAACGTCATGACGTTCCTCGGCAGCTGGCTGCAGTCGATGAGCGGCGGCAACGCCGTGGTGCTCGCGATGATCCTGGGCGCGATGATCGCGTTCGACATGGGCGGCCCGGTGAACAAGGCGGCGTTCTTCTTTGGCGCCGCCATGATCAAGGAAGGGAACTACGCGGTGATGGGCGCGTGCGCCGCGGCCATCTGCACGCCGCCGCTGGGCCTGGCGCTGGCGACATTCGTCGGGCGCAGGTTGTGGACCGACGAGCAGAAGGAGTCGGGAATCGCGGCGCTCGGCATGGGAATGGTGGGGATTACCGAGGGCGCCATCCCGTTTGCGGCCGGCGACCCGGTGCGGGTCATCCCGTCAATCATGCTAGGCTCCATGGTGGCGGCGACGGTGGCGATGCTCGGTGGGGTGGGCGATCATGCCCCGCACGGCGGCCCGATCGTGCTGCCGGTGGTGGACAACCGGCTCGTGTACGTGATCGCCATCGTCGCCGGCAGCATCGTGACGGCGCTGGCGATCAACACGATCAAGCGCCTGACGGAAAAGCCGCCGACGGTGAGTCCGCCGTAGTGAGCCGTCTGTAGGGGCGATCGGCCGGTCGCCCGGTCATCTGCCCCGGCTCGCGCCCTTTGGAGTACCTCATGAAGATCGTCGCTGTCACTGCCTGCCCGACCGGGATCGCGCACACCTACATGGCTGCCGAGCAGCTCGAGAAGACGGCGAAGAAGCTGGGACACACCATCAAGGTCGAAACGCAGGGCGCGATGGGGATCGAGAACGAGTTGACGCAGGCCGACGTGGACGCGGCCGACGTCGCCGTTATCGCGGCCGACATCGCGCTGGAGCGCCCGGAGCGCTTCGACCGCATCCGCAAGGTCGAGGTCGCGGTGCAACTCGCCATCAGGAGTCCCGAGACGGTGTTCGGCAAGCTGTAGATGTGGGACCTCGGTTCGGGATCGTGAAGACGGGCCGGTCCCTGTTGTGATTTGAACGGACGCGACATCATGGCTTTCGCCTACCGGTTCACCTGCCCGCTGGCGAGCGGCGTTCACGCGCGCCCGGCCAGCGCGCTCGAGCACGTCGCGCGCCGCTTCACCGCGGACGTCTCGCTCACCAACGACCGGACCGGCCAGATCGCCAACGCCAAGAGCGTCCTCGGCATCGTCGGCCTCGACATTCGTTACGGCGACCAGTGCCGCATCGTCACCGTGGGCCGCGACGCGGCATGGGCGGTCGAGTCGCTGCGCGTCTTTCTCGAGCAGGCGTTCCCCCGTGCCGATGACGCGCCGCCGCCTTCCGCGCGGCGGCCGGGAGACGTGCGCCTGCCACCGGTGCTGAAGCAGGCGAACGCCGTGGTGACGCCGGGCACGCCCGTCGTGCACGGCATCGGCATCGGCCGCGCGTTCTCGATGGGCGGGTTCGCGGTGCCCGACACGATTCCGCTCACCGGTGTCAGCGACCTGGAGGCGGAGGTGCACCGCGTCGAGGAAGCGTTTGGCCGCCTGCTCAGCCGCTACGACGCGAGGCTCGACGCGTGGGATGACGGCGTGGAGTCGGACGTGTTGCGCGCGCACCGGTCGGTCGCGCGCGATCCGGAGTTCGGCCAGGCGATCGTCCACGCGTTGCGCACCCATGGGTGCACCGCGGCGGGGGCTATTGCCGAGGCCGAAGCGCAGTTCAGCGGGATGCTGGCCGCGACGGGAAGCGCGCTGCTCCGCGAGCGGGCGCTCGATATCCGCGACGTCTGCCGCGCGTTGCTGCGGGAGGTGTACGGGACGGCGCTGCCCGAGGACGACATCCGGCTCAGTGCCGACGCTGTCTGCCTGGCGGAGACGCTGACGCCGGGGCAGTTCCTCGCGCTCGATCGCCAGTGGCTGAAGGGTCTCGCGCTGGCGCACGCGGGCACGACGTCGCACACGGTGATCCTCGCGCGGTCGGCGGGCATTCCGACGGTTGTTGGCGTGGACGGTCTCGACGCCGCCGCGCTGGATGGGCAGGACGTGGTGGTGGATGCCGACCTCGGCGTGGTGGTCACCGGGCTGACCGCCGAAGCCCGCCGCTACTACGACATGGAGCGGCACCGGCTCGAGGGGCGCCGCGTGCGCGTGCACCGGTTCGTTGAGCGGCCGGCCGCCACCGAGGATGGGCGGCGGATCGAGGTGGCGGCGAATGTCGGATCCGCCGTGGAGGTGGCGCAGGCCGTCGCGGGCGGCGCGGAAGGAATCGGCCTCTTCCGGACCGAGATGCTGTTCCTCGCCCGCAAGGACCCGCCCGGAGAGGACGAGCAGTTCGAGCAATATCGCCGAGCGGTGGTGGACGCGGGCGGACGGCCGGTGATCGTACGGACGCTGGACATCGGCGGCGACAAGCCGCTGCCCTACCTCGACCTGCCGAAGGAAGACAATCCGTTCCTCGGCTTCCGCGCGGTGCGCATCTACCCGGAGTTCGAGGCGCTGTTCCGCGTGCAGATCCGCGCGCTGCTTCGCGCGTCGGCATTCGGGCGGCTGCAGGTGATGATCCCGATGATCTCGCGCCTCGACGAGGTGACATGGGTGAAAGGGGTCATCGCGGACGAGCGGGTGCGGCTGGCGGAGGCGGGCGTCGCGTTCAACGCCGAGATGCCGCTCGGCGCGATGGTGGAAGTGCCGTCGGCGGCATTCCTCATCAGGCCGCTCAGTGACGCACTCGACTTCTTCAGCATCGGGACGAACGACCTTCTCCAGTATTTCCTGGCGGCCGATCGCGCCAACCCGAGGCTGGCCGCGCTCGCCAACCCGCTCGAACCATCCTTCCTCCGCCTGCTCGATCGCATCGTCTCCGAGATCCACGCGCACGGGAAGTGGGTGGGGCTCTGCGGCGAGATGGGCGGCCAGGTACGGCACCTTCCAGTGCTCGTGGGGCTGGGCCTCGACGAAATCAGCCTGGCGTCGCCGGAGATTGCCGCGACCAAGGCGCGGCTCGCCGGCTTGTCGGCCACCGGCTGCCGCGCCCTGGTCGAACGCGCGCTCCAGATGTCCACGGCGACCGATGTCGCGCGGCTGCTCGAGGAGCGCGACCACTGGCGGCCGCTGCCGCTCATCGACCCGCACCTGGTGTCGGTCGATGCCGACTGCCGCACGAAGGAAGAGGCCATCAAGACGGCCGCGGACCTGCTGTACGCGGCTGGGCGCACGGAACGCCCGCGCGATGTCGAAGAGGCGGTCTCCGAGCGCGAGGCGACCTACTCGACGGGATTCGGACACGGCTTTGCGATCCCGCACTGCAAGACGGACGCGGTGAGCGCCAACTCGATGGCGGTCGTCAAGCTGCGTGCGGGCGTGAACTGGGGCTCGCTCGACGACGAGCCGGTGCGCGTCGTCATCCTCCTCGCCATCAGGCAGGCGGACCAGGCGACCACGCACATGCGGCTGCTCGCGTCGCTCGCGCGCCGGGTGATGCACGGGGAGTTCAGGCGCCAGATCGAACAGGAACAGGATCCGGCTGCGCTCTGCCGGCTCCTGGATGAGCCATCGGAGTCCTCAACCCCTTTTCTCGAGGAGACGTCATGAATCGTCGTGGACGACATCTGTTGGTGATGGCCGTCGTGTGGCTGGTCGTCATGCTGGCCGGCGTCCAGGGGCAGCAGCCGCAGCAGGCGCAGCATCCGTCCTCGCCGCCGCCAGACCTGACCAAGGGGTTGACCCTCTACGTCGTGCCGTACGCGCACCTCGACACCGAGTGGCGGTGGGACTACCCGACGACGATCCGCGAGTACCTGCCGAAGACCATCCGCGACAACTTCGCGCTGTTCGAGAAATACCCCCACTACATCTTCAACTTCAGCGGCGCGAACCGGTACCGGATGATCAAGGAGTACTATCCGGCCGACTACGAGAAGGTGAAGAAGTACATCGCCGCCGGCCGCTGGTTCCCGTCGGGTTCGTCGATGGAGGAGAACGACGTCAACTCGCCGTCGGCCGAGTCGATCATCCGGCAGGTGCTCTACGGCACGCAGTACTTCACGCGCGAGTTCGGCAAGACGAGCGCGGAGTACATGCTGCCCGATTGCTTCGGCTTCCCCGCCTCGCTGCCCAGTATCCTGAATCACGCCGGCATCAAGTACTTCTCGACGCAGAAGCTCTCCGCGAGCTGGCAGCCCGCGGCCAGGGTGGGCGGGCCCGATTCGCCCGAGAAGACGCCGGACGGCATTCCGTTCAACGTCGGCGTGTGGGAAGGCCCGGATGGCAGTCGCATCATCGCCGCGCTGAATCCCGGCAGCTACAGCCAGTCGGTGACCTACGACATCACGAAGACGCCGCCGCCCCCGCCGGCCCCGGCCGCGGGGCAGCAGCCGGCGCGGCCGCTGGTGGACTGGCCGTCGCGTATTGGCCTGAACGGCCAGGTGACGGGCGTCTTCACCGACTACATGTACTACGGCACCGGCGACACGGGCGGCACGCCGACCGAGGCGTCGGTTCGGTTGATGGAAGCCATCCTCACCAAGGGCCGCATCATCCTGCCGAACCCGTTTGCGACGCGCGGCGGCACTCAGGCGCAGCAGGCGCCCGCACAACCCGCCGCGGACACGCAGGTCGGCGACGGCCCCGTCCGCGTCATCCAAGGCACCGCGGAGGCCATGTTCCTCAACATCAGGCCCGACCAGTGGGCGCGGCTCCCGAGATACAAGGGCGACCTCGAGTTGATCAACCACTCGGCCGGTTCGATCACGTCTCAGGCGTATGTGAAGCGGTGGAACCGGCAGAGCGAACTGCTCGCCGACGCCGCGGAGAAAGCGTCGGTCGCGGCCGCGTGGCTGGGCGGCCGGCCGTACCCGATCGCGCGGATCAACGACGCCTGGACGCTCGTAGCGGGCGCGCAGTTCCACGACATCATCCCGGGCACCAGCATCCCCAAGGCCTACGAGTACGCGTGGAACGATCAGATCCTCGCGATGAACCAGTTCGCCGGCGTCCTGTCGAGCGCCACCGAGGCGGTGGCCTCGAGCCTCAACACACAATCGGCCGGCACGCCCATCGTCGTTTTCAACCCGCTGAACATCGCGCGCGAGGACGTGGTGGAAGCATCCGTGGCATTCGCGGGCGGCGCGCCGAAGGGCGTTCGCGTCACCGCTCCCGACGGCAAGGACGTGCCGGCGCAACTCACCGCGTCGGGCAAGGTCCTGTTCCTCGCAAAGGTGCCATCGGTGGGCTACGCGGTGTTCGACGTGCAGCCGTTCGAGACGGTCGCGGCGGCACCGGCGAAGGCCACAGCCCCAACCAGGGCAACGACGACCAAGAAGGGTGTCTCACCCTCGCTCAGCGTCAGCGAGACCGCCCTGGAAAACGGGCGCTACCGCGTGACCGTCGATCAGAACGGCGACATCGCGAGCCTGTTCGATAAGACCCTGAACAAGGAACTGCTTTCCGCGCCGGCACGCCTCGAGATCAAGACCGACAACCCGCGCAACTGGCCGGCCTGGAACATGGATTGGGAGGACCAGATGCGGGCGCCGCGCGCCTACGTGCACGGCCCGGCCAGAATCCGCATTGTCGAGAACGGCCCGGTGCGCGTGGCGCTCGAGATCGCGCGCGACACGGAGGGTTCGACGTTCGTGCAGACGATCCGGCTTTCGGCCGGTGATGCCGGCAACCGGGTGGAGATCGCCAACGCCATCGACTGGATGACGAAGGAAGCGCACGTCAAGGCGGTGTTCCCGCTGACGGCCTCCAATCCGAACGCCACCTACAACTGGGACATCGGCACGATCGAGCGACCCACGAACAACGAGCGGCAGTTCGAGGTGGCCTCGCACCAGTGGTTCGACCTCACCGACAAGACGGGCGCGTTCGGCATCACGGTGCTCTCCGACTCCAAGATCGCCTCAGACAAGCCGGCCGACAACACGCTGCGCCTCACGCTCGTGCGTACGCCCGGCATCCGCGGTGGCTACGACGACCAGGCGTCGCAGGATCTCGGCCACCACGAGTTCGTCTACGGCATCGCGAGCCATGCTGGAGACTGGCGACAGGGCCAGACCGACTGGCAGGGACAGCGCCTGAACGCGCCGCTCCTCCCGTTCGAGACCGCGAAGCACGCGGGCACACTCGGCAAGACGTTCGGGCTGCTCGGTGTCAGCAACGGCCGCGTCCGCGTCCTCGCGGTGAAGAAGGCCGAGCAGTCCGACGAGGTCATCGTCCGCGTCGTCGAACTCGACGGCAAGCCGGCAAAGGGCGTCCGCTTCACCTTCGCGTCGCCGCTGGCCGCGGCCCGCGAGGTGAACGGCGTGGAGAGCGCGACAGGCGAAGCATCGGTGGTGAAGGGCGAACTGGTGACCGACTTCACGCCCTACCAGGTGCGAAGCTTCGCGGTGAAGCTGGGCGCGGCGCCGGCGAAGATGATGGCGCCAGCCTCGCAGGCGGTGAAGCTGCCCTTCGACCAGGCGGTGTCCAGCCCCGATCACTCGGTGTCGGCCGGGCGCTTCGACTCGGGTGGCCGTAGTCTCCCGGCGGAGATGTTGCCGGCCACGCTGCCCTACGCCGGCGTCTCGTTCACGCTCGGCCCGACCAACGGCTTCAACGCGATGATCGCACGCGGCCAGACCATCCAGCTTCCGGCCGGATCATTCACGCGCGTCTATCTCCTCGCCGCCGCATCCGAGGGCGATCAGAGGGCGACTTTCCGTGTGGGCACGACGCCGGTCGATCTGACGGTCCAGGATTGGGGCGGCTACATCGGGCAGTGGGACAACCGGATCTGGAAGTCGCGCGAGGAGCCGGCGCCGCCCCGCCAGGGGATGCCGGCGCCCGCGCCGGGCACGCCGCCGCGGATGCGCACGGTCACGGAGTACGCCGGGCTGACGCCAGGGTTCGTCAAGCGTACGCCAGTGGCGTGGTTCTCCTCGCATCGGCACGCCAGCGACGGGTCGAACGATCCGTATGCGTTCGCGTACCTGTATGCCTACGCGATCGACGTGCCGGCGGGGGCGACGACGCTGACGCTGCCGACCAACGAGCGGATCAAGATCCTCGCGGCCACCGTGTCGGACGAGACGACGTTCGCCCGTCCCGCGCAGCCGCTGTACGACAAGTAGGGAGGAGTCGGAACTGACGCACCAAGTCGGAATTTTCTGTGGGATCCCTGGAATCTGTCTTAGTCCTTCGATGCACAAATACGGCGACGTATTTGTGCCCTCAGGACTAAGTGCTGAGCGAGCACAACCGGCCAGGTGCG
>Ga0209747_1001076_pt1 | contig 14737 bp, 13 predicted proteins | sample BarGraNGADG00311_FD_184498 | JGI IMG/M metagenome (GOLD analysis project Ga0209747, IMG submission 184498) | Arctic peat soil microbial communities from Barrow, Alaska - Barrow Graham LP Ref core NGADG0011-311 (SPAdes) (version 2) | ecosystem: Environmental > Terrestrial > Soil > Wetlands > Peat... | reverse complement strand
CGACCTGCGCCACGCCCACGCCTCCTGGCTCCTCGCCGGCGGCGCCGACCTCAAGACCGTCATGGGACGCATGGGTCACGCCCAGATCATGACCACCCAAAAATACCTGCACACCCTCCCCGACGCCGACGACAAAGCCCTCGCCGCATTCGAGTCCGTGCGGAAGCGGTCGATGTCGTGAGCGGGCGCCGTGCGTTCGTTGAGGGGGCTGCGCGCTCTTTCACCGGCTCGATGAGGTCAACGTCTCCCGAGCCCCGACGATCCGTCATGTCACCGCCTCGAGCGACCTCCGGTTGGTGGTCACCAGCAGGCCGGTCGCCCCCGGCCAACACGAGCGCGCACGTACCCCCTGTCTTGGAGGCATCCCAGCGCAACTCCGGTACCTCGAGGCGCCGGCGCGCATCAACTTGTCTTCAAGAGCCGCACCCAGGTGCTCGGCGAGCGTGATCCCGCACGCCTCGAAGGGGCGCGCTCCGTCCAGCGCCCGCTCCTGGGAGACTGCTGAACAGCGCCATGTCAGCCGGCAGGAGGAGCAAGACTGCAGGTGAAAGGCCCGCACTGGGCGCCGTAGGGGCATTGTTCGGCGGTCTCCTAGGCGTCCGTGCCTCCGACGTGACTAAGGAACAACCCTTGCTGTGGTTCGCGAACGCCGCCACTGACCCAGCGAGCACCAACGCCCAGGATGTTGACCCACCCTCACTACAGCGCCCAGTTCAAGGATCAAACGAACCGAGTGCGCCTCCCGGTGACCGACGAGGCAGCACGAAGGCCCGGGTCCCGCCCACCGGGGCAGGCGGTGCTGGGCCTAACCGCCAACACCCGCGCGGGCGCGACGCGACCAGTCTCCGTCTCCGACGCCGACCGGTCCAAGCAGAGCGCGACGCGTCAGTCCACAGTCGTCTTGGTCCCACCACGGCCATGCCGCCGCGCGAACATCAAGGCCACCGCCGGGAACTCGGGATCTCGCGAAGCGCGAGGCAAACGCTTCAACGACGTGCGTCTCCTTAAGCATCTGAGGAATCACCTGCGGCCGAGCGCGCACCCGAGGATTGCAATGGCCCAGACCTCGCGTGACCAGCGCATCGGGATAGTCGCTCGCGAAGCACCTGTCGGCGGCGTCGATCGCACGACATGTGTTTGCCCGGCGACGACTGTGCTCCGCCGTCGCGCCGGCGATGGCCCGTCGATCGGCTTGGGACAGTATTCACCGTCCGGACGGGGCAGACCTTCCTGCGCCCGTACTTCGCCGCGAGTACCGACCTCACCGTGCACGACGCATAGACCTTGCGAGGCGTCGAGCAACGCTTGAACAACCGGCCCCGCAAGGCACTCGGCTGGAAGGCCCCCATCGACGTCTTGGTCCCCGCCCTGACAGGATCAACACAGTCAGCGTTGCGACGATGACTCGAATCCGCCTTTCTGAGGCGGGAGGAGCCGCAGGACCCGGACGTCGCCCTCGACGGTCAGCGGGCCGGTGGCGTAGGGCGTGACGTAGGTCTGCCCGCTTCGGACGGGCACACGCAGGGCGGAGCGGGACGTGATCTGGCCTGCCCCGCCCACGACGACGAGCACGCTGAAGCCGGGTTCCAGCTGGGCCCGGGGACCGGTGACCTCCTGGGCCCGGAAGAACGCGTCGGCCGCCGGGACGAGGAGGTTCGTGACGCCTGAGGCGAGCTCGGTCCGCGACCCGGCCGGGACCTTGAGGCCCTGGAGGCGGCCCAGGTCCCAGGCGCTCCGGTCGACGCAGTCCAGCGCGGTCTCGAAGCCGAGACCCAGGTGGCCGTCGGCCCTTCCGTCGATGGCGTAACCGTCCCACTCGAGCATCAGGCTGAGGTCGGCCGGCTCCTCGACCTCGACGAGGAAAATGTCGCGCCCGATCGCGTGCGGCATGCCCGCCGGGCAGAAGATCGCGTCCCCGGTCTGAACCGGCAGGCGCGCCACGGAGGCGAGCATGGTGGAGGTGTCCTGGTTCTGCACCCACCGGGCGAGCTCGTCCCGCCCGACGTCGTGGGCGAAGCCCATCGCCACCTCGGCTCCCGGCGCGGCGTCGAGGATGATCCACGCCTCGCTCTTGCCGAACCGGCTGTCCAGATGCGCCCGCGCGAAGTCGCGAGGGGGGTGCACGTGGAGCGGAAGCCGCTCACCGGCGTCGAGCAGCTTGACCAGCAGCTCGGGAGTGGCCGAGAGCGCGGACGCGTCAGGTCCGAGCCAGGCCGCCTGGTCCGCGGCGATCACGTCCCGCAGCAGACCGTGCTCGGGCAGGGTGGACAACCCGCGTGTCCCCTGGCCGGACTTCGAGACGGTCGAGCCGATCCAGTCCTCGGCGAGCTCGGGCTCGAGGAGAGGGTCGCCGCGGAAGCCGCGGAGCCTGCCGACTCCCTGCCACTTGCCAAGCAGGCCGTTCGCCGGGAGACGCGAGATCGTGGAAGTGTCGACGCCCGCGGCCGGACCGATCCGTTCCTGTGACTTCATGGCGTGCTGCCCCTCATCGGGCCCGGTAGAGGTGGACCTGGCGGATCTACGGTGCCAAGACGAGAATGTCCCGCACGAGCGCGTCGAGCTGGGCGTCGGCGTCGAGGAACTGGCGCATCGTGGTGCGGGTGGCGCCGAAGTCGTCGAACTCCGCCGGCGTCATCCCGTCCGGCTCGTAGGCGCGGGAGAAGTCGGGCACCAGGCGGGTCAGGGTGGCGATGATCTCGGGGTCGACCGGCTCGTCGATCCGCGCAGGAAGCGCGAGGTCGTTGGCGTTGATCTTCTGCTGCCACGCGAACGGCGGGGAGATCACCAGGTCCCCGCCGACCAGCTCGGACAGCTGGAGGTGGTTGCGGAACGCGGCGGAGAGCACCCGGATGCGGTATCCGCGCTCGACGAAGATGTGGTGCGCTCGCTTCAGGGCAGCGACGCCGGCCCAGTCCAGGTACCCGGGTGGGACGAGCGTCTCGGCCTTCGCCGCGCTCGCCTTGAGCCAGTCGTCGAGCCGGCCGCCCATGATCGTGGCCACGGACCCGAACTCGTGCTCCGGCAGACCGTCCTTGGCGCGGCGGTCCATGGCGCGCTCGATCGCCTCGGCGACGGCGACCGCCTGGGGCACGGTGAACGACACGGTCGCGTTGATGGACACCCCGCGGTAGGTCGCCTCCTCGATCGCGACGAGGCCGACGGCGGTGGCGGGGATCTTGACGATGATGTTGGGCGCCATCTCGGAGAAGTGCACGGCCTGCTCGATGAGTGCCGCGGGATCCCGGTGGTTGCGGGGGTCGGTCTGGACCGACAGGCGGCCGTTGCGGCCACCGGTCCGCTCGAAGCTGGGGAGCAGGAGCTCGGCGGCCGCGACGGACAGCTCCTCGACCGCGAGCCAGCCGAGCTCGGACTCGCCCGCGGTGGGCCGCTCGGCGGCCAGCTCCCGCAGCCGTGCCTGCCAGGTGGGGAGGTCGGCCTTGATCGCCGCGAGCGCGATCACCGGGTTGCAGGTCGCCCCCACGGCGCCGAAGCCGATCGACCGGCTCAGCTCGGCGGGATCCGCGGAGTCGTTCCACAACGCCGTCTGCGGAAAGGTCCGGGTCATCCGCAGCAGGGCGGTGTCGGCCAGGGGGTCGCTCGTGCGGGCGAGGTCGAGGATCTGCGTCACAGGGTTCTCCGGTGCGGGTCGCGTCGGACGCTCGGGCGTCCGTTCCTGCGTCGTCACAGGACTTACCGCATCTAAGCGCTGGACGGACATTCCTGTCAACCGTATGTCTAGACAAATCGATCTCGGGACGGACAGTCCGGGGAGAGTGGGCCCGACGCCGGGCGCGCACCTGGGCGACGGGTGCCCGACGCCGTGGCTCATCCGCGGGGAGGCGCAGGAGAACGCGACGTGGGCCGGCCGGGGCGGTCCGAAGCGGGGGGCTCCGAGTCAGTTGCTGAAGACCGTCGTGTCGAAACTGTGCCGCGACGCCGGGTAGATGTGGCGTGCGTACTCGATGACCCCGCCTGCCTCGTCGTACGCGGTGCGCTCCATGGTCAGGAGCGCCGACCGCCGTGGTTCGCCGAGGATGCGGGCCTCGGCGGCCGTCGCGAGTCGCGCGCCGATCCGCTGGCGCGCGAGCCTCGGGCGAACGCCTCGGGAGCGGAGCGCGTCGTACAGACCCGTGGTGGCCAGCTCCTCCGCGGTCGGTGCGACCGCCACGGGGATGTAGTTGGTGAGTACCGCGAGCGGTTCGCCGTCGGCAGTGCGCAGCCGCCGGATCATCACGACGACCGTGCCCTCCTCGATCTCCAGCCCCGCGGCGACGTCGGCTCCGGCCGTGATCTGGACGTGCTCGAGCACCTGGGTGCCCGGCGTGCGGCCGCTCTTGACCAGGTCGTCGTTCAGGCTCGTCAGGCCGACGGGCCTGTGGAAGCGGGCGGGCGCCACCTGGGTGCCCACACCCCGCCGGCGCACCAGTCGCCCTCGCTCGACGAGGCCCTGGAGGGCCTGGCGCGCGGTGGGTCGGGAGATCCCGAGCCGCGCCGCGAGCGCGATCTCGTTCTCCAGCAGCTGCCCCGGCACGAGTCGCCCGTCGGCGATGGCTGCCGCGAAGGCGCTCGACACCTGGTGGTAGAGCGGCACGGGGCTGCTCCGGTCGAGGTCGATGCGCAACGGCTCTGTCACGGCTGTGCTCCTGTTGCCCGTTTGAACGATTCTTCGGTAAGCGTAGTGCCTCGACGTTTGCTTGAACATATGTCAGGACATATGCTTGACATTAGGCTTCTCGTCAGCGCATCGTCGTGCTGAGCGTCCGCCGCCCGTGCCGTGCACGGCGGACTGGGGAGGCCTTCGGAACACGGGGAGGAGCACGTCGTGTCACCAGGTGGCGTGGCATCAGCTCCGGCCTTCGACGTCCTCGCGATCGGCCGCTCGGGCGTCGACATGTACCCCCTGCAGACCGGCGTCGGGCTGGAGGAGGTCGAGACCTTCGGCAAGTTCCTCGGCGGCAGCCCGACCAACGTCGCTGTGGCCGCCGCGCGGCTCGGTCACAGCGCGGCGGTCGTCACGGGCGTGGGCGACGACCCCTTCGGGCTGTACGTCCGGCGGGCGATGCGCGACTTCGGAGTGGACGACCGCTACGTGATCGTCGTGGACGACCTGCACACCCCCGTCACGTTCTGCGAGATCTTCCCGCCGGACAACTTCCCACTGTGGTTCTACCGGTCGCCGTCCGCTCCCGACATGCGCCTGCGCCCGGAGGACCTGGATCTTGAGGCGTTCCGCCGCGCCCGACTGCTCTGGCTCAGCGTGACAGGCCTGTCGGAGGAGCCGAGCCGCGCCGCGCACCATGCCCTCCTTCAGGCTCGCGGCGGCGCCCGGCACGTCGTGCTCGACCTCGACTACCGGCCGATGTTCTGGCACGACCCGGAGGAGGCCCACCGGCGCATCAGGGACGTGCTCGGCGCCGTCACCGTGGCCGTCGGCAACCAACAGGAGTGCGCGATCGCCGTGGGCGAGAGCGACCCCGAGCGCGCGGCCGACGCGCTCCTTGAGGCCGGCGTCGAGGTGGCCGTCGTGAAGCAGGGCCCGCAGGGAGTCCTGGCCAAGACGGCCGACGAGCGGGTGGTCCTGCCGCCGGTCGTAGTGGAGGTCCTCAACGGACTGGGCGCCGGCGACGGGTTCGGCGGGTCGTTGTGCCACGGCCTCCTCGAGGGCTGGTCCCTGCGGCGCACGCTCGAGTTCGCAAGCGCCGCCGGTGCCATCGTCGCCTCCCGGCTCGAGTGCGCCGCCGCCATGCCCACCGCAGACGAGGTCGAGAACCTGCTCGCCCACACGACACGGTCCGGCGTCGCCGACGACACCGTGCCCGACGGAGAAGTGTGAGATGCGCACAACCATCGACGACGTCGTCCGGCTGAGGATGACCGATCCGGGCGCCATCGCCGCCGCTCTCGCGGCGCGGCCCCGCTTCGGCGGGGTCTCCTCGGAGAAGAACCTCCTCGTGATCGCCGCCGACCACCCCGCCCGGGGCGCGCTCGGCGCGGGCGGCAACCCGCTCGCCATGGCCGACCGGCGCGACCTCCTCGACCGGGTCGTCACGGCCCTCGGCCGCCCGGGGGTGCAGGGCCTGCTCGGCACGGCCGACATCATCGAGGAGCTCGCCCTCCTCGGAGCCCTCGACGGCAAGCTCGTCCTGGGCTCGATGAACCGGGGGGGCCTCGCCGGAACCGTCTTCGAGCTCGATGACCGGTTCACCGGCTACGACGCACGCGGCATCGCCCAGGCCGGGCTGGACGGCGGGAAGATGCTCCTGCGCATCGATCCCGACGACCGCGGCTCGGCGAGCACGCTGCGCGCTTGCGCGGCCGCGATCGACGACCTCGCCGAGCGGCAGCTCATCGCCCTGGTCGAGCCCTTCATGACCAGGCGCGCCCACGGGCGCGTGCGCAACCGGCTCACCCCCGGCGCGATGATCCGGTCGATCGCTGTCACCTCGGGCCTCGGCCGCACGTCGGCGTACACCTGGCTCAAGCTGCCGGTGGTCGACGAGATGGAGCGCGTGATGGCCGCGTCCACGATGCCGGCGCTGATCCTTGGCGGTGAGGTGCCCACCGACACCGACGCGGCCATGGCGAGCTGGGCGCGTGCCCTCTCGCTGCCGACGGTCAAGGGCCTGGTCATCGGTAGGTCGCTGCTCTACCCGATCGGCGACGACGTCGCCAAGGCGGTCGACGACGCGGTGTCCCTGCTGTGAGGGCACATCGGTCCCCCACCCTGCCGGCCGCACACCTGCAGTTGCCGTCCGGTGCAGAAGGAGAAAGGCCCTCGAGATGACCCGAACCGTCCAGACCGACAACGCCCGCTACGTCGTGCGCGCCGCCGACCCCGCCCTCACCGGCGGACTCGTCACGTCGATCACCCCCGAGATCGCGGGCTGGAGGTACAGCGGCATCGAGGTCCGTGAGCTCGCCGACGGCGAGTCCCGCGCGTGGACCCTGGACCGCGACGAGGCGGTCGTCCTGCCGCTGCGGGGCTCGTGCGGCGTGCACGTCGCCACGAGCAGGGGAGAGGTCGTCGAGGCCACCCTAGCCGGCCGCTCGTCGGTCTTCTCCGGACCGACTGACTTCGTCTACGCGCCCCTCGGCTCGGTCGTCACGGTGACCGGCGTCGGCCCGGTCCGGTTGGCGCTCGGCACGGCACGGGCCGACCGCACTCTGCCTGTGCGCGTCGTCCGGGCGTCCGACGTCCGGGTGGAGCTCCGCGGTGCCGGGAGCTGCAGTCGCCAGGTCAACAACTACACGCTTGGCACCGACGTCGAGGTGGACCACCTGCTCATGTGCGAGGTCGTCACGCCCGGCGGCAACTGGTCGTCCTACCCGCCGCACAAGCACGACGAGGACACCGCCGATGAGCGGGAGCTTGAGGAGATCTACTACTTCGAGGTCGCCGACGGCCCGACCGGCCCCGGGCGGGCCTACCACCGCACCTACGGCACCCCGCGGCGCCCCATCGAGGTGCTGGCGGAGGTGTGCGCCGGCGACGTCGCGCTCGTCCCGCACGGCTACCACGGGCCGTGCATGGCCGCGCCCGGGTTCGACCTCTACTACCTCAACGTCATGGCCGGCCGATCCGCCGAGTGGCTCATGGTGGACGACCCGGCGTTCGGCTGGGTCCGGGCCGCCTGGGCCGGCCAGGTCGTCGACGAGCGGCTGACAGATGTGACTTCCCACCCCCAACCCGCACAGGAGAACAGACACTGATGACCCTCATCACGCACTGGATCGACGGCAAGCCCGTCGAACCGTCGGGCGCCGCGACGCAGCCCGTCTACAACCCGGCCACCGGCGAGGTGATCGCCCAGGTCGGACTCGGCACCGGCGAGGACGTCGACCGGGCCGTCGCGTCCGCCCTCGAGGCCTTCGAGAGCTGGTCCCAGGTCTCCCTGAGCAAGCGCACGGCCGTCCTGTTCCGGTTCCGCGAGCTGCTCGCCGCGAACGCCGACGACCTCGCCCTACTGGTGAGCCGGGAGCAGGGCAAGGTCGTCTCGGACGCCAAGGGTGAGATCGGCCGCGGTCAGGAGGTCGTCGAGTTCGCGTGCGGCCTGGCCCAGCTCCTCAAGGGCGAGTACTCCGACCAGGCTGCCACCGGGATCGACGTGTACTCGATCCGCGAGCCGCTCGGCGTCGTCGCCGGGATCACGCCGTTCAACTTCCCGGTCATGGTGCCGCTCTGGATGAGCCCGGTCGCGATCGCGACGGGCAACAGCTTTGTGCTCAAGCCCTCCGAGCGGGACCCGTCCGCCGCCCTGTTCCTTGCCGACCTGTGGAAGAGGGCCGGCCTCCCGGACGGTGTCTTCACCGTCGTCCAGGGCGACAAGGTGGCGGTCGACGCGCTGCTCCACCACCCGGACATCGCTGCCGTGTCGTTCGTGGGGTCGACCGCGGTCGCCAGGTACATCCACGCCACGGCGAGCGCCGAGGGCAAGCGGGTGCAGGCTCTGGGCGGGGCGAAGAACCACGGCGTGGTCCTCGCGGACGCCGACCTCGACGACGCGGCGAACCAACTGACGGCGGCGGCCTTCGGCGCGGCCGGGGAGCGGTGCATGGCGCTGGCTGTCGCGGTCGTCGAGGACTCCGTCGCGGACGCACTGGTGGACAAGCTCGCCGCCAAGGCGCGCGCGATTACTGTCACGGCCGGCGACCAGCCGGGAGCCGACATGGGCCCGGTCATCACAGCGGCCGCCAAGACCCGGATCGAGGGCCTGATCACCTCGGCGGTCGAGCAGGGCGCGAGCCTGGTGGTCGATGGTCGCGGCTGTGTGGTGCCCGGCTACGAGCGCGGGTTCTTCGTTGGGCCCACGGTCGTGGACCGGGTCGACCCCCGCCAGGACGTGTACACCCAGGAGGTCTTCGGACCGGTCCTGGACGTCATCCGGGTGTCCGGCCTCACCGAGGCGATCGAGCTCGTGAACGCCAACCCCTACGGTAACGGCGCGGTGATCTTCACCGCCTCCGGGGAGGCGGCTCGCACCTTCCACCGCCGGGTCAGGGCCGGCATGGTCGGGATCAACGTCCCGATCCCGGTGCCCGTCGCGTGGCACTCCTTCGGTGGCTGGAAGGACTCGCTGTTCGGCGAAAGCCACGTCTACGGGCCCGAGGGCGTCAGGTTCTACACCCGCGGGAAGGTCATCACACAGCGCTGGCCGCAGCGCGAGGAGCCCGCGGTGGCGGCGTCATTCCACTTCTCGGGCGACGCCCAGAAGTAGCCACCAGACCAGACGGCGGGGCCCGGCACGGTGCAACAGCGTGAGAGACAGATGGTGACGACTCGCGATGGCCGCGGTGCGGGGCGTGCCCCGGCGCGGCCTCTCACGTGCCGCTCGTGCCGTCGGCGCGCCCCTGGCACGACCGGCGTGGCTGCCCGGTCGTCGCAGTCCGTTCCCTCCCTCCGAAGCCCGAGCGGTATGTGGACAACAACAGAATGACGGCATGTCCTGTCAAACACTTGACAGGACTATTGGCGATGCGGCAGAGTCCTCATCGGCCCCTCGTCTGCGTCGTCGCAGAGGGTGGGTGCACCATCCGCGATGACGGGGAAGGTAGGACGACGATGCTGCCGCAGGTGGAGGGCCCGCTGGGCACCGCAGGTGGGCCGAGATGGCCCGTCGGCGTGCTCGAGGTGCGGCGCACCACCGTTTTGTGCGGACGGCGTGTCTGTCCGTTCCCGTCAATGTCTGTCCGGGTGGCCGTTGGGGGCCTAGGCCGGCCGGACCTTGATCGCGAGTTCGTGTCGCCTAGCGTCCCGTGATCTCCGTCAGCCACTGCAGTATCGAGAAATCTCAACGAGGAGAGAACATGCATAACCGACGCATCGCCGCTGTCACAGCCGCGATGGCGCTTGCCGCCCTGCTTGCCGCATGCTCGACGTCGAACCAGACGTCGTCCCCCACCAAATCTGCGGGCGAGACGACCGCGGGAGCCCAGGGGACCGTCGCAAAGCCCCAGACCAAAAAGGCGCCGCTGACGATTGGCTACGTGCCAATCACGATGAACACGCAGTACTCGATGACCCAGTACGGCATGCAGGAGGAAATCGACCGGCTCGGCGGAACGGCCTTCGCGACGCTCGACGTCCAAGCGCCAACCTCGAACGACACCTCGCTGCAGCAGCAGCCCAACATCCTCGAGAACCTCATCACCAAGGGCGTGGACGCCATCGTCCTGTCGACCGAGGACGAGAAGGCGCTGCTGCCCTACATCGAACGTGCAGAGAAGGCCGGCATCGCCGTCTTCCTCACGAACATGGCCGAGACAGACCCGACCGACCTCTACTTCGTCAGCAACGTCGGCTACAGCCAGTACGACGCCTCCTACGACATCGGTAAGTGGACCGTCGATCACTTCAAGAGCAGCGACGCTCGTATCGCGGTCCTCGAGGGCTACCCCGGGCTCCTCAACGACCAGCGGGTCAAGGGCCTCCATGACGCGATCAAGGACAGCCCGAACCTGTCGATCGTCGCCTCCGAGTCGGCTGACTGGACTCGGGCGAAGGGCCAGGAGGTCACGGAGAACATCCTCACGGCGCACCCGGACATCAACATGGTGTACGGGCTCTACGACGAGATGGCGCTGGGCGCGGTGACGGCCATCAAGAGCGCAGGGCTCCTCAACAAGATCATCGTGGCCGGCTACGACAACACCGCTGACGGCAACGCCGCTATCAAGGCGGGCGAGCTCACCGTGACCGTGGACACCGGCTCCAAGCAGGTTGGCGTCGAGATCATCAAGGCGATCAACGCCTTCCTCATCCAGGGCCAACCCGTCAAGCACGACATCCTCGTCGCTCCCAAGGTCTACGACACCGCCAACGTGGGCACATTTAACACGAATAACTTCGTGTACGTGCCGCAGAAGCCGGCAGGCAAGTAGTCAGCAAGCAGACACCAGCCGTCTCGGCTCGCGGAAGTGACTCAATGACGAAGACTCCAGCGCTCGAAGCGAGCCGGATCACAAAGTCGTTCAACGGCATCCCGGTGTTGAAGGGCGTGGACCTGCAGATCGGTCGTGGGGAGGTGGTGGGCTTGCTCGGCGCCAACGGTGCCGGCAAGTCCACCCTCCTGAAGATCCTCTGCGGGGCCTACACGCCCGATTCAGGGGACGTGTCCATCGGTGGAACTCCGTTCCGCGTGGGCAATGTCGATGACGCGGAGCGGCTCGGCATCCGGGTGATCTACCAGGAGCTCAGCCTTTTCGACCACCTCCGGGTGTACGAGAACATCTTCATCCGGAAGGAGCCGACCCGGTTCGGGGTCGGCGCGGTCTCCCTGCTGGACCGCTCGACGATGATCGAGAAGACGCGCGAGATTCTCAACGAGCGGCTCGGCGTCCACGTGGACCCCACAGCGCGGGTGGCCGAGCTCACGAGCGGGCAGCGCCAGCTCGTGGAGATCGCCAGGGCCGTGAGCAGCGACGCGCGGGTGGTCATGATGGACGAGCCCACCACGAGCCTGGAGATGCGGGAGAAGGAGATCCTCAGCCGCGTAATCCGGGAGCTCGTGGCCGCGGGGACCTCCGTGCTGTACATCTCCCACGACCTCGACGAGGTCATGGAGACGTGCAACCGGATCGTCGTGCTCCGCGACGGCCTGGTCGCCTCCAGCCGCAAGGCGCTCGCGACATCCGTGCCCGAGATCATCCAGGACATGGTGGGCGAGCGCATCCAGGACCGGTTCCCGCACGTCGACCGGACGCCCGGCGACGTCGTCCTCGGCGTCGACCACCTGAGCGTGCGCGGGGCCTTCGCGGACGTGTCCCTCACGGTGCGGACGGGGGAGATCGTCGGAGTCGCCGGTCTGTCCGGCTCGGGCAAGAGGGAACTCGCCCGTGCCATCTGCGGCCAGATCCCGCACGACGACGGACGACTCGTTCGGGGGGAACGGGAGCTCCCGGTGCGCTCGGTGCGGGACGCCGTCCGGAACGGGATCATCTTCGTCCCCTCCGACCGCAAGGCCGAGGGGGTCTTCCCGGGCAAGGGCGCCGCGTGGAACTCCACGATAGGCGCCCTGGGAGGCCTCACCCGCGGGGTCGCGCTGGACGTCGGGCTCGAGAAGAAATGGTTCGCCGAGTACGTCGAGCGCTTTGCGATCATGGTCAGTTCCCCGCAGCAGCCGATCGAGAGCCTGAGCGGTGGGAACCAGCAGAAGATCCTCGTCTCCCGGGCGTTCCTCCAGAAGCCGCATGTGCTCGTGATGGAGGAGCCAACCCGGGGGGTGGACGTGCGCACCCGCGCCGACATGTATCGGCTCGTCGCGCAGTTCGCCGCCGAGGGGAACGGCGTGCTCGTCATCTCGTCCGACGACGACGAGCTGGTGGGCCTCTGCGACCGCATAGCGGTCATGTACAACGGCACGGTCCAGCGACTGCTCGAGGGCGCCGAGTGCACCGTCGAGGCCGTCAAGTTCTATTCGATGACTTCGGCGTGATACGTCCGTGGGCGAGAGATGAGGAGAGGCAATTGGACATCGATATGCGGTCGCGAGCGCAAGCGGCGCGACGCGTGCTGGGCGACAACAATGCAGTAGTCGGTGTCCTGGCGGCACTGCTGGTCCTGGGGGCCGCGTTGACGATCGCCAGCCCGAGCTTCATGACGATGAACAACATGCTGAACGTCGTGCGGCAGTCCGTCTGGGTCGGGGTCATGGCGATCGGCATGGTCTTCGTCCTGGGAACCGGCGGGATCGACCTGTCGGTCGGCGCGGTGCTGACGTTCTCCGGCGTGCTCGTGGCGGCTCTCATCCAGGGCGGCACGAACATCTACCTGGCGATCGTGCTGGCCCTGGTCGCCGGCACGCTGGTCGGCGTGCTCAACGGCGAGCTGATCACGCGGCTGAGGCTTCCACCGTTCATCGCGACGCTCGGCATCATGAGCGTTCTCCAAGGCGCCGTGTACGTCTACACCCAGGGCATCCCGATCTATGGGCTGCGCTACCCGGAGTTCCAGGCGCTGGGGCAGGGCTTCATCGGCTTTCTCCCGGTCCCGGTGGTCATCCTCATGGTCGTGGCGATCTTCGGGTACCTGGTCCTGAACAAGACCGCCTACGGGCGGTACGTCCTCGGCGTCGGGAGCAGTGAGACGGCCGCGCGGCTCGTCGGCATCCCGGTTGACCGGATCAAGGTGTCGGTCTACGCCGTGGCCGGCCTGGTCGCCGCCATTGCGGGGATCATCCTCACGTCCCGTGGCGAGGCGGCGGTGCCGAGCGCCGGGGAGGGATACGAGCTGGACGTCATCGCCGCCGCCGTGATCGGCGGCACGTCGATGACGGGCGGCAAGACGAGCATCGCAGGCGCGGTGGTCGGCGCCATCTTCATGACGGTGATCCGCAACGGGTTGAACCTCCTGGGCATCAGCACGCTGTGGCACCAGATCGTCATCGGCCTCTTCATCATCGTCGCCGTCGCGATCGGCGCCAGGCCCTCGGGCGGGCTCCGTCGGCGCATGCCGGTAATGGCGTCGTGAGCGAGCGCGTGCACCGCACAGTGTGTCGGAACAGGACAGGTCTCGAGAGGTGGCAAGCGGAATGAAGCTTCATGTGATCCCGAACGGCTGGAACGAGAACGACCTCGCGCACATCGTGCTCAATCCCCACCTGGGGACGGACGCGGACCGGTCGCCCCGGGCCGAGTGGGTGCGGGTGCCGATCTGGTCGGTCCTCATCGAGACCGACGACGGCCGCAGAATTCTATTCGACACAGCCAGCCACCCGGACGCGATGACGGAGCGGTGGCCGGCCAACCAGCGGTCGCTGACCCCGTACACCTGCCCGGAGAAGGAGCTTCTCGTCCCGTCGCTGGTCCGGCTCGGGGTGCGGCCGGAGGACATCGACGTGGTAATCGCCTCGCACCTGCACGAGGACCATGCGGGCGGGCTGGAGCTCTTCCCCAATGCGACGGTCTACGTGCACGAGAACGAGCTCAAGAACGCGCTCCTCCTGTATGCGACACGTCCCGAGACGGAGATGGGCGCGTACATCAAGCGGGACATCCAGAAGTGGCTGGAGCTCGGGCTCCGGTGGCGGCCCGTGATACCCGAGGAGGGCGACGTCGAGATCGCCCCGGGCGTCACGGTGCTCAACTGGGGTCCTGGGCACACCTTCGGCATGCTCGGCCTCCACGTCCGGCTGCCGAAGACCGGGTCGATCATCCTGTGCTCCGACGCGATCCTGTCGGCCGCGAACTATGGCCCGCCGGCACGGCTCAACGGCTTCCCATACGATTCGCTGCGCGTCCTCGCCACCACGGAGCTCGTCCGGCGGATGGCGGAGAAGCACAACGCCGCTGTGTGGTTCGGCCACGACATGGAGCAGTTCACCAGCCTGACGCACGCCGACGACGGCTACTACGACTGACCCCGGGGGCTGCCCGGCGCGGCCCGACGACGCGTCTCACCTGTCGGCAACGACAGTGGCAGTCGTCCCCTGCGCCGAGGTGGCTCTTCATCCGGACGTGACCGCCGTGCGCGTCCACGATGGCATCAGCGATCGCCAGGCTGAGCCCGTGTCCGTGGCCATGAGAAAGTCCCCGCGGGTGGCCAGTAGGAAGTCCCCGCTGGTGGCCAGGTAGAAGTCCCCACCCCTTGCTCGTCGTGTCGAGCCGGAGCGTGTGCCCCGGACAGTGACGGTGGCGGTGTCTACCAGTCACCATCACTGCCCGGGGAGCTCCATTGAAGTCTGCGAGGGACCGTATGGACATCATCAGCACCTATCAGCAGGTCGGGTCGTATCGGGGAACG
>Ga0209747_1001075_pt1 | contig 14737 bp, 17 predicted proteins | sample BarGraNGADG00311_FD_184498 | JGI IMG/M metagenome (GOLD analysis project Ga0209747, IMG submission 184498) | Arctic peat soil microbial communities from Barrow, Alaska - Barrow Graham LP Ref core NGADG0011-311 (SPAdes) (version 2) | ecosystem: Environmental > Terrestrial > Soil > Wetlands > Peat... | reverse complement strand
GCCGCCTTGAAAGGGCGGTATCCTAGGCCGCTAGATGATGGGGGCACGATGTCCGGGCTCTGGCGCCGAACGCTTGATTAGTGTGGCAGGGGCTGCGCTAAAACACAAGGTAACTCGAGGCATGCAGGGTCGCGCCCCGCGCGGTCGAATCCGGACAGCAACTATTGGATTGCGGATGCGTTGGGAGGCACGATTTGGAGCACGACGCGCGGCTGGAGGGCCAACCGATAACGTGGGCCAGGCTCTACGACCTGGGGACGACGCTGCTGTTCCTGGGCAGGGGCCGTGAGATGCGGGAGACGATACTCGACCTCGCCTTGCTGAAGGAAGGAGACGGGTATCTGGATATCGGCTCGGGGCCCGGGGAGCTCGCCCTCGCGGCCTGCCAGAGAGTGGGAACGCTCGGCGGCGCTTTCGGGGTCGACCTCTCGATACAGATGGTGCGCCTCGCTGGCAGGAAGGCCGCCAAGAAGTGCCGGCGAGCGGAGTTCCGCCAGGCGCCGGCGCAGCAGCTCCCGTTCGAGGACTCGTCATTCGACGCCGTCACCAGCGTGTTGACGGTCCACCACGTCCCCGGCGATTTAGAGAAGGGCAGGGCTTTCAACGAGATGCGGCGTGTGCTGAGGCATGGAGGACGGCTGGTCATCGTGGACTTCATGGTCCCGCAGGGCAGGTCCGCTTTTCTCGCCAGGCACTTCTCCGACGGCGACATGCGGCGCTACCCCGAGCTGATGGGGAGCGCGGGCTTTTCACGCATCGACAAGGGCAAGGTGGGCGTCGGGCCTCTCCACTTCGTCCGCGGCTACGCCGACGACCAGACATAGCTACTTGCGTTCTGCCGGCTTCGCACTGATTGCGTGCATTCAATAGCGTAGGCTTCGCACCCGCTCGGCCTGGTATTTGGCTTCGCGAGGGTCTGACCCCTTTTGTTGCATGTTACGATTGCTTACCTGTTATTCACCACGGACTGGAGGCGACATGGAGGAGACCGAGCGGTTCAAGAGGGGATGGGAGCTGCTGGAGCGCATTGACGGCCAGGCCGGCGACCGCGTGATGGAGAACGTCGGCTCGATCAGCCCTGACATGGCGCGCTACATAGTCGAGTACGCCTACGGAGACGTATGGGCGCGGCCGGGCCTCGACCTGAAGCACCGTGAGCTCGCCACCACATCGGCGCTCATCACGCTGGGGCACTGCGAGCCTGAGATGAAGGTTCACATGAACGGGATGCTGCGCGTGGGCTGGACGCGCGAGGAGATCATCGAGGTCATCATTCAACTGTCGGTCTACGTCGGGTTCCCGACGACGATCGACGCGCTGAGGGTTGCCGGAGAGGTCTTCGCAGAGGCCGACGCCGGTTGAAGGGACCCGCGCCGGGCCGGCATCTTCCGCTTGCCCGCGTCAGGTGATTTAATCTAGCTGTCTCGTCAAAGCGAAAGGACGAAAGATGAAGCCGCCAGCCTGTTCGCTTCACCGCGGGCGCACGCGCACCGTCGTCGCCCTCATCATCCTCGCCATGACCCTGGGAATGGTCTGCACCGTGCTGCTGCCGTCGCTGGCGGCGCCCGCTGGAGCCAGCCAGACCCGGCTGGCGCAGATCGACAAGTCCTGGGAGTTCGAGAGATTCGACACCGACGTGACGGTCAACACCAACGGGTCGCTCTCCGTCAAGGAGACTCAGGTCGCGAACTTCACGGGCAGCTTCACGTTCTTGAACCGCGACCTCACTTCCAGCAAGGCTAACTTCAAGGGCGGCAGGACTTACGGGCGCGTCCGCTTCAGGGACATAAAGGTCTTCGACCTGCAGGGACAGCCGGCCAGCACCGTGAAGATCGAGAACATCCAGGGCGGCAAGCGGGTCCACATCGAGTTCAACGCCACCAACGCGCAGCGAGGCTGGGTGATCGAATACCGCATGACCGGCGCCCTCATCTACGGCCCGGGCTACAACCGCCTCTACTACAACACGGTGAGCACGCAGCGCGACGTGAACATCAAGTCCTCGCGCGCTACCGTGCATCTACCCGCAGGCGTTCCCATGGACAAGGTCAAGACCGTGACCTATCCGGATACGACGAACCCGCCGACCAAGCAGACCTCCGGGCGCGAGGGCGATACCCTCTGGTGGCAGTCGACCAACATCAAGGCGTTCACCAACGTGACCATCGACGTGTCCTTCCCGTCCGGGTACGTGAAGGTGCCGCTGACCTACCGCGCCTGGTTCGGCGCGGTGATGATAGCGCTTGCCGCCATCCTGGCCTTTGGCGCGCTGGGGCTCATGCTGCTCTTGTGGTGGAGGAAAGGGCGCGACGTCGGCGCACCGTCGCTCGACGTGGTGCGCTACGAGCCGCCGCCGGACCTTCGCCCCATGGAGGTCGGTTTTCTGATGCATGAGAGCTCCGCCGCGAGCGACATCAGCGCCACGATCGTTGATCTCGCGATCCGCGGGAAGCTGGTCATCACCGAGCAGGAGAGTGGCAAGATAATGAAGCACAAGGAGTTCGGCTTCGAGCGAAAGCCCGGCACCCTGGACGACCTGGCGCCGTTCGAGGTCGACATACTGGACGGGCTTTTCGAGAGCGGCAACTCGGTGACACAGGATGACCTGCACGACAAGTTCTACAGCCACGTGAGCGGGATCGACTCCAAGCTCAAGGAGCAGGTGCTCTCCAAGGAGCTGTTCGACGGCGACCCGGGTGCGACCAAGGGACATTATTACGTGATAGGGGTGGTGCTCCTGCTGCTCATCATCCCCCTGTTCTTCTCGGTGGCATGGTTCGACCCGGGCTACCTGTACGCGTTCGTTCCAGCCCTCGCGATCAGCGGGCTGGCGGTCGTGATAATCGGTCGCTTCATGTCGCGGCGCACCGCCAAGGGCTCCGAGGCGCTCTCCTACGTGAAAGGCTTCAAGGAGTACATGCGGACCGCCGAGCGCGAAGAGATGAAGCTCATGACCGCACAGAACTTCCAGACCAACCTGCCGTACGCGATGGTGCTGGGGGTCGCGAAGGAATGGGCCGGCAAGTTCCAGGACATATACGCGCAGCCGCCGGACTGGTATCGGAGCTACTACCCCGGCACGGTCTTCAGCGCGGTCTACCTGAGCGACTCGCTTTCGAGCATGCAGACCAGCATGGCTACCACGATGACGTCATCGCCCTCGTCCAGTGGTGGGGGAGGCGGAGGCGGCTTCGGTGGCGGGTCCTCGGGCGGCGGGTTCGGCGGTGGAGGGTCCAGCGCCGGCTAGAAACGCAAGTAAGAGGCTTGACCCCTATTTTGCGTTGTCCATTGCGCTCGAGGGGACCAGGCGGTCCTCGGGGTCGGTTATCTCGAAGTACTCGCGGGGGCCGAACTGCCTGGTGAACATTCCCGCGACGAAGCGCCCCGGGAACCCCTGCCTGGCGTTGTCGTAATACATCACCGCGCCGTTGTAGTACTTGCGCGAGCCGGCGATCCTGGTCTCGGTCTCAGATAGCTGCTTCTGCAGCTTGAGGAAATCCTGGTTCGCCTTGAGGTCGGGGTAGGATTCGGCGACCGCGATCACGCCTCCCAGCGCTCCAGTGAGCTCGTTCTCCGCGGGCGCTTTCTCTCCCAGCGCGGCGGCGCTCACCGCCTTGCTGCGGGCGACGGCGATCGACTCGAAAGTGCTCGACTCGTGCCCGGCGTACCCTTTCACGACCTCGGTCAGCTCGGGGACCAGGTCGTGGCGCCTGTTGAGCTCGACGTCGATCTGGTGCCAGGCCTTGTCGACCTTGTTCCTCAGACGCACCAGCCGGTTGTACACCAGGACGAACGCGACCAAAAGAAGCGCGACCACTCCCACAACGATGTAAACGGCTACCATCCGACCTCTCCTGGTTGTTGCATTCCTTGATGATAATACTTCAGCGGCCGACAATATTGGAGGTACACTGGTAGGGCCGGGATACCAGACAGGCAGGGCAGGTGACAGAAGAACCCCACGGCCAGCAGCCGCCATACGCCGAACAGAACGTCTACGGGCAGGGCGCGCCGGTCGAATGCATCCACAAGTACGTGACCGGGGCCGACGGGGCCGTCTACTGCCAGAAGTGCGGCACCATCCTCTACGACACCATGTTCCAGGTTTACAATTCCCCTTCATCCTCCGCCGCCCCCGAGCCGAAGCGGCCGGGCTACTGGCCGTTGCTGGTGTTCGCAATGGTGATCGTGATAGCGGTTTCAGCGTTCCTTGGCTGGAAGTTCGCCACCAGGCGTCCGGAGGCCGTGGCCTCCGGCGACAAAGCGTCGGTCATCGATACCTCCAGGGAGCCCGAGCAGGTCAACGGCGACGGCACGGTGCTCTACAGGCGTGGGGACGGCGTGACCATCAACAGCCTGGCCAGCTACCGGATATGGGGCAAGGCCCTCTGCGTTCGCGCCTACGCCGGTTTCGGCAAAGGGTCGTCGGGGTTCCCGATCGACCTCGGGATCGCCTGGGGTGACGTGGCCGGCTCCGATTACCACAAGTTCGTGACTTTCCACTTCAGCGACGACGAGGTCGCGAACCAGTGGCTGATGTTCAAGTTCAAGTCGGAGGACGTGCCCTGGGAGACCGGCTATTTCGAGACCCACGTCTCCAACAACCACATCTGCCCCGCGAGCGACAACATCTACAACGCTCTTCTGTCGCTGAAGGACGGCGACAATGTGTACCTGGAAGGATTCCTCGCCCGGTCTGACGGCCCCGACGGAGAGCCTGTGCTGACCAGCAGCATGAGCCGCAACGATACCGCGGGAGGCGCCTGCGAGGCGATGTATGTGACCAAGCTCCAGGTGGGGGACAAGGTCTACAAGTGATTCCGGCCGTGCAACCGGCCGCGTCCGCCCCGCAGCAACAGGGCCGCAACATCAGAAAAGAGGAGAAGGCCCGTTTCAGAGCCTTCTCCTCGCCAGGGACTGACTGAGATGTGGGTCCCCTGGGCTTAATATGAAAGTCCAGCCGAAGGGATTCCTTCATAAGATGCTTCGGCAGCAGGCTGCCCGCCGCGTATCCGTTGAAGGGGTGGATTTACAGTCCAACCATGATGAGAGACAGCAGCCGTCTGCCGTCAGACCCTCACCCGTTGAGGGTCAGCCGCCCCCGCCCAGCGCCTCGTGGATCTTCGGCATCCATTCGCCGATCGCGATGTCCTGGGGGCATTTCTCCTCGCACTCACCGCAGGCGGCGCAGACGTCGGCGCGCTCGTCCGCCGACAGCCGCATCGAGTACAGGAGGCGCTGGCGGTCGGAATTGCAGTACATCACGCTGTCGTTGTACATCTCGATGTTTGAGGGGATGTTGACGCCGTTGGGGCAGGGCAAGCAGTAGCCGCACCTGGTACAGGGCACCGGCATCCTGGCGCGGAACGCCTCGCGCGCCCTGTCGATGACCGCGTGGTCGTCCGCCGTGAGCGAGCCGACGCCCGACTCGCCTGCGGCTCGCACGTTGGCTTCCACCTGCTCCGCCGAACCCATGCCGCTGAGGACGAGAGAGACCTCGGGCTGGTCCCAGAGCCACTGGAGCGCCCATTCGGCCGGCGTCCAGTCCCTCTGTGCCTCGTCGAACACCGCCTGCGCCTCGGCAGGCGGATGCGCGAGGGTGCCTCCCAGCAGCGGCTCCATGATCGCCACGGGCAGCCCGTGTGACGCCGCGTATCTGAGCCCCTCGGTGCCCGCCTGGTTCTCGATGTCCATGTAGTTGTGCTGGATGAGGCAGCCCGCCCAGCCGTCGTAGCCGTCCACGATCGTCTTGAACGCGGCGGTGTCGTCGTGGAAGGAGAACCCGAGCCGGCCGATGCGGCCGTCGCGGATGGCGGCCTCGGCGCTGGCGAGCACGTCCAGCTCCTTGATCTTCTCCCATCGCGAGGCGCCCAGCCCGTGCAGAAGGTAGAGATCGATATGCTCGACGCGCAACCTCTCCATCTGCTCGGCCAGGAACCTGTCGAAGTCGGTCGCGTCATTCAGCAGGAAGAGCGGCGACTTGGTGACCAGCTTGACCCGGTCGCGGTAGCCGCCCGCGAGAGCCTTGCCCAGCACCTTCTCGCTTTTGCCCATGTGATAGGGATAGGCGGTGTCCACGTAGTTGATGCCGAGGTCGATGCCAAGGCGTATTATCTCGATCGCCTGCGGCTCATCGACGTTGGGGCTGCTGAACCCGCCGTCGCTGGTCGGCAGCCGCATGCAGCCGAACCCCAGGGCCGACACGTCCCACCCGGTCTTTCCGAACTTCCTGTACTGCATCGTGACTCCAATCGCCGTCCTATATAATAACCTCTCCAGGCTACCACTCGAGGAGATGGGGATACATGAGCGATTCCGCCAGGAAGACCGCGCTGATAACCGGGGCGTCCGAGGGCATAGGCCTCGAGCTGGCCAGGATCTTCGCCCGCGAGGGCTACCACCTGGTGCTCGTCGCGCGCAACAAGGAGAAACTGCTGGCGGTGGGCGAGGAGCTCTCCACCCGCTGTGGCGTGAATGTCCGGGTCATCCCGAAGGACCTGTCGGTGCGCAGCGCGCCAGACGAGATCTTCGCCGAGCTCTCCGAGAGCGGCATCGAGATCCACACCCTGGTCAACAACGCGGGCTACACCGTCTACGGACCGTTCGCCGAGAACGACATCGAAGATGAATCGAAGATGCTCGAGGTCCTCATCTGGGCGCCCACCAAGCTGACCAAGCTGTTCCTGTCGGGCATGATCGAGCGCGGGACCGGCCAGGTGCTCAACACCGCCTCGACAGGCTCCTTCATCCCGTGCCCTTACGAGGCGCTGTACTGCGCGGCCAAGGCCTACGTCCTGTTCTTCTCAGAGGGGATAGCGGAGGAGGTCGCCGGTAGCGGTGTCACTGTGACGGCTCTCTGCCCGGGCGCGACACGGACTCGCTTCTTCGAGCGCTCGAGCACCGAGAACCTCAGGGTTCTCCAGGTGGGAAGCATGAGCGCCGAGGCCGTCGCCGAGATCGGCTACCGCGCGCTGGTGCGTCGACGCAGGCATGTGGTGGCCGGCATCCAGAACCAGATCCTGGTCTGGTCGACCAGGCTGCTGCCGCGCCGCGCCATAGTCAAAGTCGCTGAAAGGGTCATGCGCTGAGGCGGCCTACCTCTTGACCCAGACCCCGCCGTTGCCGACCAGCTTCTTGCCGCGGATCTTGAACCCCGGCTGGAGCTTTGACACGCCGGGGAGGACGAGCTTCACTGAGTTGCCGCTCCGAGACCACTTGTAGGTGGTCGTCATCCAGACGTTCTTGTAGCTGACGCCGTACCTGGCCGTCCCGTTCTCGCGCAGCGCGAGCTTCCTGCCATCGGCCGTGACGTAGGTGCCGATCATCGGCGTAGGCGTGATGAGGAACACGATCACCAGCACGACCGCCACGGCGATCGCGACGGCTGCGACAGCGATCGAGAGTGTCAGGCGCAAGGCGATTCTCTTGCGCGGCGGCCGGGCGCCGTTGCCGTCGGCGGTCTTCCCTGGGGTTGCTTTGCGAGCGCTGTCGTTCACGCTGGCGTCGTCACCTTCACTGCTCATGATCAGATTTTAGACGCGCGGGCCGCTCAGGACAAAAACGGGCAGGCGGCCCTTGCATCGGTCACCACTGATAAATACGCGGAGGAGCGAAATATCACGACTAGTTGAGCTTTCTCAATGTGCCGATTCCGAAATCCAACCAGAATGGTAGACAAGAGAAGGCAGGCCCTGGAGAAGAGCAGTTGAGGAGGCCTCGTTGAGGACTCCCGGCTCCATTCGACACGGCCGATTCCTGAGAAGCAAGGAGGGGCATATAGATGCGCGTCGCGGCAGGCTGGCTGAGAAAGCACCAGAGAGGCATACAGATCGTTGTCTCTGTCGCTTTGCTCATCGTCTTCTGCGTATTCCTCTGGATCAACGCGCAGGAGCATGGCCCTGCCGCCAGCGCCAATAAAGACAAGGGGAAGGAAGCAGAGCAACAGGCGCTTCCCGATGCTAATACCACCAGCACACCACCCGGCCAAGCCGGAGGCACACCGCCCGGCTCTGCTTCCCCTACCCCAGCTTCGTCCGCACCGGCTCCCACCGACGCGAACACCGGGGCAACACCGGTCCAATAGCGCTCGTTCCGTCAGCCGCGACCACTCCCTGATATATGATTGAAACCGGCAATCGCCGCTTTATCGATGGCACGGGAGGCGTGGCATGGATTTCGATCTCACCGACAGGCAGGTGTCGCTGCGCGACGGCGTCCGGCAGTTCTGCGAGAGCGAGGGTCTCAGCGAACTCGAGGCGGAGACCGACCGCACCGGCGAGTTTCCCGAGGGCGTCTATGCGGGGATGGCGAAACAAGGCCTGTTCGGAGTTCCCTTCGCGGAGGAGTACGGCGGCAGCGGTGGCAACATCCTCGACGTGGTCATCATCGTCGAGCAGCTCGCCCAGTTCAGCAACACCGCGGTCAACATGTTCCTGGTGCCGGTCATATTCGGCGGTATGATCGTCGCCCAGTGCGCCACCGCTGAGCAGAAGGCCGATTACCTCCCGCGGCTGGTGCGTGGCGAGCTCAAGTTCAGCTTCTCGCTCACCGAGCCCGATGCCGGGTCCGACCCGCGCTCCATCAAGACTGTCGCGGTCGAGAAAGACGGCAACTACCTCATCTCGGGGACCAAGTACTGGACGACCGGCGCGAATCTCGCTGACATTCTCATCGTGGTCGCGCTGTCCGACACCGACACGGACCCATCCAGGGGAACCAGCGTGTTCCTGGTGCCGCGCGACTCGTCCGGCCTCACCATCACCAAGATCCCCAAGCTCGCCGGTGACGGCTACCCGTCCTGCGAGGTCGTGCTGGACGAGGTGCCCGTGCCGGCGGCGAACATAGTCGGCGGCCCGGCGGGGCTCAACAACGGCTGGCTTCAACTGCTCATGACCGCAGACCTGGAGCGCATCTGCGTCGCTGCCTCGTGTGTGGGCGGTGCGGAGGCGGTGCTCACGGACTCGAGCGCCTTCGCCAAGAGCCGCGTGCAGTTTGACAGGCCCATCATCAAGTTCCAGGCGATCCAGCACACCCTCGCCGATATGGCCACGCGCATCGACGCGATGAGGTGGATGACCTACCACGCGGCATGGCTGCGCGCGTCCGGCCGTGACGACCTCAAGGAGGCCTGCATGGCCAAGCTGTTTTGCTCCGAGAGCCTGGGCGACATCGTGCGCAAAGGCATGCAGGTGATGGGCGGGCGAGGCTACTCGATGGAATACCCGATGCAGCGCTACCTTCGCGAGAGCTACCTGTCGTTCTACGCCGGCGGCACCTCGGAGATCCAGAAGAGCGTCATCTCGCGCTTCGTCTGAGATCGGGAGGGACTGTGCTTCGGCAGAGGATCGCAGCTGCCGTGCTTATTCGATGATCGGCACGCCAAGGGTCTGCAGGAGCTCGTTCGCGCCTTCGCGCGCCTTGCGCCTGGTGATGTACCCGAAGGACCCGCCTTTGTCTATGACCATCTCGTCGGGGACCAGGCCGAAGGCCATCGCCTTGTTAATCGGCGTGAGGCCCACCCAGGCCTCGAGGGTGTAGACGCCCGGCATCGCGGTCAGTTTGACCCTCTGAGGCGCGAACCCCAGGCTGGCGCCACATTGATAAAGGCGGGAGACCTGGTCCTGCTCGATCAGTCTGTAGCCGGTCTGCGCCGCCCAGGTGTCAACCTTGGGCCAGATGTTCTCCGTCGAAAGAAACTTCCTGACGGTCCTGCCTTTGAGTTTTCTGGACATCAAGCCCATGAGGACCAGGACCAGGGCCCAGAAGAAAAGGAACAGCGCCAGGAACAAGATTATGAAGCTGAGAGGGCTCAGAGCTCCGGGATTATACACGTTCATGTCAACCACCTATTGAGCAAACCCATGCCACCACACAACGTTGGGATATTATCATGCTCGGAGAGGTCAGCGGCGAGAGGCGATTATGCGAAGCTGGAATTTCTGGAAGCGCGAGTTGAAGAAGCGGCTCCTGTTGGGTCCGGAGGATGACGGCATCGGTGACACGTACGGGCAGAGGGCCAGGCTGATCAGGTTGCCCGGCATGAGGCGGCGCAAAGCCGAGCGGAACCAGGGAAGGTCTCGCTAGCTGCGCACGGGCTGCCGACGGAACCCGACATGAAGGACGTGATTGCCAGCATGAAGAGTGTTTCTCGCAGATGGATATTCAGCCTGGTTGTACTGGCTTTGGCGCTGGCAGTGCTGGTGCCGCTGATGGGCTGTGGAAGCACCACGGTCCGGCAGTCGCCGCCCAGCGTCCACTGGGTCAAGCTGGAGGGCGTCAAGAACGCGAGAGACCTCGGCGGCTGGACGCTTGCCGACGGGACCAAGATACCGTACGGCCGGGTCTATCGCTCCGGGAGACTCTCCAGTGTCAGCGCGGCCGACCTGGCCAAGATTCGCAGCCTGGGCATCCGGACCAGCATCGATCTGAGGAGCGCGTCAGAGGCGCTGATAAGCGGCAAAGATCCCGGTGGCGCGCAGGGTCTGTCCGGCACGATCAGCGCTCCGATGGTCGGAGTCGCGTCCGCCGGTGGCTACAAGGACATCATCAATAACCAGAAGTCGTCGGTCGCGACCGCGTTCCGCGCGCTCGCCAAGAGCTCGTCTTACCCGCTGATCATCCATTGCACGGCGGGAAAGGACCGGACCGGCGTCGTCAGCGCGCTGCTGCTGGAGCTGCTTGGTGTGCCTCGACAGCAGATAGTGCAAGAGTACCTGCTGTCGTCGAATAGCGGCTCGGTGAGCGCGGACTGGCTCGAGGCCGCCCTGAACGAGGTCGACGCCGCCGGCGGCATCAACAAGTATCTCTCCGGGATCGGGATAGACTCCTCGATGCGGAACGCGATAAAGAAGAACGTCCTGGGACACTGATGAGACTGGGGCTCAGGTCAACGACGGGTCGGGCCTCCGACACCACCCGAAATAGACGCAAGATGGTGTCTGTCCCCGTCTTGCATTGCTGAATCAAGCGCAGCGCAATGAGCCAACTCACCTTGCCGGCCGGCAGTTGTGATCGTGTATTGATTTGAGGTTTTGTAGGGGGCGATATCGGGTAGAATGTACCGGGGAAAGGAACCGGTCGGTATGGAGAAGGACAAAAACAGCTCCGCGCACAAGGCGATGGGCTTCACAGTCGAGCGGGTGAGCGCGCTGAGTGACGGCGTCTTCGCGGTCGCCATCACCCTGCTGGTTGTGTCGATAGCCGTTCCGACGATCAGGGGGACGGTGACGAACGCGAAGCTCGCGCACGGGCTCGCGCAGATATGGCCGCACTTCTTCTCCTACTTCCTCAGCTTCGTGATCATAGGTATGTTCTGGATCTCTCATCACGCCCTCTTCACCATCATCCGCAGGGTTGACAGGACGCTAATCTGGTTGAATATGTTCTACCTTCTGCTGATAGTGTTTATGCCCTACCCGACCAACCTTCTCAGCCTTTTCGGTCAGACTATGGTCGCCACTGTGATATACGCGGCGGTGCTGGCGGCGGCTGGGCTTCTCCAAGCCGCTATGGCCTTCTATGCAACGCGTGACCACCGGCTGGTGGACGATGAATTCGACCCGAAATATGCCGGCGAATACCTGAGGAACTCCGTGGTGATGTCTGTTGTTTTCATCATCTCGATCGGCATCGCCTTCGCCAGTCCGACGGCGGCGCAGTTCTTCTGGATAGTCCTCTTCGCAACACCGCTGCTCGAGCGACTGATATTCAGGAAGCGCGGCGAGCCCGGAGTCGAAACGCAAGAAGCCGTCTGAGAAGGACGCTCTGGTTAACCAGGAGGTACTTTGGAAGTCCCGCAGCCCTCGACAAACCCGCTAGCCGGGAGCCAGAGAGCGGCCGCAATCGCCGGGGTCGTCTCGTCGGTCTTTGGCGCCGTCCTGATAGTCTGGGGGGTCTCGCTCCACAGTGTAGCCATGACGGCGGGCGGCATCCTCACCGCGACCAGGGGCGTGATGGCCGCCTTCATCCTCGCCGGGATCAGGCTGTCCAGACGGCACACTTCCACGTTCTCCTTCGGGCTCTACAAGCTCGAGAACATCATCGCCGCGGTGGTGGGCGTCATCGTGCTCGTCCTCACGTACGAGCTCGCGAAGGTATCGATAACGCATCTGAACAGTACATACCTCTTCACGAACGACCCCAAGTATGCGCTTCCCTTCTTCCTCGGGGCCGCCCTGCTGGCCGGCGGGATGGGCTTCTACAAGCGGCGGGTAGCCAGGGCTGAAGGGTGCCCGAGCCTCAAAGCCGATGCGTACTTCTCGTTCGCCGACGCTGTCGCGCTCGTTATCATCGGAGCCGCTCTCGGCCTAGACATCGCGGGGCTCCACAGGGTGGACGCGATTGCCGGCCTCATCGTCGCCTGCTTCCTGGCGGTCGTAGGCGTCCAGATCTTCCTCGGCGGCCTGAAGGTCCTGCTCGACGCCTCGGTCAGCCGTGACGTCCTGGTGAAGGTCAGGGAGATCGCGGAAGCCGACCCCGGCATCAGGAAGGTCCTCAGCGTCGACGGCAGGAATTCCGGGAGCTTCATCTTCCTCAACCTTGTGGTCGAGCCGGCCGCATATGACCTGGTGCAGGCCGGCGACATCTCGCGCGATCTCGAGCGCCGGCTGAAGGCGGCTCTCGAGAACGTCGACAGCGTAGGCATCGAATTCAGCGCCCCGACAGACGCGTTCACCGCTGCTGTTCCCCTGGGCTCGGACGGGAGCAGCATAGCCGAGGGTTTCGAGTCCGCCCCGATGATTGGTATCCTCGAGGTGGACAGTGGAACGGTCACGGGAAAGCCGGAAGTTGTGAACAACCCCGCCGTCGGACGGCCCAAGGGGCGAGGGGTGCACCTCGCGGTATTCCTGGGAAGCCGCTCGGTGGACGTACTCCTTTTGAAGGAAGACATAGCCGACGAGGAGGTTCTGCAGACCTTGCAGGCATACGCGATCGACGTCACGGTAATGCCGTCGCTCAAAGACCTGGAGAGCGCTGGAGCCGAACTGGCAACCCTTGCGCGGGCCCGCACCCGGGCGCCCGCGGCCGGGGACGCCGTTTCGGAGCAGGCGGGGGGATAGGTACGCCATGGAGTTCTTCAAGCACATGGAACCGGCTGAAAAGGCTGAGGCTATTGCCGCCTTCGCCTCGGTGTTCGAGGCGGCCGGGATGATAGCCGTAGCCCTCGCCTCCGGCAGCGTATCGGTGCTGGCCGAAGGCATCGACACGTGTGTTGACATCGTCGCGTCCGTCGCCGTGATGATCGGCCTGAAGCTTTCCAAGCGCCACAGCAAGGACTTCCCCGACGGCCTGTACAAGCTGGAGAACATCGTGGCGGTCGCCATCGCGGCCCTTATCCTCTTCAGCGCCTATGAGCTCGCCAAGGAATCCATCCACAAGCTCATGGGCAAACAGACGACGATCAGCAACCCCTGGGTGGCGATAGGGACGATGGTGGTCGTCGTCGCGATCACCGGCCTGTTGGCATGGAACAAGGGCCGCGTCGGCAAGGCCGAGAACTCGCCCAGCCTCATGGCTGACTCGCGCCATTCATGGACCGACACGATCGCGAGCGCCGGTGTCATACTCGGAGTCGGGCTGAATGCCGCAGGCGTCCCCTACGTCGACTCGATAATGGCGCTGGTAATTGTGGTCATCCTGGCGTGGTCCGGAGGGCAGGTCGCTCTGGAAGCCTTCAAGGTGCTCCTCGACGCATCTATCGAGAAAGACATCATCGACAAAGCGACCACGACGGCCGAGGCTGATCCGGCGGTCAAACGCGTGGTGCGCGTCGACGGCCGCAACTCAGGCAGCTATAGGTTCCTTCATATGACGATAGTCCCCGAGGCCTTCGATTTGAGGGACGCGGAGGCTTCCGTCGACAGCCTCACGGAATCTATCAAGTCGGCTGTGCAGAACGTGGAGTCGGTCCAGGTCGAGTTCGTCCCGGATGAGGCGGACAAGTTCAGCGTCGTGGTGCCGCTCGAAGCCGATGGCGCCTCTATCGCTGCCGACCTGACCTCGGCCGGGTCCTACGCGCTCCTGGCCCTCGACACCGACAAGGGCACGCTCGACGACACCTCAGTCCTCGAGAACCCTGTCGCGGAAAGCGACCCGGGCCGCGCCATCAAGCTCGCGGTGGCGCTGGCAAAGCGCGGGGCGGACAGGCTCCTCGTCCGGGGCGACGTCCCGTCCGGCGGTGCGTTTTACGTCCTGGAGGCGAACGAGATCGATGTCCTCAGCCTCCCGGACCTCAAGACGCTCGAGGAGGCCAAAGCGTCGGTCGCGTCGCTCCTCCCCGGCCCGGACTGATACTGCGCCGGTCAAAGAACTCTCGTTACTTATGCAGGTTGATAACCCATGACTCGCGGCATTGATATAATCGAACAGGAGTTTGGAGCAGACCGTGAGAGGCAACAGTGACATTACCCGATGCAGTAATCGAACTAATAGAGCGGTTCGACCGCAACCGCGAGTCTTATATGTCCGGTACCTATAATGAGACGCAGTTGCGTAACGAGTTCCTAAACCCATTGTTTGAAACCCTTGGCTGGGACATGCTCAATAAGGCGGGTTACGCGGAAGCATACAAGGACGTCATCCACGAGGACGCGATCAAGGTCGGCACCTGATCGTTATTCCAAACGGCTGGACTGCTGCACAGTTCCCAGGACAGGTGAGGTTAAGGCAAGGCAATAAAAGCATGCGCGAAATCCTTTTTCATCGCGTTCCCGACCACGGGTTCCCTCCTTCTTGACCA
>Ga0209747_1001073_pt1 | contig 14771 bp, 13 predicted proteins | sample BarGraNGADG00311_FD_184498 | JGI IMG/M metagenome (GOLD analysis project Ga0209747, IMG submission 184498) | Arctic peat soil microbial communities from Barrow, Alaska - Barrow Graham LP Ref core NGADG0011-311 (SPAdes) (version 2) | ecosystem: Environmental > Terrestrial > Soil > Wetlands > Peat... | reverse complement strand
GCGGTCAGGTTACCGGTCCCGCAGCCCAGGTCCAGCACCCGTTTCGCGCCGGTACGAGCGATGAGCTCGCCCATCTGACGCAGCATGCCCGTGTAAACGGGATCCTCGGTGAAGACCCCGTCGTACTGCTTGGAGAAGTTGTCCCAGTCCGCCATCATGCGCTCCAGTTCTTTGTAAGATCGGCCGGAGAATGCCGGCTCAGCAAGGCCGAGGATTGAGAGCGTTTTAGTTCAGGAGCCCGTCGGCGGCGCGTCGGGCGCGCCCTGGCTCCATTCGACGATGGGGACATTTCCCCAGAGCCTCTCGAGGTCGTAGAACGCGCGGTCCTCGGTGAGAAAGACGTGAGCGACCACGTCCACATAGTCCAGCAGTATCCAGCGGCCGAAGCGCTGGCCCTCCCGGCGGGCCGGCTTGGTGCCCTCTTCCCTCAGCCTATCCTCGATGGCCTCCTGGATCCGTCTCACCTGGCGCTCATTGCGCCCGCTCGCGATCACGAAATAGTCGGTGATGCCGAGGGTGTTCCTCATGTCCATTATCCGCACGTCCTCCGCCTTCTTGTCGTCGGCGGCCTGTGCGGCCAGAATTGCGGTTTGCTCAGCGGTCATCAATAAAACGTCTCCAGGTCCTCGAGACCTCCTTGTCAGGGCGAAGCCTCACTTGCTCGCGAAATCCTTGCCTATTATCACGCTGATGTCCGACACCGTCTGCGACGACTGCTGCTGTTGGATCGTGCCGACCTCGAGCTCGTTGCGCAGCTCGCCCGCGGCCGCCAGTATGTTTGGATCGGCGCTGTAGACGATTATCAACGTGTCGGGATGGTTGAAATTGTCGGCGTTGGCGGAGTTGACCACCTGGAACTTCGCAAGATCGATGGCCGCCGACGCCTTGGCGCCGATCCCGGGGACGCCGCAGCCGTTGAGAAGCTCCAGCCTTACCCTCTTGGCGGCGTTCAGGCTCGATCCCGATTTCACGTACTTCTTGACGAAGGCCGGCAGGGCCGCCGTGTCCGCCCGGTGCACGACCGTTTTCTCGAACTTGAACTCCTTGACCGGCAGCACCACGGGCTCGAGGCTCGAGCCCTTCAGCGAGGCGTAGGCGCTCAGCATGCCCGCGAGCTCCTTGTTGGAGGCATCGGTATCGAACAGGTTCCCGTTCTTGGCCATGAACTTGCCCGTGTCCACCCCGCGGAACATCGCCAGGAACTGTGGCGCGAAGGCGGCCTGGGTCTTGGCGAGGTCGACCTCTTTGCCCGTGGGGCAGTAGGTCAGGTAGGAAGCGAGCGTGGTCGCGTCCAGCACCTGCCGGCCCGGTTTGAGGTCGACCGTCACGCCCAGGCTGGGGTCCTTGAAGGAGACCCTGGCCGGCACGTCCACCGGGAACTTGTCGCCCAGTTGCTTGAGTATCATCCGCAGGTCGCGGTCCGTTCCCAGCACGTAGCGGTCCACCTGGGTCCCCAGCACGTTCTCGACCGTGACCATGGTGCTGCTGATCTTCTGGTCGTCGGTCTCCACCAGGTTGGAAAGCTGGTCGGTGCCCATGCCGGGGGTGTTGACCAGCAGGTCGCTCGGCAGAAAGATGAGGCTGCCGGTCTTGGCCTTTGAGTCGTAGGACGCCAGCACCACGGTCGACTGGAAGGTCGCGCCGTCTATCTGCTTGGTTATGCTCACCAGGTAGTTCGCCGTCTTCTTGCCCTCGGGCAAAAAGTCCGCGGCCACCACCTTCTTGGAGGACTTGAACGGCCAGGCGGACTTTATCTGCCTGCCCAGCCAGGTGAAGCCGGCGGCAGTCTTGTTCCAGGCCTTCTCGAACGGGGCCACCTTCACCGCGGCGCCCAGTATCACGAATATCGCGATGAGGATCACCAGCGCGACAAGCCACTTCCACAGCTTGTGCTTCTTCTTCTGTTGCTGCATCCGCTTCTGCGTGCGGTAACCTGCGTACTCAGCCAATGATTCTTCTTTCAGCGCCCCCGTCCGGGAGAGCCACAATAGTCTTACCCGTCGCCGCTCGGTTCACCTTTCAGGTAGAGGCCTGAAGCCTCGATGTACTCCCAGACGCCCTCGGGCACCATGTACCTGTAAGGCCTGCCGGATGCCGCTCGCTCCCTGATGTCGGTGGAGCTTATGGCCAGCGCCGGTATCTCCATGCTATAGACGTTGTCGAGCGCGTCCTTGCCCTTGCTGGTCTTCTCCGGTAGCGCGTCGCGCAAGCTGGCCAGCGGGAACCCCGGCCTGGTGGCGGCGATGAACGCGCTCTCCGCCAGCAGCTCGTCCGGGTCCTTCCAGGTCAGTATCTCGAGGATGGCGTCGGCGCCGGTGATGAAGAACAGCTCCAAGGACGCGCCGTGGACCTCGCGCAGGTGGCGCAGCGTGTCTATGGTGTAGGACAGGCCTTCGCGGTTGAGCTCGACATCGGATGCGTCCAGGAACTGGTTGCCCCGTATGGCGATGCGGACCATCTGGAGCCTGTCGGCCGCCGGGCTGTGCCGTACCCCTGTCTTGTGGGGCGGCCTCGCGGAAGGGACGAAGACGACCTTGTCGAGCTGGAACTGACACCTGGCCTCGTCGGCGGCCATCAGGTGGCCGATGTGAATGGGGTCGAAAGTACCCCCCATTACACCAAGCCTCACCTGGCTTCACCTTCCCTCTCGCGTCCTCTGATGGAGGCCAAGAGCTCTTTCTGAAGCGCGGCGATGACGGCGTCGAGCCTGCGGTGCGCCTGCTCGTCCGTGAGCGTGCCCGAAGGCGAGCCGAACTCCAGCGCGTAGGCCAGGCTCTTCTTGCCCTGCGCCACCTGCGGCCCGCGATAGACGTCGAAGAGCCTCACGGACTTCAAGGTGTCGCCGCCGCTCTGGCGTATGACCCGCTCGACCTCGATCGCGTCGACCGCCTCGTCGACCACTGCCGCCACGTCGACCTTGACGTTGGGGAACCGCCCCACCGGGCTGTAGACGCTCTCGGTCGCGGCCGCCAGCAGCGGGGCCGTGAACAACTCCCCGCAGTAGATGTCTCCCTCGAGATCGAAGGCCGCGGCCACCCGGGGGTGCAACTGCCCGATGTAGCCGGCGTATTGGTTCCCCGCCAAGAGGACGGCCGCCCGCATCGGGACCAGGAATTCCTCGGACGCGCGCTCGAACTCCAGGACGGCGACGCCCAGGGCCTCCGCGAGGTTCTCGATTATTCCTTTGATGTCGAAGAGGTCACACTCCGCCTGTTGGCTCGACCAATGTTGCGGATGGAGATCTCCAGCCAGCAGCAACGCCACCGTGTCGATCTCGACCGGAAGCACTTCGGCGCCTTGCGATATGAAAGCCCTCCCAGCCTCGAACAGCGCCAGGTCCTTGTTGCCGCGGTTGATGTTGCTGCCCGCCACCCGCAGCATCCCCGGCAGCAGGGTCGTGCGCATTCCCTCGCCCGTCTCGGCGAGCGGGTTGAGAAGGGTCACCACCCGGCGGCGCTCGTCGTCGCCGGCGAGCCCCAGCAGATCGAGGTCCGCGGGGTTCATGAAGCTGTAGGTCACCGCCTGCGACAGGCCCTGAGCTGTGAGCGCCGCGAGCATCTTCTTCTCCAGGCGCTGCGGCGGGGTGAGTCCGGCGGCCAGCCCACCGCCCTGCGGCACGGTCTCGGGGATCCGGTCGAAGCCGTTGATGCGCGCGACCTCCTCGACCAGGTCGATCTCACGCTCGAGGTCGGGCCTGAAGGTCGGCACCGTCACCGTGAGCGCCTCGCCCGCTTTGACCCTGGCGCCCAGGCTCTCGAGTATGCCGGCCATCTCCTCGCCGCCGAGATCGGTGCCCAGCACCTTGTTCGCGCGCGATGGCCGCAGCTCGAGCGTCCTCGGCTTTATCTCCTCGGGGTAGGCGTCGATCACTCCACTGGCGACCTGGCCGCCGGCGAGCTCGTTCATGAGTCGGGCGGCCCTGGCGGCCGCGAACGCCGTGCCCCCGGGGTCGACCCCGCGCTCGAAGCGCGCGGAGGCCTCGGTGCGGATCCCCAGCCTCTTTGAGGTCAGCAGTATCGAGGTCGGATCGAAATGAGCGGATTCGATAAGGATGTTGGCGCTGCGCTCGGTCACCTCAGAGTCCTCGCCTCCGATGATGCCGGCGACGGCCACCGGCCCCGAGGGGTCGGTGATGACCAGGGTGGCCTCGTCGAGCCGCCTGTCAACTCCATCCAGCGTCCTCATCGGCTCGCCACTGGTGGCGCGCCTGACGATGATGGTTCGCTCCGCCAGCAGGTCCAGGTCGAAGGCGTGTAGCGGCTGGCCCAGCTCCAGCAGGACGTAGTTGGTCACGTCGACCACGTTGCTTATGGGGCGCAGGCCCGCGGCGGTCAGTCGCCTCTGCATCCATGCCGGGGATGGCCCTGTCTCGACTCCCATGACCACCCTGGCGGTGTATCTCGGGCAGCCTGGCGGGTCCTCGAGTATCACCTTGGCCAGCGTGTCGACTGGTGGCCCGCACTCGTCCAGCTCCACCGACGGGAGGCGCAGCGAAGCGCCGGTGAGGGCCGACACCTCGCGGGCCACTCCCACCACGGACATGCAGTCGGGCCTGTTGGGCGTTATCTCCAGCTCGAGCACGATGTCCTCCAGCGGCAGCACCTGGTGCACGTCGGCGCCCACCTCGGCGTCGCCGGCGAGCTCGAGGATCCCGGTGTGGTCCTCGCTTATTCCGAGCTCGGCCGCGCTCAGCAGCATCCCCGCGCTCTCGACTCCCCTGATCTTCGCCTTCTTCAGCGGCTTGCTCGAAACCGCCGGGAGCCTGGCGCCCTCGCGGGCGAACGGATATTTCATCCCGGCTCGCACGTTCGGCGCGCCGCAGACGATCTCGCGCACGGTCTCGCCATCGTCCACCACCACGATGCTGAGGGCGTCGGCGTTGGGGTGAGGCTTTACCTCGCGCACGTCAGCGACCACGACTCCACTGATGCCGCCGCCCAGCGTGTGGACCCTGTCCACCGCCGTGCCCGACATCGACAGCGCGTCGGCGAGCTCGGCCGCTGTCATCTGAATGTCTATGTACTCTTTGAGCCACTCGATCGATATTCGCATCGTCCCGCCTAGAACTGGCGCAGGAAGCGCATGTCGTTCTCGAAGAACACGCGCATGTCGTCAACGCCGTATTTCAACATCGCTATTCGCTCGACTCCCCCGCCGAACGCGAAACCAGTGTACTTCTCCGGGTCGTAGCCGACGTAGGAGAAGACGTTGGGGTCGATCATCCCGCAGCCCATGATCTCCAGCCAGCCTACTCCCTTGCACAGCGAGCATCCCTTACCCGCGCAGACGAAGCAGGAGACATCGACCTCGGCTGAGGGCTCGGTGAACGGGAAGAAGTGCGGCCTGAAGCGCACCGCGCGCTCCTCGCCGAACAGCTTGCGCGCGAACACCTCCAGCGTGCCCTTGAGGTCGCCCATGGTTATGTCCTCGCTGACCGCGAATCCCTCGACCTGGTGGAAGACCGGGGAATGCGTGGCGTCTATCTCGTCCTTGCGGTAAGCCTTTCCCGGGCTGATCACGTAAAGCGGCGGCCTCTCCGACTCCATCACCCGCACCTGCACCGGCGAGGTGTGGGTGCGCAGCAGGATGTCTTTGGGGTTGTCGCTCACAGGGTCGGAGCGGCGCACGTACAGGGTGTCCTGCAGCGACCGCGCCGGGTGGTGCGGCGGCGTGTTGAGCGCCTCGAAGTTGTAGAAGTCGAGCTCGACCTCCGGCCCGGCCACTACCTTATAGCCCAGGCTCACAAAGATGTCGGTTACGTCGTCGATGACCTGCGCCAGCAGGTGTGCGTGGCCCAGCGGCAGCCTCCTGCCGGGCAGCGTCACGTCAGTGGCATCGCGAAGCAGGCGCTCCTCGGTCTCGGCGTCCTTGAGCCTGGCCGCCCTGGCGGTTAGCTCGGTCTCCGCGAGAGTCCGCAGCGCGTTGCCGATCTGGCCCAGGGCGCGCTTCTCCTCGGGCGCAAGCGAGCCGAGGCCTTTGAAGACCGCGGTTATCGAGCCTTTCTTGCCCAGCAGCCTTACCCGCGTCTCCTCGAGCTCAGCGGGCGTACCCGCGGCCTCGATGGCGGCGAGCGACTCGCGCGCCAGGGCGGCAAGCTCCGGCCGCTCCTGCGTAAGCTCCTCGATCTTGTTCATGGAGTTGTCGTCCATCTCAACCCCCGCCGCCGTCTCGCCTCTGGCGCAGCGCCTCGAACAGCACCACCGCCGCGGCGGACGCCACGTTCAGCGACTCGGCTTTCCCGGGCATGTCTATGTAGACCGTACCGTCCAGGTACGAGCGGTCCTCGTCCGGTATCCCGAACGCCTCGTTCCCCACCACCAGCGCGACCGGCCGTGAGAAGTCCTCGTCCAGGTAGCTGCGCTCTCCCCTGGGGTCGAGCCCCAGAATGGCGACCCTTCCCTGAAGGTCCGCACCCAGCCTGGCCACGTCCACGTCGCGCGCCAGCGGCACGTGGAAATGCGAGCCCGCCGCGGACCGCACCACCTTGGGGTTGTACAGGTCGACGCTGCCCGCCGTCATGAGGAACCCGTCGAGGGCGGCCGCGTCCGCGATTCGCAGCAGCGCCCCCAGGTTGCCCGGGTCCCTTACCTGGTCGGCGACCAGCAGCATGGAGACCTCGCCTTTGATCAGCTCGTCGTAGTCGGCGGTCACCTGCTCCATGATCCCGACTATGCCCTGCGAGGTGACAACGTCCGATATCCAGTCCATCAGGGGCTGGCTGACCTCGTGCATCTCGACGGGCTCGTCAAGCCGTCTCCTGATATAGCCGGCCTCCTCGGCGCGCGAGTCCACGTAGGCCAACTCCTTGAGTTTCGCGCCGGAATCCAGGCCTTCCTGGATGAGGTTGAGCCCCTCGACCAGGAAGAGGTCGAACTTGTCGCGGTAGGTGCGGCGTGAGAGTTTTCTGAACCGCTTGACGACCTCGTGGTTGCGGCTGGTGATCGGACTCAGCATGAGTCGCTTTCCATACTCGCCCTATCCGGCCGCCTGTTCGCCCGCTTCAGATGCGGCCTCCGGTGTGGAGTCCTTCTCGCCCTCGGCCTTAACGGTCGCCTTGCCGTCGCCGGCGCCGGCTGCCACCTCGACCAACTGGCCGAACGTATCAGGGTCGTTGATGGCGATGTCCGCCAGTATCTTGCGGTCGACCTCTACCCCAGCGTTCTTGAGCCCGCTGATAAATCGGCTGTACGACATGCCGTGCTCGCGCGCCGCCGCGTTTATCCTGGTTATCCAGAGCTTGCGGAAATCGCCCTTGCGGACCTTGCGGTCGCGGTAGGCGTACTGCAGCGAGTGCATGACCTGCTCGTTCGCGGGCCTGTAGCACTTGCTCTTGGGCCCACGGTAGCCGCGCGCCATCTTGAGCACTTTCTTTCTTCGCTGCCTGGTGGCCGGCCCGTTCTTTGTCCTCGGCATGATGATCAACCCCTCCGGGTGGAATAGTCTCTTGCAGCGCCTCTCCTACTTGGCGTTCTTCACTCCCAGCGCCCTGCGGACGTTCTTGTCGTCGGCCGGGTCCACTGCTCCCTCCGAGTTCAGGTGGCGCTTGCGCTTGGCGCTCTTGCTGGTGAACAGATGGCTGTTGTAGCCGTGCCTGCGCACGAGCTTACCTTTTGCCGTGACGTGGAACCGCTTGGCCGCGCCTCTGTGCGTCTTCATCTTGGGCATGCGATCACTCCTTCTTGGGCTGCTCGACGACGACGATCGGCGTGAGCACCATCGTCATGTTGCGGCCGTCCAGCCTGGGCCTGGCCTCGACCGTGGCGATCTCGCTGACGTCCTCAGCCATCCGGTTCAGGAGGTTCAGCCCGAGCTCCGTGTGGGTCATCTCGCGACCACGGAACATTATCGTGACCTTCACCTTGTTCCCCTGATCCAGGAACCTCACCACGTGTTTTTTCTTGGTCTCGTAGTCATGGATGTCGATCTTCGGGCGCATCTTCATCTCTTTGACTATGATCACGCTCTGCTTCTTGCGCGCCGCCTTCATCTTCTGGTCCTGCTCGTAGCAGTACTTGCTGTAGTCCATGATCTTGCAGACGGGAGGCTGGCCCTGCGGCGCGACCTCGACCAGGTCAAGGTCACGATCGAGCGCTATCCTCTGCGCCTCCTCGATAGGCGTGATGCCCATCTGCTCTCCGGTCTCGGATATCAGGCGCACCTGAGGGCACCTGATGGAATCGTTGACTCTCAGCTTTCCTAATATGGCGGCTCCTCCTTTTCATAAAGAACGGGTGGCTTGAATGCCACCCTTCAATATCCGATATGGATAACCCTGCCGGCTGCCATTGTCGGCTCCGTCGTTACCGGCGCCGCAGGGTGAGGAGCGGCATCGTTCGCCCCTTCTTGTCTTTGATTTACATGAGTATAGCGAATGGGCCGCCCGGCGGCAAACCCGCCCACCACCGGTGAAGGCAAAAATGCAAAATTGGGCCAGGCACCGGTTTTGCATTTGCGGACCGCACCACGGTGTCTGACCCCAGTGGTGCGTTTTGTTGCGTTATACTAATCGTGCGATCGAAAGGATGGCGGAGCATGCTTCAACCCAGGCCCAAAGTCCTCGTCGCCGATGACGACCACAACCTGCGGCAGCTTCTGATGGAGGCGCTGCCCAGGCACAAGTTCGAGGTCTATCAGGCGGCCGACGGGAACGAGACGTGGGACACCATAAGGAACCTGAGGCCGGATATCGTCCTGCTCGACGTCATGATGCCGGGGCTGGACGGGCACGAGATATGCAAGAGGATGCGTGAGAACCCTCAGACCCGCAGCATCCCCGTGATCATGCTGACCGCGCGCGCGCAGCTCAAGGACAAGCTCGAGGGGATCGAGTCAGGGGCTGACGATTACATCACCAAGCCGTTCGATCCCATGGAGCTGCAGGCGCGCATCGAGATGCACCTGCGGCGCTACCTGCGCGACAGCGACATGAGCCCTATCACCGAGCTCCCCGGCAACAAGGCGATCGAGGACGCGCTGGTCAGCAGGATCGAGTCCAGCCGCCTGTTCGCCATGCTCTACATCGACCTGGACGACTTCAAGGCCTTCAACGACTACTACGGGTTCACCGCCGGCAGCGAGGTCATCCGCATGACCGGTGCTGTGCTGGCCGAGGCCCTGGACAAGTACGGCGCCGGAAGCGGCGAAGGCTTCCTCGGTCACGTGGGCGGCGACGACTTCATCATCCTCACCCCCATCGACGACGCCGAGGCCGTCTCCAAGGAAATAATCAGGCTCTTCGACGAGCGCATCAGGGACCACTACAACCCGGAGGACCTGGAGAAGGGCTACATAGTCTCGATCGACAGACGAGGGTACGTGATGAAGTTTCCGATCATGACCATATCGATCTCGATCGTCCACAACGAGCACCGTCAGCTCACCGACCCCGCCCAGATCGGCAGGATCGCCGCGGAGCTCAAGAAGTACGCCAAGGACCTCGAGGGAAGCGTCTACGTCTTCGACCGCAGGAAGATTTGACGGTCCCGGCGCTTCCCCCCTTTACACGGCCCGACTGAGAAATATGGATTACCGAGACGTTCTCTCGCCCAAACGCGCACCCGGCGCCACCAGCGAACCTGGCAGGGGCGACATCAGCCACCTCCTGTTCGTGACAGCGCGCCCCGGACTGCAGTTGCTGTGGACCGCGCTGGTCGCGGCCACCCTCATATACACGCTGGTGCGCAGCGGGCCGTCCTACCCCTGGGCGATAGCGCTGATGCTGGCCTCGTGGGCCGCGGTGGTCATAGGCAACCACTTCTTCCCGTTCGACGAGTACCACCCGGTGCTCTTCTTCCTGCTGATGTCGACGTTCCTCGCGCTCACGGCGAGCATCGTCTTCCTGACCGGAAACCGCACCAGCCTGCTGGGGTTCCTGTTCTTCGCCGTGCCGATCCTGGCCTCGGCGTATTACGGCTACCCCGGCACCCTGCTGATGTCGGTGCTGGCCGGGGTGGTCCGCTACATCCCGTTCATGACCGGCAACGTGACGGCGCTGGAGCACATCGCGCTGGGCCTCACGGTGCTGACCTACGTCTTCATCGGGATGATGTCGTGCTATGTCGTCGAGGGCGAGAAGATGTACGCGCGCGAGTCGAACGAGTACAGGCACCTGCTGGAGCTCGCCCGCCACCGCGAGCGGGACATCTCGCGCATCTACAACCTCTCCAGGCGCTTCTCCTACACCCTCGACCTGGACACGGTGCTCAAGACCACGGCCGCCCTGGCCCGCCAGATGCTCTCGTCGCAGGGGGCCCTGGTGTTCCTGATCGAGGACGGAAAGCCCGTGCTCAAGGCGGCGCTGGGGACCCTGCCTTTCTCGGACATGTCGCAGGTGAAGCTGCCCTCGGGGCGCGAGTGGACCAGGACACTCTTCTCCGGCGGGCGTACCCTGGCACGCCGCGACAAGCTCGATTGGCTCCCGCTGGATCCCGAGTCCTCGGGCAAGAGCCACTGCGTCGCCGCCGTGCCGCTTTTCACCGGCGGGGACGTGGCGGGCTACCTGGTGTGCTTCTCCCCCGCTTCGCGGACGTTCCGGCAGCAGCACCTGGAGGTGCTCTCGACGATCGCCAGCCAGGCCGCGGTCGCGGTCGAGAAGGCGCGGCTCTACTCGCGCACTCTGGACGACAAGACCAAGGTCGAGACGATACTGGGCGCGCTGCGGGACGGGCTGGTGCTGACCGACGCGGCCGGCATGCTGGTGGACGCCAACCCGGTCGCGGAGCGCATGCTCTCGCTGGACGGCGGCCCCCGGCGGCGCGACCTGGCGGGAGTGCTGTCCGCGGTGGCCACCGACAACAACCTGGGCCACCTGGGCCTGGGCGAGGCCGTCTCCGCGGTGCTTGAGGGCCGGACCGTCTTCGGTGAGATCACGCTTGCAGGCGAGGCTCCCATGACGGTGCAGGCGCACTTCATCCCGTTGCGCGATCAGGTGGACAAGGTCTCCGGCATGGTCCTGTTCCTTCACGACATCACCGAGCTCAAGCGCCTCGACGAGATGAAGTCCAACTTCGTCTCCAACGTCTCGCACGAGCTGCGCACGCCGCTCACCAGCATCTCCGGCTTCGTGAGCCTGCTGCTGGCGGGCAGGGCCGGACCGCTGGCGCAGAACCAGTCGAGGTATCTCGAGGTCGTCAAAGAGCAGGCGGGAAACCTGACCGAGATGATCGAGGACCTGCTCGACCTGTCCAGGCTGCAGGCGGGGGGGCGCAGGCTGCAGACCGCCGCCTGTGACATCCGCGAGCTGATCGGCGCGGCGGTGACGCAGGTGGAGAAGGCGGCCCTGGCGGGAGACGTGGAGATAAGGATCAACCTGCGCGGGGACCTGCCGCCGGTCAACGCCGATTCCGCCCGCCTGACCCAGGTGCTCAACAACATCATCGAGAACGCGGTCAAGTTCACGCCCGCGGGCGGCATGGTGGAAGTGGCGGCGCTGGATGGCGGCTCGGCCCTGCAGGTGCAGGTCTCCGACACCGGGGCCGGCATAACCCCGGCGGCCCTCCCCCACATCTTCGACAGGTTCTTCCAGGCTCACGCCACCGAGAGCGAGCAGGCCGGCTTCGGCCTGGGCCTTGCGATATCGCGCGAGATAGTCGAGCTTCACGGTGGAAGGATCTGGGCGGAGAGCGACCCCGGACGGGGCTCGACGTTTTACTTCACGGTCCCCTTCTACGCGTGATCAGGCGCCGGGAGTCGCGGTAGCGCTCTCCGTCATGGAGATTCCCCGGGCACGGTACTGCTCGGCGGCGATTGTGTCGGCCTTCGCCTTCTCTTCCTGCTCGACGATCGATTCCATGAAAGCCTTGACCACCACCGGGTCGAACTGCGTGCCGGCGTTCATCTCGATCTCTTTCACGGCCTCGACCACGGGGAGCGCCTTGCGGTAAGGCCTGTCGGACATCATCGCCTCGTAGGAGTCGGCAACCGCGAGGATGCGGGCGCCCAGCGGGATATCCTCGCCGGCGATCCCGTCGGGGTAGCCCCTGCCGTCGAAGCGCTCGTGGTGATGCAGGATGATCTCCCGGGGCGCCTGCAGGAAGGTGACCGGCTCGATGATGGAGTCGCCCAGCCTGGGGTGGGTCTTGACGTGGATGAACTCCTCCTCGGAGAGCGCCCCCGGCTTGTTCAGTATCTTTCGCGCGATCCCGATCTTGCCGATGTCGTGCAGCGCCGCGGCGTACTTGATGTTGCGCAGGTCCCACTCCGACAGTGACATCTTGCCGGCGATCGCCATGGCGTACTCGGTGACGCGCTCGGAATGGCCGTAGGTGTAGGGGTCCTTGACCTCGATGGCCCTCGCCAGGGCCTTCACCGTGGAGAAGTAGCTCATCTCCAGGTCCTCGTACAGGGAGGCGTTCTCCAGGGCGACGGCCGCCTGCCCGGCGATGCCGGTGACCATGTTGAGGTCCTCGTTCTCGAGCTCGTCGCGCTCCTTGGAATAGTAGAGCACCATCATGCCCAGCAGGTTATCCCGGGTGTAGACCGGGACCAGCAGTATCGAGCGCGTGCCCGTGTCCTCCACGCGGTCGTCGGGTATCAGGGGCGACACGTGGGGGTCGCTCATCGCCACCTGGTAGTTGAACAGCGCTTCGGAGTCCTCGTCGGTGAGGTCCGCGGGCTGGATGCCCTCGCCCAGGCCCATCTCCCAGTCGGAGTCCGGGAACAGGCTGAACGTCGCGGTCGGATAGAACCGCCCACTCTCGTTCACGTATATGTAGGCGCTACACTTGCCGACCTCGCAGACGTCGGCGGTAATCTGCACCAGCCGCGTGAGCAGGACGTCGATGTCCAGCGTCGAGGTCACCAGGCGGGCGACCTCCAGGAGCGCCATGGTCTCCTTCAGCTTCTGCTGTTCGCTGCCGTGGAGCCGCGCGTTCTCCATCGCCGCCGAGACCTTGTTGGCGAACCTCACCGCGAGGTTGACGGTCTCGGGGGTAAACATGTGCGGACGCTCGACGTTGTCGATGAGCATCAACCCGACGTTGCGGTCGCGCACCATCAGCGGGGCGATGAGCACCACCTTGGTCTTCATCTTCTTCATGATCCCCGACATGACCGGCATCGACCTGGGGTATCCCTCGACCACAACCGGCCTGCGCTCGTGGACCAGTTGCTTCACCAGTCCCTCGTCGAGCTTGAACGGGCCTTCGCCGAACGTCTTCTGGTGGTCGAAGTTGGAGGCCTCCACGTGCAGCTGGTTGGTCAGCAGGTCGCGGGTGATGAAGGCGCACCTGCCCGCGTCCACCAGCTCGATGCACTTCTTTATCGAGGAGAGCATCAGGGTGGAGAAGTCGAGGGTGGCGGCGAGGTTGGAGGGGAACCTGTCGATGTCCTCCTGGTAGGTGTGGAAGAACCTGATGACCTCGTCGCGGGTCTGCGTGTATGACTGCGCCCGGATGCTCTCGGCCTGGCCCAGCACCTCGTTCAGCAGCAGCGCGCACTGGAACGCCGCCCCAGGGCCGACCTCACCGTCGTCTACCATGTCCTTGACCACCGACAGCAGCGAGTTCTTGACCACGCCGGGCACACACAGCACGTCCTTGAGCGCGTATCCGTTTTTGGCGTGGGAGTAGCTCTGAAAGGTCTCGTTTCCCAGGAAATCGGTGGTGTCTCGGTCCTCGAGGGCGGCCTGGAGCAGGCCGAGGTAGGCGGTGAAGTACTTCTTGCGGGTCTGCTTGGTGAAGGCGTAGAACGAGGAACCCGGGGTATCGTTCTCGGGTATCCGCGCCAGGACCTCCGAGCGCTTCCTGGAGAGGACGTCGAGCGCGAGCTTTCTTCCTTCAACGGACTCGAACAACGCTTCCGCCATTTACCACCTCACGAAAGAAACCCGACTGTTGTCCTCATTATAGCATTGGGCCGATTGTCCTTATCACATACCCGCGAGCAGGTTCGCCATCTCGATGGCGGTGAGCGCGGCCTGCCAGCCCTTGTTGCCGGCCTTCGCGCCGGCCCTGTCCACGGCCTGCTCCAGCGTGTCGGCGGTTATGATCCCGAACGCCACCGGGACGCCCGTGTCCAGCCCGACCCGCGCGATGCCCTTGGAGACCTCGGCCGCCACGTAGTCGAAGTGCGGCGTGTTTCCCCGGATCACCGCGCCCAGGCAGATCACCGCGTCGTACTTGCCCGAGGCCGCCAGCCTGCTCGCTACCAGCGGGATCTCGAACGAGCCCGGCACCCAGGCGACGTCAATGTTGTCGGCCGACGCCTCGTGCCTGGTCAGCGAGTCCATCGCCCCCGAGAGCAGGCTCTTGCTGATGAACTCGTTGAAGCGGCTCACCACTATCGCGAACTTGAAGTCTCTCGCTACCAGTTGTCCCTCGAAAGTGCTCATCTTCACCCTCCCGTTTTCCGCCTACTCGGTCACGTCCTCCAGGTCGAGCATGTGGTCCATCTTCTCTTTCTTGGTGGTCAGGTATCTCAAGTTATCGGAGCATGCCTTCCCCTGCAGGGGGACCCGCTCCGACATCGACAGTCCGTAGCCCTCCAGCCCGACGCGCTTGGCCGGGTTGTTGGTAAGGAGCCTCATGGTGGTAATGCCAAGGTCGCGCAGTATCATGGCGCCGGTGCCGTAGTCGCGCGCGTCCACCGGCAGGCCCAGCTCGATGTTGGCCTCCACCGTGTCCAGGCCCATGTCCTGGAGCTGGTAGGCCTGCAGCTTGTGCGCGAGCCCGATTCCGCGGCCCTCGTGTCCGATCATGTAAAGAAGCACGCCCTCGCCGGCCTCGTCGATGAGTCGCATCGCCTCGCGGACCTGCGTGCCGCAGTCGCAGCGC
>Ga0209747_1001072_pt1 | contig 14773 bp, 14 predicted proteins | sample BarGraNGADG00311_FD_184498 | JGI IMG/M metagenome (GOLD analysis project Ga0209747, IMG submission 184498) | Arctic peat soil microbial communities from Barrow, Alaska - Barrow Graham LP Ref core NGADG0011-311 (SPAdes) (version 2) | ecosystem: Environmental > Terrestrial > Soil > Wetlands > Peat... | reverse complement strand
TGCTCCCTATCGTTTCATCGTTGGAGGCAAACCCTGATTTCAACATAGTGTGGCTGGTGGAGCTCAATGGATACCTCCCGAGGAATAAAACAATAGGAGTGGGTCAGAACTTATTAATGATTCGCCGTGTGAGAGGAGAGAGTATATGAACATTTCTCAGCGCATTGATCGTTTGCCGGTTACGAATATCTTGTGGCGGGTGGTGCTGCTGACAGGAGTTGGCTGGCTTTTCGACGCTATGGATCAAGGTATGGTCGCAGGAGTTATGGCTTCCATCGGCAAAGAATGGCATCTCCTGCCATCCCAGCTAGGGTTGCTGGGGAGTGCCGGTGCCGTAGGGATGGCCTTGGGCGCGGCAGTCGCCGGTATGTCAGCGGACAAATGGGGACGTCGGACCGTCATTCTGGTCACCCTTATTATCTACGGAGTAGGGAGTGCCCTTTCAGGATTTGCATCGGGTTTGATCATGTTATTAGTATTTCGTTTTTTCACAGGTCTTGGGCTGGGTGGGGAACTGCCAGCTGCCTCCACTCTCGTAAGCGAGTTTTCGCCGGCTAAAGTACGCGGGCGCATGGTGGTATTGTTGGAAAGCTTTTGGGCTTGGGGTTGGATCTTGGCAGCACTGATTGCCTACCTGCTCATCCCTATCTATGGCTGGCGTATTGCTTTCTTTCTGGGTGCTGTTCCTGCATTTTATGCAGCTTATCTCAGAAGGGGTATCCCTGAATCACCCCGTTACCTTGAGCAAACCGGGAAAACTCAAGAGGCTGAAGCCATTGTGTCAAAAATGGAAAGAGAAGCGGGTTTGGCCCCACTTGAGGATTCGGAAAAAAGCGCACCTCCGGCTAGAAGCGGCAAGATTTCGCTTCTGGAATTATGGTCCAGTACGTACAGGCGCCGCACCTTGGTTTTATGGATTCTTTGGCTCGGTATTAACTTCGGGTATTATGGTTTTGTGCTCTGGATACCGACTTTAATGGTAGGGAAAGGCTTTGTTCTGATAAAGAGCTTGGAGTTTACCTTGATCATGAGCATCGCGCAATTACCAGGATATTATAGTGCAGCCTACCTAATTGAAAAGATTGGTAGGAAAGCGGTATTGGTTATCTACCTTGGTGGTACAGCGTTAGCTGCGTATCTCTTTGGGCAAAGCTCATCCGTAACCCAGCTTCTTGCGTTCGGATCCCTTCTTTACTTCTTTAGCTTAGGAGCGTGGGGTGCAGTTTACGCTTATACTCCGGAAATGTATCCTACTTCTGTCCGTGGGAGTGGCACTGGTTGGGCGACAGCTTTCGGAAGAATTGGGATGATTGCATCTCCATATGTGGTTGGAGTAATCTATCAAACTTATGGCAAAGCTGCCGGTTATACGTATGTTTTTGGAATGCTGACGGCAGTCTTTGCTGTTGTCGCTCTGGTAGTTTTGGTGCTGGGGATTGAGACGAAAGGCAAGGCATTGGACGAAATTTGAGGCGGCCCCGGATCTCTTGGACACGAGTTTGTGTAGCGTCAGTGTCCGAGAGAAAGGCCCGTCATGGCAGAGAAGAAGCCGTCAACCGAGAGTCACATCGTCCCCATGGGCCCACTGGCTCCAGGACAGCGCTGGAGCCTCGCCCGCAAGCGTGAGGTCGCCCTTGCGTCTGCTGCGCGGCGAGCCGCCGGGCGCGCTCTCCCGTGAGCTCGGGGTCGAGGTCTACCGCCTCGAGCGCTGGAGAGATCGTGCCCTCAAAGGGCCGGGACGCAGGGCTCAAGGAGCGCGGGGGGTGACCCCGTCCAGACCCAGCTCGACGCCGCCATGCGCCGCAGCGGCGAGTTCTCCATGGAGACCAGCTGCTGCGTGCGAGGATCGAGCGTCCGCGCCCTTTGGGCGGCCGGAGATCGAAGCGCTGAGCGCGGCGATCTCCATCTCCACGGGTGCGTCTTACGGCGTGAAGCGCGTGTGTGCAGCCTGGGGCGTGGCGCCTTCGACGTTCTACGCCGCCCCCGCTGCGGCTGCGCCGGCGCGGTCCGACGCCCGCGGTCTTGGGCGAGGAGCTCTACGCGATGATCGCCGACGACCTCGCAGGCTCGCCCTTCTGCGGCGAGGGACACCGCAAGGCCCGCGCGCGCCTCAGGGTCGCCGGCGTGCGCGTCTCGCGCCGGCGCGTGGCCCGCGTCAGGGTGCGGGCATCAGCCACGACGGCCGGGTCACCAGCGACGCGCCCGACGTCATGTGGGGCAGCGACGGTACGCGAGTGCTCACCGCCGAGGAGGGCATGTGCTTTCGTCTTCGCCGACGCCGGCCACTTCAACGGCCAGGTGGTGGGACGCCACGTCTGCAAGAGGGGTGATCGCTGCGCCGCGCTGCAGCCCGCGTCGCAGGGGCTGCTCGCGCACTTCGACGGCATCACCGCCGACGTCGGCCGCGGACTGAGCCTGCGCATGGACCACGGCACGTGAGTACGTCTCCGACCACTTCCGCAACCAGGTGCGCTTCTGGGGCGTGGCGGCGAGCTACTCCTTCATCGAGCAGCCCCAGAACAACGGCGTGGCCGAACGTTTCTTCAAGACCCTCAAAGAACAGATCATCTACGGCCGTGTGTCTCGCACGGTGGCCGAGCTGCGCGCAGCCGTCGCTGCGTTCGTCGACCTCTACAACGAGCAGTGGCTACCCGAGAAGAACGGCTTCCTCAGCCCCGCGGCGATGCGCCAAGCGTGGTACGCTCAGAAGGTCGCCGCGTAAGGAAGATCCGTGTCCAGAGATCCGGGTGCGGTACACGCCGCCATGCCGGGCTAGGAGTTCGGCAGCCTTCGAGTACTTTCTTATCTGAGGCAACGAATCGCTTTGGAGTACTTTCTTTGTGAGGCAATGCGGTCCATTGACAGCGACAGCGTGTCGGCGTAAGATACTAACGAACCTTGTATGCGTATTATGAACAAGATCGAGTCGCGTGGCGCGGTAAAGGGTTCGGGCGAGGTGGAATGTCTAGTGGCGCAAAGGATGCTTTCAGGAGCCTGCGGAGAGACTGCGGCGCCTTTGTCGGTGGTGTTACTCGAGCGGCGACGCGAAACCTGGGGGGACTACGATCCTTCTGTTGCCGCTCACCCCGACGACGGCTCCCGCGATTGCGCCCATTGCAAGCAGTTTTCGGGCCTCGCGTGTCCCCTCGGACAACGCTCTCTCGAGAGTCGTGGGTGGCAGATCACCGACATGACAAGTCACGAGCAGTGTGGGTATGTCCGTGTCGGGATCGAGCTCCCTGGCAGGGCGTCGTGTAATAGCGGGGTCATCCACGTAGACGGCGTTCGCGATCACCGTGGCACAAGCATCGGCCAGCGCTGGGCTCTCCGCCGCGACGGCCGTGGTTTCCGCGATTCCTCGCGTGAAGCTGCGGCCCCCCAATCCACTCGTGCAGACGCCGGCGATAGCGGAATCTGCGGTGACGGTGATGACGTGGGTGGGCCGTCGGTCCGCCAAGCTTCGCGCCACGCCGACCCGGACGACTTCGCCATCACCTACTGCCAAGGCGATGTCTCCGCCGTTTTCCACAATGATCGTGCTCGCACCCAAGGAGAGAGCGGCTTCGAGGGCCACTTGTGCGATGGACCCTGCGACAGCCGCCATTGGCGTAAGCGTCGGGTCCCCAGCGCGATCAACAGCCTCAATCATGAGACTCAGCACCCGCGGAAGACCGCGACTGCTCGGGAGCAACGGTCGCGGTTGGAGTGCTGCCGACCGGTAGGAGGAGAGCTCGTGGAGTGCTTGCTCGGCTCGTCGTCCGGCAGCGAGCGCGCCGGCCTGATGAAGGCATCCTCGGGAGCGTGCGCTGATCCGCATGCGTACGGGGCCGTACCGTACCTCGAGTATCTGCCCTCTCCAGGACATGGCCATGAGCGATGCTTCCTCCTCTTCGACCCTCAGGATATACACCGCAGCATTGCCCGGCAATCGACCGTGCCAGCCAGAGCCATGCTCTGCCCACTGACGCAGACTGACCATTCAGACAAGCCACCACAATGACAGGGGGTAACAGCCGTATGCGTGCCGGACTCGTTTCGCGCCCACTACCTGCAAGACTCGTCTCGCTATTCGGAAACGACAGGGGCGAAGGCCCGCTCAAGTTGCGCAATTACATCGGCGGTGCGTGGGTACCGTCTGAGACCGATCGGTTTGCCGAGGTCGTCGACCCGGCGACGGGCGAGGTGCTCGCACTTGCGCCCAACTCGACCGAAGCGGACGCAGATCGGGCTGTGGAGGCTGCCACAAAAGCTTTCTGGAACTGGCGGAGTACGCCGCTGCCCGAGCGCGTGGAACTCATGTTCGCCCTACGGCAGAAGCTGCTTGATCACGGCGATCAGCTGGCTGAAATCATCACGCGCGAGCACGGCAAGGCCCTCACCGAGGCACGTGACGAGCTCACGCGTGGCATCCAGTACGTCGAGGACGCCTGCTGCGTCACTCAGACCATGCGCGGTTCGTATACAGGAGACATCGCCCATGGCGTCGACGAGTACACGGTGCGGGAGCCTCTCGGCGTCTTCCTCATTCTTCCACCCTTCAACTTCCCAGCGATGATCTCGCTCTATTTCGTGTGGGCCATCGCCTGCGGCAACACGACGGTCATCAAGCCCGCCAGCCCGACCCCCCTCACCACTCACTACATCGTCAACCTGGCCGAGGAATGTGGCTTCCCTCCCGGCGTCATCAATGTGCTGAACGGGAGCGGCGGCTCGATCGGCGACTACCTGGTGGGCCATCCTGGCATTGCCGGAGTGAGCTTCGTAGGTTCGTCGAAGGTCGGCCTTCACATATATGACACTGCCTGCGCGAAGGGCAAGAGGGCCCAAGTCCAAGGCGGCGCCAAGAATCACGTGCTCATTTGTGAAGACGCGGTCATGGGCCCGACCGTCAAGAACGTCATCAGTTCGTGCTTTGGGCATGTCGGCGAGCGGTGCTTCGCGGTGTCCAACGTGCTGGTCGTCGAGTCGCTCTACGACGAGTTCAAGGAGCGTTTCATCGAGACAGCCAAGGCTCTTAAGGTCGGTGCCGGAATGGAGCCAGACACGGCAATCGGTCCGGTCGTGAGCAAGAAAGCCCTCCAGAAGCTTCATGATCAGATCGAGAGCGGGTTGGCCGAGGGAGCGACGATGCTTCTCGACGGCCGTAACCCCCAGGTCGAAGGCTACCCGGACGGCTGCTTCCTCGCGCCGACCATCCTCGAAGCCCAGCCGGGAATGGAAATCTTCGAGGAGGAAGCGTTCGGTCCAGTGCGCTGCTTCATGAAGGTGAAGGACATCGGGCAAGCCATCGAGATCATCAATCAGAACCGCTATGGCCACACCGCCTGCATCTACACAGAGACAGCCAAGTACGCTCGCTCTTTCATGGAGCGCTGCAACGTCGGCCAGGTCGGCGTCAACATCGGGACACCGGCTCCGATCGCCTTCTACGCAGTCGGCGGTCGAAAGCTGTCGTTCTTCGGATCGACGCGTGGGCGCGCACAGGACGCCGTCGATTTCTACACCGACAAGAAGGTCGCGGTGAGCCGCTGGTTGCGCAAACTCGACTTCGAGAGCGAGACCGACAAGCGCTTCCCCGAGTGGAGCCCGGCGGCCGGCCTCTGGTAATGCGCTGAGATCGCGCTTGGGATCCGGTAGTGACGAAAGGTTCAACGAAGAAGGGCAGTCGACATGCAGATACGCAAGTTGCTGACGATCGTTGAGGAGACCAGACAGGAGGCCGGCCGCACCATCGAACCTCCAGTCCTGAAGGCTGCAGCTGTGGCCGTCGTCAAGAACCCGTTCGCGGGAAGTTATCACGAGGACTTGAGCGAGCTCATCGACCTCGGAGAGGAACTGGGAGAGTTCCTCGGGCAGCGAGCTGTGGCTGCTCTCTCGGATGCACCGGACGGCATCCACAGCTATGGAAAGGGAGCCATCGTAGGAGAGGACGGTGAGCTAGAGCACGCCGCTGCCATACTCCATCCCAAGTTCGGGAACCCATTGCGCAATGCCTGTGGCGGCGGCAAGGCCATTATTCCCTCAAGCAAGAAGCGCGGCGGGATGGGCACCGCGTTGGACGTTCCGCTTCACTACAAGGACGCCGCCTTCGTGCGGACGCACTATGACGCTATGGAGGTCCGCTTGTGTGACGCCCCGCGCAGGGACGAGATCCTCGTGGCCATCGTCGTTACCAAGGGCGGACGGCCGATTCCCCGCATTGGCGGTCTTCAGATTAGCGAAGTGCAAGGCGCCGACGGGCTCCACTAGTAGAGGTGCCAAAAAGGTGATTGGGGGAGAGACGCACATGGCGACGCTAGGAATCAGGAATATCGGTCAGGTTGTCAGCGGTCTTCTCGACCAGCCGATTCTCGAGGCGGACACGCTCTTGGTCAGTGATGGGCACATTGCCGCGGTGGGCGGTCCTGAGATACTGGAGAGCGTCGATGTCGACACGCTGATCGACGCCAACGGCACGACCCTGCTCCCTGGTCTCATCGACTCCCATGTTCACCCTACGGCCGGAGACTTCACGCCGCGTCAGTTGGTGCTGGATTTCATCGAGAGCTCTCTGCATGGCGGCGTGACCAGCATGATCTCAGCGGGAGAAGCGCACTTCCCTGGCCGGCCAAAGGATCCGGTGGGGGTCAAGGCTCTCGCCACCCTGATACACGCCAGCTTTGAGAACGCCCGTCCTGCGGGAGTGAAGGTCCACGGGGGGGCGTTGATTCTCGAACCAGGCCTTACAGAAGCCGATTTCGCGGAACTTCAGAAGGCAGGCGTGTGGCTCGTCGGCGAGGTAGGACTGGGGAAAGTCTACAAGCCGGAAGAGGCACGGCCCATGGTGGAGTGGGCTCACAAGTACGGCTTCAAGGTTCTCATGCACTGTGGAGGCACGTCGATTCCAGGTAGTTCTGTGGTGACCGCCGATGATGTGGCGGGCGTGGGCCCAGACGTCGTTTGCCACCTCAACGGTGGACCGACGGCTACCAGTCCGACGGACATCAGGCGGATAGTGCGTGAGACACCGTTCGCCCTCGAGCTCGTGCAGTGCGGCAATCAGCAGGCGGCCCTCGTAGCGCTCGAGGAGATACGGAGCCGTGGAGAGATTGAGCGGCTCATCCTAGGAAACGATGCTCCTTCGGGCACGGGAGTCATCCCTCTCGGCATGCTTCGGAACATCGCGTTCTTGGCGTCGGTAGGCGACCTCGACGCCGCCGAGGCCGTTGCGTGCGCCACCGGCAACACGGCGAGGGTCTTCGCGCTCAACACCGGTGCGATAGTGGAAGGGCGAGAGGCAGACCTAATCCTGGCAGATGCACCGATGGGCTCCGCAGGGCACACGGCTCTTGAGGCGCTGAAATGCGGAGACCTGCCGGGAATCTCCATGGTGCTTATTGACGGCGTCGTGAAGGTGAAGGTGAGTCGCAATACGCCGCCACCGGCGCGCAAAACCGTCGCTCGTCGACGAGGAGTAGAAGGTTCATGGCAGTCGACAATGGTGTAGTATTGCCATGGTGATTGTCGAAGCCGAGCGGTGTACGGGCTGCCAACTTTGCTCACGCGAGTGCCCCACTGGGGCTGCCCATATCGAGGGCCGAGTAGCAGTCATCGGCGAAGCATGCGTGGACTGCAACCTCTGCGTGCGAGTCTGCGAGCAGGAGGCCATTCGGGCAGCCATCGCTCCGGATGACGAGCGCGTGGCCTGCGATCGTTGCCCCGTGCAGTGCAAGATCCTCGAGGGGTTCGCGGGTGCCTGCCGTCGCTACGTGAATGTGGGCGGACGACTCGAGCTCGACCGGGTGCTGTTGCTCTCCGAAAGACCGGGGCCGCATTCGGAAACGATGCTGGAACCCGTGATCACGGGCGTCGGCGCCGGGACTACTTCTCCGTGTTTCACTCCTGCCCCGTACATAGTCGAGGAGAGCATCGACGGAATCGACGTCGTCACGGTGGTCAGCGAAGTTCCCCTTAGCTACGGCAGCCTCAAGTTGAAGGTTGACACGAACATCTTCGTGGGCGAGGAAGGGGCCCGCGTCAAACGCGACGGGCGGCCCATAGGTCACGTGGAAACCGAGCAATACGGGTCGAAGATGCTTGCCGTCGGAGGCGTGAACACGTTCCATGGGAGATATGGCAGCACAGCGGCGCGGACCATATCGGACGTCTGTTCGGGCAAGAAGGTGACGCTAAAGGTCGAGGGCGGCCCTCGGCTGGAGCTCAAGCTCGGGGACGCTCCGCGCATCGACGGGGTCGTGCCTGAGAAGATGCGCGTTGGGTGCGGGAGCGCGACTCTGGGGATGTTCGCGCCATACCTGCGGGACGTCGCGGACGAGGCTATTGTGCTGGACCCCGATATCACCGGTTTGCTCTCCGAACACCTCGCCGGGCGTGCTTTGGGCTTGGAGTGGAGTGGCATCGTGCCCGTGGGCACGAAGAGCACTATTGGGCGCTACTTCGGCCAAGCCGGGACTGGCTTGGGCGGTACCAATGTCACCGAGGCGCGGGCTGCGGTAGCGTCGATCGACATGCGCGTTGCTCGTCGCGGCATGACCCTCTTTGTGACCGACACCGCTGGCGAGACGGCCGCCCTGTTCAGGCTTACGGCGGCTGGAGAGCTGGAGGAGCTTGAGCTGACCGACGCCGCTCGTCGCGCAGTGGCCGTGATCAAAGGGAATGCCCAGCAGAGCCGCGTTTCCGCCCTTTTAATGGCCGGAGTAGGCGGCAGTGCCCGCTCGGGCGTGACGAAGTTCCCCATAAAGCTCAATGAGGCTGTGCACTCGGGGGACGTGCGTCTCACCGTTGGTGGAGCTCCTGTGTTTCTGCTGCCGGGCGGCGGGATCACGTTTGTGGTGGACGTGGAGAAGGTGCCATCTGGTGCGATCGGATGGGTGCCGACACCTGGAGTGCTCGCGCCGATTGAGTACACGATGACGAAAGAGACATACGCACGCATCGAAGGGCATCTGGAGTCTCTCAGGTCGAGGCGTTCCGTCACCGAGGAACGCGAGTGCCAGACCATCGATTCGCGGGAGCCACTGCGCGATGGACGGAACCCGTCCCCCGTCAAGATCGGACGAAATGAATCTCTCCAGGCCACTTTGGTTCTTATGAGCGGGCAGGACGAGCATCGGGTGACGAGTTGATCGGAGGAGCAGCTGGATTCCGTGCTGGCCGAAGGCTGTGCTAGCGCACTTGCCGAGGCTTTTCGTAAGGTGCCGTGATGGTATGTCAAGGCGACGGCCAGCTGGCGAGTGACAGTCAGCGCGAGGGGAGGGTGGCTGACGGCATGAATGGGCGGACCCCAGGCGGCAATGCGAGTGGCGCCGACTGTGCCATGGGGATCTCCAAGTACCTGATTGCCTCAAGCGTGGAAGAGGCACTCGGATTCCTGGATCGCGAGGGCGGCCGGGCTCAGATCATCGCAGGCGGAACGGACCTTGTGCTGGAGCTGGGCAAAGTCCAAACGACCGACAGTGCGCGGGAAGTTGCTTCGCTCGTAGACATCTCCCGAATCCATTCGCTGCACGCGATCTGGGAGGCTGACGGGCGCCTGCACGTAGGGGCGGCGTCAACGCACAAAGAGGTGGCCACCTCTGCTCTTGTGCGGAGCGGGGCCATCGTCTTGGCCGACGCAGCGCTGGCCGTCGGTTCACCTCAGGTCCGAGAGGTGGGGACCATCGGGGGGAACGTGGTCAATGCGCTCCCCGCTGCCGACACAGCCATCGCGCTCACGGCACTGGATGCAGATGCGACCGTGGCTACGGCCGGCTGTGGCGAGAGAGTGCAGCCGATCATCGCTCTCTACGCCGGCGTGGGACGTTCTACTGTCAACGCTGCCACCGAAATCGTCACCGAGTTCTCGTTTCCGATCCCGACCGCGAGCGCCTTCCAGCGATTGGCGCGGCGCAAGGCCCTAGCCCTGCCGATCCTCAACACGGCCGCGGTGCTCGACTATGGTCCCGACCTCGTCTGTCGGCGCGCTCGAGTCGTCGTGGGACCGATGGCTGTGACACCGTGGCGCGCCTGCAGCGCGGAGGCCGTGTTGCAGGGATTTCGCCTGACCGACGACCTGATCGTGCTGGCCGCACGCGCAGCTGAGGCCGCGGCCACCTGCAGGGATAGTATCCGGGCGTGCTCGCTCTACAGGAAACCCATGGTTCGCGTCCTGGTTGAGCGTGCCCTCAGAGATGCACTACGAAGGGGGCCGACATGACCGGGCTGGTTGGTCCTGGGCCACGCGTGGACGATCTGACGGCCGGGATCACATTGGCCTTCATCTTGAACGGCAAGCCCTGCAGCGTGGCGGTGGAGCCGGGCGCTGTGCTTCTCGACGTGCTGCGCAATGACTTGGGACTCACGGGCACCAAGAGAGGGTGTGGAGAGGGCGAATGCGGGGCTTGTACGGTGCTCGTGGATGGCCGGGTGGTGAACTCGTGTCTCTACCCGGCGGCAAAGGTGGCCGGCTGTGAGGTGCTCACCGTTGAGGGCTTGGGAAGTGCCACAGCCCTTCATCCGCTTCAGGAGGCGTTTCTCGCCCAGGGGGCTGTCCAATGCGGCTTCTGCACACCTGGGATGCTGCTCGCGGCCAAAGCCCTGCTTGACGAGAACTCAGAGCCGACTGAGGAGCAGATCCGGTCCGCCATGTCGGGCAATCTCTGTCGGTGCACCGGCTACACGAAGATCGTGGCGGCAGTCCAGGCAGCCGCGGCTGTGATGCGGCGCGGAGGTTTGGCAGCGCGCGAGCCCGACAGCGACACTGATGGTGAGCGCGCACGGTACATCGCCTCGGGTCACGTCGGTGCTTCTGTGCTTCGGGCGGATGGACCGGCCAAGGTGATGGGTGCTGCGAAGTTCGCCGACGACCTGCATAGAGAGGGGATGCTGCACGCCAAGGTCCTGCGCAGCCCCCATCCGCATGCGCTGATACTGGCCATCGACTGCAGCGCGGCGATTGAACTGCCGGGGGTCGAGGCAATCGTGACCGCGGCTGACATCCCTGGACGGAACAGCTTCGGCATCATCGTCAAGGATCAACCCTTCCTCGCGACCGACAAGGTGCGCTATGTAGGGGAAGCTGTGGCCGCGGTTGCCGCCCGCACGACGGCCATTGCTGAGCGGGCGAGACACCTGATTCAAGTGCACTACGAGCCATTGCCGGCCGTGTTTGACCCTCGTGAGGCGATGGGGGCGGAGGCTCCCCAGCTTTTCGAAGAAGGGAACGTAAGGGCCCACAGGCACATTGAGCGGGGCGACGTCGACGCGGCATTCGCCGCGGCCGAGATCATCGTGGAGGAGACCTTCCACACCCAGCTGGTCGAGCACGCGTACATCGAGCCCGAGGCCGGAATCGCCGTGCCCGATGCGAACGGCGTGAGCCTGTTCGTCGTCAGCCAGGGCGTGCACTATCAACGCTCCGAGCTTGCTGCCATGCTCGATTGGCCCGCCAGCCGTGTCCGCGTGGTGCAGACGACGGTGGGAGGTGCCTTTGGGGGCAAGATCGACCTGAATGTCCATCCGTTCATAACCTTGCTAGCGGTCAAGACGGGCAGGCCGGTGAAGCTCGTCTACACCAGGGAGGAATCCATGACGGTGTCGACGAAGCGACATCCGTTCGAGATTCACGTGCGCCTCGGCGCTAACGCTGAAGGACGATTCCTCGCGGCCGAGGCTCGCGTGATAGGCGATACTGGCGCCTACAGTTCTTATGGCCCCGCTGTTCTCACGCGGGCGGCGACACACGCCCTTGGCCCCTACTACATGCCGAACGCGCGCGTCGATACTTTTGCTGTGCATACGAACAACCCCATCGCCGGGGCGATGCGCGGGTTTGGCGTTCCGCAGATGGCGGCTGCGCACGAGCAAATGGTCGACATGGTGGCAGAGCAGGCGGGCCTCACCCCCTTAGAGGTTCGTCTCCGCAACGGTCTCGAGCCAGATCTGGCCGTCACGCTGACAGGGCACGAGATTTCCTCCGAGCTTAGCTACTTAGAGACCCTTGGGGCAGCGACTGAGGGCTTCGACTTCGGAGACCGACGATGAGGCTGCGCGGGACGGGCATCGGGTCGGCGTACTTCGGCATCGGCAACACCGGGATGGCGAATCCTTCCAGTGCCTTCGTGGAAGTGCACGAGGACGGATCCGCATCGGTCTCCTGCGGCGCTGCGGACATGGGACAAGGCGCCGCAACGGTGCTGGCGCAGATCGTGGCCACCGCCTTGGATGTCCCTGTCGATCGTGTGGCAGTGGCTGGCACAGACACGATGGCTACGCCCAACGCCGGGGTGAGCTCCGCCAGCCGGCAGACCTATGTCTCCGGGAACGCATGCCTCCTCGCAGCGGAACAGGTGAGGGACTTTATGCTGCGAGAGGCTGCCACGCTGCTCGCCTGTGACTCGCCAGAGCAACTCATCCTCGAGAACGGCTTTGTCCAGATTGCCGGCGAGCCCGAGGCGCGCGTCTCGCTGCGGGAAGTGGCAAGCTCCTGCCGCGCCAGAGGGCGGCTTCTTGTGGGTTCGGGCACGTTCAATCCGGACACCGTGGCGCTGGATCCGGAAACAGGGCAAGGCGAGCCATACGGCACGTACGCCTTCGCGGCTCACGTCGCGGAGGTGGACGTCGACACCGAGACGGGCGAGGTGACCGTCCTTCGAGTGCGTGCTGCTCACGATGTCGGTCGCGCCATCAACCCGCAGAGCGCCGAGGGCCAGATAGAGGGTGGCGTGGCCATGGGTTGCGGCTACGCCACTATGGAGGAGGTCGTGGTCGAGTCAGGGCATGTGCTGACGAAGACGTTCGTTGAGTACTCCATTCCCACCTTCCTAGATGTGCCTCGTATCGAACCAATACTGATCGAAGAGCCGGCCTCGTCCGGCCCCTATGGGGCCAAGGGGCTGGGGGAGCCGCCTGTGTGCTGCACGCCGGCCGCCATTCTGAATGCCGTGTTCGATGCCACCGGCGTGCGCATGACTCGCCTCCCCCTTTCGGCGGAGAACGTGTATCTGGCGCTGCAGGCCGCCGGATACCGGGATGGGCAGCCGCCCGACGGGCTCTTGGCGCACGTGCAACGGCGTGCTACGGCCGTTCAAGGCTCCAAAGGGTAGCCCCAGAGGCAACGTCGCAGTGCGGGCCACCGCTCAGGACACGCTCGCAGGTGCCCTCGGCCTGGGACCCCGGGAGCTGATTTCGCTGGTGGGTGGAGGAGGGAAGACCAGCGCACTGTGCTTGCTTGCTCGAGAGCTGACCGCAGCCGGCCACAGGGTGATCGTGGCCACGACGACGGCTATGTTCCTGAAGGAGTTGGTCGGCGTCGGCCCGTTGGTGCTGGAGCTCGGCGGAGGAGTGCTGACCGCCGACCTCAGGAAGGCCCTGTCGAGGGGACGTGTGGCTGCGGCCGCCCAATCTCCGGACGAAGCCGGGAAAGTCGTCGGTCTGCTCCCCGGCACGGTCGATGGGTTGTGGGCGGAGGGTTTCGTGGACTACCTGATCGTCGAGGCGGATGGGAGCCGGGGCAAGTCCCTCAAGGCTTTCGGACCTCATGAGCCCCAGATACCGCTCGTGACCACCACCATCGTGCAGGTGGCGGGATTGGACGCGATCGGGAACCCGCTCACCGGCGAGTACGTGCATCGGGCCGCCGTGCTCGCGGCGGCGCTGGGGATACCGCTGGGCTCCGAGGTGACCGCGCGGGTCTTCGCCGACGGCCTACGGGAGCAGTTGCGGCGGTTGCGGCGGGCGTGGGAGGGGTCCCGGGTCGTCACCCTGCTGAACAAGGCCGACGGACCAGACGCAGAAGGCCTGGGACTGGACGTGGCGAGGGATCTGCGTCCCCTTGCCCTCCGCTCGGGCAATTCAGTGCGTCCGGGCGATGGCGAGCGTCCGGACACCGTCGTCCTAGCCAGCCTGCAGGAAGGACGCTTTGCCCGCGTCTCTGCGATTGAGGGGTGAGCAGAGATGGTCGGCAGAGCTGGACGGGAGGGTGCTGAGGTCTCCGTCACGGCCGTCGTGCTGGCGGCGGGGCGCGCCACCCGCATGGGTGGCCAGAAGCTGCTGCTGCCGCTGGGGGCGCGCCCGATGGTGCAGTGGGCCGTGGACGCCGCCCTGGGTTCGAAGGCCGCGAAGACCATCGTGGTCGTGGGCCACGAGGCCGAAGCGGTGACCGAGGTCCTCACAGACCGGCCGGTGACGGTGGTCGTAAACCCGGACTATGCCGCAGGGATGAGCACCTCCCTCCAGGTAGGAGTGCGGGCGACGGGAGAGGCCTGCGATGCAGCGGTCTTCCTGCTCGCCGACCAGCCGTTCGTCACCTCCGCCCTGCTGGACCGGCTGATCGACCGCTTCGCGGAGACCAAGAAGGGAGTGGTGCGGCCGCTGGCGGGTGATCGGCCCACCAATCCGGTGTTGATGAGTGCGGCGCTGTTCCCGGAGATCCTTGCGCAGCGCGGAGACGTCGGCGGCCGCGAGATCGTCGAGCGGCATTCGGGCGAGGTATGCTTGGTCCCGGTGGACGACCCCAGGCTGGTCCTGGACATCGACTCGGTCGCAGACTACGAGGCGGCGAGGGGGTACACATGAGGGCGGCAGACCTATACGCGAAGATGGTGGAACTTTCCTGGCAGGGGGCCTCGTTTGTGGGGGCCACCATCACCGACGTCAAGGGTTCCACCCCTCGCGGGATCGGCGCCAAGATGCTGGCCCTGAGAGACGGCACGACCATCGAGACGATCGGCGGAGGCGTGCTGGAGAAGCAGGTCGTCGCCGACGCTCTTGCCTGCCTCGCCTCTGGGGTCTCCCG
>Ga0209747_1001068_pt1 | contig 14790 bp, 13 predicted proteins | sample BarGraNGADG00311_FD_184498 | JGI IMG/M metagenome (GOLD analysis project Ga0209747, IMG submission 184498) | Arctic peat soil microbial communities from Barrow, Alaska - Barrow Graham LP Ref core NGADG0011-311 (SPAdes) (version 2) | ecosystem: Environmental > Terrestrial > Soil > Wetlands > Peat... | reverse complement strand
ATCTCATCCGTCCGAGAGCTGTATTTATACTGACATCTGTTATATCAGCGATTTCCTTGAAACTTAATCCTGCATAATGCCTCAGAATAACTACTTCCCGCTGGTCATCAGGCAGATGGCTAATCATATTTCTTACATCTTTCTGAATCTGCCGCTTTATCATATCGTCTTCGACATTATCTTCAGCAAACGCCTTTGAATTAAACAGATCAGATTCATAGTTGTCGTTAGAAATGGTATTCATCTGCTTGATTCTGCGGAAATGGTCTATAATAAGGTTATGAGCAATACGCATAACCCAAGAAATAAATTTTCCGTTATCGGAATATTTACCCGCTTTTACAGATTGTATTACTTTAAGAAAGGTATCCTGAAAGATATCTTCAGCAAGAGCCTGATCGCGTATATAAAGACTTATATAAGCGAAAACTTTGTTCTTGTGGCGGTGGATAAGTTTTTCAAAACAGGACTGCTCACCTTTTATGAACCTCAGAATCAGGTCATAATCGGAAATCATTTTATTCATAACTCTCTCTTTAAATTAACTAGAGTAGAGATTTTCTATAGGCAGTCTGTTTTTAGTTCTTAACGATTTGTAATACAAAGAAAACAATTTTTTTGATTTGAAAGTATTACTTTTGAGCTTTAACAGAATTTTAACATAATTTAGAAAGAATCTTGTATGCAGGGTTGGATTGAAATCAAGGGGGCAAGGGTACATAATCTGAAAAATATCAGTCTGAAAATTCCCAGGAATAAACTTGTTGTAATAACCGGAGTATCTGGATCAGGAAAGTCATCCCTTGCTTTTGACACTATATATGCTGAAGGGCAAAGAAGATATGTTGAAAGTCTCTCCTCTTACGCACGTCAGTTCCTTGGCCGTATGAACAAGCCTGAGGTTGATTTTATTAACGGTATCCCTCCTGCCATTGCAATTGAGCAGAAAGTAAATTCGCGAAATCCACGTTCCACAGTTGGAACATCCACGGAAATATATGATTATCTGAGACTTCTGTTTGCAAGGATTGGCAGGACATATTCACCTGTATCGGGGAAAGAAGTCAAAAAGCATAGTGTTGATGATATAGTTGATTTTCTTTCGTCTCTGGCTGAGGGAACAAAAGTAATTATTACTTCATCTGCGGAGATACCGGATAACATTAATGTCACTGAATACTTTTCATTCCTTGAAAAACAGGGATTTAACCGGATCGAATCAGAAGGGGAACTAATTAAAATCGATGAGATTGAATCTATTAGTGAATATAAACCCGGACAACAGATAAATATAGTAATCGACAGGCTGGTAATAAATCATGCTGCTGACAGTTTCAGCAGGGCTGCCGACTCAGCTCAGACAGCTTTTCAGACGGGCAAAGGCTACTGTCAGGTAGTTATAACCGGTGATAATGGTGTCATAAGGGAAAATTTCTCGAATAAATTTGAAGAAGATGGGATACTCTTTGAAGAACCATCGGAATATCTTTTCAGCTTTAATAATCCGATTGGTGCATGTCCTGTTTGTGAAGGATACAGTAAGATTATAGGAATAGATGAAAATCTTGTTATCCCTAACCAGAATCTCTCTGTTTATGAGGATGCCATTGTTTGCTGGAGAGGGGAAACAATGAAAAAGTGGAAAGAGAGACTTATTACCAATGCCGGGTTATTTGATTTCCCGATACATAAACCAATTTATCAGCTTACATCTGAACAGAAACAGCTTCTCTGGAATGGAAATAAATATTTCTATGGTTTAAACAAGTTCTTTGAGCATCTTGAAGAGAAGAAATATAAAATTCAATACCGGGTCCTTCTAAGTCGTTACCGTGGAAAAACAATCTGTCCTGAGTGCAAAGGATCAAGATTACGTAAAGAGGCCGGATATGTAAGGATTGCAGGAAAAACAATCCAGGAACTTGTTTCTTTACCAGTCGATAAGTTGTATGAGGTCTTTTCTGCTATTGAGCTTAATGAAACAGATGCAAAAGTAGCGGAAAGACTTATTAAAGAGATAACCGTACGTGTGAGGTTCCTCATTGACGTCGGACTTCCATATCTTACACTCGACAGGCTCTCTTCATCGTTATCAGGGGGTGAATCGCAGAGAATAAACCTATCGACTTCACTGGGCAGTAATCTGGTAGGTTCTATGTACATTTTGGATGAACCCAGCATCGGACTGCATCCCCGTGATACAAACCTGCTGATCACAATATTAAAAGAGCTCAGGGACCTCGGCAATTCGGTTCTTGTTGTAGAGCATGAAGAAGAGATAATCAGAGCCGCCGATGAAATCATTGATATGGGACCAGAGGCGGGCAGGCTTGGTGGTGAGTTGGTCTACCAGGGGGGACTTGATCTGACAACAGCGAATAAATCTCTCACAGCCAGCTATCTGAGCGGCAGATTAGTTGTGCCTATTCCCAAGGTCAGAAGAAAATGGAATAGTTATATTGAAATAAAAGGTGCAAGAGAGAACAACCTCAAAGGAATTGATGTGAAGTTCCCCCTTCATACGATTACTGCTGTCACCGGGGTAAGCGGTTCAGGTAAGTCAAGTCTTGTTACAGACATCTTATATAAGGTGTTATCTGACAGGATCAACGGGACCAATTTAAAACCGGGTCAGTTTCACGATATTTCAGGAGACACATCCGGGTTAACAGGCATTGAACTTGTTGATCAGAACCCGATCGGAAGATCGAGCAGATCAAATCCGGTTACATACCTTAAGGCTTACGATGAGATACGAAAACTGTATTCAGAGTTGCAGGCATCAGTACAGAATAATTTTAAGGCATCACATTTTTCATTTAATATCGAAGGAGGCAGATGTGAAGAGTGCCAGGGTGAAGGGATAATACGGGTTGAAATGCAGTTTATGGCCGATGTGGAACTAACATGCGAAAGCTGCAAAGGAATGAGATTCAAAAAAGAAATACTCGAGGTGAAATATTATGGGAAGAATATTTATGATATGCTTGAGATGACTATAGATGAAGCAATTGATTTTTTTAACGCACATCCGGGGAAGAATGAAAAGAGGATCATCGAGAAGCTGAAACCTCTTTCAGACGTAGGTCTTGGCTACATAAAGATGGGACAGTCGTCGAGTACCCTGTCAGGGGGCGAAAGCCAGAGAGTAAAACTTGCATATTTTCTCAGTCAGGAACGAGCCAACGGGCATATTTTGTTCATTTTTGATGAACCCACAACTGGTTTGCATTTTCATGACATTAACAAACTTCTTAAATCAATAAATGCCCTGGTCGATCACGGGCATTCTGTTATACTTATTGAACACAATCAGGAAGTGATTAAGAGTTCCGACTGGGTTATTGACCTTGGGCCAGAAGGCGGTGAAAATGGCGGATGGGTTGTTTTCGAGGGAAAGCCTGAAGATCTGGCTAAATGCAATGAATCATATACTGGCAGATATCTTGCACCTAAATTGGTGAAACATAATTAAAACATGTAGGGACGTTGCATGCAACGTCCCTACATGTTTTATACATTCAAATAATTTTATTTTTTTATTTTGAATCCGAACATTATTGCCACACAACCACTTGCAGGTGTTTCACCCGGTTTATTTAATGTGTTAACTTTAACAACCAGCTTGAGCTGCTGACTTGATTGCAGCTTGAAATCCCATGTTTTTGCGTAGTTCGCGTCCTTATTAGAATAGAGTACATTTTTGTTTGCATCGAATACTTTGAATTCTACTTCCGGAAGTTTATCTTCTCCACAAATTGAGACTCTGTATTCCATATCGGAATAAAATGTCTTATATAGCTCAGCCTCTTCACCTTCAACAAGTATTGCAGCATGATAGTTCCCATCATGTGTATATGCTCCCAATTCAGGGATGCAAATCTTTTTCGCGAATGCTTTACACTGAGCATCTACATTAATTGTTGTAGTAACTATAAGTAGTGCCAATATCGGAATTATTCTAGGTATTCTCATGGGGTTAGTTATTTACGAATGTCTTTCTTATCTCTGAAACTATTGCTGAGAGTTCTTTAAATACTTCAGGTGTCATATCGGTCTTAACATTTGATTTGAGAATTGTTGTATTTGATGTCTTGTCAATCTCCGGTCTTATTTTTGATGTTGTAATCGAAATTTTATCAAAAACCACTTTTAGTTTCTTGACCTGAACTATCAGGTCATCAACTGCTGGATTCCCTTTGCTGCTCTCAAGCAAATGGATAAGGATATCTATTGAAAGTTTCTGGTCAATAATCCTGCCGACAAGTTTATTGCCATTAAAATCTTTCATATCAACAAGTTGAGTTGAAATATATAACCCCTCGAACCATCCTCCTACAAGGACCATGGCTGCTATGGCCGGTTGCCCATTATCTGAGAGATATGAGTTAGAGTTCATGAAAGTCTCGCTCACAATCTCCATAATAACTTCGCTGTTATTTATATTTTCCTCGAGTTTGTCTATTTGTGTTTGTTCAATTGCCTTAAGGATACCCAGACCGTCAGCCATCTTTTTGGCAGCATTCATATAATCAATAATAAGTTGTGTCTGTTCATACAGGCTGGCAAAACTTAAATCGCAGGTATAAATTCCCAGATTCAGAGCCATACTTTTATTCGTTACATAACTATTTATATTACCAATAGGATTAAGCAAAGACGCATCAAACCTTGCACCAGCTGATTTTATAAGCATAGCTGATTCAAGTGGTGAAGGCAGTGCATTAAATATTTTTTCTGCTTGCTTAATATCCTCTACCACAGCTGTTCTATCTTTTGGAACACTTACAGTTACTTCTTCCTTGGGTGTTTTTGTTCCTCCAGACTTACAACCAATAAGCAGACTGGTAAACATTAAAACTACAATCAGAATTTTTGAGAAAATTCCATATTTTTTATTCATGATTTAAATATTTAATTGTCAAACCTATTTCACGACTAAATTAGTATAATATTTTAATTTTTCAAAAACAGCTTTAACTAATTGATGGTATTTCTAACTTTGTTTCAAATTACTAAATATGATAAAATCCGAGAAGAAGATCAAAGAGCTTATTGAAACACTGAATAAAGATAATAATATTGCTGTAACTGAAGCAATTGAATTGCTTCGTCAGGAAAAGCCCTTTGAAGGTGCGATAGGTTCGCTTACTGCATTTTATGACAGGACTGATGACTACTCAATCAGAAAAGCCATAGCAGGTTTTCTGAATGATCTGAAGGACCAGACTGCCTGCGAGGAGGTTATAAAAGAAATCAGGAAACAATGGAAATCAGATACGATCAGCATGTTAGTTTCATCATGCTGGCAGTCGGGACTTAACTATTCAAATTATTCTCTGGATCTGGTAAAAGTATTTCTGTGTGCAGATTATATAACTGCAATCGAATGCCTTACGGTAATCGAAGATTCAGTTCATGAAATAAGTAATGCTGCTAAAGATGAAATTATAAAAATGCTTGAGGAAAGCCCGGTTTCTCAATTTGCAGAAAAGAAGGAGCTGACAAGGGAATTAATTTCGATTTTGGAAAGATAGTATCCATTGTCAGAAATATTAACTTTCATTATCTTTCTCCGAATATAAGGCTTCCTATTCTGACCATAGTACTTCCTTCGCTGACTGCCACTTGATAATCTCCTGACATCCCCATAGAAATTTCTGTAAAGTAAGTGGTTGATTTAAAGTATCTATCATTAAGTGAATGAAAACAATCTCTAAGGTATACGAATTCCTTTTTAACTATATTTATATCAGAAGTAAATGTAGCCATTCCCATTACACCACATATCCTTACATTTCGCAAATTCAGGATATTTTCTGATTGCAGATTTTCATACAGATCGTGCATGGAAAATCCGGATTTTGATTCTTCACTTGCTATATGAATCTGCAGAAGACAATCTATAACTCTGCCATTTCTAAGAGCTTCCGAATTAATTGTTGCCAATAACCGGTGCGAATCAACAGATTGTATCATTCCTATAAAAGGCACAATATATTTTACTTTATTGCTCTGAAGATGTCCTATAAAATGCCATTCAATATCAGAAGGAAGAAGATCTTTTTTATTCAGAAGTTCCTGAAACCTATTTTCTCCGAAAAGTCTCTGTCCCACATTATAAGCTTCGAATATATCGCTTACCGGTTTGGTTTTCGAGACTGCAACAAGCTTGACTGTGGATGGAAGCTGGCTTCTTATATGGCTTATATTCCCGGCAATATCGGACATATCTTGACAAATTTTAAACAAATCAGTCGAGCAGATGGATAACCAATCCGCTGCGCAGTTTTGGTTCGAACCAGGTCGATTTTGGAGGCATGATATTACCGGAATCAGCTATTGTAATAAGTTGATCCATAGATACCGGATAAAGTGCGAATGCCACTTTCATCTCTCCTGTATCGACCCTCTTCTTAAGTTCATTGAGACCCCGGATTCCTCCGATAAAATCAACACGTTTCGATCTACGGAGATCCTGAATATCAAGTATTGGACTGAGTATCTGATTTGTAAGTATTGTCACATCAAGAACACCAATAGGGTCATTGTCATCATAGGTACCCGCTTTTGAGGTGAGATTGAACCACCTCCCTTCGAGGTACATTGCGAAATTATGAAGCCTGACCGGTTTATAAGTTTTGTTGCCCTTTTCCACGATAACAAACCCTGATTGCAGTCTGGTTAACAATGCTTCAGCAGTAAGGCCATTCAGATCTTTAATAGTTCTGTTATAGTCAATTATCTTCAACTGATTGGCAGGGAAATGTACAGCAAGGAAGAAGTTATATTCTTCAGTTCCGTTATGGGATGGATTTTTCTCACGTTTCTCTTTCCCAACAAGTGCCGCAGCTGCAGTCCTGTGATGGCCATCAGCAACATATGTATATGGAACTTTTTCAGCGAACAGTATTTCAATCAATTTGTTTGTTTCCTGATTTTTAATTACCCAGAAATGATGTCCAAAACCATCCTCAGCAACAAAATCATATTCGGGTTTTTCTGTGCTGACTATCTTATTTACAATCTCATCAATATCTTTAACGGCAGGATATGTAAAAAATACTGGTTCAATATTTGCATTATTAACGCGTACGTGAACCATACGATCCTGTTCTTTATCAGGACGTGTAAGTTCATGCTTTTTAATAATCCCATTAAGATAGTCGTCGACAGACGCACACCCGACTATTCCATACTGGGTTCGTCCTTTCATTGTCTGGGCATAAATATAAAAACATGGTTTTTCATCCTGAACCAGCCAGCCGTTTTTCTGCCATTTTCCAAAATTATCAACTGATTTATTATATACCAGATCTGAATGAGTATCAGTATCTGCCGGGAGGTCGATTTCTGATCTTGTTATATGAAGAAGCGAACATTCTTTTCCCGTTGCCATTTCTCTGGCCTCATCAGTATTCATTACATCATAAGGCAGACAGGCAAGATCTTTTGCAAGAGCACGGGGGGGTCTTAAGCCTCTGAAAGGTTTAACAATTGCCATCTTTTTTAATAATATTATTACCTGTTTAACCTGTATTTTTCTTTTCCTGATTGAAAATAGTCTACTACTTGTCTTGCAGCTGCAACTCCGGCATTGATATTTGCTTCTACTGTCTGTGCACCCATTTTCTTAGCAGTAAAGATGAATCTGTCCTTAAATTTTTCCTCAAATACAGTTTTACAATCAGGCTCAACATCCGCCAGGTAGCTAATATCAGTGCGTTCCTCAAATATCCTGAGAAGACCTGTCTCATCAATTACTTCTTTCCTTGCAGTATTTACAAGTACTGCGTTCTGGGGCATTTTTTTAATGAGATCGTATCCGATTGATTTATTAGTTATATTATTACTCGGCAAATGTATAGAGATATACCGGCATTTTAAATACAGCTCTTCAACGTTAATACATTGTTTAGCACCATTATTTTTCATTACTCTTTCACTGACGAAGGGATCGTAAGCGTATATATCCATTCCGAATCCCCTTGCAATATCAGCAACGTATTTCCCAACATTTCCAAAAGCATGCAATCCAATAGTTTTACCTCTAAGTTCACAACCTGACTTGCCGCTGAACCCACCCCGTATCTGATAGAGTATCATCCCGAATGCCAGCTCGGCAACAGCATTTGAGTTTTGACCGGGCGTATTCATAGCCACAACGTTACGTGTTGTACACGATGCAAGGTCGAGGTTATCGTAACCGGCACCAGCCCGAACAACAATCTTTAAATTCTTTGCAGCATCAAGAACTTCAGCTGTAACCAAATCACTTCTGACGATTATAGCATCAGCATCTGACACGGCATCCAGAAGTTCTGATATATTCCTGTAATTTTCAAGCAATGCAAGTTTGAAACCTGCAGCCTCAGTCACTTCACGAATCTGCCTGATAGCTAGAGGTGCAAATGGTTTTTCAGTTGCAACAAGGACTTTCATAATATTCAGATTATTAATTTTAGAGACAACATGCTTGTCAGTTATCTTTAAAATTATTACTAATTAACTTTTCGATTCGAACTCTTTCATGGCATTTACCAATGCCTCAACGCTTTCTTTCGGAAGAGCATTATAGGTAGAAGCACGGAACCCTCCTACTGACCGGTGACCTTCAATACCTAACATTCCTTTTGATTTGGCAAAATCAGCAAAGGGCTTTTCGAGCTCTTTATACTCTGGTGCCATGATAAAGCAGATATTCATGAGTGACCTGTCTTCCGGGTCAGCAATCGTTGGCACAAATAATTTGTTTCTGTCAATTTCATCATAAAGTATCTTTGCTTTTTCAATATTCTTTTTTTGAATGGCTTTTACGCCACCTAGGTTTTTCAGCCAGGTTAGAGTCTGTTGTGCGGCATATACCGTAAAGACCGGAGGAGTATTAAACATCGATTCACCTTTTATATGAATACGGTAGTCGAGCATTGATGGAATCGGACGAGTTACCTTCCCAAGAACATCTTCCTTTACAATAACAAACGCCATTCCGGCCGGGGCCAGGTTCTTCTGAGCGCCTCCGTAAATAATGGAATATTTAGAGACATCAACAGACCGGCTGAAAATATCTGATGACATATCAGCTACAAGAGGTATTTTCACATCAAGATCTTTCTTAAGCTCCGTCCCATATATTGTATTGTTGGATGTTATATGGAAATAATCTGCATCGGAAGGAATTGTGTAATTTTTAGGAATATAATTGAATAGCTTTTCTTTGGAAGATGCAACCTCGACTACCTCCCCGAAAAGTTTTGCCTCTTTAAGGGCTTTGCTTGCCCACTCGCCAGTATTGAGATAAGCAGCTTTTCTTTCCATCAAATTCATAGGGACCATTGCAAACTGCAAGCTTGCTCCGCCACCAAGAAACAGAACATGGTAACCGGCCGGTATCTCGAGCAATTCTTTGAAGAGTGCAATTGTGTCGTTCATGCAGGCAACAAATTCCTTACTCCGGTGAGAGATCTCAAGTACAGATAAACCTGAACCTGCAAAATCTTTTATTCCTTCAATTGATTTATCAATAGTATACTGAGGAAGAATTGAAGGACCTGCATAAAAATTATGTTTTTTCATAAAGGACATTTTATAATTAATAGTATAATTACGAATCTATCATTTGCAAAAATATATAAATAATTAGATCATCAGATATTTAACTTTTATAGGACATATTTATTAAATAATTGCTGTAAGAGCCCCATTTCTCATTACAGGTATTTTATCGGTAAAATCAGATGTAAGACAGAATTCAATGCAATCATCGAGTTTTTTATCTCTCAGGCGTGTTCGCTGTGCTGCCTTTTCGATGTAGCCTGGCAAATCAGGCGAAGCCAGCGACCATAGATCCATTGCTGCAATGGTTGAATCACAAATAGTCGAGTAACAATTGCTTTTCATAAGTGCATCTGCAATTGCTCCTGCACAGACTGTATCTTCAATATTGAATCTGTTTTTCCATCCTGCACAAAGCAACAATACATCTTTGTCCTGCTTAATGAGCCATTGGGTGAGTGCCCCGATATTCAGGAAGGATCCTACAACCGTCATATAAGCTAATAATGCAAGATTAATTAAACCTGTTCCATTTGTAGTACTGTAAACAATGGTTTTACCACTTACCTTTTCTTTTGTGAAATTGAATGGCGAATTCCCAAAATCAGCAAAATCAAGGACAAAACCGTCACGTTCGGCTGCGACAAGATAACCTTTTGATTTATACGCTTTTGCTTCTGAAACTTCTGAAACAGGTATTATTTCTGCTGCTCCATTGGCAAATGCTGTGCAAATGGCTGATGATGCACGGAGTATATCTATGATTACAACAATTGAACTGGTATGTCCTTCAGCTTCAAAAAGAGCGGGAGAAAAACATGTTTCAAGTTTTCTTTTCTGCATAACTGGTACTACTTCTTCTTATTTTTATCAGCGCTTATCAGCGAAATCTGCGGGAAAAGCTTTATTGTTTCCCGCAGATCACGCTGATTTTCGCAGAAAACAACCAGCTTATTACAAGGATTTGTTATAGATAGGAAGATTAACAATCTTTGCTTTGAGGTCTTTGTTTCTTATCCGGATATATATTTCTGTTCCAGGTTTCCAGTAACCTTTATTCAGATATGCCATTCCGATTCCCTGTTTCATCATAGGAGACATAGTTCCTGAGGTTACTTCACCGATTTGCTCCCCATTAGTATTTACAACTTCATAATGATGACGAGGTATTCCTCTCTCCAGCATCACAAAACCCTTCAGCTTTTTTTCAACTCCCTCATCTTTTTGCTTCAATAACAGAGCTTTATCAATGAAATCCTTACCTGAAGTAAATTTAGTTATCCAACCTAAACCCGCTTCGATTGGTGATGTCTGATCATTGATATCATTACCATAGAGACAAAATCCCATTTCCAGGCGTAATGTATCACGGGCACCCAGGCCTATAGGTTTGATATCAAATTCCTTACCGGCTTCGAATACCGCTTTCCAAAGTTTGGGTCCATCTTCATTTTTAACATATATCTCACATCCTCCGGCACCGGTATACCCTGTGGTAGAGAATATTACATCTTTAATTCCTGCGAACTCAAGAATCTTAAATGTATAATATTCCATATCCTCGACGGGAGTTTTAGTGAGCTTCTGCATTGCTTTCAGAGCTAAGGGTCCCTGGACCGCGAGCTGAGCAATTCCATCTGATGCATTAATAAGTTCTTTCCCTTCTTTCAAGCCGAATTGTTTTGCATTTTTCAAACACCAGTTCCAGTCCTTTTCAATATTTGCAGCGTTTACTACTAGAAGGTATTTTTCGGCATTATATCTGTAAACCAGCAAGTCATCAACAATTCCACCCTTTCCATTTGGGAAACATGAATATTGAATCTTCCCGTCGAAGAGCGCTGATACATCATTTGATGTTATATATTGAAGGAATTTCAGGGAAGATGGACCCGTAACCCAGAATTCTCCCATATGAGAAACGTCAAAAACCCCGACTCGTTCTCTTACAGTGATGTGTTCTTCAGTAATTCCAACGTATTCCACAGGCATATTGTATCCGGCAAATGGAACAATCTTTGCGCCCGCCTCCTGGTGAAAGCTAATAAAAGCAGTATTTTTCATTATGACTTAATTTTAAACGATTTACAATTCCCACATTTCAATTATGGAATTCACAAAGCAATCAAATACTTTCCTTAAAAAATCTGACGATTATCAGAATTCAAGGATTTTAAACTCAACTCTCCTGTTTTTAGCCCGTCCGGCAGGTGTGTTATTATCAGAGATAGGCTGTAATGAACCATAACCTCTGAATTCCAGACGTGAGTGATCAATACCCTTTTGAACCAGGTATTCAACAACAGTCTTTGCTCTTGCTTCAGAAAGCTTAGAGTTAAGTGGTTCACTTCCTGTCTTATCGGTATGTCCTGATATTTCAATTTTCATCAGGGAATTCTCCTTCATAATATTCAGTAGACGATTTAACTCAGTATATGAACCGGCCGTAAGTATGGATTTTCCGGATTCGAACAGGATATTATTCAACACAACTTTCTTACCTACTTTAACTTTTATCAATTCAACATTCAGGTTATAAACCTCTTTCGACCAGTTTCCAGGAATATCAATTCTTTTTAAATCTGACAGAAATCCGGTGGCGTGCAAATCAATCATATAAGATTTCTTCGACGGTAGTTTTACTTTGTAACTGCCGTCAATATCAGAACTGGCTGTAGTTCCAATAATTTCGCCGGTTGAAATATCCCTGACATCAATTTTTGCCAGGATCGGTTCCCGGGTATCGGAATCCTTTACTTTTCCAATAAGATATACTTCCGATACAGGTGGCGGAGGAGCAACTTCTTTTGCCTTTAATATAGTATCTCTGATAATGACTGTATCGCGTTTAGGCGGCGGAGGTGTTATGATAATACGTTTAGCCGGCAAAATCTTCCCCTGGTACAGGTCGGTTCCGCCCAATCCTCCACTCCGGTTTGAAACAAAATAAAATGTACTATCATCTGCAGGCGAAGGATAATAGAAGATATCATCCCATGGAGTATTTACCGGGTAGCCATAATTCTTTACCGTGTCCCATTCACCTGATTTATTTTTTATACAATAAAAGATATCAAATCCACCTATTGAGTTGTGACCCCTCGAACTGAACCAGAGAGTATCCCCGGTTTTTGAAAATCTTACTGCTTCCTCATCATAAATTGTATTAATTACTTTGCCTGCATTCTGTGGTTTTGACCATTTACGATCACTCAACTTCTTTATGAAATAGATATCCTTACCCCCTATATTATCCTTCCCTTTATCTGAAACATAATAAATCTCGTTTCCGGAAGGACTAATCGTGAAAGACGTTTCTGATGCCCGGGTGTTAATCCCGTAAGGAACCGTTACGGGAGTTTTCCAGATGCCCTTTTTGTTTAATGACATCTTAATGTCTCCATTGTTTTCATAGCCCGCATAAATATAAAGTATGTCATTTGTTGAATTGATATACAGGGGTGCTTCACAGTACTTTGTAGCCAATTCTTTTCCGGCTGGAGTGGCAACACCCCAGGTACCGCTGTTCAAGCGGGAAATAAAGATATTTTCATCAAATTTTGTATCGGAATGGCGTTTACCTGATTTTGGAAGTTCCCTTCTCGATGCAAAATAAAGTGTTTGTCCGTCAGTAGTAATAACTTCAGAATAGTCATCAGAAATAGAGTTTATATTTGGTCCGAGATTATCAATTGCAACTCTTAATGTATCTTTTGTTACAATCAGAGCAGAGTTACATTCCTGAATCCACTCCCGTGCCAATAAAGTATTCTTTTGACTCTTTTTTACTGATGAAGCAAGATATCCGGTATATTTTTCGATAGCTTCAGTAAATCTTCCCGAATACTGAAGCGCACGTCCTGTGAGCAAAAGAACATCTTCAGCTACATCTTTATTAAGTTCGATAGCTTTCAGAAAAAATCCTGCTGCTTCTTCTTTTTTGTCAGAAAACAGTGCCGATACTCCTGTTTTATAATTCAATCCTGCATTTGTATTATTATAGACAAGAGCCTGCAAATATTCATTATATGCTTCATTGTACCAGATGCCTTTTTCCCGATAATAAAGATTTCCATTGGCTATATGATCCCATGCCTCTTCAAATCCCGGTTTATTAATCTTGAAATCCTTCCGACTGACCGACACATCAGTCTGAGCATCCAGAAGTAAGGTACTCAGAAGAAATCCCACTATTAATGTATTGAGAAAATATCGCATAACATCAGGTTTTAATAACTATAAAAGTAGCACTTATTTCCTTTATCTAAAAAACCTTCGCCATTAATAAGGGGGTACAGTTTTCAGGCAGATCAAATTATTATTATATTTGTTTTAAATTCTTTGGAAAGTGTATTAACTTTTTTATCTCTCTAAAAATTATGGAATACAAATTCATTAACATGGAATATCTTGATTCTGTATCGGGAGGAGATACGGGGATCATTAATGAAATTGTCATAATATTTAAGGAACAATCGGTTGAAATATATAATGAGATGAAATCCCTCCTTGCCTCAAAACACTATACATCCCTGGGATTACTCGCCCACAAAGCAAAATCATCGGTTGCCATCATGGGAATGAGTGAAATGGCAATTATGTTAAAAACATTTGAATTACAGGCTAAGGAAGGAAAGGAATCGCAATTATACGAACACTATATAGAAAGGTTCAAGAGCGAAACAGAGGAGGCTATCAGAGAGCTTGATGATTTAATCAGTAAAAGGTTAAAAGGCAACTGAATGATCAATATTGAAAAAAAGGATAAAATAGATGTTATATCCTTCTCTGTAAATAAAATTAACGCTCTGATCGTTGATGAAATCCGGGAAGAGATTCTTAAAGTATTTGATAATTCAAATTCAAAAGTAATAATTGATCTTAAAGGCGTTGAATATATTGACAGTTCAGGCTTTGGTTGTTTCCTTTCGGTAATGAAAGCTGCCAGGAACAACTACAGTATACTGAAGTTTGCTAATCCGGAACCCCGGGTTACCGAATTGTTCGAGACACTTCACCTCCAAACTGTTTTTCAGATCTATTCCGATCTTGATACCTGTATAAAGTCCTTTAATTAGTCCTTCTTTTATTTTGATCCCTTGCTGAATGAAAGATAATCATTCTTAACATCAACAACTATAGTGTCCTCTTTTGAAACTTTACCCCCTATTATTTCTTTAGACAATTCATTGACTATCTCTTTTTGAATAAGTCTTTTCACGGGCCTTGCTCCCA
>Ga0209747_1001067_pt1 | contig 14803 bp, 11 predicted proteins | sample BarGraNGADG00311_FD_184498 | JGI IMG/M metagenome (GOLD analysis project Ga0209747, IMG submission 184498) | Arctic peat soil microbial communities from Barrow, Alaska - Barrow Graham LP Ref core NGADG0011-311 (SPAdes) (version 2) | ecosystem: Environmental > Terrestrial > Soil > Wetlands > Peat... | reverse complement strand
CGCCGAGACGCTGCGGACGTGGGTGGTCGCGGCTGAGGTTGAGACCGACGGTGGCCGACGGGCGCCGGTCAGCGCGGAGGCAGCCCGGGTCGCGGAACTGAAGGCGAAGATCATCGCGGTGCCCGCGGCCAACTACGGGGTCTTCGGGGCGCAGAAGGTCTGGCTGACGCTGAACCGGCAAGGCGTCCCGTTGGCCCGCTGCACGGTCGCGCGCCTGATGGGCGAGATGGACCTTGCCAGGGCGGTGCGCGGCAAGGCCCAGCGCACCACCATCCCCGGTCCAGCCAGGACCCCCGTCCCGGTAACCCGGTGGGACGCAACTTCGCACCCCTGGCCCCGGACCTGCTCCGGGTCGCGGACATGACGCATGTCTCGACCCGGTCAGGGTTGGTCTACGCCGCGTTCGTCACCGACGCCTACGCCCGGCAGATCCTGGGCCGGTCGGTGGCCGCCTCGATGTCCACCGGTCTGGTCCTGACGCCATCGAGTAGGCCATCTGGATCCGCAGAGGCCAGGGCAGCCGCAACCTGACCGGGCCAGCTCCACTGCGCTGCGCCGGAACTCGGCGGCTTGGCTGCAGGCACAAGAACTCCTCTCCGAGATGACATCGTCACCTCAGGACAGGTGTCCGGGAAAGCGGGTCAGGCTCCAACCTGCAGCAGACCCTAATGGGCCACAACCTCGCTGACACGGGGTTGGGCATGCTTCTTGTCAGGCCATCGCGGTGGGCCGGGGACGGCGCCGCTCCCCGGCGACCAGGTGGACAACTCCTCGGAAAGGCATCCGACCAGGGTCCAGACGATTCACGACTCATACCCGGCGCCGAAGACCAGTACCACCCTGCCAGCCAGCCTCAGCCCGGCCACCGCCGAGACCTACAGGCGATTCACTCCGTCCGACACAGCGCGCCCAAAGTCGTGTCCGCGATTGGAACAAGAGAACAGGATGAACCATCTGCCTCCTGGTCACCCTACCGCTGTGCTTGATTGCCCATATATCTGCTGCCGCTCTCTCTCAGGACTAGAACCGCGGAGCATGTGGATCAGTTGCCCAGTATGGACAAACCCGTGCGACGCGAGTGCTGTCTGCGCGTCATCGTTGCGTCCTGGAACGAAGACAGTCAACTTCGACCCGTCATGACAATCCAGCAGCCTTCTCAAGACCCCGACGAAAGAGTCGCGTGAGCCAGCGACACAGGGCCCCAGCACCCCTCCTTGGATCAGGCAGTACCCGTCGACTCGAATGCCCTGCCGCGCCACGAAGGCCCGACTACCGTCTTGGTCCAAGTAGTGGGTGAGAAGACGACTGCGGCCAAGGCCGGTTAGTTGTTCATCGTATTCCACGATCTCGCTTGCCACGCGAGGGTCCACGCGGCAATCAGAAACAATGTGGCGTGCGGCTCCGCCTAGACTCATCACTTCCACCGTATCGGTTTGGATGAACCCGAACTCTTCGTAAAGACTACGCGCTGACGGAGCGGCATCTAGCGAGAAACAATCGACGCCGATGGCCTGCCCACGGCGCAAGACGTGATTCAGCAGCGCCCCGCCTATTCCTTGCCGCTGCATGGGCGGGTCCACTGCAATGGGACCGACGTGGCAACGGTCCGCCATTACAACGCCACTACCCAGGCCCAACAAACGATCACCGACTCGCGCGGCCGCCCATGCCTTCTCATCCACCCGCAAATTACGCTCCAGTGTCGACCATCGGCTAGATGAAACACTGAATGCGCGCCGCAGGACGAGATCGGCGTGCTTAAATTCAGAGACGCGTAAGCAATCAATATCGAGGTTCTCCAACATGACGGGCCAGTCCGTTCTCTAGGGTCTGATCACGATCTGCTGACTTGCATGGCTAATAAGCCGGGGCGCAGCCATGCCGAGAAGCAAGACGCCGCCAGCGACTAAGAACCAAGCCACGCCTCCGCCATCCACGAGCATGGCTACTCCAGGCGATGCGAGCGCCACCGGCACTGCGGCTCCGGCCGTGTGCAGCCCACCATAGAATCCCTGGGCATCGGGCCTCGCGAGTTGATACCTCAAGTACCAACCAGCGGCTACCCCCTGCAATTCGGTCACGGTGAGAGCAAGGACGGCCGCGGCTAGGGCTACCAACGCGGACCTACCGTGAAGGAGCGACCCAACTCCATAGAGGGCCACCGCGATGGCAAGCGTCCGCAGCGAGGATCCAAGGAGACTCCCGGAGCCACCCAGAGTTTCAGCGCCACGACTAACGCGCACCTGCAATAGAATTACGAGCACGCCATTAGCTACGATTGCACCAGACGTCCAAGCCGTTGGCAAGCCATTCTTGATCAACCATAGTGGAGTTCCAATGAGAAGCAGGCGGTTACCGGTGGAGGCGAGACCCACAATCATCGACATGCCAACAAATGCTAGATTCGCCCGCCAATCAGCGGAACGCCAGCGCGGGAAGATGTGAGCCGTCGGGGACGGCGCGCGACGCCGGCTCTTGGGGAGGAACCTGAAGGCCGCCGCGCGCATAGCCGCCAGGAGTCCCACTCCCAGAAGGACCAAGCGGTAGCCCTGCAACTCCTGCCTTGTAGTAGCAATCGCGGCGATGCCAGCCCCCACTGCGATGCCTGTATTTGCGACGCTACGCAGGATCGCCCTAACTCGCGTGCGATCTGGCGCCGACACGATGTCCGCTAACATCGCCCCCCAGGCAATGTTACCCCCTCTATCTGCAACTATGAAGAGAAGAATGAAACAAGTAAACAACAGCCTATTTGGCGAGTACGCGAGAAGCGCGACCGCTACGGCTTCAGTGGCGCTCAGGAGAATCGTCAACTCCCGGGCGCCCAGACGGTCTGCCAGTCGACCGAACCACAGGCCGGTAACAAGCGCTAGCAGACCGGCGGCACCTATGAGGGAAGCCACCCACTCGGCTGAGAAATGCAAGCCATCGACGAAGAATAGAATACTCGCCGCGCCGTACGCGCCAAATCCGATGCTCGAGCCCGCAGTTGTCAATATCAGCAGGCGTTCGTTCGGACTCGCGCGGGAATAGTAGCGAAACGGAGCGAGTACCATAGTGCCCAGCCTGCGTGGTCGGTCCTTCATGCTAGGCGCCTGCTTCGATAGTGGGTGCAACTCGGTCCGGCGATTCCCTCGCTGTCACTGCGTTGCCTGCGCGCACTGGGGCGCAGTCCAGATAGGTAGTTGGGCCAAGGTTCGTCCCGATCACATTCATGTGATGACTCAGATCCTCGCAGCCGATCCCGTCGTATTGCGGGATCCGGTAGGTCGTTCGCACGAAACGCAGACGATTAGAAGTTTCAGGGAGCGGATGCTGCCTGCCATGACGATATTCAGCCTCGCGGGAGTAGTCGTCAGCTCGACCGGACACCACCTGAGCACTACACACTCGGCGCCACGGATCTGCCGTGGCGAAGCCGGCAGGATACATGTGGAGTGCGTGTATAGCCAGCACGGTGAGTTCAGTTGGCTCAGGCAGGTAGTTCCCCAACGGACCTGTCGTGAGCAGCGTGTCAAGCAAACTCGGTCGCGACGCCGGTTCAATTGCGGCGCCTCCTTTGAACCGGATGGCGCAGCGATCCAAGTGCGAGAGTCGAGTCATTGCAAGACGCTTTCCGGAGTACTTGACGGAATTGACAGGCATTGAAGAAGTGGAGTCCGAAGCCAGCGAATCGATAGCCGTGGGTGTATCCGACTGCGAAATAGGTTGGTGCTACGATGGGCCATCCGTCGTGACTGTTCGGGACAGCCATCTCTCCGCTGCCGTTGCGTCCTCCAAGTGTAAGCGCTCTGGGCCACTCGCCTGGTGCAGTATCGAACCGAGGGTCGCTGCATTTCCTAGCCGTGCCGTCTCTCGTGCCCAGGCATCCGTTCCAGTTGCGACCATCCAAAGTAGACTCAGTTTAGCACCTCGGAGGGTCTTTCCGTTGTGAGCTGCTGTGCCTAGATTGACCGTTGAGAGTCCCAGTTCGGTGGCACGCTCGATGGCGTGATAGATGGAAATCTCGAAGTACTCACCGACGCCGGGAAGTCGATCGTAGTCGAAGCCGACGGCACGACCGTTGTAGGTCCCGCCAAAGGCGTAGAACACCGCGCAGCCGATCATTTCGCCTTCAAGATAGCACCCGTGCACTAGCCCGGCGCCATTGAATGCTCGATTCTGAACGCGCATGAGATCTGTCATTTGCTTGCCCGTCATCGTGAAACCATAGCGATTCTGGGTCATTGCCATCAGTCGTCCGACCTCCTCGAGACAGTCGGACAACGCGAGATCCACCACTTGCATGCCACTGGTGGCGAACTCCTCGCGTTCACGACGAATCTTGTAGCGTCGTCGTCCTGACAATCCTTCGAGATAGCCGGTCCATCCAGTTGCATCAACTGCAATAGTGCTCTGGGCCTCCACGAGGCGTGGATCCGTTCCGTAGATACGTTGTAGCCGAGCGGCTGTTTCCGTATCGACGAAGGGCCAGAAACTGACACTATTCTCAGGCAGTTGAGGTGAGAGGCTCTCAACTCCGTCTAGCAAAGAGCTGAGGATTTCGTCGCCGTTGCTGTCGCTTGGTGACAACAGGTAGCCTGCGTGGTATCCGCGGCTCCCGCCTAGCAGTAGGTGCGGGCGATCGTCTTGACCCTCCGCGGTGTCGGAGAAGTGCTTGGATAGAGAATAGTTCACATTGAGTGGGCGGTTAACAAGGAACGCCGGCAAGGCGCCTCTCAAGGCGCCCCGACCGTCGCGAACTTCAAGATAGTAGCCACACAGACCATCTTCGATCTCTTCGCTGAACCGAAGCCATTCTGCGCTGGCGTAAAGGTTACCGGTTGCCTCTGCTAGCCGATTCCACTCCTCCACATCCAGTGCAGCTGCCTTCGTTTCGATAGTGAGTCGCATTGATGTCCTCCAAGTGCGTATGTCGAACGTCGCGCCTAATGTGTGCTGACTTCCTCAAGGCAGGTCGTCGAGCAGCTGGAGCCTTTGGTCGTGTAGAACTTGCTGAAACTCCGTCGTGGTCGGTATACGGAACTCGAAGGTGTTCACCGGCAACGTCCAGTGGCGCATGTGCTGGTCGGCGCGACACGAGCCGATGACATGTGCCGAGGAGCCGCCCCGGCCGTCGAATCGAACCGTCCTGCGGAGCTCCACGCGGATGTCTCTCAGCGCCGGCGCGTACTGCAGGGCGCCAGAGACGATCACACCATCCGGGGAGAGTCGTCCGCGACATCGATCGGCCCGTCGTTCATGTGGCCTACGCGCGTTGTCCTTCGCGTGGTGGGCAGGCACTGGGCCACGGCCTTCATGGCTAATGAGTCCGCGGACTTCTCGACGCGTGCGATGTCGCACCCTCATCCCCAATTCGATCATGAGCCGCGTGGCGCAGTGCCCATGCCAGACCCGAGGTCCACAACCCGGCCCGCGCGTCGCGCCACCCCGGTCAGCGCGGGGTCGTGCGCCAGCTCATCGAGCAGAGTGGTCAGGTCAGTATTCGAGGCCCTCACTTGGACACCCTCTCAGGCACCCGAGCCGTCGGGCGGACCAGGAAGGCGAGGCCGGCGCCGAGGTACTTCCGCCGCGAGGACCACACCCGTTCGTGTTGGTGGTTGTGAACCCATCCCGCGATGACCTCGCGTCGCGGCTGGAGCCGGCGGACCGTACCTCCGGTACGAGGGTAGGTCCAGTCGTGGCCGGATTCTTGGCCTCGAGTGTCCCCTCAACGAAGGAGAGCTCCAGCGGCGCGCGGGTCGGCTCTGACTTGTCGAGTGCCGTGCCTTCCGGTGCCGCACCAAGGATCTGGTCGATCTCGGCGAACGTGCGCGGTGCGATGAGGGACGCCGAGAGGCCGCTCTCGTTGACACACGGCGCGAGGGCGTTGCGCGTCGCGGACGCGGTCTCAAGGCCGACCGCATTGTATGCCTCGCGATCGATCGCGGACTGGTCGGGCAGTGACGGTCACAGCCGGCCTCCCCTCTAGTCGTCCAGCCCGTCGGCTACGTCGACGACGACCTGGCCGTGCAACTGGGTCACCAGTTCCCATGCCTGGTCCGCGTGGTCGGCGGTGGCGATGACGTGACCGAGGCGGCTCGTGGCCCCGACATTCGACCCGACCAATTCGGACCGGAGCGCTCGCTTAAGGAGCCCGGGCACCGGGACGTCGTACGGAGCATTGGTGGCCAGCGTCCGGAGAACGCCGGGGCGTCCGGCGACTACAAACCGGAGGGCGGCGGCGCCCTCCGGAGGTGGGACCGCAAGCGGTCGTGGGTTCGGGAGGTGCAGTTCGAGATAGCGGGCGACTAGGTCCACGCCGGTGCAATGCTCGACGAGCGTCGGGATGTTGCCGCCAGCTGGGCGGGGGTTGACCTCGATTAGCGCGGGACCGTCTACGCCGTACTTCAGTTCTACGTGGGCGACGCCGCCCTTGAGCCCGATGTCGTCCAGCCAGCCGAGCACGCACGCCTCGATGGCGGCATACACGATCTCGTCGACCGGGGCGGGGAAGAGGTGCCCGGTCTCGCGGCGCCACGGAGCGGGACTGAGGAACGTTTGCGTCAGCCCGACCAGCGTCCAGTCCCGGCTGTCCGGCTCCCACACGAGCTCGGCACTGTACTCGTCCCCGGGCACGGCCTCCTCTACGAGGACAGCTTCGGCGCACCGGTAGGCCCTTCCGTGCGTCCGATGGTCGACCGCGCCGGCGACGGCCGAGCAGTACTCCTCGTCGGTCGTGCACAGGCGGACGCCGGCGCTCGCGCTGTCGTCGGTCGGCTTGACCACGCACGGGTAGCCCACCGGGGACGTGGGTGGCGCGTCGTCGATCGACACGAGTGTGTGACGGACTAGTCGCCCGCGCGATGCCGTGCGCCGACGCGTCTCGTCCTTGAAACGCGCACCCGCGATACCCCACGGGGACGGGCCGGGCAACCCGAGGGTGCCGCGCACGGCCGCAGCCGGGAGCAGTCGGTAGTCGTCGAACGCGACGACGGCTACCGGCCGCCGAACCAGGCACTCGCGCACGACGGCGCTCACGTCAAAAGTGTCGACGTCCACGACCTCGTCCGCGACTTCCAGCGGGTCGGGGTCCATCCCGGCGTACTCCGTGCGGTCTCGGGTCATCAGCAGCGTCGAGTAGCCCAGTTCGGCGGCCAGCCGCATCGCGGCGGTGGCCGTCCCGGTGAGGTTCAGATCGAGGAAAACAACCAGCCCTGTCGGCTGGTCCGCTCCAGTGGTCGTCACGCTGTCCCTCCGAATTCGAGTCTTCGGTGCGGCCCCGTGCCAGCACAGCCGTCCGAAGTTCATGATACCTAGCATTAGGCGGTATGTCAGTGACGGAAGGAAATGCCCGCTACCCTGGAACGGGCTACGGTGCAGGGCAGATGAGCTAGTCGATGGGAGTGTCACGTGCGCGTACTGATGGTCGGCTTGAACGTCGGCTACCTCGATTTGCTCGACCGTCGTCCGGACATCGAGTTGCTCGTCGTCGAGGAGCCGTCGATCGCGGCGAGCGTCGAGGCGCTCACCGACCCGCGGATCGCCGAGGTTCGGACTGCGGCGTACCAGCAGGTCGACGAGTACGCCGACGTCGTGCGCGCCTGGCACGCCGAGAGCCCGGTTGACGTGATCGTCCCCGGGATGGAGTACGCCGTCGTCGGCGCCGCCGCGCTGGGAGACGAGCTCGGGCTGCGCTCGCCCGGGCAGCATGCCGCAAGGGTACTGTGCGACAAGCTGCTGCTGCGGGGTGCTGCGGCCCGGCTCGGCATCGACCAGCCCCGCTTCGCCGAGGTCAAGTCCGCGGTTGACGTACGCGACTTCATCAGTGATGTGCCGGTCGTGGTCAAGCCGGCAAACCGACGAGCTTCGGTGGGGGTCATACGGATCGACTCCGTCGAAGAGGCCGCGGCCGCCTTTGAGGAGAGCGTGCGTGCCGACGAGGGCTACCGCACCGCTCCGAGGGAGTTCTCCTGGCGGTACATGGTCGAGCAGTATGTCGGCGGCACTGAGGTTTCCGTCGAGAGCCTCTGGAGCGGGGGCCGTCCGGTGTTCGAGAACGTCACCCTGAAGGCGACGGTGGGCGGCCGCTACTTCACCGAGATCGGCCATGTCGTGCCGGCACCGCTCGACGCGGTCGACGAGGACGCGGTGCTCGCCGCGAATCGCCGGCTGCTGGCCGGCGTGAGCGTCCGCGACGGTGTCTTCCACTCGGAGTGGAAGCTCGAAGACGGCCGCGTCCATCTGATCGAGTGCGCGGCGCGGCCTCCTGGCGACCTCATTCCTCAGCTCATCGAGCGCGCCTACGGCTTTAACCTCTACGAGGCGTTGCTCGAGACACTCGCCGGTCGTCCGGTCGAGCTCCCTTCCCGCGCTACGCGGAGCGCCGGTGTCCGGTTCTTCCGCCCGCCCGCCGGCCGCGTAGCGGCGATCCGCGGCAGCCACGTTCTCGACGAGGACCCTCGGGTGTTTGACCACTTCATCCGGCTCGAGCCGGGCGACGAGGTCGACACGTTCGAGAACTCCTGGCATCGGGTCGGCTACTTTGCCGTGGATGCGGCCGACCACGACGAGCTCGACGCGGCGATGGAGGGGATTTCCAGGAGCGTGGTGTTCGAGGTGGATCCCGCGTGATCACCGAGCTGGCCGACCTGGTTGTGCACTGGGCCGACCCTGCGGGGCAAGTCCCGGAGCCGACGACGTGGATGACTGCGGACGAGCAGGCCCGGTGGCTCGACGCGGGCACCCACACCCGGGCGTACGCGCAGAAACGCTGGCTGCTGCGCGCGGCGGTCGGCGCGGCCCCGGGACGCGCGATCGAGATTCGGCAGGTGTGCAGCCGCTGTGGGTCTCGCGACCACGGGCCGGTGGCTGCCCGGGTCGTGGGTGGGGCATGGCTGCACGTCTCGCTCAGCGCGCACGGCGGGTACGCTGCGGCGGTTGCCGACTCGAAGTGGGTCGGCGTCGACGTGGTGGTTGTCGAGGAGGCCGCTGACCCCGCGCTCGACCACGCCCTGTCGCCTGACGAGGTCCGGTTGGTGCGAGCCGCGCCGGACCCGGTCGGGCAACGGGCGCGTCTTTGGGCGCGCAAGGAGGCTGTGCTCAAAGCCACGGGGCGGGGCCTGCAGGTCGACCCGGCGGCCGTGCCCGTCCTGGGGGACGAGGTGATGCTCGCCGGGGTCGCGTTGCGTGTGGGGGACCGGCCGCTGATCGGAGCGCCGCAGGCTGTCCTGGCCTGGGCGCACGCTGGTCACGACCGGCGGCCGGTGCACCTGACGACTTGCGGTCGGGACTGATGCCCGGCCTCATGCCGAGGCTGGGCCTGCTTCCGCCATCCCGAGAGAGCGCCGGAAGGCGGCATACGCCGCTGCGAGCTCGCGCGCCTGGTCCTCCGACTCGTCGAGGGTGACGGTCTTCGCGGAGTAGCCCAGCATTCGCTCGACGATCGCCATGTTCTCCGGCGTGTAGACCGCCGACCCGTTCTCGCGGACCTCGGCGATGCCGTCGTGCACCATCGCGGCCGCGTTGGCGGCCTCGGCCTCATGTGCGCTCACGGAGTTGGGGAGAGCGAGCTCGACACGGTCGCGCCAGACGCGCACTGGGTACCCGCCGATTCGGCCGCCGGGTCCCGGGGCGTGGACGAGGTCACCCTCGGCCCGCATGAGCGCGTCGAGCACGGTCACAGACGAGGCGGCGGTAAGCAGGCTGCCGTCAGCGCCTCCGACCCGGGCGTAGCGCGTCGACAACAGCAGCACCAGTTCGGCCACGTCAACGTCGACCTCCTGATCGTTGACCAGAACCGCCAGGTGGTAGGGCGCACCCTTCACGTCGGTCGTGTTCTTGAGCGTGTGGCTGACGAACGCCTCCGCCACGAGCCGCAGGTCGATGGCCGCCAACGGCAACCCGAGCACGTCCGCCGCGGCCCGGCGCAGCCCGGGCACCACGTTGGCCACGTTGCCAACGCCGATGGTGGGGGCGAGGCCGACCTTGTCGAGCATCGCGTGGGTCACGTCGGGAAGGGCGGCGTTGGCAACCAGGGGTGTCCGCCCAGAGAGAGAGATCGCGCGCATCAGCTTGTGCACCAACGTCAGCTGCATGGGCAGCCACGGGCCGATGTCCGCGACATCCAGCTGGGCGAAGACCCGGGGCGGGAGCTCGCCGATCACCCACCAGGCTTGGAGGCTGGCGGTGTTGAAGACGACGTCAGGATCGAGCCGGTCAATCTGCTCCGCGGTGCGGTCGACGTCGCGCAGGTCGCACTCCTCAGTGTCGACCCTCGGGTCGAAGCCCAGTTGGGTCGCGGTCAGCAGCGAGAGGTTCGCGCGGCGCCTTGTTCGCTCGGCGTCGGTGCCGAGGATGGTGAGCCGCGGCGACCCCGAGCGCTGCAGCAGCATGTTCGCGACGCCGGAACCCAGCCGGCCTCCGCCGACAATGACGACGTGCTGGTCGAAAATGGTACTCATGATGGCAGCTCCGTGTGCTGATGAACGTGGCGGTCATGGGTCGGGTAAGTCTGGGGGGGGTCAAGGAGGCGCCGAAAGGCACGGTCTAGAGCGGCGTCGACGTCGCTCCGACTGCCGCCAGCCGCTACGACAACGCCCCGCCGGTCGAGGTTTGAGCGGATGTCGGATCCGCCGGTCCCGCCGGCGGGCTCCCAGAGTTCGACGTCGACGATGTGCGCGTCCGCCTTGAGGCATGCCCCGAGAGACGCCGCGGCGGGCCCTCGCGTGGGGGGAGCGGCTAGCAGCATCCGGGCGGCCGCGGCGTCGTGAGCGCCACGGCCGGCAGACTGCGGCAGGTCGAGGAGCGCGCGGAGGGTCGCCTCGTAGTGGTCGACCCCGCTGACCAGCTCGTGGAGCGTGGGGACCCGGCCGCCGCCGGGCCGGGTCTGCGTCTCCACAAGGACGGGCTCGCCGTTGACGACGACCAGCTCGCTGTGCGCTGCCCCGAGGCATACATCGAGCCGCTCGAGCGCGCGGCGCACGACCGCCTCGATGCGGCCCCGCAGCGCGTCGCTCACGCAGGCCGGCGCGCTGTGGCCGAGCTCGACAAAGTGCGGCGCGCCCGAGGTGGTCTTGTCGGTGAGTCCGAGGACCTCCACGTGAAGGCGGCCGCCCACGACGCGGCTCACGGTCTCGACGCTGAGCTCGGGCCCGTCGAGGTACTCCTCCCACAGCAGGGGCGGCTCCGCGGGCAGAGAGCGGACCTCGTCGGCCGGGAGCAGCTGAACGCCGAGGCCGGCCGTGCCGGACATCGGCTTGACGACGACTACCGCCAAGTCCGGGGGGACGGCGTCGACGCCGACCTGACCGAAGCGCGGCTGACGCACGTGCCCGTGCAGGCGGGCCCGCATCGCGAGCTTGTTGTGCGTGCGGGCGACCGCCATCACCGACGTTCCGCGCAGTTCGTGGGCATGCGCGGCGAGGGCTGCGGGCATGAGGCCCGGCTCGGTGAACGACACCACCGCCTGCGCGTCGTCCCGGCACGTGAGCGCCAGGGCGGACTCGGGCTCGGCCTCGAAGGGCAAGCATGTCACGGAGCGCGGCGCGCCGACCAGGCCGGTGACGGCCTCACCGGGCCGCACCACGAGGTCGTAGGCAACGCCTAGTCGCACCAGGGCACGGGTACCCAGGGGACTGGCTCCAAAGAGGGTTACGGACATCTCTCTCCTGTACGAATGCGCGTATCCAGCGTCCTCGGTTACGCAAGTGACGGCCGTCTCGCTCAGTCGACGCCTCGAGCCCGACGAATGTCGCCCTTGCCGTTCGGCCGGTCACCATAGATCACGCCGAGATAGCGCTCACCGCGATCCGGGAAGAGCGTTACGACCCGAGTCCCCGAGGAGAGACGCGGGATCAATCTCCAGATTGCGTGAATGGCCGAGCCGGACGAGCCACCGGCCATGATTCCTTCAGAGGACAGCAATTGATGACAACCGTCGATTGCCTCTTCGTCAGTGACGTAGATCACCTCGTCGATCAAGGACTCGTCGAGGATCTCCGGGCGCCGGCTCGCGCCGATTCCCGGAATGCGCCTTGGCGCCGGGGGACCACCGAAGATCATCGAGCCCGCTGCATCCACCGCGACGACCCGCATGTCGGGATGCTCCTCACGGAGTCTGCGGGCCGTGCCGGTGATAGTGCCTGCGGTGCTGAGTCCCACGACCAGGTAGTCGATCGGGCCGCCGACATCGCGGAGGATCTCGGCGCCCGTGCCGTAGTAGTGGCTCTCCCAGTTGAGGTCGTTGGCGTACTGGTTCACCCACAGCGCTTCGGGGTCGTGCCTAACGATCTTGTGGACCATCGCCAGCCTGGTATGTAGGTATCCGCCTTGGTCATCCACCTCGTTCACCTGAACGACATCTGCGCCGTAGTGCTGCATCAGGGCGTGGTTCATCTTGCTGACGAGCGGGTCGACGACGAGAGTGCAGCGGATGTCGTAGAGCCCGCAGTACATCGCCAGGGCGACCCCGAAGTTGCCCGAGGTGCTCTCTACGAGCCGCATGCCCGGATGGAGTCGGCCCGAGGCCAGCCACGAGAGGAGGATGTGCCGTGCCGGCCGGTCCTTGACGCTTCCCGTCGGGTTCATGAACTCGAGCTTGGCTTGGACGTCGATGCCGGTGCCTGCGAAGAGCCGGGGCAGGCCGACCAATGGTGTGTCCCCACCGATTGCGCCGAAGGAACTGAACCTCATTACGCATACTCCACAGTCACATTTTCCATGAATTCCTGGGCGATCGCTAACGACTTCTCAGCATCGGAGGCCACGCAGATGACATAGCCGAGTCGGTCGTCGTTGTCGCGAACTCCATCGATTGTCATCTCGCCGACCATGAGGCTGTGCCGGACGACTCCCGGCATCGGAATCTCGGGGGCCACTACCGAGATGACTCGTCCCAGCGCAGGTGGCAATTTGTAGAAGCTCGTGGCAACGGCGTTTCGAGTCATTACCCGCTTGACCTCAACCGGATTTCCCAACGCGAGATCCAAATACAATTCAATGGGGTCTACTCCGCCGGTGATCCGAATGAGGTCGCGGATTTGGTCACCGCCGAGGCGAGGGTTAATCTCGATCAAGGCGATATCTCTGTCGGTGGCGCCGTCCCCGCAGATCTTGAACTCTACGTGCGCCGAGCCGTACCGGTGCCCGACCGCCTCCAACCACGCGTACACGGTCTGCTCGACTCGCGCGTCGAGGGCGGGCTCGAACCAGTGCGGGAACATCGCACCGGTCTCCACTGGGGCTGGCGGCGGGCCGAGCAGCTTGCGCGTGTAGCCGAGAAGCTGCCAGCCGTGCCGGGTGTTGTCCCACATGCACTCGGCGGTGAACTCGACCCCCTCGACGTACTCCTCGACCAGGAGCCCACCGGTGCACACGTATCCACGCAGGTTTTGCCGGACCTCCCGCGCCCGTTCGAGCGCTCGGGCCCAGTCGCGGTCGTCCGCGCACACCGTCACCCCTGTGCTCCCGCTGTCGTCGAGGGGTTTGATGACGCACGGGTAAGGAAGGGGTGAGCTGGAAAGCTGTGTATCTCGGTCGATCACGACGTGGTTGACCCGTCGGCCGATCCCGTCGCACAGGGCACGGGTACGGTCCTTGAAGTGCGCGTTGACGAGGCCGGCCACGTCCGCGTGCGGCAGCCCTAGAGCGCACGCAGCCGCGGCCGCGGAGACGAGTCGGTAGTCGTCCACGGCTACAACCGCGCGCGCGCGCACCGAGGCCGCGTGGTGCAGCAGCTTGCCGAGGTCGAAGGTGTCGACTACGGCGACCTCGTCGGCGAGAGCCAGCACGTCTGGACGCATGCCGACGTACTCCTGTGGGTCGCGCGCCGCGAAGCTCGTGCCGAGCCCGCGTGCTCGGGCGAGGTCGAGCGCATGGGCGTTGTAGCCGGTGAGGTTGCTTTCAACGAACACGATTGGTCCGGGCGCGCGGTGAGTGTCGTCAGTCCCCGAGATGGTTGGCACGAGTCCGACAATACACATAGCCGACGTGTGCGGCGCCTGTGACTTCGAGCCCTCTGCGGTTGGCGCTCCGGGGCGTCTCGTGTTGGCAACATCCAATATTCAGGGTAAGGTCGCAACATCTGGACGCCGACCGCGGAAATTACGCTGTTGGCTAGTCTAGTCACCCCGAGTGTAGTCTGCTGACATGTGGGTGTCGTCCCCCAGTCGTCGAGCGGAGCGCACCTTGGGAAAGCTCGGGAACCTGCTTGGCAGTGCCGTCGCCGAGGGGCGCGTCTTGCCCGCATTTAACGTAGTCGATCCTGTTTCTATGTGGGGGGTCCTGCGCGGGGCAGAGGCGGTCGCCATGCCCGCCATTGTGCAAGTTTCGGAGCGCACCGTGGATTTCTGGGGTGCGGACTTTTTCGCTGAGACGTTCGCCAGCCTGCGGTGCGCCGTCGGGGTGGAGGCGGTGCTGCACCTCGACCATTGCCGCTCCCGGAACACGGCGCTGGCCTGCCTGGAGGCGGGCTGGGACTCCGTGCTCGCTGACGTCTCGGCGCTTCCGTTCGACGACGCGGTCGACGCCACCCGGGATCTCGTGGACGCTGCCCTCGGATTTGGGGCCGACGTCGAGGGGGAGTTCGACCCGATCCCCTCGCTCGATGCGGGTGAGACGACACCGCTCTCGGACCCGGAGCGCTGTGCCGCGTTCGTCCAGCGCACCGGCGTCGCCTGCTTGGCCCCGGCTCTAGGTACCGGGCACGGGAGGCCGGACCGCAAGCCCCGGGTTGATCTCGAACTCGCCCGCGAGATCGCCACCGCCACGAACGTTCCTCTGGTCCTGCACGGCGGGACTGGCTTGGAGTGGCACCAGGTGCAGG
>Ga0209747_1001063_pt1 | contig 14836 bp, 11 predicted proteins | sample BarGraNGADG00311_FD_184498 | JGI IMG/M metagenome (GOLD analysis project Ga0209747, IMG submission 184498) | Arctic peat soil microbial communities from Barrow, Alaska - Barrow Graham LP Ref core NGADG0011-311 (SPAdes) (version 2) | ecosystem: Environmental > Terrestrial > Soil > Wetlands > Peat... | reverse complement strand
CTCTACGACCACTACACCGGCACCTACCCGCAGAACACCATGAGCATGTACTGGGCGGCGGAGATGTTCAGGCTGCTGCACGCTGCGACCTGCGAGCCGGATTACCTCGAGCTCGGCACACGCGTTCTGGACCACCTCTGCCTCTACCAGCAGGTGTGGGACCCGCCCTTCCTCTCCATCAACGGGTTCGGCGGCTTCGGGGTGATGAACACAGACGCAGAGTGGAACGACGCGCGCCAGGGCCTGATAGCGCCCGTCCTGATGGATTACTACGCGGCCACCGGCGTTCCGGAATACATGGAGCGAGGAATCGCGGCCCTGCGCGCAGCGTTCACCACCATGTACATCGACGAGAACCGACTGGTCGCCCCCGGCAACTTCAACCCCACGCAGCATGCCGAAACGGGCAGCGTCGCCGAGAACTACGGGCACTTCGGTTACGACTTCAGGACGTCGGGCTACCTGCAGTCGGACTGGGGCGCGGGAAGCGCTGCCTATGCGGCGGCCTACGCGCAGAAACACTACGGCGACATATACGTGGACCTGGACAGGTCGAAGGGGTTCGGTATAAACGGATGCCGGGTCCGCGGTGTAGAGCTCGCCGGCAACAGGCTATCGCTGACGGTCGACAAGCAGATAGAAACCGCGCTCGAGGTAGGCGTGAAGACGTCCGAATCCCATGTCGCGGGATTGAAGGTCGAGGTCAATGGGGTGCCGGCGGAGAGGACACCCGCCGGCTACTTCCGCGCACGGCTGTGACCGCGTGCACTATTCCTCAAGCGGGCTACTTCTTCTTATGGCGGTTTTTCTTGAGCTGCTTCTTATGTTTTTTCTTGCGCATCTTCTTGCGCCTCTTCTTGATAACCGAACTCATGATGGGTGTTCCTCATCCCTCCTTTCGGCCGTGTGAGCACAACAGAGACAATCCTACCACAGACCGCATCGCGCGCGTAATACCGCAATAAAGTCGCCGTTGACGGCCGCGGTCAAAGCGCTGAAACGAGCGAGCGAGCCCCTCGAGGATCACGCCACACCCTGTTACTCCGGCGGATCTATATCCGTGATGGAGCGAGGGAGGGAGTCCCCCGAGGAGTAATCCGCAGCTTCGTATCGGCTTAAGGAGCAATGTCCGCGAAGCGAGGACATCGACGAGGGGGACCCGACCCGAGCAACATCCCGAGCAGCCCCGTGAGACAGCGCCAGCGACCAGGGCTCAGAAGCCGAGGACTCCTCCGACCAGCACCACGAGCATGTTGAGGCCGGCCGGCTTTCGCGTCACAACGGACGTCACGGAACAGATGGGGTGGGGCGTGTCGCACTGGATGCACCTGCCCGGCGCGGCACAGGGAAGGTCGAGCCCGAGTATCCTGGCGCACTGCGGTATGCAGATATCGCGCGAACGCCTCAGGCCTTCCTCGAGGTCTTCGACGATCTTGTTGTACCCGGCGACGACCACTATCATGCCCGGCGTCGCGCCGGGGCGGAACACCGAGAGCCCCTCCGGCGAAAGCTCGACGAGGATGCCGTCCAGCGTCACCGCGCAGACGCTGGTCATGTACACGTCGTCCGGTCCGAGCTGCCTGGCGCGGCGCCCGAAACGCGACGGTGCGCCCGCCAGAGGAAGCGAGCTCTTCACAGGGTTCCCGCGCGCATCGAGTGTCTCGAGCATCCCCAGCTCTTCGAGCGTGGGGCCCCAGTAATAGACCGTCTTGCGCCTGTCCACGGAGTTGACTATCGAGCGGTTGGCCTCCGATATCGTCGGAACGGCCCGGACCTCGAAGTCCCGCATGCCGAGGCCCCTGGCGCAGTCGAGCACGCGGCCCTTGACGTAGGGCTCGCGGAAGTCCTCCCACATGTTCACGGTGTTCTCGTCGAGGGACCAGGCGCTCATCTCAACCCCCGTTCCGCCTGCGGGTAAACGGCCAGTAAGTAATCATATTCCATCGAGGGTGAACGGGGGAATGGTGGCGCCGAGCACGGTGCCGGCGGTCAGACCTCGCGCCCGCGCAGTTTCTCCTGCGCCTGCTCGAGCGCCCACTCGGCTTTCTTGCGCTCGGTGATGTCCCTTGCCACGCCGAACTCGCCGACAACCTCGCCCATCTCGAGCTGGGGGGCGCTGACGAACTCACCGTGTACGTATTCGCCCGACCTGGACATGATCCGCAGCTCGTAAGGCGCCGAAGACCGCCCGGAAGCCGCCTGCTCGAACGTCTCCAACGCCTTCTGAAGGTCATCGGGGTGGACCAGCTCGGCAAATGACCGGCCTGTCCACTCGTCGCTCGACCAGCCCGTGAACCTCTCGAACGCCGGGTTCAAAGAGGTGATGGTGCCGTCCATGGAGATCGTGTAGAAGACGTCGGGCGCCGTCTCGACGAGCCTCCGGTAGCGCTCCTCGCTGTCCCGCAGAGCCTCTTCGGCCTGCCGGTGTTCTGTGACGTCGATGCCCGAGCTCACGATGTACTGCACGGAGTCGTCTGCGAGCAGGGCGGTGTTGGTCCAGGAGATGAGCCTGCGCTCGCCCCTTTTTGTCAGCCAGAAGTTCTCGAGCGTGTTCGGGAAATCGCCAGAGACGAGCTCCTGGAACGCCGGCATGACCCGGTCCATGTCCTCCGGGACTATGAAGACCTCCCAGAAGAACCTGCCCCTGACCTCGGCGAAGGAGTAACCCGTGGTCTGCTCGCACGCCCTGTTGAACTGTACGACGCGGCCCCCGGTGTCGAGCACCACTACCAGGGCGCCGGCGGTATCCAGGACCGCAGTCGTGAAGTTCCTCTCTTCGCGGAGCGCGTCGAGGGCGCGCGTGCCGCGCAGCGCGAGTGCGGAGATCTCGCTGAAGGCGGACGCGAGCATCGCGTCCCGGTTGGTGAACCCGCCGGGCTTGTTCGCGAAGCACATCAGTCCCGCCGCCTTCCCATCGGTTATCAGCGGCGAGCAGAGGATGTTCCCTATCTCGGGGTGGCCCTCCGGGAGGCCGGGCTTCAGTTTTTCGAGCTGGAACTCGTTGTCGAACATGGCCTTCCCGGAGCGGAACATAGCTTCCTTGAGACCCCTTATGGGCATGACCGGGCCGGCGCCGCCTGACTCCAGGGCAGCCGGGGGGTCGGTGAACAGGAGGCTGCACTCGGTCGCTTCCGGGTCAAGGAGAGCGACAAAGCCGGTGCCCGCGCCTATCAGTTTCTTGCACAGGTCGTAGACGGCCCTCGCGGCCTCGCCGAAGTCCGCGTGTTCGAGCACATACCGCGTGCTCTCGAGGAGGGCGGTTATCTCCTCTCTGCGCTCGTTAGTCTCGTTAATCATCTTGCGGAGCGAATCCTCCGCTCGCCTGCGGTCGGTGACATCGACCGCGACCCCGACCAGGCCCGAGACCCCGCCGTCCGCGTCGCGGGTAGGGGAGAGATGGAGCATGGCGTAGAACTGCGTACCGTCGGCCCGGTTCGTCAGCACCTCGCCCGTCCAGCTCTCACCGAGCGCGACCATAGAGAGGACCTCGCCGCGGTTCCGGGCGATGGTCTCGCCGGGCGCCAGGTCGAAGATGTTCCTGCCGATGGCGTCGGCGGCGTCGATGCCGTAGAACTTGTTCGCGAAGCGGCTCCAGTACAGGATGGTCCCGTCGAGGTCGGCGGCCATGACCGCCCTCTCGACGGCGTCGAGCAGGTCGGCCTGAAAGCTGAGCCTCTGCTCAGCGGCCTTGCGGTCGATGCGGTCCAGGGCTTTCTGGAACGACCTCGACAGCGCCTCGGAGAAATCGGCGTCCTTGATGACGTAGCCGGCGACCCCGTGCCTGAGCGCGTGCGAGGCCACCTCCTCGTCGCCGTGGCCGGTGACCATGATCACCTGCGGCGGGCGTCCCGAAACGGAGAGCTCGTCGAGTAGATCGAACCCGTCGCCGTCGGGCAGCCTGTAGTCGAGGGTCACGACGTCGAAATCGTCCGCGATGAGCTTTTCCCTCGCCTCCGAGCAGGAACCGGCTATCTCGACCCGCGAGCCAAACCTGCTCTGGAGGAGATCCCTGATCAGCGAGGCTGTATCACCGTCGTCGTCGATGACGAGGGCACAGTTGGGTTCTTTATCATCCATCTTTGAGCCTGCCCCGGGATGGGACGCTTATCGGACTCTGACTGAACATCGTCTAACGCGAGTGGTCCGTTGCCTTGGACGCACGAATTCTATCACCGGCCGGCCGAACATTACCACGTTGACCTGTTAGGCAAAGGCCTTTTTTATGCAATGGAAGGCCCGGCCCCCCCCGGGTCGAGACGCGCCGGCTACCTCCAGTCGTCTTTGAGGAACGCTTCGACCATGCGCCCGCGGTCGCCGCTGCGAAGGGCGGCGATGATATCGCCGAATGCCCTCGCTGCGTCGACGCCTCCGGCGTCACGGTCCAAGATCTCCACCGGTGAGGTCGTCCGGTCGACGGTGTGGAGCCCGAACCGCGGCTCGTAGGAGCCCCACTCGTAGTTGTCCGCAAGCGTCCACCAGAAGTAGCCCTTCAGCGGCAGCCCGTCCTTGAGGGCGCGCATCACCTCGTAGAGGTAAGACTGCAGGAAGACGTCCATTGTCGCGCCGTCGTACCTCCGCTCGGCGACCCCGTCCTTGACCCTGTAACACATGCCGTTCTCGAGGATGAAGAGCGGGAGTCCTTCGCCGTTGATGGTCTCGGCCTTGAGGAAGTGGTAGAGAGCCGCCGGGTTCAGCACCTGCTCCCACAGCTCCTGGTTCAGGCTGAAGCGCTTCTCCTTCAGGTCCTTCAGACTGGGCGGCTGGAGCAGGTGGCTGATGAACGGGTCGTAATAATCGACGGCGAGATAATCGAGCTTACCCGGTTCGGGCGAAGCGTAGATGGCGTCGACTCCCTCCTTCAGGGTGTCGGGGTCCAGTATCCGTTCGGAGAGCCTGGTCGCGATGCGCTCGATCTGCCTGTTGAGCCAGGGCGGTCTCCACAGCACGGGGCACTTCGCGATCTCGGCGTCCCACGCCTTGCGTCCTTCGGCCAGGTACCCGGCGAGGTCACGGCGCTCGACGCCGTTGCGCCGCGCGTTGAGCAGGTCGGTCCAGAGCTTGTCCAGCGCGTAAGTCGAGAAGTGGATCGTGTTGTAGGTGACCATCGGGTCCGCCCAGCCGCTTTCAGTGTACACCCGGTGGACGGTGTCGTAAGCCCTGCAGTGCGCGTCCATCATGTTGCTCGCCGCGAGCAGCGTGCGGTGGTAGCCGCTCTTGTAATGCGGCATGTACCCGACCAGGTGCGCTATCGGCGCGAGCCCGTTCGGCTCGTTGAGGGTGACGTAATACTGCACCGGCCTGAGGCCATGGGCCTCCACCAGCAGGGTGTTGACGCTGCGGGTGACCTCCTCGACGTAGGCCGCAAAGAACTCGAGCTTCCGGTTGTCGAGCCACATGTCCAGCCCGAGCCAGTACGGGTGTGTGAAATGGTGGAGCGTCACGACCGGCTCCATGCCGGCTCTCATGACCGCGGCCAGGATCTCGGCGTAGCGCTCTATGGCTTTCCGGTCGAACGGGGGAACGGTGCAGCACTTGGTGGTGGCGGTCGGCTGGACCCGGGCCCACTCTATACCCATGCGGAATCCGTTCAGGCCGATACTCGAGGCCATGCCCACGTGCGCGGCGTGATCGCTCCAGAACCTGACAGCCTCGCCCGAGCGCTCTACCTTGTCGCTCCGCTCCCATGTCACCCAGTTGTTCAGCGGCTCTCCCGGCCCGTTGTATCCGCCTTCGACCTGGAAGCCGGCGTTGGCCACGCCGAACATGAACTCCCCGGGAAGCGTGAAGCCCTCGTCGAAGAGCTTCTCGAGGTCCTGACGCGAGAAATGTCTCTTGAACTCCATCATCTCACCCCGTTCACCTTACGGTCTCGTCTATATGCAGAACCTGCAGCATAGAGGCATCTCCACGCCGAGGGCGTCCAGCGGGATATCCGCGCCCTGGGCGTCTCTCATCCAGTAGAAGAGGTCTTCGGCGTTGATGTAATCGGCGCAAGGCGGTTGCGCGGGCTCGCCAGGCTGTCCGGGGGCGCAGACTGCCTCGAAGGCCGGCGAATTTTCGTTGTCGGATCCCTTCAACAGGAACCTCCGGGTCGGCTTGCCAGAATTGTAACAGACGGACCGGCGGGTCGCGCCGGGTCGTTCAGATGACGGAGACGGCGATGAGGATGCCGAAAGCGATGAAGACGACCCCGGACCCTATCTCGACCCACTTGAACGGTATCACGCGGCCCAATCCCTCGCCCACGACCGCCCCGATGATGGAGGTAAGCCAGAGGGCGGCCGTGCCACCCAGGAATACCGCTAGGGGCGCGTCGTACCTGGCGGTCAGAGCGACCAGGGCGAGTTGCGTCTTGTCGCCGAACTCGAGCAGCGCCACCAGCAGGAAGGCGGTCAGGACGGGGTTCCTCGAGGGCCGGGTCTCGCGCTCCGATCCGCCGGAGCGGACGATCGAGATGATGCCGAACACGATGAAGATGCCCGCGGAAACATACCTGATGACGTCGTGCGGCACAAGCCTGTAGAGAAGCAGCCCGGCAGAGACGGCGATCGCGTTCAGGACGACGAACGCGGCGGCGGCCCCCACGAAGACGGGCAGGATGCCGTAACGCGCGGAGAGGTTGAGTATGGCTATCTGCGTCTTGTCGCCCAGCTCGGCGATGAACGTGAGGCCGAACGCCGCGCCTAGTGCTGTTACGAACATGCGGCGATTATAGCAGTCGCGCCGCCGGCGAAGGACGAGCGTCGAGGGGTGTCCGGGGCGGCCCCAAACCCCGCGCTAAATCTGGTATCATTCGCTTTGCCGTCCGTCCCGCGCCGCTGGACTTTTCCTGCGGAACGGCCCGGACGGGCGCATTTTATTGGCAATAAAGGGGGTTGCTATGGCTGGAATAGTGGCTTACGGGGCTTATGTCCCGAAGCTCCGGCTGGAGAGGAAGCTCATCGCCCAGAGCTGGGGCATCCCGGGCGCGCCCGGGGAGATAGCGGTCTGCAACTTCGACGAGGACAGCCTGACCATGGCGGTGGAAGCCGGGCGCGACTGCATCCTCGACGACCCGTCCGGCGTCGGAGGGCTGTACTTCGCCTCCACCTCGGGCCCCTACCAGGAGAAGGCCTGTTCCACGCTGGTGGCGTCGGTGCTCGACCTGCCTCAAGATGCTGTCACGGCCGATTTCGCAACGTCGCTGAGCGCCGGCATGGGAGCGCTGGGCGCCGCCGTGGGCGTGGTCAACGACGGTATCGCCGAGAGCATCCTTGTCACGGCCGCCGAGTGCAGGGTGCCCGAGCCCAAGACCGCCGACGAGCAGACACTCGGTGACGGCGCCGGCGCCCTGCTGATCGGGACCCGCGACGTCATCGCGGAGATAAAGGGAATGGATACGCACTACGACGAGATAATGGGGTCGTGGCGCACCGCGGATGACCGCCGCCTGCGGGAGGGCAATTCCCGCTTCTTCACGAGCAAGGGCTACACCCCCGGCATGGCCGCGGCGCTAAAGGCGGCCTCCGAAAAGTTCGGGGTCACCGCGGCCGACCTGAGCAAGGTCGTGTACGCGGCGCCCGACTTCAAGTCGCACCAGGGCATCTCGAAGATGCTGGGGATCAAGCCCGACGAGGGAAAGGTCCAGGACGCATTGTTCGCGTTCGTAGGCGGCTGCGGCTGCGCGCAGCCCCTGATGATGCTTGCCGCGGCACTCGAGGACGCCAAACCCGGAGACCTCATACTCGCCGCCGGCGCGGGGGACGCATATACGGTGCTGCTCCTCGAGGTCACCGACGCCATCGAGAAGCTGCCGCCGCGCAGGGCGGTCAGTGGCCACGTCGGCTCGAAGCAGTACCTCGACAGCTACGCCAGGTTCCTCAGCTTCCGCGAGCTCCTGGCGCTAGAGCCCATCGAGAACTCTTCATCGCTCATCCAGATGTGGCGAGACCGGAAGGCGGTATACCCGCTCTACGGCAAGAAGTGCCGGAAGTGCGAGACGGTCTACTTCCCCCCGAAGCGCGTCTGCCCCGACTGCCGGACCTACGACGAGAACGACGACATCAAGCTCCAGAAGAAGGGCAAGCTCTTCGACTTCATCGACGATTACCTCTACCCGACGGAGGCGCCGCCGACCACCCTCACCATATCCGACCTCGATGGCGGTGGCAGGATATTCCTGCAGATGACCGACCGGGAGGTCGGCGAGGTGGAGCTCGAAATGGACGTCGAGCTTGTGTTCCGGAGGATCCACGAGGGCGGACAGTTCCACAATTATTTCTGGAAGACCCGACCGGTCCGATAGGTCAAATAAGGGGGGACCCCGTTGAGCCGTGCGTGGCCGACGAACAAGCAGTTTAGCAGCAATCACGGTCAATGGGGACTAGAGAGAATTGATAAGCCAGATAAGGGGGGGACCCCGTTGAGCTGTGCAGGGTTGCCGACCAAGCAGTTTAGCAGCAGTCACAGTCAACGGGGACTTCGAGCAAGAGGGGGATATTAAATTGTCTGACTGCAGTCTTCAGGATGTGGCCGTTATCGGCGTCGGGTGCACCAAGTTCGGCGAGAACTTCGACTGGGGCGTCGACGACATGCTCACGAGGGCGGGCTTCGAGGCCATCGCCGATGCGGGGATAGACCCGGGACAGATCGAGGCGGGCTGGATCGGGATACAGTACCCGTTCACCGGCCTTTCAGGCGCGACGCTATCCGACGCGCTCAAGCTGTACGACATCCCGATAACCCATACCGAGAACTACTGCGTGTCGGGGCTGGACGCTTTCCGCAACGCCTGCCTCGCGGTGGCCAGTGGGACCTACGACATAGTCATGGCCTGCGGGGTGGAGAAGATCACCGACCAGGGGGGGCGTGGCCTGCCCACCGCCGGGTTCGGCCACCCGGTCATGATGGCCGGCCTGACCGCACCGTCGGCTTTCGGGCTCGCGTTCCCGCGCCACGCCAAGGCCTTCGGGACCACCAAGGAGCACCTTGCCGCCGTGGCCGTAAAGAACCACTTCAACGGCGTGGTCAACCCCAAGGCGCACTTCCGCCGCGAGGTGACCATCGAACAGGTCATGAAGGCTCCCATCATCTCCGGACCGCTCGGGCTGCTCGACTGCTGCCCGATATCAGACGGCTCGGCGGCGGTCATCATCACGCGCAAGGACATCGCCAGGAAATACCGCGACGACTTCGTGACCGTGAAGGGGATCGGCTTCGCCGCCTACACGAACCTCATGATGTACGACAAGAACTTCGACTACCTGGCCTGGAGGCCGACCGTCAAGGCCGCGGAGCAGGCGTACAAGATGGCCGGCATCACAGACCCGGCGAAAGAGGTCGACCTGGCCGAATGCCACGACTGCTTCACCATAACCGAGATACTGAACGTAGAGGACCTCGGCTTTTGCGAGAAAGGCCAGGGAGGGCCCGCGACCGCGGAAGGCCGGTTCAACATCGACGGCGAGGTGGCGGTCAACCCGTCGGGCGGGCTCAAGTGCTTCGGGCATCCGATCGGAGCGACGGGCATCCGCATGGTCTATGAGGTGACCAAACAGCTCCAGGGCAGAGCGGACGGCCGTCAGCGCGAGAACGCGAAGGTCGGCATGGCGCACAACCTCGGAGGGCTGGGCGGCGTGATGTGCGGAGTGGTCATCCTCACAAACCAGAACTAGCTTTATCGCACGAAAAGAGACCTGACCCCATTTATGTGCGATTGGCGGCGGTCAGCAGCATCGCGGGGGGGAACCGCCTGATCTTGCGCAAGCCCGCCACCTCGAAGCCTGCCGCGGTGGACATCTGCTCGAGCGCGGCCCTGTCGTAGTAGGTGGTATCGGTCGCGCAGAGCCTCCCGTAGACCAGGAACGCTCGCGCGGCCGGCCCTTCGCCGCACATGTCGGCGACGCAGAGCTTTCCGCCCGGTACGAGGACCCTTGAGATCTCCGCGAGGGCGCCCGCCGGGTCGGGGAAGTGGTGGAAGGCGATACAGGAAACGGCCACGTCGAAGGTGCCGTCCTCGAGGGGCAGCCGCTGGGCGGAACCCCGAAGGAACTCGAGCCCGTCGCAGCCGCGCGCCAGCTCTCGCGCCACTCGCAGCATCCCCTCGCTCTCGTCCACCCCGACCAGCAGGTCGGCTTCACCCCTGGCGGCAAGCCTTCTCAGAAGCCCCCCGGTGCCGCACCCGACATCGACGATCCGGGCGCCGTCGAGCTCGCCCAGCTCGCTCTCGATCAGACGGTGGATCGGGTCGAAGAAATGCCTCCACGTGAAAGAGCGCTCGTAAGTGCCGGACCAGTCGTCGAACCTCTGCGCGCTCTCCCGTTGATACCGCGTCACGGCCAACGCCTCAGTAGTCCACGCCGATGAAGTACTTCCAGTCCAGCTTGTAGCGCCCGCGCTCCAGGACGCGGTCGCGCAACGAGTCGGGGACCGCGCGTGTCTTGAGGAAGAGGTCGAGGCCGGCGGAAGCCACCGTCGACAGCGGCGCGGGCAGCGCGTTAAGGCGCCGGTAGGCCACCATCAGCAGCACGATATTCTCGCACACCATGTTGACCTGGGCGCGCGTCATCTTGTCGAGGTTGAGCTGCGACTTGCCGGAGAACAGGGTGTCGGCGCTGGCCTCGCCCAGCATCCCGCTCTCGAGGCACTCCTGGTACAGTCGCGTGTTCGGGAACGGGTAGACGGCCGTGATCTGAGCCATCCCGGGCTCGATGCGCGCGTTCATCTTCACCGTGTCCAGCGCCATCGCCAGCGTCTCGTGGGGGAAGCCGACCATGTTCAACGAAACGGTCGGGATGCCCCGGTCGTGGCACATCGCAAAGGCGTCGTATATCTTGTCGTCGTCCATGTTCCGAAGCAGCACGTTCTTCCGCAGCCAGGTGTTGCCGCTCTCGACCCCCATGGCGATGGCGCTGCACCCCGCCCTGGCCAGCAGGTCGACCATCTCCTCGTTCAGCAGGTCCACCCGCGCGTTGCATATGAAGGGCAGACCGACCCTCTCGGCGTAGAGCGTCGCGAACTCCCTGAACCACTTGCGGTTCAGCGTCAGGATGTCGTCGTCGAAGCGCACCTGCTCGATGCCGGGGTCCAGCCGCCGGGCCTCCTCGATCTCCCTCACCACGTTGTCCGGGCTGCGGAACCGCACGTAAGCGGCGCTGTTGGGGTAGATGGTCTTCTGCAGGTGGTTGCAGCAGTAGCTGCAGTTGAACGGGCAGCCTCGCGAGGCCATCATGGTCAGCCGGGCGCGCTGGTTGGACGCGAAGTTCGCCTTGTCGAATATGGAGCGGTCCGGGAAGGGGAGGCTGTCGAGGTCCTCCACCAGGGGCCGGACCTCGCTTGTGAACACCTGCCCGCCGACCTTCCCCCGAATGTTCATTATCCCAACGCCGGAGCCACCGGCCTCCAGCGCGTCACAGAGCTCGCCGAACGCCTCCTCGCCCTCGCCCACGCAGATGTAGTCGATGCCCGGGTCGGACAGCGCGTCCTCAGGCGCGATGGTCGGGTGGACGCCCCCGCAGACGGTCGGGAGCCCGAGGTCGGACTTGACCCAGCCCGCTATCTGGCCCACCTTGCCGAACTGCATGGTGGTCGCCGAGAACGCGACCAGGTCGGGCCCGGTGCCCGATATCCGCTCGATGAGCTCTTCCCTCCCGGTGGGCCGGATGATGTGTAAGAGGTCCACCTTGTGCCCGCGCGCTTTCAGGAATGCGGAGAGGTACCCGACGCCGAGGTAGACCCTGCCCTGGGGCTCGGTGTGTATCTCCTGCGTCTCGAAGTAGTCGGGATATACGAACGTGACTTTCATGCGGTTTCCCGTCCCTGTGGCGGCCCCGCGCGCCGCGGGCTTCCTTCCCGTCAGTGCCCAATTCTAACCGACGGGTCCCGGACTCGCCATCGCGGTTCCGCCGGCAACGCGCGGGTGAAACCGTGTTGCCAACGGTATTGGCCAGTTATATCCTTAGTGCGGCGCCGCCTGTCCGGCGGCGCGTTTTTCATCACAGACGCGATCGGGTAGTGCACATGAACGTTTACCAGATGCTGGCCTACGAAAGCGTGCGGACGTTCCTGAGCCCGTGGGTATCGTTCGCCCTGCGGGTCAGGTCCGAGGGCATCGACAACATACCCGACGAAGGGCCCGCGGTGCTTGCCTGCAACCACCCATCCGACCTCGACCAGCTCATGCTGATGAACGAGATACCGCGAGAAATACATTTCGTGGCAGGGGCGAAGGGCTTCGTAATCCCGCTCGTCAAGACGTTCTCCCGGATGACCTCAACCCTGCGGCCCCATAAGGGCGGCAACGGCCAGAAGGCGATGGGGATGGACGAAGCCGTCCAGATGCTGGGCGAGGGCGAGCTCATCGGCGTGTTCCCGGAGGGCGTCGAGTCCGACATGCGCCCCGACCGGACCAGCAATATCAGCTACTTCAGGACGGGCTTCGCCAGGGCGGCGCTGGAGGCCGGCGCGCCGATCATCCCGGTTGCCATAATCCCCGGCGAAGAGCTGAAGGTGCCCGTTGTCTCGGGCACGCTCGGGCGTGCCCACTTCAGGCACGGGTCGCCCATAGAGAGCCGGCTCAAGTTCATATTGCGCAGGAGCGTCCTTCTGCGCGTGGGCAAGCCCATCGAGCTCGAGGAATTCGAAGGGAGGCCGCTGACCAAGCCGTCGATCGACATGCTGAGCGGCAAGGTCCGGCAGGTCATAATCAAGCTCTATAACGGTGAGCAGCTCGACCGCTTCCTGACCGGCGAGCTGCCGTTCGACGTCTATACCGACCGCATCTGATCGGGGTCGTCCGACCCCTGACGCGGCCCTTCACCCCCGCCCCCTGCGCCGTCTGCATTTCGCAGGAACCTTATACCCGCGACCCCCCCTGCAAGGACGGACACTGCGCCGAGGGCGAGGAACCCGAGCGGGATATACAAGAACTGCAGCCTGAGCTTTGCCATCTCGTCCCTGGCGACGAGCACCGCCTCGCTGACGCTGGAGCGCCGCATAGAGTAGTCGAACTTGAAGAGGAGCCGCGTTACCGCGAAGCCGGCTGAGCCGCCACCGGCCGCCACCGAAACCGACTGCTCGCTACCGGGGTAGTCGACGGGGGTGCCCGCCTCAGGCTCCACCAGAACGATCTCGCGGCCCGATGCGACAAACCGCAGGTCCACCGGCACCGCATCGCCGATCGGCAACCCCGGCATTCCCAGGAAAGACTTTAGCTGTGCCCCGCTCATCGCCTCGGGATAACCCTCGGGAGTGGGCACATGCCGGTTATGGTACTCGGCCTCGAACTGGTAGCAGGGCAGCGCTTCGACTTTCTCGCGACCGGCGAACCGCGCGGGTATCGCGGCCCCGATCTGTTCGACCCAGTAAGGGAGCGGGCGAGGCGGCACATCGAACGGGAACACCAGGTAGTACCCGGTCCTCTTCCGGTCCTGCCCGGGAGCGCTCACCAGCTCTCCACTCCTTCGGTCGATCGTGAATATTCTCTGGGTCTTGTTGATCACGGTGCGACCGTCCGAGGATAGAAGCCTGTTGTTCACCTGCACCGCCGAGACCTCCGAGTTCGAGAGGTCCGGCCGTCCCCGTTGAGTCTGCTCGAGCACAACCGGAACAACAATAGGCACGACGGCCGGCGCCTGCCCCGGCGCGCTGAGGTACGTCGTAAGTGAGCCGTCAAAGAAGTAGATCGAATCGAAGTCGTTTGCGACCACGCGAAGGGCGGGCGCGACCACCAGGTGCCACACAGGGCTCATCAGGATGAGGAGTGTTCCCACGACCAGCAGGGCAAGGTTCGCGCGGCTCTTCCTGACCGTGTGCCACCAGCTCAGTGCTCTCTTCTTCACGCCACTCCTGAAGTACGTTGATATCCGGTCGAGCCACATTATAAACCCGCTCATGCGCCCACAGTCCTTCAGGCGGGGCGGCATGATTGCGGACATGGTGACCCTCGAAGGTATTATTCCATGGAAACCGGCGGTAGCGATATCGTCGGCCCTGAAGAGCCGGGCGGGTCGACCGCTATCCCGGTGGAAGGGCGGGCGGCCGGACCAGCACTCGGCCGCCGCCTCCGGTGCTGCAAACGCGGGTGCCGATTTGATACATTAACATCAACGTGATTTCTTGCAGGAAGGTGATCGGATGTCCGCAAGCAGGGAACGGGTGGTAGTGATAGGTGCCGGCATCGGGGGCGCGGGTTGCGCGGCGCTCCTGGCCAGGAGGGGCTTCGACGTGACGCTCCTCGAGCGCAACGATTTCTCTGGCGGGAAGGGCGCGTCCTTCGAACGAGAGGGATTCGTTTACGATACGGGCGTCCACGCCATCGGCAGCGGCGAGAAGGGGCCGCTCGGCAGGATCAACAGCCTTGTTGGCGGCGACCTGGCTTTCAACCACATCACCGGCGGCAACCGCATCGCCATCGGCGACAACGTCGCCCACTACCCGCTGGAGTACGCTTCCGCGGATTCGGTCGCCGCGATAATCGAAGGGGTGGGCGTGAGGCCCGAGAACTTCGACGACTGCTTCACCTGTTTCATGGACCTGTGCACCATGAGGCCCTCCTCCGAGCTGGAGAAGCTCGACGAAGTGCCGCTCAAGGAGTACGTAGACCGCTTCACCGACGACCCCAACTTCCACCAGATGCTGAACTCGACCTGCGGGATGCTGATAGTGGTGACCTACTTCACCGGCTCGACCGGCGAGTTCATCCGGTGCTTCGCGGAGATGGCCGCCAACGCTTCGCTCTCGTACCCAGTCGGCGGTGTCGGGGCGGTGGCCGAATCCTACGTCGCGGCCCTGCTCCGCATGGGTGGCAGGGTCGAGTACGGCAGGCGCGTCGAAGCTGTGATAGTCGAGGACGGCGCCG
>Ga0209747_1001059_pt1 | contig 14873 bp, 11 predicted proteins | sample BarGraNGADG00311_FD_184498 | JGI IMG/M metagenome (GOLD analysis project Ga0209747, IMG submission 184498) | Arctic peat soil microbial communities from Barrow, Alaska - Barrow Graham LP Ref core NGADG0011-311 (SPAdes) (version 2) | ecosystem: Environmental > Terrestrial > Soil > Wetlands > Peat... | reverse complement strand
GAGGCAAGCTCGGGCTCCTGCGGGATGATCGACTGCAGATGCGCCAGCCTGGCTTCGTATGTTGCCGAGTTGTTTTTTATGTTCAGAAGTTCCTTATAAGTCGCCTTCTCGGCCCCGATCTTATTGTTCTCTACCCCCTCGACCTCTTTCTGTTTCTTGTCGATCTCGCCCTTCTTGGGACCTACCAGCAGAAAGTAACCCGCCGCGAAAACCACGATGGCCGCCAGCAGCGCGATCAGCAATGCAACGGCTGGACGCCTGAATAACTGCATTACTTCCCACCCCCCGACGTTGCGCTGGCAGTGGACGTGCCGAGTGCCGCCGTTTTCATGTTGAGAGTCGCGGTAGAGGCGAATTTGACCACCCAACTGCCCGTTGGCGAAGTCACGATCGTGCCGGCCTCAATGGGAGGCACCCCCTCGGGAGTTACAGGCACACTGCCGATGAAGCTCGGCTCCGCCGTGGACAACCACACTCTCTGGAATTGCTCTATCTGTGCCATGCGATCAAGCCATCCGGCGATAGGTTTGTAATCGGGATGGTAGTCTTTCATCCCCGGAAAGAAACCGCCGAGCAGGCGATTTGGGCACTGAGTGACATATGCAGAAAATACTACCGTACCAGTACCGGCAGTAGACGTGCCGTTGAGTGAATCCAACCAGACATCCTTTGGGCACATTATCGCGATGTTATTGAGTATCCTGGCCCAGTAGACGCGCCCCGAAAGAGCTTTGACCACGGTCTGCTCAATTGACGCTATCTGGTCTTTGCGAGCTTTGTACTGCTGGAGCGCGGCGTTCTTGGCCTGCAAGTCAGCCAGTTCCTTGTTCGCCTGGGCAAGCGCGTCCTTCTTGCGGTTGAGTGCGGAACCCATGCTGAACCACCAGGCGACCATCACCAGAAGAACTAAAACGGGCAGCAATATGACCAGCCAGAGGTAGTTGCGCCCGCCGGTCGTGACCCTGGGCGCTCGCTTAGCCTTGATCCTTTCGGGTGGGAGGAGGTTGATCTTAGTCAAGTCACTCCTCCATGTCCCTCAAGGCCAAGCCAACGCAGACCGCAATGGATGCCTCGAGTTCGGCTAGATCCTCGGGATTGTAAGGCAGCTTCCCAAGCTGTACGTTCTGCAGGGGGTGCCCTATCTCTATCGGCAATCTCAAGCCTCTATTCAACTCGAGAGGCAGGTTAATCATCTTGGAGCCGCTTCCGGAGAGTATCACCTTGTTGAGGTCGCGCTCCTGGGTCTGAGAGATGTAGTATTCGAGAGACCGTCTTATCTCACCCACGAAAACCTGTATCTCTCGCTGAAGAAGCGCGTTGGCGTTCGCATCCGAGCTTCTTCCACCTTTAATCTCCTCGGCGTCGGCCTCCGAGATGCTGAGCCGGTCGATAAGGGTTTTGGTGAAAAAGTCGCCGCCGCGCATCAACATGCGGACAAACCTTGGGGTCCCCTCCTTAACGACGCAGATATTGCAGATGCCCGAACCGATATTTATGAGACAGATGCTGCCGGGGGGCTCGGCTTCCTCCTCCAGAAATTGGTACTCCTGCTTTATTAGCGAACGTACCATTGCGAATGCTTTAATCTCTACCGCGGCCGGGGTGAGTCCCGCGCCTGTAACAGCTTCAATAAAGGAGCTTATCATCTGCCGGTGCGCCGCCGCCAGCAAGATAGTCTGCATTCGCTCTTCCTCACCAGTCATGTACTCGTCAACGACTTCATAGCCGATTATGGCGTCGTCAATAGGTATAGGTATGAATTCCTGTACTTGATATTTCACCGCGTTCTCCAACTCTTCCTCCGGCATGTACGGCAAATCCATCGGTCGTACAATTACCTTCTGGTTGGAGATCCCCAGCGTAACCTTTCGCTTGCCGATCTTATTCTGCTTCCAGAGTTCCCTTATGTATTCGGCAATGGCCGCGGGGTCGTCAATCTCGCCTTCCCTCACCACGCCGTCGGGCAGCATTATTATGCCTACGTTAGAGAGGATTGGCTCACGCTTGGTGATGTTGACTTCGGCCACTTTGATTGAGCCCGTACTAATATCCAGGCCTATGGCTACTCCGCCCTTAGCCACTTATCCTTCCCCCGTTCGTCGCCTTCAGACTCCGTCACAACGCCAGAAACAGCCTACTCAGAACCCCGGTTCAGGTACCGGTCGACATCATTCTCCTTTATCCGGTAGTTCTTGCCAACCCGGATTGCGGGGATCTGCCTGCTTTTTACAAGCCGGTACACGGTCATGTTTGAAACCCGGAGTATTTTGGCTACTTCATTGACCGTGAGTAATTGGTTGCTCACTTGCGCTCACTTCCAACCTTAAGGCCGCAACTGCAAGCTTTTTGACTGCTCTGAACAACAGTTTCCGGCTCAACTCGAGAACGTTATTATTAACTGTTCCCAATCTTAACGTCAATATCCTCTTTCGTCAACTTTTACAACAAACTTTAGCAAATCACTCAATCGATAACAAAATCATCATATTTAGGGATCAACAACGTCTCTTTGGTGATTCTTAACCGTTGCACCCGACAAGGAACATCTTGGTACCACATGCGAACGTTTATACCATATATAGTCATCCGGTGTGAAGTATTTCAACAAATAAATATCCCATTTGAGTTTAAAAAATGTGCGGCCATCTTAAAATCGCTACTCCATAGACATCGGTCGTGTAAGTGCTCGAACCGCGCCTGGTCGTCACCTGACAAGCTTTATGTACAAATCCGCAAGCGCCTGTCCCCACACGATAGTCAATATCGCTCCGGCCGCGAGAAAAGGCCCGAACGGAATTCTAGACTTTCGTCCCTTTCCGAAAAATATCATTAACGGCAATGCGGCAACGGTGGCGATCAAGCTGGCCAGAAAGATGTGCGATACGACGAAGTACCAATGGAAATATCCCAGTGCCAGGCCCGTGAAAAGCATCAGTTTTATATCCCCTGCGCCTATACCCGTAGAGATGTTCTCCTCCTTCTCCTCTCCTGCAAGCGGCCTCCGATCGATGTCGATAGCCGTCCCAGGGCGTTCCGCGTAGCGCTTCGCACCGGCATTAGCCGGTTCTTGACATCCTTCCACTTCCTCACTCCGCGAGCCGGAACGCATGAAGAAGGCGCCGTAGAGCAAGCCGGCTATCAGAAAAAATGCGCTGCCCGCAACAGATGTCAGGACCGCCAGGCCGATGCGACCCGGCTGCCCCCGGTAAAGCGCGCAGGCGATAACCAGTGGGAACAACAGAATCAGGCCCGCCGCCACTGATTTGTTGGGTATGATGCCGTGGGTCAGGTCGGACCCGGTGATTACTATCATGACCGACACTAATAACAGGCCGATAACAAGCTCCGGCTGAAACGCCCTGCCGCCGGGAACTTTCAACATGCCGGGTACGATATCTATACTCCACCAGTACATGAGGGCGAACAGCACGGCTGACGAGATCTCAACGAGCGGGTACCTCCACGATATCGGATGCCCGCAATTCCTGCACCGCCGCTTCAACAGCACGAAGCTCGCTACCGGGATATTGTCGTACCACCTGATCACGGCCTCGCATTCGGGACACCTCGAGCGCTTGTCCAGGGGTTCCCCAAGGGGCAACCTGTAGATCGCAACGTTAAAGAAGCTCCCGAAAATGAGGCCGAAACCCACCACGACAAGATAGTAGTACCAAGTCACCGAGCACTCTCCAGTCCGAACGCGGTTGTTTATTAATGAACCGACTCGAGTTTATAATCAATAGCATGCAAAATGAAACAGCGTCGGCGGATTCGGCTCCAGGCTTCCTGGTCCGCCTCAAAGACAACACCGATGTCCTCGCCCTGGCTTTCCTCTTCATTCTCACCTTCGCGCTTTACGTGTCCGCCGCGGCAAGAACGGTGACGTTCTCCGATTCGGGCGATTTCCTGATGGGAATATCGACCGTAGGCAACATCCACGGCCCGGGTTACCCGCTTTACCTTATGAGCGCCAAACTTTTCAGCTGGATGGTGCCGTTCGGGTCCCTCGCCTTTCGAGCAAGTCTATACTCGGCAATATTCGCTTCCCTCACGACCTGCCTGATCTACTGGATCGTATTTCGCATGACCCACAGCCGTGTCTCGGGCGTAGTGGCGGGCTTCGCTTACGCGTTCTCCTATACGTTCTGGTACGAGTCCGTGATCCCGGAGACGTATGCCATCAACACGTTCTTCATCGCGCTGCTCATTGTCCTGATAATGCGCTGGGAGAGACTCCTGAAGGAAGGGCGCAGACAGAGCGCCGATAACACCTTGTGTATATTCGCTTTTGTTTTCGGCCTGGCTCTGGCGAATCATTTCAGCATAATCTTCGTGCTGCCCGCCTTCCTGTTCTTTGCCCTCGATACCAGCTGGCGTGACGCGTTCGCACCGCGCAACCTGCTGCGCATGGCGGCTTTTCTCGCGATCGGCCTTCTGCCATACATCTACGAGCCCGCCGCCGCGTTCAGAGGCCCGGCGTACAACTACGGCGACCCTTCCACCCTCATCCGTTGGTACCATCACATCACCGTCTACTATCAGCGGGCCGGCCTGTTTGAATATCCCTACCGCCTGTTCCCCGGGCGCTTCTGGCGATACTTCGGGACCCTTGCCACCGAGTTCCCCTACTACTGGTGGTTGGGTGGCATCGGCTTTCTGGCCGCTTTCAGGAAAAGGAGCAAGAAATACCCCCTTTTCCTGCTGTTCCTTTTCCTGCTTGTCCTTATTCCCGTCATGACTTACAACCAGTTAGAGGCGGTGCTGCGCGCTCACTTTTACTATGAGAGCTATCTCCTGGTCTCGCTCTGGATCGGCTTCGGGGTGGCATACCTGGCGAGAGCGTTCAAGCTTCTTGGCGGTCACCTGGATCGACTTGTGGAGTGCGCCGCGCTGGCCCTGGTGGTGGTGTTGGCTCTGCTGTGCCCCCTGGGCTCCTTGGTGGTTCACTACGACAAGGTCGACAAGAGTAACTACTACTACGCGCGTGACATGGCAAAAGAGATGCTTGAGTCGACCGAACCTGGTTCCGTTCTACTGGTCTCGCTGGACAACGTCATCTTCCCTTGTCTGTACATGCAAATCGTCGAGGGATTGCGCGCGGACGTGCGCGTAATAGGCACCAGAAGCCTCGGGGTGCCTGGATTCCCGGGAATGAACCTTCTCGAATATGCACCGCCGGGATATACCGCTCAGAATGGCGATCAGTACACACAGATAGTCGAGCGCAACTCACACCGCCTGCCCGTGTACACCACGATTTCCGAGGTGGTCGCGTTCGAGTGGACCCAGGAATGGTTGGGCTACGTTATCAAGGTCCGCTCGGGTGATTCCGGCCCCTTGGCGGCCGAGGAGCGCGGTCCCGTTCTCTTACCGGGCAGTCTTTCAAAGAGCTTCAAGGACTCGGATGCGCGCTGGGCGATACTCTTCCCGGAGGCACTGAAAGCGCTGGTTCTATATTCGCGCAAGGACTATCGTGGCGCCGCGAACACTTACGGGGAAATCATCCCAAAGTTTCAAGAAAGTGTTTACGTGCCAACCTTATACGGTTGCGCAAGCTTCTCGCAGTACAACGAGCTCTGGGGACAGGTCTTAAACTACCAGAAACAATACCAAGAAACCGCTGACAACCTCCCTAAAGCGCGTGTGATCGACCCCGATTTCTCTTCTATCAGTCTTTCGCGCGCCTACGCGACGCTGGGTGACTTCTCCAGCGCCATAAACGAGTATGACCGGTATAGTACGCTATTCCCTGATGACACCTCCGCCCTGCTAGACCTGGGCGAGCTATACATTCGCCTGGAAGAGTACCAGCAAGCGGATCAATTGTTTAAGAAAGTGTTGGCCATGGCGCCAAACGATTCGCGCGGGCATTTCTTATATGGCCGAACACTGCTGCTGGAGGGGCGCGAATCCGATGCGCGGCGAGAACTCGCTAAGGCAGCCAAGCTAGATCCTAACGGTCAGTTCGGCCAGTTCGCCCGCGACATCCTCAATAAGCTGCGGTAGGGCACTTGCCTGCAGGCCCGCCATGAATACGCCGCTTTAGTAAAACCGAATCGCAAGAAGCCGGTCCAAAGGACCGGCTTCTTCGATTCTCGGCACAAATACCAGACAGCTAGATTTTGTGATCAGCTACGAACGGGCAAGAAATTTCTGGCGGGGTTCCAACGACCCATGCATACTTGTTACCGTTGCCGCCGCCTGCTGGACAAGTCGGCTCGGCCTTAAGAGTCTTGGTCGCTGTTGCAAGCAAGTCGGCCATGCCACCCGGAAAATCCTGATTCGAACTATTCGACTCGTACGACTGTATGGCGCCGTCCACCGTCCTGAGGTTCGCCTGACAGGTGCGCCGCTCTGCGCCTTTCTTAGCATTGAGATAGACCGGAACGGCTATAGCTACAAGGATGGCGATAATCAAAATGACGATCATCAACTCGATCAGTGTGAAACCCTCCGGTCTGCTCATTAGTTTCCTCATTACCATTCACCTCCTTCCACACACCATTAAATACACGTACTTTCTTCTTATAGTTTTTTCGGCATAAAACAGCCTAAACTTTATATCAAACCCGCTTTCCGAACCGCAAATCCACCAGTTGACGGCATTTTACTTGATCATTGTGATCACTTTGAATATAGGCAGATACAAAGCGATTACAATCACTCCAACGCTGCCGCCCAGGAACATTATAAGCAGCGGCTCCAACAAAGCCGTGAGGCTGTCTACCGCGGCGTTTACCTCGCTGTCGTAGAACTCGCTGACCTTGCTGAGCATCACGTCAAGCGCGCCCGTCTCCTCGCCGATTGAAATCATCTGGGTGACCATTGGTGGGAAAACAGCGGCCTCCTCCAGCGGCCGGGCGATCGTCTCACCCTCCTTGACGCTGGCGCGAACCTGCTCGAGGGCCTTTGTGACCACCGCGTTGCCGGTCGTCTCACCGGTTATCTCCAGCGCTCCCAGAATGGGCACGCCCGAGGAAAGAAGTGTCCCCAGAGTCCTGGAGAATTTTGACATTGCCGTCTTGTGGAAGAGCACACCGACAACAGGCAGCTTAAGCTTTGCTCTATCTATAACCAGTCGGCCTCCTTGGGTCGCCTTGAAACGCCTATATATGACAACGGATCCGATTATTGTTGCGACAACGACCAAACCGCCCCAACCGCCCACGAAGTGGCTGACGTTGACGAGAATCTGCGTGAAGGTCGGAAGCTTTCCGCCGAGCGTTGAGAACATGGCCGCGAACTTCGGGACCACGAAAACGATCATCCCGGTCAGCAGTACCAGCGTAATGCCCAGAACCGCGACCGGGTAGGTCATGGCCGATTTTACCTTCGCCCTGATCTCCTGCTCCCGCTCAAGCTGGTTAGCGACCCTCAGCAGCACGTCGTCGAGCATTCCGCCGAGCTCTCCCGCCTTGACCATGCTGATATAAAGGCTGTTAAAAGCTTCGGGGTGCTTGGAAAGCGCCTCGGACAGAGACCGGCCGGCCTCGACCTCCTTCTGGCAATCCGAGATTATGTCGGCAAGGGTGGCGGACTCGGTCTGCTGGGCAAGAATGCTCAAGCATTTTATCAGCGGGAGGCCCGCGTTGATCATGGTGGCGAACTGGCGCGTGAAGATGGTCACGTCATGGGTCTTCACCCTGACGCCGAAGATGTGTATCTGCTTCTTCGCCATGGAGACCTTGACCGGGTCTACCGAGACCACGAAGTAGCCCATCTGGCGCAACTTGCCGGCCAGTACGTCGGCGTTATCCGCGTCGAGCGAACCCGTTATCTCGCGCCCGTTCTTATCCCTTACGGTGTACGTGAATGATTGAGGCACCTTAGATCCCTCCTAGTACAACCTGCGTTTACGGCTTAACAAAGTTATCGTGCTGTTGGCAGCAATCCTTGACATTGCAAACGTCCTTCGACGCTAAATTGTTCCCCATTTATCGCCATATCGCAACTCAACGGCCTACCAGCCTCCGGAAGTCATCCTTGTTGTGAGCGCGGGCAAGACCGGTCTCGTAGGTGACTTGGCCGGCCCTGTATAGCGCGGCCAGCGACGCGTCCATAGTCTGCATCCTAAGCTGGCCTCCGGCCTGCATTGCCGAGTAAATCTGGTGCACCTTGGAGTCGCGTATCATATTGCGGATGGCGGCGGTGGCTATCATTACCTCCACAGCCGGAACCCTTGCCCTGCGGTCCTTGGTGGGAACCAACTGCTGGGTCACTATCGCCTGTATAGTCGAGGAAAGCTGCAGGCGAACCTGCTGTTGCTGGAACGTGGGAAAAACGTCGATTATCCTGTCGATGCTTTGCGGGGCATCCTGGGTATGGAGAGTGGCAAAAACCAGATGCCCCGTCTCCGTCGCGGTTAGCGCTGTGGAGATCGTCTCCAGGTCTCTCATCTCTCCTACCAGGATAACATCGGGATCCTGCCTGAGCGCGTATTTGAGCGCGTTTGAGAACGAGTGCGTATCCGATCCGACCTCCCGCTGATTGACGATGCATTTCTTATGAAGGTGGAGGAACTCAATGGGGTCCTCGATGGTTATTATGTGCTCCTCGCGGGTCGAGTTGATCAAGTCCATGATGGCGGCCAGTGTGGTGGACTTGCCCTGGCCGGTAGGACCCGTAACAAGAATGAATCCCCTCGGTAACCGCGCGAACTCCTTGAGAACGAGAGGCAGCAACAGCTCCTCAATGGTTTTGATTCGGTATGGGATTATCCGGAAGGCCGCCCCCACACTGTTGCGCTGGAAGTACGCGTTTACCCGGAAGCGCGCACTGCCGGGAACGGAGTAGGAGAGGTCGAACTCGAGGTTGGTCTCGAGTGACTCGCGCTGGCGGGCGGTCAGGATGCTGTAAACCATCTCGCGGGTGTCGTTGCTCATTAGCTTGGGGAGGTCCATCCTTTGGAGCGCCCCGTTGATGCGCAGGACCGGTGGGACGCCAACCGTTATGTGGAGGTCGGAGGCTCCGCGCTTGATCACTTCCTCCAGCAACTCGTTAATGTCAAGTTTTAAACCCTGCGTTGCCATTTCGACACCTCCGTGAGATACAGACAGACGCGCTCCATTACATTACTACTCTCAGGACTTCCTCGACAGAAGTTACTCCCCGCTTCACTTTGACCCAACCATCCTGCCGTAGTGTCCTCATGCCATTCTCCCGGGCAGCCATTCCGATGGTATGAGCTGTAGCCATGGTAACCACGAGCTTCTCGATATCCTCGTCCACGGACAGGACTTCGTAAAGCCCGACGCGGCCGCGGAATCCGGTTCCATTGCAGAAGGGACAGCCCCCCGGCTTGGCTTTGTACAATGTCATCGCTGTTTCATCGTCCTCGGAGAAAAATCCGATCTCCTCAAGATACTCGGTCTTGTAGGTGGTCTTTTCCTTGCAGCGGGTGCATAGACGTCTCGCCAGTCTCTGGCTTATCACGCTATCCACCGCCGACGCGATCAGGAACGCTTCGATTCCCATCTCGACCATGCGAGTTATCGCGGAAGGCGCGTCGTTGGTATGAAGCGTGCAGAGCACCAGGTGGCCCGTTAGGGCCGACTCGATTGCCATCTTGGCGCTCTCGGGGTCGCGGATCTCGCCGATCATAACGATGTCGGGGTCACACCGCAGGATCGACCTAAGGGTTGCCGCGAAGGTCAGGCCCACCTTGGTGTTGACTTGTACCTGGTTGATACCTTTCAGTTGGTACTCCACCGGGTCCTCGACCGTGATGACGTTGACTTCGCGCCTATTGAGCTCTGAAAGCGCGGCGTACAACGTGGTTGTCTTGCCGGAACCCGTCGGACCCGTGACAATGACTGTTCCGTACGGTCTCTTGAAGGAGGTGGAGAAGACCCCCAGCGGCTGTGCCTCAATCCCCAAATCACTGAGACTGATCAAGATCGACGCTCGGTCCAAGATACGAAGCACTACCTTCTCACCATGGACCGTGGGCAGTGTGGCCACCCTGAGGTCGATAACCTGCTTTCCCGCATCCATGTGGAAACGCCCGTCTTGCGGCACCCGTCTTTCGGCTATGTTCATGCTTGCCAGAATCTTTATACGGGAGACAAGCCCGGGGTGTATCTTACGAGGTGAGCGCCTGATCTCGTGGAGAACGCCATCGATACGGTAACGTATTCGCACGTCCTTCTCGCCCGGTTCGATATGCACATCGCTGGCGTGTTCCTGCACCGCCTCGGTTATTATGAGGTTGACGTACTTGACGATGGGCGCATCCTCGCCGGCGTCCTTGAGCTCCCACTCCCTGACATCCTCCTCCTCTTCTTCCTCTTCCATCTCGATGTAGGGAAGTTCCTCGAACGTCTCTTCCACCTCGGTGGTGGCTCGAAAGTACCTGTCAATCGCGGTTTTAATATCGTCCCTGGTGCTCACCACCGGCAAGATCTCCATGCCCGTCATGATACGCACGTCATCAAGCGCGAAGACGTTTGTGGGGTCAGCCATGGCTACCATCAGCTTGCCGTGATCGAAGTCGATCGGCATTATCGTGTATCGGCGGGCCAGGTTTGCGTCAACCAGGGTGGCTGCTTCAGGATCCACATCGTAGGACGTAAGGTCAACATAACGGATGCCTATTTGCTCCGCGAGCACCGAGGTCAACTGTCCCTCGGTTAGCACGCCTCTGTCGATAAGAACGCGACCCAGGGATTTTCCTGAGTCGTTGTGTTCCACCAACGCCTCGTTGAGTTGATCCTCATCTATAAGGTTGTTCTCAAGTAGAAGCCGCCCCAAGCGGTCCTGCCTTGGTTTTTCCATCTAATCGCCGCTCTTGGTAATAACAGCGCACCGACTTTAGTGTTCCATCCCGTGAATACGGTGGCATTCGATCAGATATGCGCCTCCTCCAGCGCCCTGATTATGGCCACACGCATGACCTCAACCGGTGCCTCAAGCCCCGTCCAGATCTCGAACGCGGCTGCCGCCTGGTAAAGGAGCATCCCTTTGCCATCCATTACTTGCGCGCCTCGCGCCTCCGCCTCCTGGAGGAGCGGCGGCTGGTAGAGCGAGTAGTTCAGGTCACATACCAGCTGGTTCTTGTTCAACAGCGATACCGGCACTCGCAGTGTCCCATTGAAGGTGGTGAGCGGCGTCGCGTTGATGATTACATCCGACTCCGCGACGACAATATCATAGTTGTCCTCCGGCGAAAGCCAGGTAACCTTTATGTCCGGCGCGCTCTTCAGGATTATGTCCGCGAGCTGCCTGCTGCGTTCCGGTGACCTGTTTACTATCACAATGGATTGGCATCCGGCAAGCGCCAGGGAAACCGTGACGCTTCGCGAGGCGCCTCCGGCCCCGAGCACCAGGACCTTGCGCCCCTTTACCTCGTAGCCCAGGTCCCTCATAAGCGCCGTATAGAACCCACGCCCGTCGGTGTTGTAGCCGATAAGCTTGCCCTTGTCGATGAAAATAGTGTTGACAGCACCCACAGATTCCGCGAACATCGCCACCTCGTCCAGGATTGAAATCACTTCGGTCTTGAACGGCATGGTAACGTTCACGCCGGTGAAGTTGAGGGCTTTGATGCCCTCAATCGCTTTCTGCAGATGGCCCTCCTGAACCGGGAGAGGTATATAGCACCAGTTGAGGCCAAGGTAGTCGAAGGCGGCGTTGTGTATGATGGGGGAAAGAGTATGCTCCAGCGGGCTACCTATTATTCCGACAAGTCTCGTGTTTCCGTCTATATGCATCTACTGCTCGCTTTCACGGCTCAGCCGGCTTCGACCTGGCGGGCCTCCTCGGCACTCTCCAATACTCTCTCGAGGAGAGCCAGGAGCACCTCCTTCACATCCTTCAATTTCCTCGCATCGCATATGAGGACATCCACATCACCGTCCGGGGCCAGCCTGTTCCTAACGGTTTCAGGACTAAGGCAGTTGACGCGGTCCCCCCTGGTCACTCCAACAACAAAGGGGACTTCGGACATCGCTTCAAATCTCCTGACTATCCGCTCGCTTCCGTCGAATGATTCCGGGTCGCTCCCATCTACCAGAACTACGTATCCCAGCATACCCTCGCCGAGGATCTCCCACATAAAGTCGAAACGTTCCTGCCCCGGAGTGCCGTACAGATGGAGCGCGTCTCCGTCACGGAGGGTTATCCGCCCGAAATCCATCGCCACGGTTGTGCTTCCCTTCTTGCCGGAGGCTCGGGTCGCCTTCTCGGTCGCGACCACCTCGATCTCACTGATCGCTTTGATGAACGTCGTCTTGCCCGAGTTGAAAGGGCCGGTCACAACTATCTTAAAAGCTCGAGCCAAACAAGCCCTCCGGGTAGTTACATTTTCTTCATGTCATCAATTATTTTCTTAACCGACCCCTTATCCACCTCTTTTCCCCTGGACTTTCCGCGTCCCTTCTTTTCTTTCTTCTTAGCCGGTTTTTCGCTTATCGGCAGGTGATCTTTCTTCTTCTTTCCTTCGCCGGCAAGCTCAAGCAGCTCTTGCTCGAGCTCAAATGTCTCCAGGTCAATCAGGCTGGTGCCGGCGTCGCGTTTACCGCTCAATGTCAGCGGACCCATCATGCCGTCCTCGTCCAGATCGTCGGAAAACATCTCCGGCTCCTGGACCTCGGTTGGTGCCTGCTCCACCTCGACTTCTGTCTCTTCTGCAACCTCCTCTTCTTGGGTCTCGGCCTCTTCAGTTGAAAGCTCGTGCAGAGTCCCCATATGATCAAAGCCTTCGGGTGAAACCGGCTCAGGAAGAGGTTCGTCCGACGGAACGGGGGGCGGTTCGACGTAGCCCTCCGAGGCATGATCCGCGAATATCTCGGCGGCCTGGCCGGAGAACTCACTGACATCCTGTGGTTCCGGCTGGACCGCGGTCTGCTCGGCTCCCGCCGTATCCCAAGCAGCCACTTCAGCGGTCGTCTCTGCTGATACCTGGGGTTTAGCTTCCTCAGCAATGTATGTCTCATCCGTTAGGGTCGCGTAAGCCTCTTCTGTGTAGTCGGCAGGGGGTTCATGCTCAACGTTAGTATCATCATTCAACTCACCTTGGTAGGCTTCAGCCTTCTGCGCCTTCGGCTCCGCTGCCTTAGCGACAGCATCCAACTCGGCTTCATAGGCTTCAGCCCGCTGCGGCTCCGGCGCTTCCGGCGCCTCGTAGGCCACAACCTGCTGTTCTTCAACCTTAGAGTCAGCATTCAACTCATCTTGATAGTCCACATCCCGCTGCGCCTCCGGCGGCTGCGGCGGAGTCTCCGGCTCCGCGGCCGTTACGTCAGCATTCAATATATCTTGGTAGGCCGCGGCCCGCTGTTCTTCAACCTTAGAGTCAGCATTCAACTCATCTTGATAGTCCACATCCCGCTGCGCCTCCGGCGCCTGCGGCGCCTCCGCCGCTTCCGCAGCAAGCCCACCGATATCCAGCTCTTCGGCAATCGAGATAGACTTGGCGGCATCGATAGGGATTACGTTGGCGCCAGGCTGGTCGAAGCCGACAGCATCCAGTACGTCTGCGGTGGCATCTGGCGGCTGAAGCTCATCGGTTGTTTCGGGCTTTGCGGCGGCGGGTGGCGCCACATCGATGACGAGAGGAATGTCCTCCACCGAAACAACTTCCTCGATAACCGACGCGACTGTCTGCTCCTCACCCGTATCGATTTCGGGCGCGGTCTGACCGCGTATGGCGTCAAACGCCACGTGCAAATCTTCAGCTGTCGATATCCTGTCAATGGATGCCGACTTGATAATGGGATCGGGTTGCTCGAGTATGACCTCCACGCTCGCCTCGCTGCCTGGCTTGCCGAATTGGATGATCCGGCCCAGTTCTCCGTTATCGTCGTTATCAGTGTCCTGCGTCCTTGCGGTAGCAACTTCCTGCTCTTCGCGCACATCTGGCGCTTCTGCATCCGTCAGGCCCGAAGTCATATCCGATACGACCTCGGTCACCTCCTGCTCAATTGGCTCCGTTGCATCCGGCATGGCCGAGGCGTCGCGCGAATCTACTTTCGCGTAGGTTGGCTGGTCGAATGCGAGGAGCTCCTCCCGACTCAGTTCACGGGAAGGCGGCGTGACCTGGAGAAGCTTTTCGATCTCTTCCTCCGAGGGCAGAGACGCCTCATCGATGGCGGAGGCCTCCTCCAAGAGCGGCACCTCCACTTCGTCACCCGACGGCTCGATCGCCGAGACCATATCTTCAGCGGACGGCTCGGCCGGGACCGCGGATGCTGCTTCGCCGGTATCGTCTCCTGCTACGATTTCCTCGATGACGGCTTCCTCTTCTTCACGCTCCTCAGCTTCGAAAGGCTCGGCCTCTATCTCTTCGACTTCGACGATGGCGGTTTTTCCTTCGGGAACCTCGGCTGCAATATCCTCGACCTGCATGGCCGGTGATTCTTCTTCCTCGATAATCTCAGGTTCGGATTCCGACTCCCCAATGAGGACCTCTTCCTCGTCCGGGGAAGGTGCTTCCTCCCGTTCCGCGGGCGGACTGTCCTGCGAAACGGCGGATCCTTCCTCCGCGTGGGCGCCGCGCTTCCGCTTGCGGGTGGGGCGTTGGGGTTTCGTGTCACCCGAGACGACCTGTTCCTCCAATTCGCTCAAAGGTCGCTCTTCGTCGAGTATCTCAATATCACGAGCGTCCCCCCCCGACTCCAACTCGCGATCTATTACCGGCTCACCCGCCGACTTGTCACGCCCAATTTCATGCTCCGCCAGGTGTGTATCCCACTCAAGCGGGATCTCCTGCGGAGCCGAGAATTCGGAGTAGTCATCTTCTCCTATCTCAACCTCGACCGCCTCGCCCTCCTGCTCGTCGGCAACAGGCGCTTCGATCTCCATTGGCTCCCCGGTATGTTCGACTCCCGTCCTCTTCTCCTCGGTCTCCCTAAAGGTCATCAGGGTGTCGTTGTCGG
>Ga0209747_1001058_pt1 | contig 14907 bp, 14 predicted proteins | sample BarGraNGADG00311_FD_184498 | JGI IMG/M metagenome (GOLD analysis project Ga0209747, IMG submission 184498) | Arctic peat soil microbial communities from Barrow, Alaska - Barrow Graham LP Ref core NGADG0011-311 (SPAdes) (version 2) | ecosystem: Environmental > Terrestrial > Soil > Wetlands > Peat... | reverse complement strand
TTTCTGCGTCGAGATCCACGTTGATAGGTACAGCAATGCTCTGGTCGAGCAGCGGATGCCTGGCGCGGATAAGCTGAATAATGCTGCCAGGATGACCTTCACCGGGCTTGACGTCGAAAGGGCAAAGAACAGGTTCAACCGCGCGCAAGTTTTCGGCGTATTTGGCTTTGGCCAGGGCTAAATCGAACTCCGCCATGGCCTCAGAAGTGGCATTCAGGTTTTCCGCATCCTCTGCGATGCGCAAGGTCAAGGCGTGCAGGACGCGTAATACTTCATCGCGTTCAGCCAATTCAAGTTCCTTAAATTTGTTATTCCACTCCACTACGGCAATAGGTTCGACAAAGAGTGTGGCACCGGACGAGGACTGGTCATGCACCAGGCCCTTAAGCTGTCCTTTGAACTCAGACCTGAGCGGCAGGACGTACCTGCCGTTGCGGGTGGTAATAAGGGTTTCCTGCAGCATGCGCGAGCTACGCGGATCGTTGATAAAGCGCTCCAGACGCTCGAACAGACGCGCATGGGTCACTTTCATCTCAGAGCGGATGTGCCCGAGCGCAGGAGAGGCTGAATCGAGCACTTCTCCGCGGTCGGAAATTGTGCGTGTAATTTGGTCAATCAGCCCGCTGCCATCGGAAAGACTGGCGGTCAGAGCGGCCAGGTTTGGGCATTCCTCGCTGTGGTTCTCCATCTGCCGCTTGGCATCACGGGAAAGCTGCAGCGTGTTGCGGATTGCCAGAAAGGTCTGGGCGTCCAAGGTCATGGAATGCAAAGCCTGGTCCGTCAGCGGCCGCAGATCTACCGCGCCTTCGAAGCTGATATTCCCGATGGTATCCAGCAGTAAACGGGCTTCTCGGGTGAGGGTTTGCAGAGCCAGGGCTTTTTCAAGGTTGGCTGTAGGGCGTAATGCGGTGGCCAAGGCCGTTGAGGAGGAAAAGCTTGTGAAAGTCTTCAACCGCTCGAGAACCTTGTGATATTCCAACAGAATTAATGACTTTGGATTCATGTAAAAAGTGTATCATGCTTGCCCCCAAGGGTCTGACCTATCTTGCCTTGCTGCCTTGCCCCGCGTGTGCCAGTGGCTATGGACGCGATTTTGCATTTTGGCGCGAATTATTATAGATTTAGGGTATGTCCAGAGCTGAATTGAACGCGAAAGCCCCCGAAATCAGCCTGATGAGTCATGACGGCCGCCCATTCCACTTGAGCGAGCAGTTAGGCCGGAATGTTCTGGCGGTTTTGCATCGCGGTTTTACCTGAGAATTCTGTCAAAAGCACATGGCGCAGTTGCGCAATGCCTCAGAAGAATATTCCAAAAGCGATACCCTGGTGTTGATTGTTGCCCCCGAAAGCGCGGAGGCTTTCCAAAAGATGTGGAGAGAAGAAGCTATCCCATTTATAGGACTACCCGACCCTACCCACAGCATGCTAAAGGACTTTGGAAAACAAGTTAACCTCTTCAAATTGGGACGCGTGCCCACCCAGATTCTGGTGGACAAGCAAGGTAATGCCCGCTATGTGCATTATGGGCACGCCCCGTCAGATATGCTTTCAAACGAGGAAATCCTCAGCCTGATCAAAGATCTAAATCAGTAACGTAGATCAACAGCCAGGTTTAATCAGTCAAGTAACCTACGCAGAAACAGTTGCCATCGGGATCTTCCAAGACCAAACCATATGCCTCCTTCTTGCAGGTGCAGCGAGCAGCAATTAATCGGTTTGCTTTCAGTATTCCCGTTCCACAAGATGGGTAATGCCATCAGGGATGGCCGTTAGATATTCTTTAAAAAAAGTAGGATACAAATGCTTATCCGCCAATTGATCCAATGGCAACCAAACCATTTCTTCCTTGCCACCGTTAATCCCATGGCTTTCACAATGGATTTCCATGCTCGCGCGCGGCTTCATCAGGTAGTAAAAGGCAATCTCATGGCATTTTTTGGGTTCACTGGCGACCGGCATGATGAAGAAGTTCTCAAGAATAAAGGCCAAACGGTCTATTTCATAGCGGAATCCGGTCTCTTCAAACACTTCTCGTAAAACTGCTTCTTCAGAGCTTTCGTTTTGAGCAACCGCCCCACCCACCGAATAATAATAAGGTTCGCGGTCGTTGTGCACCATCAGCACCTTTCCGTTGTTGATGATAATGGCCGCAGCCCGCAGCCTAAACCAACCCTCAGCATCATTGATGTAACAGTCACGCATGCTTACCGACCTCTATTGCTTCAGGAGCATGTCGAATTTTTCCCAATATTAAGATGGGTCGTCTAAACATTGGCGACCTTGTTTTGCCTAAAGACGCCTGAGAGAAACGGCAGCACCAGTACCAACAAACCCGCGAAGATAGCCAAAGTCAGGCGGAAACCGATTCCATCAGAAAGACTGCCCCCAAGGCCCAGGCCGATGCCCTGGCCAACATTGGTGAAAGCCATCAGGATGGCAAACATGGACGCAGCAATGCGAGGGTCAACAACCCGCATGCACAGCGCAAAGGTGATGGTTTGGGCAGCCCCGTAAGCGACGCCAAAAAGGACCACCAGGAGAATGGCAAAACCTAAGCCCAGGCTGGCCTTGAGCAGGAACGCCAGTGCCAGAATGGTAGCGGCTACCATCGCCAGCATGATCAGCGTGGCCGCCTTGTGTTTGATTTTACTCATTAGCCAGCCGCCCACAAAACTGCCGCCCACGACCCCCAACCCCCAAAGCGAGGTAACCATGCCTGCCTGGGAAAGTGAAATACCCAATTCATTCTGCAGGTAGGGGTTGATCAATTGATTGGCGCCTACAATCACCAGGAAAATCATTAGTCCTGCCAGGCCAACCGCAATCACAGGCCAGGTGCGGAAAGCGCGGAAGGCGGACCACTCAAAGCGTTTTTCAGCCGGCCTCTCTCCATCTTTAACCAAACGAAGCAACGGCAACGGCAGAAGCGTGAGCGCAGCCAACACCCAGAACACAGATGCCCAGGAGACGTGCTGAGCCAACAGACCAACAGCAGAAGCGGCCACGATGGTGCCAATAGCGCGCCCACCCACCATGAAGGCCTGAATCTTACCCTGTTCTTCCACTGGGGTATTATCCAGTGCCAGGCCATCGGTGCAGGTGTCATAGAGTGCCATACCGAGCTGGAGGACGAAAGCCAGGGCAACAAAACCCCAGTACCCAGTCTTTGGGTCAATGAAGGGTACAAAGATCAAGCACAGGAACTGTACCAACAAGCCAATAAGGATATAAGGCACACGGTGGCCGTGCCCAAACAAGTTGACTTTATCCGAAAGCATGCCCAAAAAGATTTTGATGACAAAGGGAATCAGCGCGATTGCCCCAAAGATGCCCACCTTGGTCATGCTCAGGCCATTATCAAGCAAGTAAAGTGCATTAAGCGAGGCGAAGTAGCCTAAAATCGTGCCCTGAGTGAAGTAGAGTGAAGCAAAAATCAGGTAGCGCAGAGTCTTGTTTTTAGGCATGAGTGATCTCCCGGTTGAGTTTTTGGTCTACCTACCAAGTATACTTGAGGGAACATTAGGCGCGGAGTTTTGCGGTTATTTTTTACTTCCCGCCTGGAAAAATAGGAGTTTATATAATTAAGCCATGCTAATCATCCACAACACCTCGCAAGTTGTTCCACTGACCGCAAAAGCCCAACGCGGACGAGTGCTCGGCACTCTGAATATCATCGAAAACGGTGCCGTAGCCATTGATGGTGAAAAAATTACAGAGCTGGGTAAGGCAGACGATCTGTTTGCGAAATATCCAGGGGCAGAGAAATTGGATGCCCACGGAAACGCGCTGCTGCCGGGTTTTGTGGACCCGCATACACACCTGATTTGGGCTGGCGACCGGGCGGCAGAATTTGAAATGCGGTTGGAAGGCAAGACCTACATGGAGATTATGGCGGCTGGCGGCGGCATTGCCAGCTCAGTCAAGGACACACGCGCGGCCAGTTTTGATGAACTGCTGTCTCAGTCACGAACCCGGGCGCTTGTCTGTTTCAAGCACGGAAGCACCACCATAGAAGCCAAAACGGGCTATGGTCTAGACCTTGAAACCGAGATTCGCCAGCTCGAGGTCATCTTGAGACTTAACAAGGAGGGTCCTTTCGAGTTGGTGCCCACTTACATGGGCGCGCACGCCATCCCTGAAGAGTACAACGGTGATGCAGACGGTTACACTGAATTTATAACCGACCGAGCGCTGCCAACAGTGCGCGACTGGTGGTTGGAACACGCGAGCGGCCAGGCATTGCCTTTCGTGGACGTTTTTTGCGAAATCGGCGTTTTTGACCTCCAACACACTACCGAGATACTCTCCACCGCCAGGTCTTTGGGTTTTCCGACCAAGGTACACGCGGACGAGTTTTCCAACATCGGTGGAGCGTCGCTGGCTGCCCAATCAGGTTCTGTTTCAGCAGATCACCTGGTCAAAACCTCGCAGGAAGATATTCAAGCTTTAGCCGCTACCGACACTGTGGCGGTAAGTCTGCCCGGAACCCCATTTGGTTTAGGTCAGGACGAATTCACGCCGGCCAGTGAAATCATTGAGGCGAATGGCTACCTGGCGCTGGCTACCGACCTCAACCCTGGCACCACCTGGAACGAATCCATGCAGATGATCCAGGCGATTGCCTGCCGTTACCTCAAATTGACACCCGCGCAAGCTCTGGTGGCCTCCACAATTAACGCAGCCAAAGCAGTGCTGCGGGAAGATCAGCTTGGCTCCCTGACGCCAGGCAAGCAAGCGGACCTCATCCTTTTAAACAGCCCGAATTACCGCAATCTTTCTTATCGCTACGGGACGAACCAGGTGGCAATGGTAATCAAAAAAGGCGTCCTCTACCCAAACCCGGCATGAGCACAAACCTGCTGGATATCTATTGGTTGCGGATGGTCCTTAATTACCTGATCATCATCCTAGCCTTTGCCCTGATGGGGTTGGTCGTTCACAAGCTGTGGCAATTTACGTTAAAACAAACCCTGATAGGGCTGGGCATCTTTGCCATTCTTTTTTTTACCGCCCAGGCCTTTGGTTTGGTTCATATCTCGATCCTCTAAGGAAGCCTATGTGCCCCAGTATTGAAGAAGCCCAAAAATGGTATGAGAGCGCCGACCCTGTGCATGATTTTGAGCATGTCCTGCGGGTCTACCGCCTTTCTGAGAGGATAGCCCTGGCAGAGGGGGCTGACCTGGAAATTGTGCACGCTGCCGCCCTCCTGCATGATAGTGTGGGTTCGGCTCCGGGTGGTGATGGTCAGGCGCGCAAGGAACACCATCTTGCCTCAGCTGAATTTGCAGCTGAGGTGCTGAAGGCAGAAGCCTGGCCGAAGGAACGCATCGCGGCCGTGCAGCACTGCATTCGGGGACATCGCTTCCGCCATGCTGGCGAACGTCCGGAAACGCTTGAGGCCCAATGCCTTTTTGATGCCGATAAACTGGATGTTCTTGGCGCAATTGGCGCTGCCCGTACCATTGCTTATGCCGCCCTGGCGGGTCAGCCGGCCTACGCGGAACCCTCAGAGCGATTTTTACAAACAGGCGTGAAGGAGCCGGGTGAGGCGCACAGTTCCTACCATGAATATCTATTCAAACTGAGCAAGGTAAAAAACCAGCTGTTCACCAGGACTGGAAAGGGTATTGCCGACGTGCGCGACCGATTTCTGCGCGATTTTTACGAGGAGTTGAAGGCGGAGTACCGCGGAGAGGCGTAATTTCGGGCCTCATGAGCTCAGTTGCGAGGTGTAATTGCGCTTCGAAGCACCTTATCTTGTCGTCCTGAGCTTATTTGCAAGGGATCTGCTAAATTCGACCTGCGACTGGAAGATGTTTCACTGCGCTCAACACGACAAATTAATTGTCATTGCGAGCCTCTTTTGCGCGGCAATCTGGTTCTATTTTCAAAAGTTGAAACCCAGATCGCTACACTTCGCTCGCGATGACAGATTTACATTGTCATCCTGAGCTTAGTTGCGAAGAATCTACTAGTTCTGACTTGCAACTAGAAGATGCTTCGGTTCCCTCAGCATGACAAGATATTTTTCCATTGTTTCGAGGAGCGCCAGAGGTCACAAAAATAATCGATAGTGGTGATTTTATTGTGTGGCGCAGGCGATGCAGGGGTCAAAGGCACGCACCACCCGCCCGACCGCCTTATCCAGCTCCAGGTTGATGCCATTTGGGCTGATATAGCGGTTGGCCACCACCATCAGAGCCCGGCGAATCGCGCGCATGTTATGAGCGGTGGGAATTACGAAATCGGCGTCCTTAATCAATCCGTTTTCAACCTCGTAGCGATGGATTAAAGGACCGCGCGGGGCTTCAACCAGGCCGTAACCAATGCCGTCCTGAACGCTGTAATCGACTTTCACATCTCCCTGCTCCAGGTTATCTTCCAGCATCCGACGGGCTTTTTCAATGGCATAGACCAATTCAATGCCGCGGCAAATATCAAAAAGCAAAATGGCATGGGCAGGGTCGCCAAACTCTTGCTTGAAGCGTTGCAGATAAACATCCGCCTCGGGCGTGTTCAATTTTCGGGCCATGTTCATACGGGCAAGACTGTTCGCCCGGATAATGTTGCCCTGGTAAGAGCTCTCACCGGCGTACGAATAACGGGATTCTTCCATAATGAGGTGCTTTTGGTAATCGCGCGGTTTAAAGCCCGCAATTTCTTTACCTGTGGGGTCCAGCACTCTCAAACGCTCGCTATTGAGGGTTAGGTCGTCGTCGGGTGTGGAAGCCAGGTAATAGGTAGACTCATCGTCACCCCAGGTGCCGATGCGGTCGCGTAGGCGCAGGGAAAGGTTCCAATAACAGTCAAACAAGCCTTTAGCGACTGGCAGAACTTCATCCAGAATTTTGAGCATCGCATCCGCGCGCTCGCGCTTGATCCCACTGGTTACACCCCCAATTACCGCCTTGATAGGATGGATAAATTGGCCTCCAGCCAGGGTAATCAGGTCAGTACCCGCTTTGCGCACACGCAGGGCAGATTGGGTGAGATTGGTATCATTCAGTCCGCAGCAATCAAAATCATCCGCGGCAAAAATGGAATTGACATCCATGCGGTCCGGCATGGTGAAGAGAAAAAGTGAGGTAGCCTGGTTTTGAATAAGTTGGCCAAGCAAGAGGATTTCACGAATTTTATCGGCGATGGGGGGCGGGGTGATGCCGTAAAGGTCTTCCAACGCTTTCACCGAAGCCACGTGGTGGGCGGTAGAACAGACTCCGCAAATGCGGGGTACGATGACCGGCATTTGCTCGGAAGGCGTTCCAATCACAAAATAACGAAAACCGCGCATTTCCATGGCTTGGAAGTCCGCGGATTGAACCACACCGCCATCTTCTTCAATCACCACGCGGGCATGGCCTTCAATGCGGCTCATCGGGAATGTTAAGATCGTCATCAAAGCACCTTGTTCTTGTTGCGCGGTTTTATGTCAGCGCCTTCGTAATCAGCGAATTGAAAAAGGAAAAGTGAGAGTTGCGGGCTTTTAAGGGCTGCGTCCAGCTCTTCCTCAGGTACCTCAGTCATGCGGTTGAAAGTTCGTTTGATGCTTTCAAACCAGGCACCGGATTCCTTCTCTATCAAAATGTCTGAGGGCCCCCTGCAGCCAACGCAAGGATGCCCGGGACGGGTGCAAAGGGCGCGGCAGCCACCGCGAGTGGATGTGCCTACGCAAAGGAATCCCTGGTTTACCAGGCAGATATCCGGCTGGTCCACATTAGTCTGGAACCCAGTGAGGTGCTTGGGTTTCATGTCGCCCAGCTTTTTGCGGCCGCATTCAGCGCAAACGATAAGGCCAGGCTTAAAATCCTCCGGGCTGGTCAGGGCGGCCATAAAAAGCTCAGGCGTGGGTGGGCAGCCGGGCAAATACAGGTCGACTTCAATGAATTTATCCACGGGATGGGATTTAGGCAGCAAGGTGGGCAGGTTGTGACGCTTTAAATCCTGATTGAAAAGCTGGCGCACTTCATCGCGATCGCCAAGGTTGGACACTCCGCCAGAGATGGCGCAGGTGCCCACGGCCACAACCCGCTTGGCAATCGCGGCGGCCTTACGCAGGTTGTACTCATCTTCTTCGTTGCGCACCCCGCCGGTAATGATCAGGGTTTCAATTTCATCGGGGATCTTTTTGGTTGTGATGACCAACGGCATGTAAAGCAGTTTGTATTTGTCCACCCACTCGTTGGCATTCAGTAGAGAGACTTCACAGCCGGAACAGCCGGAAAGCTGCAGGACCGCAAAATTCGGCATCGAATTAGTGGCTTCCATGGACTCTCTTTCCACAAAATTTGATAATCTTGAACCTATTATAACCATTTATCCACAGCGTCCTGAACTGGTTTTCCACACCTTATCCACAGGTCACCGCACTATTTAGGGTGATAGAATGAAGCAAAAATGTGAGTGACAAATGATAAAACCGGAATTGAAGCAAGTTGAAGCCTGGGCAAGGGAAATCGGTAAGATCGTTAAGGAGATGCAGTTCGAGGACCTGCAAACTGAACACAAAAGCAAAGCCGACCTGGTAACCCGAGCTGATAAACTGAGTGAAGCTTTCTTGAAAGGCAAAGTGAAGCAGGCTTTCCCCGATCATAGCATTTTGGCGGAAGAAAGCGGCCAACAAGCCGACAACCTGGAGCACCAATGGTTTATTGACCCGCTGGATGGCACGCTCAACTACGCCCATGGTTTGCCTGTTTTCGCCATTTCGATTGCTTACGCCTACAAGGGTGAGTTACAACTCGGTGTCATCTACGATCCTTCGCGGGATGAAATGTTCAGTGCCCAACTTGGCAAAGGTGCCTGGTTGAATGGCAAACCCATCCGGGTTTCCCAAATTGACAGGCTGATCGATGCCATGCTGATTACCGGTTTCCGCTTCCATTTGCTGGATACACCGCAATCTAATGTGGATAATTTTCTCAACCTTTCGCATGTAGCCCAGACGGTCAGGCGCCTGGGGTCTGCAGCCCTGGACCTGGCCTATGTGGCTTGCGGACGGGTGGAAGGTTTTTGGGAAATTTCACTATTTCCGTGGGATGCGGCAGCGGGTATCCTGCTGATTAGGGAAGCCGGCGGCATCGTGGAGCCCATCTATGAAACGAAATCACTGCTTGAAGGTGCCCCCAGCTTACTGGCTGCCAATGCCACCCTCTTCGAAGAAATCAAAAAAGTTCTGCTGACCAAAGAGTACAAATAGACCTGACCAAGCTCTTCTATTTCGTAGGTACCCTTTATATGGAAGGGTCATCCTATGGCCTGCCCAGGCCTATGCAGAGCTTAAAAGCCAAAAATCCGATTGTTGTATAATCGGAAAAAGCAGACCTATGAAAATCAAAAGCTTCAGGCCAATCCTCAGCGGATTGCTGCTCTTATTATTGGCAGCAACCTTCACCCAACCCGCCTACGCACAGGCACGCTCGGGCTTTACCCCACAAGCTTCGATTCCTCCGCAGAGCGCTGGCAGTGATTTTGATAAACTCGCAGCCGCCTGGACAGAACCTGTCGAGCCCCAAACCAGCCCTACGCCCGAAGAAACCTCTATCGGCCAGGTATTAGCCGACCCGGACAAGATTATTTACCTGACTTTTGATGATGGGCCTGACCCTAAGTGGACACCGCAGGTCCTCGAATTAATGCAGCGCTATCATGCAGTAGGCACATTTTTTGAACTTGGCCGCAGCGCAGCCACGTTCCCCGAAGTGGTTAGAGCCTTGGCGGAAGGCGGCCAGACCCTGGCGAATCATAGTTACAGCCACACGGATTTCACGACGCTGGACTACGGCAGTTTTTACAACGAAGTTTCCAATACCAATTGGGCTATACGCAACGCGCTGGCAAGCAGCGCAGGGCTTTCCAGCCAGGTAACCCCCTGCCTGCGGCCTCCTTACGGTGCAGTGAATTCTACAGTGTATTCTTATATGGCCCAGATAGGCTTTGTGCCAGCATTTTGGACCATTGATACTCTGGATTGGAAAGGTATTCCCGGGGATTCAATCCTGAATAATGTCAAAGCTGGCCTCAAGTACCCCAATAAAGTAGTTTTGATGCACGACGGCGGCGAAAACCGCGAAAACACAGTTGAAGGGCTTGGCTTGGTATTGCACGAACTAACGCTGGCCGGCTATCATTTTGAACCTTTCTGTACCGAAAGCGGCGAAATCGCCTTCCGCTAATACGATTCTTTATACGATTACTAAACAATCGTTTTACTTATTGAAAAAAAACACCTAAATCTTGTACTAAACTCTTGATTTATTTACGCTCCCGTGTATACTATTACATGTTAGACGCTTGGGTGCCCCCCTCACCCAGGCGTCTAACATTTAATTAACCCTCCCATCTTCAACCTTTTTCCCCAGACTGATCCAACCTGAGTTGTTGCTAATCTCCACTCTGTAAACAAGTACAAAGCTTGGTAAACTAAACCCATGCTTCCAAGATCTGATTGGGTTTTTGCTGAATGCCCTAACCCGAATTGCCGTTTGCGTTTCCCGTTTGATCTGCAGCAATTCAGTGGAAAATATTGCCCCAAATGTGGGGCTGAACTTAAGATCACGAGCAAACGATTATCTCAAAATGCGGATATGCCAGCCAGCCCAAATCCAAGGGGCCATCGCCAGATGATTGGGCTGCTGGATAATGTGCGTTCAGCACTAAACGTGGGAGCCATTTTCAGGAGCGCTGACGGTGCAGGTATGGCCAAGCTTTACCTGTGCGGCATCACCCCGACACCGGCCGAGCAGGAAGCTGTGGCGCGGACTGCCCTGGGAGCCGAAAAACGCCTGGCCTGGGAGCACGCCAATAACGCTGTTGAAATTGCCCAGAGTCTCCTGACAACAGGGCATAAATTGGTTGTACTGGAGCCCACGGAAGACGCACTGGACATCTTTTCATGGCAGATTCCTGCGGACTGGCAAGCGGTAGTACTGGCTGTGGGCAATGAGATTGCCGGCACGGACCCGGGGCTGGTGCGCGTGGCAAGCTTGACTCTCAAACTGCCCATGACAGGCCTAAAAGGCTCTCTGAATGTGGCTTCAGCCTTCAGTATTGCCGCTTACCAATTGCAATTTGGGCGATCCTGCCAGTAACAAACCAACCTGCTCTCCATAAAAAAACTGGCCTGATATCAGGCCAGTTTTAGTTATTGTTTGGCTCGTTAAGCCTTGGGCTGGATGACCGTATCTGATGGGATAACTGTATTTTTAGGTACAATCACGATTCCATCCCTCACCACATACAAAGGATTGTCCACCACGGCATCCTCCGGGAAGGGTTTAATAATGACGTTGTCGCCGATTCCGGCGTTCTTATCGATAATGGCTCCCTGGATGCGGCAGTTTTTGCCGATACCAACCGGGGCACCGGTTTTTGTGTAGCCGTAGTAGTCCGCGCCCATCACGATGCTATCAAAAATCTGGGTGCCTTCACCGATAATGCTGCGTAAGCCAATAACAGAATGCTCAATGAGATCCCCGGAGATTTCGCAGCCTTCAGCCAGAAGCACATTGTTCATTTGGCAGCAATGGGTACGGGAACCGGGCAGGAAGCGCGCATGAGTATAGATAGGGTTGCGCTGGTCAAAGAAGTTGAAGGAGGGTTTTTCCGCGGCAAGCTCAAGATTAGCTTCATAAAAAGTGCGGATGGTTCCAATATCGCGCCAGTAACCCTCAAAACTGTAACCATAGACGGACATATTCTCGCCGATGGCGAAGGGGATGATATCCGCGCCAAAATCGTCCAGTTTTTCATGATTGCGGTCGTGGGTCAGCATCTCGATCAGCACATCGGTCTTGAACAGGTAAATACCCATGGACCCCAGGTAAGGTTGCTCGGTGTCTTTTCGGCTGACGAAGGTTTCCAGCAACTGCGGATCCTTGGGTTTTTCAGCGAAATCGGTAATGCGGCCGGTTTCGTCCACCTTGAGGATTCCAAAACGGGAAACCTCGTTATTTGGCACGGGTTGAACAGCCACGGTGATATCCGCGTCGTTCTGCCAGTGGAATTCAGCCATTTTGGCGTAGTCCATGCGATAAAGGTGATCGCCAGCGAGGATGAGTACGTAATCAGACCGGGCAGAGATAATCTGCATCAGCTGTTTACGCACCGCGTCGGCTGTACCCTGGTACCAATCCGTGTGCGCCATGGTCTGCTCGGCCGCCCAAACCTGCACCCAACCCGAATGGAAGGCATCGAAGTTGTAGGTTGAAGTGATGTGGCGGTTGAGCGAAACGGAGTTGAATTGAGTGAGGACTGCAACTTTGAAGATACCAGAATTTAGGCAATTACTTATTGGGATGTCGATGAGGCGATACTTTCCGGCAATTGGCACGGCTGGCTTTGAGCGTTCGAGGGTGAGGGGGAAGAGGCGTTTTCCCTGACCTCCCCCGAGGATGACTGCTAAAATATCTGACGTCTTGGGCATGTGCTTTTCCTTCTCTCCGTAAGGAGCGTCAAAACCCGATCTGTACTGTTAATTTCGTCGGCTGCTAAAATTGAGTGAGGTGGTTTTAGTGGCCGTCTGCCTGAATTTTACCCTTTATCTGTTGAATTGAGGCCAAAATATCTTCCGCGGTATTAATGGAAGCCGGGCTCACTTTGCCCAGCATGGCTGCCAATTCCTGCACCCGGGTTTCAGCGTTCAGTTGACTAACCTGGGTGACCGTGCGGCCGCCACTTTCTGTTTTCCCGACGTTGTAGTGCTGATCTCCAAAGCCGGCCAATTGGGGTAAGTGGGTAACGCATAAAACCTGGTGCGTGCGTCCCAGTTGCCAGAGCATTTCACCCACGGTCATGCCAACCCTGCCGCCAATGCCCTGGTCTATCTCATCAAAAACCAGGGTGGGAATCTGGTCGGCATCCGCCAGCGCGTTTTTAAGGGCTAACATCAACCGAGAAGTCTCGCCACCCGAAGCAATTTTGACCATGGGTTTTAGGCCTTCCCCGGGGTTGGTTTCAATCAAAAACTCAACCTGGTCGGTACCATTGGCATCGAAGGCTAATTTAGGCGCATGGCCGGCTGTGTTGCCGGGCACAGGCAAGCCGTCAGGGCTTTCCGAGTGGCTAATCTTCACTTCAAAGCGTGCTTTTTGCATCTGCAAGTGGTTAAGATGGCTTTCAACAGCCACGCTTAGTTGGGCTGCGGCCTGGGCTCGTTTTTGGCTGAGGGCTGCTGCTAGAGAACCCATTTCTATAAGCAAAGCCTCCAACTCCTTATTTATTTGCGTTATCTGCTCAGTAGAATTATTCACTTCATCCAACTCAACTTTAATTTCTGTGAGATGAGCAATAACCTCCTCCAAACTGCCGCCGTATTTGCGTTTGAGGTTGACAAGCAAATTCAAGCGTTCCTCAACTTGGTCCAGGCGTTTTGGGTTGAACTCGAGCGTCTCGATATAGGAGCGCAGTTCATAGGCTGCATCGGAAAGCGTTGTCAGGGCTGTTTCCAGCCGTTCAGACAGGGGCGCCAGCACAGGGTCGATGTGGCTGAGCTCCACCAGGTTATGGCCGGAAATGCCCAGCAGATCTGTAGCCGAACTGGCTTCAGGGGTGGGTTCATCCAGGACGGTCAGGGCTTCAGCTGCAAGCTTGCTGAGAGTTTCGGCATTGGCAAGGCGCGTACGTTCAGACCGCAAAACCTCTTCTTCGCCCGGTACTACTTTGGCTTCCTCAATTTCCTTAATTTGGAATTGCAGCATGTCAAGGCGCTCAGTGGCGTTGCGTTGTTGATCCTGGAGTTTGTTCAGCCGGGCTTTGAGTGCCTGGAAGTGGGTGTAAGTTGCAGAGTAGGCTTTTAGTTCAGCTTCGTCGTGGGCGAAACGGTCCAGCAGGCTGAGGTGGTTACGCACCTTCAACAGGGAAAGATGCTCAGATTGCCCGTGGGTATCCACCAAAAGTTCACCAATTTCGGCAAGTAAGGATTGGCTGACGCTGCGCCCGTTGACCCTGGCGATATTGCGCCCTTCAGCGCGGATTTCGCGCGCGAGGGTCACGAAGCCAGGCTCTTCCAGCAGGCCTTCGGCATCCAGCAGGGGGTTGAGCGTGACCTGAGCAGAAGCAGAAATCTTGAAATTTGCCTCTACGGTGGCCCTATCCGCGCCTTTGCGAATCATGCCCGGGTCGGCCTTACTGCCAAGCACCAGGCCAAGCGCATCTAAGATAATCGATTTACCCGCACCAGTCTCGCCGGTGAAAACCGTAAGACCCTGGCTGAATTCAAGATCCAGTTCGGGGATGATGGCGAAGTTGCGGATGGAGAGGTCGAGCAGCATGGCTTATTTTGCCTGGGCGTAAACGCTGGTGGTGATGAGCAGGGTATAAAGTACCGGCCAGATTAAGGAGAGCAGGATGGCCGGGTTACCTGTACGCAGCATCCCGGAAAATAGCGGAAGACCCTGGATCAGCAAAACCGGAAGAGAGCCAATCAGTGCCCCAGCTCCCAGTACCCATTTCAGTTTGCGGTTACGGCGGTGCTTGAGCAGTCTGTTGACCAGGTTGAAGATCAGCAATCCCAGGCCTGAAGCCAGGAAAATGGTGATAAATCCAAGAAAACCCACCACCCAGGAGCCGGCCAAAGAAATAATCAGGGCAACCACAAAGCCCAGGAGCAGGTCGAGGCCTTTGGTGGTATCGAAGACTTTCAGTTGCGAATTGACGCAGTCCCGGCAGCGATAGCCAGTAGGTGTTAGTACAGCCTCTTCCGGGGTAATGGGTTTATTGCAGCGATTGCAGCGCAGCGTAGGAGTTTCTTCGGGAGTTGGTGTGACCGCCGTGACAACCATGCCTTCAGGACTAAAGGCTGTGGTTGTAACTCCGTGGCCATCGTCGGCAGGAAGTTTTGATTCTTCAGGGGTTTTGCTGACAGGATCACTCATCAGGGCCTAACTTTACTGCCGGATTGCGGTAATGCAA
>Ga0209747_1001054_pt1 | contig 14927 bp, 11 predicted proteins | sample BarGraNGADG00311_FD_184498 | JGI IMG/M metagenome (GOLD analysis project Ga0209747, IMG submission 184498) | Arctic peat soil microbial communities from Barrow, Alaska - Barrow Graham LP Ref core NGADG0011-311 (SPAdes) (version 2) | ecosystem: Environmental > Terrestrial > Soil > Wetlands > Peat... | reverse complement strand
CCCAGGTGCTGCTGCCGGCGAGCGTGCCGCCCGGTGGCCGGACCGGCCACCAGGGTCGTGTCCACCGGCTCCCAGCCGGTACCACGGCGGACCCGGACCGGTGCCGCGAGCAGCGACGTGGTCAGTTTCCCGGACGGCTCGGCCCAGGTCGTCGAGGACCCGGTCTCCTTGGACGCGACCTCCACCCGCTTACCCGACGCCCTGGCCTGGGCCGCCGCGGCGGCCACGTCGTCCACCGGTGGCGTTGCGGCAGGCGTCGGCGTGGGTGCTGCCGTCGGCGCCGGAGCTGCGGGAGTCGGTGCCGGAGTGGGATCCGGACGGGCTGGGCGTCGCCGTCGTCGGTGCGGTCGCTGCGGCCGGTGACTCCGCTGGCGCCGCGGCCACTGCCGACCCAACCGGGTACTCACCGTCAACACGGCGAGCACTGTCGCGCCGGTCACCTACCGGTGCCGCCGAGCGAACGCCGCAAGACCCGGCAGCCCAGGACCGGACACGGCACCCGCCACCCCGTGCGCGCACCGGGAAAGGCCTGATGCCCTCCAGCCGCGGCGCACTCGTTGGCTGCCTCGGCCGCTCGCCCCCGCCGCCTTGAGCATCGAATGGGTGAACCTGGCGAGACCAGCGACTTATGCGATCCAGCGCGGTCGGCGGCGGCCGACCTGCCATGCCCGTCGGCCGCGGTTGGGGTCTTCGGGTATTCGCGGTTGACGGTTTTGTCGGAGCGAGGGTTTACTCTGACTTCTGACTCGAACATCTGTTCGATCATCGCCAACCCGGCGCCGGGGCTCTCGCGGGTCTCCGGCGCTGACGGTGGGGCTTGGAGCCCCTTCGTCCGGCGCACGGTGCTCGACCCCCGTGCGCCGCGGCGGAGGTGCTGGCCCGGGTGTGACGTGGGGAAGCGTCCCGCCCGGGCCGGTGCCGCCGACGCCGCCTTCCCCCGGCACCCGCGGCCTACCTGGCGCGGACGCAACTGCGCAGACGCATGGGGAAGGAAAGGAGTTAGTGATGACCCGGTTGTACGCCGACCTGGTGCAGGTGCAGCGACACGATGACGTGCCGACGCAGTTCGGCTGGCGTGGCCGGCACTACGTCGTCCAAGTCATCCAGGCCCACTGGACCGAGTCCGGCCAGTGGTGGCGCGCGGCTGCGGCGACCGCGCTGTCGTCTGGAGAGACTGGCTCCCGAGCCACCGGCGGGCACCCGTCTCCCGGTCTAGGTGGCGCCAAGAGTGCCCGGGCAGCTGAGCTGGTGGTCGCCCCAATCCCGGCCTCCCCGAAGTGGGCGCAACGGGCCTGGGGTGAGCTCGCGCCTGATGTCGGCGCCGCTACGGGGCCGGCGTCCGTTGACGACGGCGAGCGGGAGTACTGGCGGGTCGAGGCGACGGCGGGGCGGCCGGGCGGCGCCGGGGTCTATGACCTGTGCTTCGACTGGTCGGCCGGCAGCTGGACAGTTGCCCGAGCCCTGGACTGACGAGGTGTCCTCCATGCTATCGACTCCACCCGGCACCCCGACCCGGCTAGCTGACGCCCGGCTGGCTGCCGCTCGCGGCCAGGCCGCCAGTGCCAAACCCGTGGGAGCCAGCCCTGTCACCGGCAGATCCGCCGCCACGCTGCTCGGCGCGGCGCGGCGCGGGCTGGTCGAGGCGGCCGGCCTGACCCGGGCGCCCGAGCGCTACGCCACCGCGCATCTGGCGGCGCTCCGCGCGGCGGCGGCCGTCCTGGCCGCGCGGGTCCAACCGGACCGACCGGGGCCGCGGCGCAGCCGGCCCACCAGTGTCTGGGTGCTGCTGCCCGCGATCGCGCCGGAGCTCGAGGAGTGGGCGGCGTTCTTCGCTGCGGGAGCCGCCAAGCGCGCCGCGGCCGAGGCCGGGCTGCCGCGGGCGGTGTCGGACCGCGAGGCCGACGACCTGCTCCGGGACGCCGAGGCGTTCCTCGCGGTCGTCGAGGTCACCCTCGGGTTGACCCACCAGCCGGTCCTGCCGGGGGTCGCGGTGCCGTCGGGCGCGCGCGGTCGGACCGGGTGACACCTGATGTCCGACCCGTTCGTCCATCTGCACGTCGCGTCCGGCTACTCGCTGCGCTATGGCGTCTCCCATCCGCACGTCCTGGTCGAGCGCGCCGCGGAGCACGGCATGGACGCGCTCGCCCTCACCGACCGCGACGGCCTCTATGGAGCGGTCAAGTTCGCGAAGGCGTGCATGTCGGCCGGACTTCGGCCGATCTTCGGCGTGGACCTGGCGGTGGCGGGAGGGTCCGGCGAAGGTCCACGCCGACGCACCCCCGCCCGCGGGGGCGCGTTCGTCGACCTGCGGCACCCTCGGGTGACGCTGATTGCGCAGCATGCCGGGGGATGGGCCGCGTTGTGCCGACTGGTCAGCGCAACCCATCTCGCCGGCGAGCGGGGCCGGCCGGTCTGCAGTTCTGACCTGATCGCCGAGCACGCGGCCGCGGGCGGAGTGTTCGTTTTGCTCGGGCCGGACTCCGACGTCGGCCGCGCGCTCGCCGTCCGCCGTCCTGACCTGGCCCGCGGGCACCTCGACCGCTGGCGGGCCGTGGTGGCGCAGACCGATCTGGTAGTCGAGCTGGTCTCCCACCGGGGCCGCGGCGACGCCGTCCGCGCGGCGCGCGCCGTCGGCTTCGCGGCCGAGCAGGGCGTCTCGACGGTGCTCACCAACGCCGTCCGGCACGTCGACCGCACGGACGGACCCACCGCTGACGTGCTCGACGCGGCCCGCCGGCTGGTGGTACTCGATCCCCGCCACGTCGACCGGGGCAACGCCGAGGGATACCTGAAGTCCGGCAAGGAGATGGCCGAGGTTGCTGGGGAGCTCGCCACCCTGGCCGGCATCGGCGAGTCCGGGCGGCGGACGCTGCTCGCTCGGGCGCGGGCGGTCGCCGACCGGTGCGCCGTCGACCCGAGGGTGGACCTCGGCATCGGCACCGTGCACTTCCCGGAGCTCGACGGCACCGGGCCGACCGACCGACCGGCGGAGGAGACGCTGCGCGGCCGGTGCGAGGCCGGCTTCGGCCGCCGCGGCCTGTCTGCCACCGACTCCGCCCGTACCCGGCTCGGCGAGGAGCTCACGGTCATCGGGTCCCTGGGCTATCCGGCGTACTTCCTCACCGTTGCCGACGTCGTCGACCTGATCAAGAGCCTCGGCGTGCGCTGTGCCGCGCGCGGGTCGGGGGCGGGCAGCCTGGTCAACTACCTGCTCGGCATCTCCGACGTGGACCCGCTGCGCTACGGCCTGCTGATGGAGCGGTTCCTGTCCCCGCTGCGGGCGGCACTGCCGGACATCGACGTCGACGTGGAGTCGGCCCGACGTACCGAGGTCTACGAGGCCATCCTCACCCGGTACGGCGGGGAGCGCTGCACCTGCGTGTCGATGATGGACACCTACCGCGCGCGACACGCCATCCGGGACGTGGGCGCGGCGCTCGGCCTGCCGCCCGGGGAGATCGACGCCGTGGCGAAGGCGTTCCCGCACATCCGGGCCAGCCAGGTGCGGGCGGCGCTGCGGGACCTGCCGGAGCTGCGCGCCAGCGGGCTCGGCGGCGGAGGAAGCGGCGGGGACGGCGGCGGCACCAGCGGTGGCCGGCTCGACCTGCTCTTCCGGCTGGTCGAGCGGCTCGACGGGCTGCCCCGTCACATCGCCGTCCACCCGTGCGGGGTCCTGCTCTCGGACGCGACGCTGCTCGACCGCACCCCGGTGGAGGCGAGCTGGCTCGGGTTCCCGATGAGCCAGTTCGACAAGGACGACGTCGAAGACCTCGGCCTGCTCAAGCTCGACGTGCTCGGGATCCGGATGCAGTCGGCGATGGCGCACGCGGTCGCCGAGGTCAAGCGGGTCGACAGCATCGACATCGACATCGACGCCGTACCGCGCGACGACCCGGAGACCTTCCGACTGGTCCAGTCCACCCGGACCCTGGGCTGTTTTCAGATCGAGTCACCCGGCCAGCGGGAGCTGGTCGGGAAGTTCGCGCCGGAGTCGTTCGCCGACCTCATCATCGACATCTCGCTGTTCCGCCCCGGGCCGGTGAAGAGCGACATGGTCACGCCGTTCCTGCAGGCGCGGCACGGCTGGCGGCCACCCGACTACCTGCATCCCGACCTCACCCCGGCGCTCGCCGAAACCTCCGGCGTCGTGGTCTTCCACGAGCAGGTGCTGCGCATCGTCGCGGCGTTGACCGGGTGCTCGCTGGCCGAGGCGGATGAGGTGCGCCGGGCGTTGGGCAACCCGGAGGCACACCCGGAGATCCGAGCCCAGTTCGTCCCGGCGGTGCTCGCCGCCGGCTACGACGCCGATCTGGCGCAACGGGCCTGGACGGTGCTGGTGGCGTTCGGGTCCTTCGGGTTCTGCAAGGCGCATGCGGCCGCGTTCGCCCTGCCGACCTACCAGTCGGCGTGGCTGAAGGCGCACCACCCGGCGGCGTTCCTCGCCGGGGTGCTCACCCACGACCCGGGGATGTACCCGAAGCGGCTGATCCTCGACGACGCCCGGCAGTTCGGCATCGCCGTGCTGCCGCTGGACGTCAACCGCTCCGACCCGGAGTACCGGGTGGAGCGGGTCGGGGTCCTCGACGACCCGCCGCCGGGAATCCTGGACGCCCCGCCGCGACCGGCGCCGCCGGTCGGTCCGGACGCTCGGGCCTACGGCATCCGACTCGGCCTGGCCGACGTCAAGGGGATCAGCGCTGCGGAGACCGCGCGGATCGTCGCCGGGCGGCCATATGCCTCGCTGTCGGACTTCTGGCACCGGGCCGCCGTCTCCCGGCCGGTCATCGAGCGGATCGTCGTCGCCGGAGCGTTCGATTCCCTCTACGGGCTGGGCTCTCCGGCTCCGGTCCGGCGCCGAGGTGCCGTGACCCGCCGGGACCTGCTGCTGCAGGTGATCGAGCTCGATACCTGGACCCGCGCCGTTCGCCGCGGGTCGGGCAGTCTGGCCACCGTCGCGCGGTCTGCGGACACCGACGGTTCCCGGATCCGGGACCTGGCCGCCCGGCAGTCCCAGGCTCCGCGGCCGCCGGCCCCGGTCGACGTCCAGCTCGCCTTCGACCTCGGCGACGACCCGGCCGAGATCCGACCCAGCGGGCTGGCGGAGATGACCGATGCCGAGCGGGTGCGCGCCGAGCTCGCCGTCCTCGGGCTCGATGCCAGCCGGCATGTCCTGGACTTCTACGAGCCGTTCTTGCAGGCCCTGGGTATGACCCGGGCCCGCGACCTGCTGCGCTGTCGCAGTCGGCAGGAGGTGCTCGTCGCCGGAGTCAAGGTGGCCACCCAGACTCCGCCGATCCGGTCCGGGCGGCGGGTCGTGTTCGTCACCCTCGACGACGCCACTGGACCGCTCGATGCGACGTTCTTCGAAGACGCCCAGGTGGGCTACGCCTCGACGGTCTTCCACTGCTGGCTGCTCGTCATCCGCGGCCGCATTCGGCGGACCGGTCCGCGCGGGGTGTCGATGCAGGCAACCGGGTGCTGGGAGTTGCCCGCCCTGCAGGCCGCGTGGCGCCGCGGCGGAGCGGTCGCGGTCCAGGCGGCGATGAACCGACCGGCGATGGTGACGGAGCAGGCCGTCCACGGCGCGGCCGAGAGCCGCTCCACCCGTCCGGTGATGACCCCGGCACCCACCGGTGCTGGATCCACCGGTGCAGCCCCCGTCGGTGCACCGACCGGCCCGTCGCCGTACGCCGACGTCCGTCCGTCCGGCGACGCGGGGGCACCGCGACGACTCTGGCACTCCAGTCCGGGCAGCTCCGGTGGCTGATCTCCGGCCGGCAGCGCTACCCCCGGCCCACGGTCCCCGGTCAACCAACCCACCGGTTCCCGCGGCGGCCTCATTAGGCTGCCGATACGGGTCCGGCGGGTCCGGTGGCCCGGTTGGGGTGCGCGGTGCTTCCGCCGCCGTGTCCGTCCGCCGCCCCTGCTCGGGCACCCGCCGCCGTACCGCCGCTGCGCCCGCAAGGAGGCCGCCGTGCCGGATAGTCCCTCGTCGCGGCACCGCATCTCGGTGCGCACCGCGGTGGTGTGGGCAGCGCTGCAGGCCGAGCTCGACAGCCGAGCCGCCGACGGACCACTCGTCGTGCTGGATGCCGGCGGCGGCACCGGGGGATTCGCCGTCCCGCTGGCTCAGCTGGGCCACCAGGTCACCGTCGTCGATCCCAGCCCGGACTCGCTGGCAGCCCTGGGGCGCCGGGCCGCCGAAGCGGGCGTGTGCGACTGGGTCCACGCCCGGCAAGGTGATCTGGCGACGCTGTCGGAAGTGGTGGCGCCGGGCAGCTGCGACCTCGTGCTCTGCCACAGCGTGCTGGAGGTCGTCGAGGACCCTGCGGCCGCACTGGGTCAGGCGGCCGCGGCCATGCGCGCCGGTGGCTGCATCAGCGTGCTCGCTGCCAACCGGACCGCGGTGGTGTTCAGCCGGGCACTGGTCGGTCACTTCATCGAGGCGCGCCACGCGCTCGACGATCCGGCCGGCCGGTGGGGGGCGGGTGACGGCGCGGTCCGTCGGTTCGCCCTGGCCGATCTCACTGCGCTGCTCGACGAGGTCGGGCTGGTCGTCGAGGCAGTGCACGGCGTGCGGACCTTCACCGAGCTCGTGGCCGGTCACCTGCTCGACTCTGACCCGGCAGCACTGGCGCATCTGGCCGAGCTCGAGCTCGCCGTCGCCGACCGACCGGCGTTTCGCGAGGTCGCCACCCAGCTGCACGTGCTCGCTCGCCGACCGTGACGCACCACCGGCCGCGGGCGTCCGGGTGACGCCGGCTGCCGGGCGGATGCTGGCTGCCGGGCAGATGCGGAGATCGGGATGAGTCGCGGGCGCGTCCCGCCGGTCGGCCCGGGCGCCGACCCGGTGGGCGACGACGCCGGCTGTCACATCTTGCACATCGACATGGACGCCTTCTACGCCAGTGTCGAGCTGCGCCGACGGCCGGAGCTGCGGGGGCGGCCGGTCATCGTCGGCGGCACCGGGTCGCGCGGTGTGGTGCTCTCCGCTACCTACGAGTGCCGGGCGTACGGCGTGCACAGCGCGATGCCGATGATGCGGGCTCGCCGGCTGTGCCCGGCCGCGGTCGTGATCCCGCCCGACTTCGCTGCCTACCAAGACGCCTCAGCCGGGGTCATGGAGGTGTTCCGGGCGGTCACTCCGCTGGTCGAGCCGCTGTCGCTGGACGAGGCGTTCCTCGACGTCGCCGGGGCCCGCCGCCGGCTCGGCCGGCCGGCGCAGATCGGCGAGCTGATCCGCGCCCGAGTACAGGACGAGCAGGACATCACCTGCTCAGTGGGCGTCGCCAGCACGAAGTTCGTCGCCAAGCTGGCGTCCGCCCGCTGCAAACCCGACGGCCTGCTCGTCGTACCGGCCGACGATGTTGTCGCGTTCCTGCACCCGCTGCCCGTGGCTGCGCTGTGGGGGGTGGGAGAGCGCACCGAGGAGCAGCTCCTCCGGCTCGGGCTGCGCACCGTCGGCGACCTGGCCCGCGTGCCGGTCTGCACGCTGCAGCGGGCACTGGGTCCCGCGGCCGGGGGGCACCTGGCGGCGCTGGCCTGGGGACGCGACGACCGGGTGGTCGTCCCGCACGAGCCGGACCGCAGCATCGGGGCCGAGGAGACCTTCCCCACCGATGTCGACGATCCAGCGGTGATCCACCGCGAGCTGCTTCGACTGGCCGAGCGCACCGCAGTGCGGCTGCGGGCCACCGGCCAGGTCGGGCGCACGGTCAGCATCAAGGTGCGCTTTGCCGACTTCACCACGCTGAGCCGGTCCCGGACCCTGCCTTCGGCTACGGACGTGGGCCGCACCGTCTACGACACTGGTCGGATGTTGTTCGACGGGCTCGGTTTGCAGCGGGCTCGGTTGCGGCTCGTCGGCGTCCGGGTCGAGGGTCTGACTCCCGCGGCCGGGGTGCCCCGGCAGCTCATCCTGGGCGAGCGGGACAGCGGGTGGCGGGAGGCCGAGCAGGCCGCCGACCGGGCTGCCCACCGGTTCGGCGCCGGCGCCGTGCGCCCGGCGACCTTGGTCGACCCCCTCCAGTCCTCGGAATGACGATCCACCCGACTGCCATCCACCGCTAGCCTCAGGTTCACCTTTCGCGCTGCCGTGCGCACTCGTATCCTCATCAGGGGTAGATGGGTCTCGACGCATGTCCTGCTCGGGTACCACACACCTTCCACCACCGCGGTCCGCCGCTGTGGAGGCCGTCCGCCGGGAGGAGCGCCGTGCCACTTTCTGAGCACGAGCAGCGCCTGCTCGACCAGATCGAGCGCGCGTTGTACGCCGAGGACCCGAAGTTCGCCTCCAGTGTGCGTGCCAGCGATCTGCGGACTCACCTGCGGCGCCGCGTCCGTCGGGGCATCGCGCTGTTCCTGATCGGCTTCGCCCTCGTCTTCGTCGGGCTGGTCACCACCAAGATCTGGATCAGCATCGTCGGCTTCGTGCTCATGGTGTTCGCCGCGTTCGTCGCCCTGATGAGCTGGAAGCGGCTGGGGACCCGGGGGGACAACCGGGCGCAACGGCCCGCTCCTCCCCGATCCGGGATACCTCGGCCCCACCCCAGCCCGAAGCCGAACCGCCCCGTCGGCGCTCGCCCCGCGCGCTCTCCCAAACCGGCCCGGTCGAAGTCGTCGTTCATGGTTCGGCTAGAGGAGCGGTGGCGTCGCCGGTGGGAGGATCGCGGCCGCTGAGCATCCGCTGACGCGAACCGGTCGGCGAAGCGACTGCCCAGCAGCGGCCGGCGACTCGCCGGGGGAGTCGGCGAGCAGCCCTCAGCTCCGCCGGGGCCGGGGGAGTCGGCGACGAAGCAACCCCGCCAGCCCGTCCAGCCGGTCCAGGATGTCGGCCACCATGCTGGCCGTGATCGATCCCGACCGTCGGATCACCGAGGGCGGGAAGAGTACGGCCAACCGGCGCACGGCATCGTCGCCAGGATCGAACAGCTCTCGCCGGATCGTCGCCACCGCCGCCCGTAGATCTCCGACGCCAGCCATTGAGGGTGCGTAGCGCGCCCGCTCTTCGGCATCGGCGACTGCCCGCAGCGCCGCCCGGGCGGGGGCGGAGTGCACCTGTTCCACCAGCAGGGTCGAGGTCGCCCGCGGTGAGCGGCTCACCGGCACTGGTCGACCCGCGTCCACCGCATCGTCCAGCAGCTCCGCCCAGGCGGCGTGCGCCTGCTCGATCGGAGACGACGCGGCGGCCCATCGCCGGCGCCGTACGAGCCGGCGGCTGAGCCAGGGCGTAGTCAACAGCGCCATCGCGACGACCGCGCCGCCCCCAGCCAGTCCCCGGCGCCGACCACCGCCGTCGCTGGGAAGTGATCCACTCTCGCTGCCGGCGTCGGCACCAGCCCCGTCAGGCCTCGGGCCGCGCAACGGGGACTCACCCGCCGGCGCCGGCGCGGCGCTGGCCGCCGCGCCGGTGCCATCGTCCGGTGCCGCGGCGGCAGCTGGCACCGAGTACGCCGGGGTCACCGCCCGCCCGTCGCTGGTCGGCGTCGGCTCGAACTGCAGCCACCCGACGCCGGGAAAGAACAGTTCCGGCCAGGAATGCGCGTCGTGCGTCGTGACCAACCAGGTGTCGCGGTTGAGCTGGCGCCCGGCGGTGAAGCCAATGGCGACCCGGGCCGGGATGCCGGCGACCCGGGCCATGACCGCCATCGCGGCGGCGAACTGCTCGCAGAACCCGCGCTTGTCCTGGAGGAACGCCACCAGGGCATCCTCGCCGTTGCCCGGCGGCACCTGCAGGTCGTAGCTGAACTGCGGGCTGCGGAAGTACGCCTGCAGGGCTACGGCCTTCTCGTAGCGGGTGGTCGCGCCGGCCATCACTCGCCGCACCGTCGAGGTGACCAGCCGGGGCAGGTTGGCCGGCAGTTGCAGGTAGGGGTCCAGGGCGGGATCGAGCGGCTCGTCGGTGCCCAGCTGCCCGACGGTGGGCACCGGCCGAGTGGTGGTCACCCGGTAGTTGAGGTCGCGGGTGTCGGCGTGGGTGGAAAAGACCGTGCGGCTGCGTTCGTCGTAGCGCCAGTCCCCGCTCACCGTGACCTTCCGCGCCGGGTAGCCCAGCGGAAGCCAGGGCACCGACAGGTCCGACACGGTGAAGGTGGCCGTCGCGGTCGACACGGTGGTGCCCGGGGCCAGGCCGGGCGGTGCGGGCAAGCCGTTGCCGACCCGCTGGGCCGGCGGCGCTACCAGCGGCGACGCTGACCAGGTGTCGTCGCTGAAGCGGTCCAGGGCGGTCATCCGCAGGTAGCCGGGGGTGGGGTCGATGGTCGTGACCTTGAGCAGGTCGCGCGCCTTGGACTCCAGCAGCTGGCCTTTCAGGTCGGTGATCGGGTTGTACGTCGTGGCGGCCAGCGGTCCGCTGCCGGCGCCACCGGTTCCGTTGCCGGTGCCGACCAGCCGGCCGTGCATGCCGGGAACCAAGGCCGGCACGACCACGGCCATGGCCACCGCCGCGACCCCGATCCGGCCACTCAGGCGGCCGGCCGGCGTTGGACCGCCCGCGGTGAGTGGGGCGGGAGCGGCTACCCCGGCCGACCCGTCGCCGTACGCCGCCGTGGCCGCGTTGGTCCGCCACCCGATCGTCGGACCCCAGCGGGCCGTCCGGTCCTGACCGTCGGCGAGCAGCAGCCCCAGGTAGCCCGCCGCCGCCAGGGCGAACGACAGCCAGCCGACGCCCTCCGGCACGACCGCGGCTGGTACGGCGACGACGGCGAGCAACGGCAGCCCGGCCAGCGCGGGCCGCCGCGCCCCGGCCGCCAGGGTGTCTACGGCGATCGCCACCGCGGCCAGGCCGGCCACCGTGAGCAGGACCAGGCCACGCTCGGTCTCAACTGGGGCAGCCAGGGCCACGATGTCGTGGCGGCCAGCGGCGACCAGCGCCCGGAGCACGGTTACGGTGCGGGTCCCGGGGAAGACGCCCGCGACCCGGGTGCCGGGGGAGAACACGAAGCCGATGTAGAACGCCGCCGCGCCGACCTGAGCTGCCGCGACCGCTAGCGCCGGCCACCGCCACCGGCGGCCCAGTACCCCGACCGCGGCCACCACGGCCACCGCCACCGCGACCGGCGGCAGGAACCGCGCCGAGGTGAACGTCCCGGACAGCGTGGTCGCCGCCAGCACGGTCGCAACCGCACCGGCCACGGTCACTCGGGTGCGGTGAGCGGGCAGTGCCGGCGGCGTCACGACCGGCCCCTGGCCACCGCGGGTGCCGGCTGCGCGCTCACCATCGCCGGCGCTGCCTGCGGCCACAGCCCGGCCAGCTCGCTGCCTCGCCCGGCTCGCAGCACCCGCCACCCCGCCGCGGCCAGCAGTCGAGCCGCCGCCTCGTCGCTATCGCCCCCGTCACCACGCCCGTCACCACGCCCGCCGCCTCGCCGCCGGCCGCCGGCCGCCCAGTCCAGCGGGTCGAGCAGCACGGCGACGCAGGCGGCGGCGCCGTGGCGGAGTCGGGCCAGCGCCTGGGCATCTGCGGGATCGAGCGCACCCAGTACGGCGACCACCAGGCCTTCCCCGGAGCGCCGCAACTGGGCGGCGGCCAGCTGCAGCGACTGACCGTTCGACGGTTGCAGCCCGGCCAGCCGGTCTAGCAACGTGGTCGCCGTCACGGCCGGCGCGCTGGCCGGCAGGCCGTCACCGGTGTCCTCCACCAGACGCAGGTGATAGCCGCCGCCAGCCAGGTGCAGGCCGATGCTGGCCGCGGCGGAGACCGCCCACTCGAAGGAGGAGTCCACCCCTACGCCACGGTGCGCCCGGGCGCGGGTGTCGAGCAGCACCGCGGCCCGGCTCTGCCACGGCCGCTCCTCCCGGCGCACCATCATCTCCCCGCGGTGCGCGGTAGAGCGCCAGTGCACCTTGCGTAGGTCGTCGCCCTGGCGGTACTCCCGCGTGGCGGCGTCGTCCTCGCCGGCGCTGGCCATCGACCGGGCCGAGGCCTCGCCGCCGCCGGTCCACTCCCCGCCGAGCCGTACCGGTGGTAGCGACCACATCCGGGGCGTGACCACCAGATCGTCCACCGTCGCAAAGCTGCGCGGCAGCTCGCACAGCCCAAATGGGTCGGTCAGCCAGACGGTGAGCGGGCCGACGGCGTACCGACCGCGCTGCGCCGGCGTCACCGGATAGCCCGCCTCCCGTACCCCGCGCGGCTCCACCTGATCCAGCAGGAACCGCGGCGCCGACCCCAGCGCCGGCGGCAGCGAGTCCTGCAGGCGCAGGACTCCGCTGGCCAGTCGGGAGACGTTGTCCAGGCGCAGTACGACGGTCGCCGTCCGGCCGACGGCCACCCGCGCCGGCTCCAGCCGGCGGGCGCAGGCCAGCCGGTAGCGGGTGCGGGTGACCAACGCCACCGCTACCAGGGGGAGCGCGGCGAGCAGGACGCCGACCCGGACCGGGTCGCGTTCCCGCAGGGCCAGGCCGCACAGGGCGCAGGTGACCCCGGCGGCCAGGAAGCACCGGCCGCGCACGGTCAGCCACTGCAGTCCGGCGAGCACCTCAGCTCCGGCGGCGCAGGGTCGGCCGCGCTGCGCCCGCGCGGTCGGACGGCACCGGGAGCCGGGCGACGATGTCGGCCAGCACGGCCGCCGGCGATCGACGCCCGATCTGGGCCTCGGCGGTCGGCAGCAAGCGGTGCGCGAGCACCGGCTCGGCCAGCGCCTGGACGTCGTCGGGCAGCGCGAAGTCGCGGCCGTCCAGGGCGGCGAAGGCCCGGGCCGTGCGCACCAGCTGCAGGGTGGCCCGCGGAGACGCACCCAGGCGAAGCTCCGCTGACGTCCGGGTCGCGGTGACCAGGTCGATCACGTAACGGCGGACCGGGTCGGAGACGTGCACCCCGCGGGCGGCATCGACCAGCCCCGCCACCTCGAGGGCGTCCGCCACCGGCTCGATGTCGTCGAGCGCCGAGACCGTCCCGTGGGTGTCGAGCATGTCGAGCTCGGCCTGCGCGGCCGGGTAGCCCATGGAGATCCGCGCGGTGAACCGGTCCCGCTGGGCCTCCGGCAGGGGATAGGTGCCTTCCATCTCGATCGGGTTCTGGGTGGCGATCACCATAAACGGCGTACCGAGCTCATAGGTCACGCCGTCGACGGTGACCTGGCGTTCCTCCATGCACTCCAGCAGCGCGGCCTGGGTCTTCGGGGACGCCCGGTTGATCTCGTCGCCGACCACGATGTTGGCGAACACCGCGCCCGGCTTGAACTCGAAGTCGCGGGTGTCCGGGTTGTAGACGCTGACCCCGGTCAGGTCGCTGGGCAGCAGGTCGGGGGTGAACTGCACCCGCTTCACCGAGCAGTCGATGGAGCGGGCCAGCGCCTTGGCCAACATGGTCTTGCCGACGCCGGGCACGTCTTCAATGAGCAGGTGGCCTTCAGCCAGCAGGACCACGATTGCCAGGCGGACGATGTCCGGCTTGCCCTCGATCACTCGCTCGATGTTGGCGGCGATGGCCGCCGCCGACGTCCGCAGCCCGGCGAGTCTCGCCGTCGCGGCGCCGGCGCCGGCTCCCGGATCCGCGGGCCGGATTCGATCCGCCGCCGCGGCCGGGCCGGAGCCTTCGCTCACCGGGGGACGTGCCACTGGGCCTCCTTCGCCCACTTCGGTGCCGTGGACCTCCGCCGTACCCTGCGGAAAGTGTGCCATCGCGCCGGGGGTGCGCGCGTCTGAGCAGATCGCAGCGGTACCCGGCTGGCATCGGGCCGGCAAAGGCCGTTTGGCAGACTGACGCCATGACGTCGACGACCGGAGACACGTCAACGGCTAGAGACGCTGCGACGGCCGGAGACGCTGCGACGACCGGAGACGCTGCAACGACCGGAGACGCTGCGCAGCAGCCGCCAGCCGTGCCGGAACAGGCCCCTTGGGTGGGCGTTGACGGGGGCGCGGGTGAGGCTCTGCGGCTGGCGCTCGCCGACCCGCCCCCGCCGTATCCGGTTGCCACCGAGTCGACGGGAACTGGCCGCACGCTGGTCGGCCCACCCGAGGTCGGGTTCGGCCGGACGACGAGGGGGGACCGGACGCGAGCTCGGCTGCTCGACGCCGCCCGCAGCGCGTTTCGCGGCGTGGGCTGGAACCGGGCGCGAGTGGAGGATGTCTGCCGGGTCGCCGGCGTCGGCCACGGCACCTTCTACGCCTACTACGCCAACAAGGCCGCCATCCTAGAAGCGTTGGTACGTCGGCACGCCGCCGCCCTCTATGTGTTGGCCGATGGGAGCTGGACCGGGGGAGACGTCCGGGCCGACGTTCACCGAGTGATCGCTGGGTTCGTAGCCCTGGCCGACGCCGACCGGGACATCCGCGAGATCTGGGCCAGTGCGGCGCCCAGCGAGCCGGCATTGGCGGCGCTGAAGGACGAGGTCCGCGCGCAGTTCGTGACCCGGATCCGGACCAGCCTGACAGCCGCGGTGGACGCTGGGCTGGCCAGGCCGAGCCTGGACGTCGGCGTGGCCGCCACGGCGCTGGCGGTCATGGTCGAGCAGTCGACCGCGCTCGGTGGGGTGTCGGGCACGCCCGACTTCCGCGTCACCCCGCAGCGGCTCGTCGACGGCCTCGCCGACCTGTGGCTGCATGCCGTCTACGCTCCCCTGCAGACCGGTTGAGGCCCTTGTCGACCGTCAGCCCTGGCCGTCGGGCTGCTGCCACGTCTGGGACTTCACCCGTGGCTGGCCGGCTGCCGCCCGACCCGCTCGGTATCCTGGGCGAACTTCCTCCGCATCCGCATCCGCATCCACGCTGCCAGAAGAGAGTGGTAATGACCGAGCCAGAACCCTCCGAGGTGGCCGCGTTGTACGACGCGGCGAGCCGTCTGTCTGGACCCGACCTGCACGAGCTCGTCACCGAACTCACCACCCTGGAGCACCGGCAGGCGTACCTGGAGTGGGCGGACACCGGCGAGGACGACTCCGGTAACGACGAGATGCTGGCGAACGAGAACGCCCTCGGCTGAC
>Ga0209747_1001053_pt1 | contig 14927 bp, 15 predicted proteins | sample BarGraNGADG00311_FD_184498 | JGI IMG/M metagenome (GOLD analysis project Ga0209747, IMG submission 184498) | Arctic peat soil microbial communities from Barrow, Alaska - Barrow Graham LP Ref core NGADG0011-311 (SPAdes) (version 2) | ecosystem: Environmental > Terrestrial > Soil > Wetlands > Peat... | reverse complement strand
ATAACGACATAACAACATAACCTATGAAACGAATATTAGTTACCGGAGGAGCCGGCTTCATCGGATCGCATCTCTGCGAGAAATTACTTAATATGGGTCACGAGGTAATCTGTGTCGATAACTACTTCACAGGCTCCAAGCAGAATATAGTCCATCTGCTCAACAATCCATATTTTGAACTTATCAGGCACGATGTAACGATGCCTATATTTATCGAGACTGATGAGATCTACAACCTTGCCTGTCCTGCCTCGCCGATACACTATCAGTATAATGGTATAAAAACGATTAAGACTTCAGTAATGGGTGCCATCAATACCCTCGGACTTGCAAAAAGGACAAAATCGAAAATTCTTCAGGCATCAACAAGTGAGGTATATGGCGATCCCGAGGTGCACCCGCAACACGAAGGGTACTGGGGAAACGTAAATACCCTCGGACCCCGGGCTTGTTATGATGAAGGGAAAAGATGTGCTGAAACACTTTTTATGAATTACCACGACCAGAATAAAGTCCGTATAAAAATTGCAAGGATCTTTAATACTTATGGGCCAAAAATGAATTCAAATGATGGCCGGGTTGTTTCAAACTTTATTGTACAGGCATTGAAAGGGAACGATATAACCATTTACGGTGACGGCTCTCATACACGCAGCTTTCAGTATGTTGACGATCTTCTCGATGGTCTCATAAAACTTATGGATACCCCTGACAACTTTACGGGTCCTGTTAATCTTGGAAACCCGGTCGAGTTCACAATTAAAGAGCTTGCTGAGATGGTTATAAAAATGACCGGATCAAAATCTAAGCTTGTTTATCTGCCACTTCCACAGGATGATCCGAAACAACGTAAACCAGATATTTCACTCGCCTTGAAGGAACTGAACTGGAAACCAATGATTCGTCTGGAGACGGGATTGGAGAAGACTATTGAGTATTTTGAGAAGACTTTAGCTCTTTAAATTTCAATTTTTTAACGACGGAGTTATTGCCCCCTGCCCTTAAAGGGGGTTCTAAGTCGTCCTGATTATAAAACCTACTCTGCCTCTGCCAAGCATCCCCGCCTTATGTTTCTTCCTTGGTTATAAAACCCCCTCTGCCTCTTCGAGGCATCTCCCCCAAGGGGGCGAAGAAATCCAATAGATGGACGGATTAGCCGCCCTTTAGGGGGGTTGGGGGGCACTGGGGGGAAGACAAAATCCAAGGGGGGTTGGGGGGCAATAAGAGAGCATACAAACTATAGTTTACGGCCAAAAAATAAATATCTTTGATCCATGATCGACCGCCCTACCATAGAACGGATTCTCGATGCTGCTCAGATAGTTGACGTGGTGCAGGAATTTGTTCCCCTTAAGAAAAGAGGGGTGAATTATCTTGGTTTGTGCCCTTTTCATAACGAAAAGACACCATCATTCACTGTTTCTCCTGCAAAAGAGATCTTCAAATGTTTTGGTTGCGGAAAGGTTGGCAACTCCGTTAATTTTGTGATGGAACACGAGCATCTCACTTATCCAGAGGCACTTAAATACCTTGCTAAGAAATACCATATTGAGGTTATTGAAAAAGAACTAAGCCAGGAGGAGCTTGAAAAACAGAATGAAAGAGAGAGTCTGCTAATCGTATCATCTTATGCAGCCCGGCAGTTCGCTGAAAACCTTTTTCAATCTGAAGAGGGTCTTTGCGTCGGACTTGCCTATTTTAAAGAGAGGGGCTTCAGGCAGGATACTCTGAAGAAATTTGAAGTTGGCTATAGCTTTGAGAAACGCGATGCCTTTTCAAAAAAAGCTCTCGAGGATGGCTATAAACAGGATTATCTTGTAAAAACAGGTCTCACAATTCAGCATGAAGATCGCATCTTCGACAGGTTCAGCAGCAGGGTGATGTTCCCGATTCATTCTCTTTCGGGGCAGGTGCTTGGATTCGGAGGAAGAGTTCTAAAGACAGATCCTAAAAGCGCAAAATACCTTAACTCTCCTGAATCGGAGATCTACCATAAAAGCAGAATACTATACGGCGTTTACCAGGCTCGAAAAACAATAACTCAGGAAGACAGATGTTATCTCGTTGAGGGTTATACAGATGTGTTGTCGTTACACGAAGCCGGTATCGAAAATGTGGTAGCCTCTTCAGGTACCTCTCTTACTCAGGAACAGGTAAGGCTCATTAAGCGGTTCACCCAGAACATAACCATCCTTTACGACGGCGATGCGGCAGGAATTAAAGCTTCAATACGCGGTATCGACCTCGTTCTTGAAGAGGGAATGAATGTTAAAATTGTTCTTCTGCCCGATAATGAAGACCCCGATTCCTATTCAAAAAAACTCAGTAAGGAGGAGTTTTCGAAATTTCTGAAGGAGAACGAGACAGATTTTATACGCTTCAAGACACAACTTCTTCTTTCTGAAGCAAATAACGATCCGGTCAAAAAAGCCGACCTGATACGCGATATTGTAAAATCTATTGCAGTTATTCCTGAGGCAATAACCAGGACTGTATATATAAAGGAGTGCAGCACGGTACTTGAAGTAGCCGAGCCAATCCTTTATCATGAGGTGAATAAACTCAGACAGCAAAAAAATTTCCAGGACAGGAATAAATATCCGGGACCAGAAGATCTTCCTGTTCCTCCTCCGGTAATTATTAAGCCTATAACCCGCGAAACAGTAACTTACTATTCTGAGAAGGAAATAATAAGGTTGCTTTTGAAATTTGGCGGAATGGAATTTGAGCGGACAATTAATAAGGACGACGGTAAGGAAGAATTACTGACCGTCTCTGATTATATTGTCAGGGAGATTACATCTGACGATCTCTTGTTCGACGACAAGGTTTGTTCAAAGATCTTTGCTGATTTCAGGTTCGATGCACAACATGGTCTCATTACCGGCGATAAGCAATTTGTGAAACATGAAGATCCCGCAATATCCAGTCTGTCTGCAGATCTTCTGGCCGACTCTCATGAGCTGAGTAAGATCTGGAAAGATAAACAGACCTTCGTTGAGACGGAAGAGATGAAATTAAAAGAGATGGTTGGTGATGCTGTTTTGAAGTTTAAAAGCGACAAAATAATGGTTATCAGAAAAGAGATCATGGTGCTGCTTGAGGAGGCCGTTAAAGCAAATGATACTGAAAAGGTTGTATTATTACAGAAACGCTACGCTAACCTGAGTTTTGCCCTTGGGTTAATCTCACGGAAACTTGGGAACCGGATACTACTATAGACACTCCCTGAAATGCATGGTTTCGCAGGAATGATAGAATTTATCATACTATCTTCCACTGATTCACATTTATTACTAATTTTGTTTAATTAAAATGAAGAAATGAAAAGTATTCTCTCTTACATAGTATTCGTTCTGTTGCTTCTTGCTTTTGCCTGCAAATCAAATCCTCAGGATAAAGAAACATTCAAACCTTCATTCTCTACCTATAAATCAGATTCAACCGGGACTAACTCCCTGACGGAAAAAAATGAAATTTTTTACGGACTCCTTACCCCTGTTGAAATATGTACAATCTTTAACCGGATTGGTGTCCCACGCAATAATGCAATTCTAAATCCGACTTCGAACCGAAACAAATACCTTAGCAGCTCCAAAGCTTCTATCAACACCGGTATATACGGAGTTGATTTCGGATACCTTAAAATTGAAGGTGTCGGACAAGAGATGTTAGACTATATGGTCACAATACGTGATATGAGCAATAAGCTTGGAATCCCCGACGACTACCTTACCGAACCACTAAAGAGGATTCAGAGCGACATTTCTGAGCCTGACACAATTATGTATCTGATGAATTCTGCCTACAATAAAATGGAAGCCCATCTAAGGGCCAGCGGAAGAGAAAGTTCTGCCGGACTTATGATAATGGGCGGATGGGTTGAAGCGCTGTATATTGCTACTCAACTGGCTTACGATCCTTCCAAACCCGATCCGGAGGTGGTGCAGAAAATAGCTGAACAGAAATATACTCTTACTACCCTGCTTAGCTTCATGAAAAACTATTATGACGACCCGGTAGTTGTCTACTACACAAAGAAACTGAAGTACCTGAAGAACTATTTCGACTCCTTTGATATCTATTTCAAAAAAGGTGATCTTGAGATTGACAGGTCAAAAAAGGTATTCCGATCATCGGGCAGCGAAATGACAGTAACCGTTGAAACACTTAATAAGATCCGCGATTATGTTGCCAAACTGAGGACGGAGATGGTAACTCCATAAGTTATGACGCCCTCCCCGTCAGAAGAAATATTCCCAATTGTTAATGAAGAAGGCAAAATAATAGGTGAAGCCCCACGGAGCGTTTGTCACGATGGAAAAAGCATGCTCCTTCATCCTGTTGTTCACCTTCACATGTTTAACACTAAAGGCGAACTTTTTTTACAGAAAAGGTCTCATACAAAAGATATACAGCCCGGGAAATGGGATACTTCAGTTGGGGGCCATGTTGACCTCGGGGAAACAATTGAGAAAGCACTTTTTAGAGAAGCTGGTGAGGAACTTGGGTTGACAGGGTTCGAACCTGATTTTTTAGGTAGATATGTATGGGAGTCATTGCAGGAAAAGGAGCTGATTAATTCATTTTCAATCATTTCTGATGAAATACCTGTAATCGATGCAGATGAAATTGAAGAAGGACGGTTCTGGTCTGCTGAGGAAATCAATGATCATATCGGAAAGAATATTTTCACCCCGAATTTTGAATACGAATTTGATTTGTTCTTTTAAAAAGACGTCTTTGTGAAAAGACTGTTTAGCAAAGAGTCCTTCATTTTTTAGCACCTCGCTTGCCAGAATAAATTGACTAATTTTGTTGATAATTTGATTGTTAATAAATTGTGCCAATATGAAAATCCATAAAACTTACCTGTCACTTACTCTTCTGATAATTCTGACAACCTTTTCGTGGATAACCTCTTGCACTCATAGCGCCAAAATTTCCGACATTCCGGAGGTTTGCTTTGAGAGGGATGTTCTTCCAATATTTATTAATAATTGCATGCGGGCTGGTTGTCATGGGAGCGGTGGAGAGTCGCGTATGGCCCTGGATACCTACGCCGGAATAAGCCGAAACGTAGTTCCAGGAAACCCTAATGGAAGCCGAATTTATACTGTACTAACAAATACCTGGGGTATAAATCTGATGCCACCAAATCAACCTCTTACACTTGAAAACAGAACACTTATAAGAGTTTGGATAGAACAGGGAGCAAGGCAGACTACCTGTACAATTCCGGTTACAAACATCAGAAATTCTGAAAATTGAATTATTAACAATCAAACGATCAGTAATAAAATTGAAAATGAAACGATTTTATATAATCATTGCAACAGTGTCTGTGTTTTTATTCTTTTTTGTTTCCTGCTATTATGATAATGAGGAGGCCTTATATCCTGCACTCAGCAATTCCTGCGATACAACTAATGTAACTTTCAGCGGTACAATTGTTCCGATTCTCAAAAACAACTGTTATTCATGTCATTCCAATGCAAATGCAGCCTTTGGTGCAAATATTCACCTCGAAGGATATGCAAATGTTGTTACAAATTATGCAAAAATTATTGTATCCATAAATCTGGGGTCAGGGGTGAAGGCAATGCCTCCCGGCGGAAAACTTAAAGCCTGCTCATTAACACAGTTTGATATCTGGATCAGAAATGGAATGTTAAATAATTGATTATTAAAAATATATGAACAACATGATACTATTCCCAATTATTATTCTCTTATTCCTGATCCCGGCCGGAATCTTTGCACAGGATGACCTGATGAACCTCCTTAATGACAGCACTGCCAAAGAGATAAACTACACTACAGCTACTTTCAAGTCGACGCGGATAATGAACGGACATTCCGTCGAGAAAATGCCTCCCGGGCAACTGGATTTCAGAATCTCACACCGCTTTGGAACAATAAATTCAGGTGCGTACAATTTTTTCGGGCTCGACCAGTCTAATGTTCATTTCAGCCTTGAGTATGGTCTTTATAAGTGGTTAATGATTGGTGTTGGCCGCGGAACATACGAAAAGACTTTTGACGGGTTTACAAAGTTCACTATTCTCCGACAATCTTCCGGAGCAAGGGTAATGCCCGTTTCTCTTTCCGTTTTCTCATCAGTAGCCCTTAATACTCTTAAGTGGTCGGATCCGACCAGAACAAATTATTATAGTTCAAGACTCTCCTATGTTGGACAGGTGCTTATTGCCCGGAAAATTAATCAGTCTTTTTCTGTCCAGATATCTCCTACCTATGTACACAGAAACCTGGTTGCAACAGAGCTGGACCCAAATGACCTTCTTGCAGTTGGCTTGGGTGGACGTGTGAAGCTTACAAGAAGGATAAGCCTCAATGTAGAATACTTTTATCTCGCTAACCCGAAAAAATACATGAGTCTGCCTGTTTACAATCCATTATCTGTTGGCTTTGATATAGAAACAGGAGGGCATGTCTTCCAGCTCTTCTTCACAAACTCACTTGCTATGATTGAAAAAGGATTTGTCGGTGAGACCACCGGTCAATGGAAACATGGAGATATTCATTTCGGTTTTAATATTTCAAGAGTCTTTACATTGAAAAAAAATAAAGCTAAAGTATAATATTTACCTGCGTTTGTAGTTATCATCGGAAGGCTTAGTTTCAATAAGAAATGATAAGGTTTTTGAAAAACAAGTGAGTTTTTAATACATTTAATATGCAAATTATGAAACGATTAACTTTGTTGTCCATTCTTTTGGTTGTTGTTACTGCGGCCAATGCTCAAAAATATATGACCAAAAATGGCTTTATAGGCTTTTTTTCTCATACCCCGATGGAGGATATTAAAGGAGATAATAATCAGGTGGCGGCTGTCCTTGATATAACATCCGGAGAAATGGTTTTTCAGGCTCTTATCAAATCATTCCATTTCGACCAGGCTTTGATGGAGGAACATTTCAATGAAAACTACATGGAATCTGATAAGTTTCCGAAATCAAGTTTTAAAGGCAAAATCACAAACCTTTCAGACGTTAATTTTTCAAAAAACGGAATTTATGATGTCACAATCGACGGAGATCTTACCATCCATGATGCAACAAATAAAATAAGTACAAAGGGGAAAATTGAAGTTCAGAATGGTGAATTAATAGCAACATCAAAATTCAACATTTCTCCTGAAGATTATAAAATTAACATCCCCGGAGTGGTGAGAGACAAGATTAATAAGAACATGGAAGTTACCGTTTCAATGAAGTATGCTGCTTTGGCAAGTAAATAATGATAAAATGACTATCCGCAATCATGCATCTGGAAATTTGAATGCTTTAAAATCAAACATTTATATTAAAGATTAACGAGCTATTGTTAAAATTTATTAAATTAAATTCCAACACGTCTAAAAATTTTTAACTTTAAAAAAATAATATAAAATCATTCCAAAACAGAATATTCCGCAACCGTTTGAATTACTGTAATCTGATTAAAAAATGTATCTAAATAATATAAGGTATAATAAGCCTTACGCGATCATCCTGACGTTTTTTACTGAGAAACTATTTCACGATATTATGACTATTTTCATCTCTTCAAAATGTTTAAAAACCTATTCCGTTTGATATGAAAAAACAAAATCTCATTCTGATACTCACCGGAGCATTTTTAATTTTTACTGTTAATTCATTAACAGCATCTGACAAGAAAAAAACTCAGACTCCGGCTCCTCTGCCCTCTTCTGTGAAAGAAATGTATAATGTCCTTGATTATGGTGCAAAGGGCGACGGCAAAACTCTTGATTCACCATCAATAAATAAAGCAATTGACGAGGCTGCCTCAAAAGGAGGAGGAACAGTATATTTCCCTGCCGGGACATATCTTTCAGTATCCATCAGGCTGAAAAGCGACATTTCACTCTATGTCGGCCAGGGGGCGACCATTCTTGCTGCCTCAGCTTTGGATGGCTATAAATACGATCCTGCCGAACCAAATGTTTGGGGAGATTCTCTTCAGTACCAGGATTTCGGCCACAGCCACTGGCATAACAGCCTTATCTGGGGCGAGAACCTTCAGAACATTTCAATCCTCGGGCCCGGCGTAATATACGGCAAGGGACTCTTAAGGGGTGGCAATAGTGCACAGGATGGCAGCGGGAATAAATCCATATCTCTCAAATGGTGCCGCAATGTCATTATCCGCGATGTCTCAATACTCATGGGAGGATGGTTCGCGATCCTCGCTACCGGTGTGGATAACCTTACCATCGACAACCTTAAAATCGACACTAACCGTGACGGTATGGATATCGACTGTTGTGTAAATGTCCGTATCTCGAATTGCTTTGTAAATTCCCCGCAGGACGATGGCATTTGCCTCAAGAGCTGCTATGGACTAGGCGTTGCCCGTGCTACGGAAAATGTAACAATAACCAACTGCCAGGTTTCAGGTTTTGTTGCCGGATCGCTTCTGGATGGCACTTACAAGCGCGACGAGAATAGGGGAGGAAACGGAGGTCCGACAGGACGAATAAAATTCGGGACGGAATCGAACGGAGGATTTAAGAATATAACAATCTCTAATTGTGTCTTCGATTACTGCCGGGGGCTTGCTCTTGAAGCTGTCGACGGAGCTCTTCTTGAAGATATAACGATTACCAACATCACCATGCGCGATATTGTCAATGCACCAATTTTTCTCAGGCTTGGAGAACGCATGCGTGGTCCGAAAGATGCGGCCGTTGGCGAAATACGCAGGGTAATGATCTCAAACATAACCGTTTATAATGCCGATCCCAAAACCGGAGTCATTATCTCCGGGGATCCCGGTCACGATATTAAGGATATCCGTCTTTCCAATATTAAAATATATTATAAAGGAGGAGGAACAGCCGAACAGGCTGTAAGAGAGGTTCCGGGTTTTGAAAAGGAATACCCTGAGCCCTTCCGGTTTGGCATTCTCCCGTCATACGGTTTCTTTATAAGACACGTTGACGGTATCCAGCTTAATAATATAGAGGTAAGCTTTATGGAGAACGATCTTCGTCCTGCATTCGTCCTCGACGATGTGAAAAATGCAGAATTTATATTCGTGAAGGCACAGAAATCAGAAGGGGTGCCTTATATGTCGGTGAAAAATGTCACAAACCTGAGTTTCTTCCGTTCGCTTAACATCATTGACCGGAAAATAGACAAAGCAGAGAACGAGAAATTGTAAAAATAATAGGGTAATCCCGAACACGTTAATAAATCGTTGCCGTAGTATAGTGTTATGATTCATGGTTTTAATGTCTGACATTGAGAATACGTTTCTTTCTTCTTTAGGTGTTCTTTTGGAAAATCATGCATCAGCTACCCGCCACTGGTTAATGTTTGATAATTTGTTAACATACTAATAATATGAAAACTTATATTAAAATTGCCCTTTTCATAGTTACATTTATTGCATTGTCTTCTATACTGGCAGCTCTGTATCTGTTTAATATGAAGCATACAGACATGGCGAAAGCAAAACCTGATTTTGTTATAACGGCATCGCTTCTTCAAAAAGATTTTGAATCTGATGAAACAGCAGCATCAACAAAGTATATAAATAAAATAATTGAAGTAAACGGGAAAATAACATCGGTAAAACCCGGAGAAAATAATATACTGAGCATTTCACTTGCCACCGATAGTGACATGACTTCCATTATATGCACTTTCCCTGCAATTACTGATACTTCAAAATTCAAGGTTGGCGATGACATCACACTGAGGGGTGAATGCTCCGGTTTTCTTATGGATGTACTTTTGAATAATTGTGCTGTAATTTCAAAATGAAATAAAAATCTCTGATTTTCCCTTTCCCTAAAGTTATATTGTTCCTGATTAGACTGTGAACAATGGAGTTTCAACTTAATATCGGTCAGGTTTGTAAAACATGTAATATGAGCAGAGCAGTTAAAATTCTCGAATTTAAAAATGAATTTGAAGCCATCCGGCTAAGTGATATTCTTACTGAAGAGAATGTCCCTCACCTGATTCGGACATATCACGATTCAGCATATGATGGCTTATGGCAGACACAATCGAACTGGGGTCATATTGAGGCCCCTGAAGAATTCAGCGACAGAATAAAACAGATATATACTGAGTTTTCAAATAATGGTTAATGCTGTTGGCGCTGGTATTATTAACCATTGTTATTATATTTGTGTCGCACTTATTCAAAATAATTGTCAGTCTGAAAGAAATGATTTGTTTTAAAACTGCTTGAATGCATTATAATCCAAAAGTAAAAAGTAACCCTTTCCGATATAAGTCTGAGGCACCTCATCCGCTCCTTTTATTAGTTAAGAGCAAGTATCTATACCTTGGCTTTCTGGTCCTGTGTGCAGGACTGGGATTGAATGTAGCCTCCCAGACCTATCTCCATAATTATATCAGCGAAGGGAAAACGTTGCCAATGCTATCGGATTTAATTCTGGATAATCTTCCTGTTATTAATGTAGCCTTGATCTACGATATCGTTGCGCTTATCCCAATAATTCTTGCAATATTGTTCATGTTCCAAAAAAACAATTATAACAGAATTCCGTTTTTTTTACTGCTGGTCGGGATCTTTTATATTGTAAGAGGAATATTTATAGTTTTAACCCCTTTCGGAAATCCCCCTATGTTTAATGGATCGGACCCTCTGTTTCACGGGTTTGCTAACTATGAACTGGGAGTATATCCTTCCGGACATGCGGGATTTGTCTTTTTGCTATTATTACTGGTGAAAGAGAAAGTCCTAAGATGGATTATAGGTATCTGTCTGATTGTTGTAATAGGTTCTTTGTTCCTCGCCCATGGGCACTATAGTATCGACATTCTTTCCGGAATTTTCTTCTCTTATGCAATTTATTCATATGGAGAAAAACATTTTTCTATGTTTGATCTTGGGAACACCGCTAATCATTAATCATTTATTTTCTTCACTGTCCTCGAGCTTTCTTTCTTTTCAGTTCGTTTAAGAAGATAGTAATTAATGACACCTATTACTACCAGTCCTAAAAGAAAGAACGGATAAGCAGTTTTCCAGTTTGAAGGGCCGGTCATCATCGACCATTCCGACATTCCCCCTATACTGGCAATCAATGTTAAAGGCATAAAGATGGTAGTAATAAGTGTAAGTCGCCTGACAGACAGGTTGGTGTCGTTCGACATTTTGGTCATCAGATTATTCAGAAGTGAAGTATACAATTCCATCAGGCTGGTTTCTATCTCCCTGTAGGTTTCGGTAAGTTCAAAGAATTTTGCAAGATGATCATAAATATCGCGATAATGCACTATTGCTTTTTCTGAGATAAAGGGACAATCCTGTCGGCATATTTTGACCAGTATTTCCCTTTCATGGAACAAACTTTTTCGGAGTAACATGAGATTTTTTCTCATCCGCAGCAGTTGCATCGCCTGGAATTTTTCAACGTTGTCGAGCAAAGATTCTTCTGCCAGTTCAAGTTCTTCTTCCATATCGTCGAATGCTTTGTATTTATTATCGACAAGATAATCGAGAACTATATGCATTAAAAAATCCGGACCTGTTTTAGCATTAGTATTACCATTATCAATTAGCCCTAAAACATCTCCTAAGGGTTTTCTTGTTCCGGAGTTATGACCGCTTACTGTTATAAGAAAATTCTTTCCTAAAAACAGATTTACTTCGTCTATCGCAAGGGTTTTTTCTTCATAACTGAATGTATTAAAAATGATAAACGTATTACCCGGGAAATACTCTATTTTAGGAACCTGCATATCATCGAGGCAGTCTTCAACAGACAAAGGATGAAGACCAAATGAACCAATAAGAGAAGATAATAATTCTTTTGTTGGCTGGTAAAAATCCAGCCAGACGAAACCCTCTTCTTTTAGCTGGGAAATTACCTCCTCCATTGTATTGAGAACAAGAAAGGTTCCTGTAGTTGAAAAATGATAAAATTTTGATTCCGCCATAGTTTCGTCTTTTGAATGGATGTAAATGAACTTTGTTTAAACCAAAACAAAATTACTTCAAAAAATCTATTCCTTCGTAATAATTCCTAATTCACCTTAATCAGAACATTTTTCTGCACAATATGTTTAAAGGATAATAAAAACTTGTAATGAAGAACTTCCTCAAATTTTCGCCCCCCAGCCCCCTAAAGGGGGGGTACTTCGGCGTATGTAATTAATAATCTAAATGTTACAAACATTAGCCCCCCTTTAGGGGGGATGGGGGGCAAAAAGCAAATGAATTTAGAAGCCTGCCTAAAATTAAAAATGGCACTTAATGAAGATAAAAATCATATTAAGAAGAAAGTAGATATAGTACTATTGCACTAAATAAAATAAAACTATGAATAACGCAATATATAATTTCCGCGAACCAAAGAATGAACCCGTGTTGTCGTATAAGCCTGGCAGCCAGGAGCGCAAACTTATTGAAGAAGAACTGGTTACGCAAAGCAAACAAGTGGTTGATATTCCTCTTATTATCGGTGGGAAAGAGATCCGTACAGGAAAAACCGGAAAAATTGTTATGCCTACTGATCATAGTCATGTTCTTGCAACCTATCATATGGCTGGTGAAAAAGAAGTTTCAATGGCCATTGAAGCAGCCCTGGAGGCTAAGTGTGAATGGATGACTCTATCGTGGATGGAAAGAGCTGCTATAATGGCAAAAGCTGCTGAACTCATTTCAAAAAAATACAGATACCGGATCAATGCTGCAACAATGCTTGGTCAGGGGAAAAATGTTCTGCAGGCAGAGATTGATGCTGCCTGTGAGGTTATTGATTATCTGCGGTTTAATATACATTTTGCCTCACTAATCTACATGGATCAGCCAATATCCGAAAACGAGACAATAAATCGTCTCGAATATCGTCCCCTTGAAGGTTTTGTTTATACTGTAACTCCTTTTAATTTTACTGCTATTGCCTCAAATCTGAATAACAGCGTTACATTGATGGGGAATACAACAGTATGGAAACCTGCAACTAATTCCCTGCTTTCAAGTTATTATCTGATGAAGATTTATGAAGAAGCAGGATTACCGGCAGGGGTCATCAATTTCGTACCTGGCTCCGGATCACTTATAAGCAACATCGTATTGAAACACAGGGACCTTGCCGGAATTCATTTCACAGGCTCAAATCCCACATTCAATTCCCTCTGGAAACAGGTTTCTGATAATCTTTCCATATATAAAACGTATCCGAAACTGGTTGGTGAAACAGGTGGTAAAGATTTTATCTTTGCCCATAGTTCAGCAAATCCGCTGGAACTCGCCACGGCAATTATAAGAGGTTCATTTGAATACCAGGGACAAAAGTGTTCCGCAGCCTCAAGAGCATATATCCCCGTTTCTCTGTGGGACGAAACCAGAAAACAGCTACTCCGGATGATCTCCGAAATAAAGGTTGGAGATGTTACAGACTTTAAGAATGCTGTAAATGCCGTAATTGACGAAACTGCTTTTGATAAAATATTATCGTATCTCAACAAAGTCAAATCATCGGTTGAGGCTAAAATTATTGCGGGTGGTGGTGGAGACAAATCAATCGGCTATTTTATTGAACCAACAATAATTATCACCGAAAACCCTCACTTTTTTACGATGGAAGAGGAGATTTTTGGACCGGTTATGACTATCTATATATATAATGATGATAAATTTGATGAGACCCTTAAGATCTGCGACGAAACATCTCCTTACGGTCTCACCGGATCGATTTTCAGCAACGACAAATATGCAATGATTAAGGCATGTCGGGCATTACGATATGCTGCGGGTAACTTTTATATTAATGATAAACCAACAGGGGCAATGGTCGGCCAACAACCATTTGGCGGCGCTCGTGGTTCCGGAACAAACGACAAAGCCGGAAGCTATCTCAACCTTATAAGATGGGTGAGTCCCCGAACCATCAAAGAAACTCTCATTCCCGCTACAGATTTTAAGTATCCTTTCATGGAATAAATATTATATAATCAGTATATATAAATTTATAATTGCCTGAGCATCAGCTCTGGTTTCTGAGTACTTCCCTGATATTGGAACATCTTAACTTCTTGTTAACAAACATTGAAAAAAACTTCTGTAATTTTGAGCATGGAAATTCCCGCTAAAGAAAATAAATCGAAAGCACTATTTATACTCAACCCTGCCTCCGGTGTACCTCCTGTTAACTTCATTGTATCAAAAGAACTTGACCTTCGTAAAAATGAATTATCATATATAAAGTCGGGAAGTATTGAGGCTACAGAATCCTTTTTAAAAGAAAACCTTGAAAAGCATAATGTCTTTATCGCTGCCGGTGGTGATGGCACAGTTCATTCTGTTGCTTCCCGACTGGTGGGAACTGAAAAGATTTTTGGTGTTCTGCCTCTAGGTTCCGGAAATGGTTTTGCTAAGGAATTTGGATTCAGATTAAACGTCAGATCACTGCTCAGAGATATTAAAAAAGCCGAAAGCGTTAATATAGATGTAATTGAAATTAATGAAAAGCTCTGCCTTAATGTGGCCGGAATTGGTCTCGATAGCTTTGTTGCTCATTCATTCAGTAACCTTAAACTCAGAGGATTCCTTCCTTACATTACTCTTACTTTCAAGACTTTTTTACAGCTCCGTCCATTTCATGTTATAATTAAGATAGGGGGTGAAGAAGTTATCTCCGAAAAATTATTTGTTCTTACAATAGCCAATACCCGTCAATTCGGGAATTATGCATTTATTGCTCCTGATGCAAAGCCAAATGATGGGAAAATTGATATCGTTCTAATTAAACCTTTTCCGAAGATTCTGGGTTCACTTTTTATAATCAGGCTCTTCACAAAAAGAATAAATAAGTCAAAGTATGTCCGACATATTCAGACTGATCAGGAAATAATTATTGAAACTGACGAAACAAGGTTTCACATCGACGGCGAACCTCTCGATATTACTGGGAA
>Ga0209747_1001052_pt1 | contig 14937 bp, 12 predicted proteins | sample BarGraNGADG00311_FD_184498 | JGI IMG/M metagenome (GOLD analysis project Ga0209747, IMG submission 184498) | Arctic peat soil microbial communities from Barrow, Alaska - Barrow Graham LP Ref core NGADG0011-311 (SPAdes) (version 2) | ecosystem: Environmental > Terrestrial > Soil > Wetlands > Peat... | reverse complement strand
CGGTGACGTGACCGGAGCGGGGGACGAGCCTTGAAGATAGACCTCCACGTCCACACGAACGTCTCGTCCCCATGCAGCCTCATCGATCCCGAGCGCGCCGTCATCCTGGCGATGGAGTTCGGCCTCGACGGCATCTGTGTCACCGAGCACGACGAGATAGAAGGGGCGGAGGTCGCTTCAGAGATCGGCAGGAAGCGAGGTTTCCCCGTGTTCCGCGGCGTGGAGATCTACACCGACCTCGGGGACATGCTCGTCTACGGTCTATACAAGAGCGCACCCGCATGGAAGGTCTCTTTCGTTGACCTGCTGGCCGAGGTGCGCGAGGCGGGCGCGGTCATCGTCCCCGCGCACTCGTGCCGCGTGACCGGAGAGCTCGAACGTATTCACGGGCCCGAGCGGGCGGACTGGCTGATGAGGAACGTCGACGCGCTGGAGACGCATAACGGAGGGTGCACTCCACAGGGCAACAGCGCGGCGCTCGAGCTCGCGCAGAGGTACGGCCTCGCGGGAACCGGGGGAAGCGACGCGCACCACGAGTTCCAGATAGGACGCTGCTACACGGTGTTCAAGGATTCGATAGGTTCTGACGAAGACCTAATAGCGGCTCTGAAGAGCGCCCGCTTTCGCGGGGCTTATAACCGGGGATCTGAAGGTTTGAAGGAGATAAAAAGTGCATCGCTTTTTAGTGATCGTCGAGAAGACGCCGGATAGCTATTCGGTGTACGCGCCCGACCTCCCGGGCTGCGTCGCCACCGGCGCGAGCCGCGAAGAAGCCGAGCTCAACATGGGCAAGGCGGTGGAGGTCCACATCCGGAACCTGCTGGACAACGGCCTGCCGATACCGGAGCCGCGCTCGATTGCCGAGTATGTTGCGATCCAGGAGGACTGCAACTCGTAGTGGGCAGAATTTATTCTGACCACACCGCGCATTGGCGCGTCAGATCTTGCGGCGGCGGTGCGTGATTCCGATCATGCACCACCGACGAGTCACATCAGCTACTCACGAAGCAGCGCCCATCGTAAAGCGATGCAGCCGATACATTTGTTCTCTGCCCAACCTCCTCAGAAAACTCCGGCGCTCGCTTTTTCCGTCCCGCCTCTGGCCTCCTCGCTCACCAACAGTTAGACTTTCTGCCGGTACCTGAACCTACCATCCGGGGGGCGCAGCATGAGTCACGTGTTGAAGAAAGTCCGGTTCGCCGCCGACCGCTCGGTCACTTTCGGCAACTTCATGGACAAGCTCGCCGCGATCTACGGTGACAAGACCTGCTTCATCCTGGACCGCCCGATGGATTACTCGTTCATGACGGGCACCGAGCAGAGTTTCAACGACTGGCGCGAGTACACCGACCGGATGGCAAATGTGCTTGCGAACGACCTCGGTGTCAAGAAGGGCGAGCGCGTCATCGTCGACATGTCCAACCGCATGGAGATTCCGTTCACGTGCTTCGCGCTGATGAAGATCGGCGCGGTGGCGGTGCCGCTCAACTTCATGCTGACCGCGAGGGAGATCGCCTACATCGCGCAGGACTCCGGCGCGAAGCTGATGATCACCGACAAGCCCGTCTTCGAATTCCAGGTAAAGGACCGGGCCGCGGTGCCCACCATCGAGCGATGGGCCGTGATGGAGAAGGCCGATGCGCTGCCGGGAGAATTCACCGAGCTCAAGCCGCTGCTGGAGGCGGCGCCCTCCACTTATCCGCAGCAGGACAAGGACCCCGAGGAGCTCGTCGGAATCTTCTACACGTCAGGGACAACCGGCTTTCCCAAGGGCGCGATGATGACCTCGAAGAGCCTCTTGACGGCGCAGCGCATCACCGCCGCGGTGGTTCCAGCAAGCGCAAATGACGTTGGCGTGATGGCTCTGCCGCTCGCGCACCTCTTCGGCTTCGGCCTGACCCTGATATCCATGTCCGGCGGACTCACCGGGATGTTCATACGCTCGTTCGACCCGCACAGGATCCTCAAGGGGATAGAGGACAGCAAGGCGACCATATTTGTGGGCGTTCCGGCGATGTACTCGATGCTGCTCGAGGCCGGGCTCGACGACTACGACCTCTCAACCGTCAGGATCTGGGGCTCGTCCGCGGACGCTATGCCCGATGAGATATCGAAGGAGTTCCGCAAGAGAGGGCGCCTGAAGGTCGGGCCGCTGGACTTTCAGTCCATCTTCATCGACGCGTATGGAATGGTGGAGCTCTCATCGCTCACGTGCATGAAGATGCCTCTGCCGGGAATCGACTTTCCCCCGAAGTGCGTCGGCTTCGCGATGCCGCCCATCCGGGTGCGCATACTCGACGAGGACGGGCGCAAGGTCAAAACCGGCAAGGTGGGGGAGCTGTGCGTCAAAGGCCCTTGCGTCATGAAGGGCTACTGGGCGAAGCCCGAGGAGACGGCCGCGCAGATGGTGGACGGCTGGTTCAGGACGGGCGACATGGCGAAGAAGGACCACATAGGCCGCGTCTATTTCGCCGACCGCAAGAAGGACGTCGTGAAGAGCGGAGGCTACTCTGTCTTCTCTGTCGAGGTGGAGCAGGAGATACTCGAGCATCCCGACGTGTGCGAGGTCGCGATCGTGGGCGTGCCGCACCCGACCAAGAAAGAGGTCCCGATCGCCATCTGCGTGCTCGAGGACGGAGCGGGCGCGACCGCGGACGAGATACACGGCTGGTGCCGCGACAATATCGCTAGGTACAAGAGCCCGCGCGCCGTCCTGGTGATCGATGCTGAAGAGATGCCGCGAACGCCCACGCTGAAGGTCCTGAAACGCGAGCTCCGCGACCGCTACAAAGACATGTTCAACGAGTAGCGCGGATAGGCGTCGCCGTATGACGCCAATCAGAAGTTAGAGACCGTGTTGCTGCGGGCTGCGACGTTGCCGTTCGAGATCGCTGCTACGCGCCAGAAGTACTGGTGCTTGGGGTCGACCTTGGGGTCGAAGAACGAGCCGCCCGCAGACCCTCCCGCCAGGCTCGCGTAATCCACGAACCCGCTCGTGCCGTCGTTACGCTGCACGACCCATTCGTCCACCGGGATGTTCCCCGAGCTGCCCCACTTGAGGGTCATCCCAGAGATGCCCGCCGCGCCGTCAAGAGAGATGCTGAGCGTCTTGAGCGGCGGCGGTGCGGGTGGTTTCACAGGCTGGGTCTGTGGAGCCCTCTGAGGCGTGGTCTCGGGCGTGGTCTCGGGCGTCGTCGGCTGGGTCTGCGGAGTGGTCTCCGGCGTCTGTGGAGTCGTCTGCTGTCCGGGCGTCGTCTGTTGGGGCGTGACCGGCGCCGCCGGAGGCTGTACTCCCTGGGGAGGTGTCGGCGTCAGCGGCACGAGGGCCCCGAGCGGGAAGCCGCCCTTCCTGTCCAGGTCGCGGTTGTACGCAAGCCACGAGAAGTCGAGCTCCTTGAGGTCGAACGACCTGATCTGAATGTCGAAGCCACTGCCCTTCGGGGTGACGATGGCGACGGCGCCCTGGCCGACGTCGTAAACCCGGCCGCTGTTCGCCCACGACACCTTGACCGCGCCCTCGAACACGAATGCCGCCAGCCCTTTCTCTTGAGCTTCGACGTCGAACGCCGTGCCTGTCGCGCGAACAGTCACGCCGTTGTGGACCACTGAGTACGCGGTCCTGTTGACGACACGGTTGTAGACCTTGCCGGCGTCGAGCAGCAGCGCCACCGTCCGCGCGCCGTAGCCGTTTATCGTGACCCGGGTGCCCGCCTCGAGCCGCGCGATGTTATGGTTCTTGAACGTGAGAACCGCACGCGAGCTGCCGGGAACGCGAACGCTCTCGTCCGCCGCTACGCCACGCGAACCCGTCACCGTGTGACTCTTCCCGCTCTGGTCAACGACGGTCGCCCTGCCGGTCGACACCCGCAGGGTAGCGACGGCCGGTGGTCCCGGAGTCGTGAACACACCAAGGACCAGCAGGATGATCACCGCGGCAGCCGCCGCCAGCGCCGGGGCCGCCAGCCACGCCCAGCGCCTCGCCGCGCTCTTCGGCGCCTGAGGTGCAGCTTCGTCACCCGAAACCAGCTCGTCGTACCGGGCCGTGAGGTTCGTCCGGAGCGACGCGGCGAACTCCGCGTCCGGCTTCACGGGAGCGGGAGCCGACTCCTTGAGCAGCGCCACCGCGCCCAGCAGCAGCGCCATCTCGGCCGGAGCTCCAGCCGGCGCCACGCCGGCGTCCGCTGCCTCTATGAACATTTTCGCCTTACGACGGTCGGACATAATCGTCTATCCTCTTGATGCCGTGCTGCTCCAGCAGCTCGGCGAACGCTTTGGTCGCGCGGTACACCTTCATGTAGCAGGCGTTGGGGGTCGAATCGAGGGCCTCGGCCATCTCCTCGACGGCCATGCCTTCCAGGAAGTGCATGACCAGCGGGGTCCGGTGGGTCTCGTCCAGCTTTTCGAGCAGCGACATCACCGCGACGCGGTTGTCCACTTCCTCTACCGCCTTGTGGCTCTTTCCGTTTGCCATGTCGCCCGCCTTATCGAGGCTGGAGGCCTGCTGCCTTCCCTTCGACATGTAATAGTCGATGACCGTGTTGCCCGCGATCTTGAACAGCCAGCCCTTGAACGAAGCCCCGGCCCTCAGGCCCCTGATGGACTTCAACGCCTTCTCGAACACCTGAGAAGTCAGGTCCTCCGCAAGCTCCTTGTTCATGACCCTGCGCGCCACGTAGGCGTAGAACCGCCGGCATGAACTCGTCATACAGGCGCCCGAACGCTTCGGCGTCAGTCTTCGCTTGCTCGGTTAGTCTTGTTTCTTCTTCAGGTTCCATGTTTAAAGACGCTGATGGTAGGAAATGCCTTACAGGGTATTCTAATTACAGGAAGGTCCGCCGTCAGTCTTTTTCTCCGAAAGGCCGCGCGAGGTCCAAGAGCTTCTCAAGCCAGCCCTGCGAGCCCGCGCACGTAATCCATCTCCATGTTCTCACGCAGAGTGGAGGCGAGCTCGTCGAGGCTCACCTCAGCACGCTCGTCGTAGACGTCCGGCAGAGGCTCGCGGCCCAGGAACCTGCACAGCGCACCGACGGCGGCCGCGTTGTTGAACAGGCCGTGAAGGTGCGTCCCGAATATCGCGCCCGAGGCAGCGACCGCCCCGTCGCAGGCCGGCTCGGCCCCGTCGCGCTCAAACAGCAGCGGCTGCTCGCCACCTGCCACCGAGGCGCGTCCCGTGTGGATCTCGTAACCGCTCAGGATTTCACCCTTCAAGCCGGGGAGCATCGCGATGTCCGAGGTGACCCGGGCGCTCACCTGGTGTGTCGTCTTGGGCCGCTCGAACGTGATGGTGAGTGGAAGCAGCCCCAGCCCCTTGTGCTCGCCGGCCGGCCCCTCTATACCACCGGGATCGACCAGCTTCTCGCCGAGCATCTGGAAGCCGCCGCAGATCCCTATGACCGCCGAGCCTTTATCCGCCTTTCGCCTGATGGCGCTCGCGAGGCCCGAGTCCTGCAGCCACTGCAGGTCGTGGAGAGTGTTCCTCGTCCCGGGGATCATGATGACCCTGGCCCCCTCGAGCTCCTCGGGCCGGCGCGCCCATGACAGAGGAAGCTGCCGCGCGACCGGCTCGAAGTCGGTGAAGTTCGAGACGTAGGGGAGGCGGACCACCGCGACCTCCGAGCTCCTCGACGTACAGACAGCGTCGAGCGTGTCCTCCTCGTCGAGATACGAGCAGTCGAAGTACGGCAGCACGCCCACGACCCTTTTCCCCGTCCGCTTCTCCAGCATCCGCAGCCCGGGCTCCAGCAGGTCTATGTCACCCCGGAACTTGTTGATGACGATCCCCTGGACGAGCTGCCGCTCGGTCGGGGTCAACAGCGCGAGTGTTCCTACCACGGCGGCCAGAGCGCCTCCGGGGTCCACGTCCGCCACGAGCAGCACGGGCGAGCCTGTCATCTTCGCGACCTTCATGTTGCTGATGTCGTACTGCCTGAGGTTGACCTCAGCGGGGCTGCCGGCCCCTTCGATGATGATCAGGTCGTGGCTGTTCTCGAGCCTGTCCAGCGACTGCCTGATGATCTTCAACGCCCGGGGCCGGATGCTCCTGGCGTAGTCCCCTGACTTGAAGTCGCCGATCGACCGGCCGAGCGCCATCACCTCGCAACAGTCGCGGTCCTTGGCCTTCAGGAGGATGGGGTTCATGTCGACCGTGGGCTCCACGCGCGCCGCGCGTGCCTGGAGCTCCTGCGCCCTCGCGATCTCACCGCCGTCGGCGGTCACGCACGAGTTCAGGCTCATGTTCTGCGACTTGAACGGGGCGACGCGGATGCCGTCGTCGGCGAACAACCTGCACAGCCCGGCCGCAACGATGCTCTTGCCCACGTGGGATGCCGTTCCCTGGATCATCAGGCTTGCCGTCATCGCGAGCTCCCGGTGAGAATGGCCGGCCCGTCGGTCTCGGTCATGGCATGAAGACCTTGAGGCACAGGTACGCCAGGCCGAGGACCACGAGGTACATGGCGCAGAACAGGATGAAGACCGCCAACCCATTGCTCTCGCCACTCCCGCCTGTGGCGGTCTTCATTCCGAGAACGCCCGCGGCGACCCCGCTCCGGGTTCCGGGAGTGCCGGGCTTCGACTTGGCCGAAGCACGGTTCCCACCCGCGGGCGTCGTCCCGTCCGACGCTGCCGACCCTACTGCCTCCTGGCCCGGGTCGCTTCCCCGCGTCCGCGCGCCGCTGTCATCAGTGGTGGTCGTGCTGGCGGGGTCCGTCTTCGACGGCGCCGGGTCGACCTTCGTCGCCTCTTTAGGCTTGATGGGAAACGGTTTCTTGAGGACGGCCGGCAGGGCCTCGGCGGTCATCCATACGGGGTTCGGGTCGATCGTGACGCTCTGCCTGAAGTGCCCATCGCCCTGCTGCATCCGCGAAAGGAAGTCCAGCGGCGTCTTTCCCGAGGTCGTCCACTTGCTCGAGCCTGGGTCTTCGCCGGCCGCGACGAGCCCCTGGACGCACCAGGAGGTCGAGCCAACGTTGGACCCCTGAGACTGCCAGGTGAAGCCTCCGTCGGATGACTGGCAGAACTGCAGGAACGAGACCGCCCTGGTAACAGCGCTGCTCCCTTTGCTCTCCCCCGCGGCGATAAGCGCCTGCAGGGCCGCGCCCGTGTCGTCGGGGTCGCTGCCGGAGTCGGTGGCGTAACCGAAGCCTCCGTCTATATTCTGGCGCGCTGTCAGCCAGGCCCTCGAGCTTGCCGGCAACTGCTCTCCCGCCGCCGCGAGCGCCAGCATGCCCCAGCAGTGCTCGTTGACCATGTCGCCTATGTGTCCGTCGGCCGCCATGTGTGCCTTGACCGCGGCTACGAGGTCTTTCCCGCCGAAGGAGCGGGGGTTCGAACCCGCCGCACAGACCGCCAGGCAGTCCTTCTCGAGATCTGTCAGCTTGCTGGTGGAACCTGCAAGAGAGGCGAGGTAGTCCAGCGGAGACTTGCCCGACTTGCGCACGGAGCCCGCGTCCTGTCCGGCGGCCGCGAGCGCGCAGACCACCCACGATGTGAGCTGCCCGGAAGACTTGCCTCCCGGCTCCGAGAAGCCGCCATCGGGCTGCTGGTGGGCCCTGATGTAGTCGAGCGCTTTGTTTGTCGAGCTGCCGGTCGCGAGCGAGTCGGCCCCGGGAGTCTGCGCGAGGGCCGGCACGGCCGGCCCCGCGAAGATCGCGAGCACGACGAGCATGATGAGCAGTTGTCTTCTTCTCATACGCGTAACTCCGTCACTGCGCCGGCATCCGCCGATGGCCCGGCTTCGCCCGGGCGCGGCACCGCCTCGAAGAAGAAGCGCGTCTGGTACCGCCTGAGCATAGCGACCAGCGCCGGGCCGAGCAAGAACGCGAAGGCGAAGTTGCCCGCCGCGTGCAGGGCGTCGAACCAGGCCGAGGCCGCATACGTCGCAAAGAAAGCGTTGAAGTTGAGCGGGTGAACGAAACCGAGGACGAAGTAGAGGTTCATAATCCAGCCGAAGAGGAAGCCCCAGGCCGCGCAGTAGATGGCGAGTCTCCAGCGGCCTTCGAGCAGGCGCTTCGGCCCGAGCAGTCCCGCGGCAAAGCCGGCGAGCCCCCACGCAAGCATCTGCCATATAGTCCAGGGGCCCTGACCGAAGAATATGTTCGAGACCAGCGCGGTCGTCGCGCCCACCATAAAACCCGACAGCGGCCCGAAGACGTAACCGGTGATGATGATGATGAACGTCGAAGGCTTCACGTTCGGGATGGCGGCGAACAGCAGCCTGCCGGCGACGGACAGCGCCGCCAGTGTTCCGATGATCGCGATCTGCTTGGCGTCGGTCTTCTTCTCCTCGAACCGCAGGTAGTAATAGAGGAGGACGAGGACCGCCACGGCCGCGCTCATGATGGCGAGGTTGGTGAGCGCGCGGACGTTCAGTATCCCGCCGGCGATCCACAGCCCTATGACGATCAAGAGAGCGACCAGCGCCAGGGCGGACTTTCTCACCTGATCACCTCCAGGGCCCGCAGCGCCTCGTCCCGGGTGACGACTCCGCCGGCGATCCCCCTGAAGCACTTGTTGTACTGGGTGGTGAAGAAGAGGGACTCCGCGAGCACGGTGTGCTTGTCGCCGTCGGCCAGCACCTGCCCCGCCCCCATCAGGAGCACGCGGCCGCAGCAGTCCGCGGCGAACTCGAGGTCGTGCGTCACGAGGATGACCGTGTTTCCACGCGCGTTGTACTCGCGCAGGAAAGCCGACAGGCGCTCCTTGGTCTGCTGGTCGACGCCCCTGGTGGGCTCGTCGAGAACCAGGACCTCCGGCTTGTAGACGAGCACGGACGCCAGGGCCACGCGCTCCCTCTCGCCACAGGAAAGGTCCTCGGGGTTCCGGTGCAGGAAAGGCCCGATCTCGAGCAGGTCCAGGGCTTCGGCGGTCAGGCGGTCCCAATCGCCCTCGGGGACCTTCATGGCCTTCAGCGTGACCTCCATCTCCCCCTGTGTGTCGTCGGCGATGAGCTGGCTGTTCGGGTTCTGCCCGAGCATGCCGCACGTCCTGGCGAGCTCGGCGACCTCGACGTCACGGGTGTTCCTGCCGCCGACCATGACCTTGCCCTTGCTCGGTTTGAGGAGCCCGTTGAAGTGCTTTACAAGCGTGCTCTTTCCCGAGCCGTTCTCGCCTATTACCGCTACGAACTCGCCGCGCGATATCTCCAGGTCCACGCCCCTGAGGGCTTCGGTCCCGTCGCCGTAGACGTGCCACAGCCCGCTAGTGGAGATCTGCGCGGGCTCGCGCCGGCGCTTCTTGCCGGGGCCCTTCTCGCGAGACGGTCCGACCTCCGGGGCCACCGTGTCCTGGAGATGCCCGTTGCCCGCCGCTAGCTCCGCGACCTTCATCCTGCCCTCCTTGACGGTGAGAGGAGGGACGCTGTCTGCGCCGTCGAGGAAGAGCCTGGTGATCGGTGGCAGCATCACCCAGCGCTGTCCGCTCGACCACGATGCCATCTCCGCGGGCGTGCCGGCGAACGCTATCCTGCCGCCGTCCAGCACTACGACGCGGTCGGCGAAATGAAAGCAGCGCTCGACGCGGTGCTCAGCAAGCATGACCACCAGCCCCAGCTCGTCATTGAGAGACTTGAGGGTGGAGAGAAAATCTTCGGCGCTTATCGGGTCGAGCTGGCTGGTGGGCTCGTCGAGGACGAGCACCTGCGGATGCATGGCCAGCACGGAGGCCAGGGCCACCTTCTGCTTCTGGCCGCCCGACAGCTCGCTGACCCGCTTGTCGCGAAGGCCGCTGAGCCTTAAGGAAGCCATGACCTCTTCGACCCGCTTGCGCATCTGCACGCGGTCGAGGCCGATGTTCTCAAGGCCGAACGCTATCTCCGCCACGGGATTCTCGGAGACGAGCTGGTTCTCCGGGTCCTGGAACACCATCCCGACGACCCTCGCGAGGTCTTTCACCTCACAGGCCGAGGTGTCCATCCCGGCGACCTTCACGCTGCCTGCGATCCGGCCGCCGTAGAAATGCGGGACGAGTCCGTTTGCAGCGCGGCAGAGCGTCGACTTGCCGGAGCCCGATGCTCCCACGAGCAGGACGAACTCCCCCGGCTCGAGACGCAGTGAAACGTCCGAGAGGGCGGGTGCGTCCTGCCCCGGATACCAGTAGCTCAGACCCTCAATCTCAACCAATTCGATCTCTTCCATATCTCCGACAGAAGCAGCAGCGCGAAGGCTGCCACAACGGGGACGGCGAAAAACGCCGCCGTGCCGGCCTCGAAGTGCATAGAAAGCGTCGGGTAGTACGTGAAAGACAGGAAGCCGGCCGCGACCCCCGCGATGCCCACACCCAGGATGACCAGCGCCGCGACGAGAGCGGCCGCATCGCCCGCCTTGAACCCGTAATCGCGGTAGCGGGTCCTCGGGCCCGAGCCGTATGCGCGTGCCTCCATGGCCTCGGCCAGGCTCACCCCGCGGTCCAGCGAAGTCTTGAGGATCCTCTTGACGAGCGGCAGCCTGCTCTTCAGGGCGGCCATCCGCCCGCCGTTGTCAGAGACGATCCCCCGCGACCTCTGCGCGTCCAGGAGGTCGCCCGCGTCGGACATCATGGTGGGCACCATCCGCATGGTCAGTGCGCTCACGAGGGCCGACTTCGCGCCGCGTCCCCTGAGGAGTCCCAGCACGTTGTCGGGGTCCACTGTCAGGGTGATGAGCGCGAAGACCCATATCATCGCCGAGAGCCTGAGGCCCATGCCGGCGCCGTAGGCGACTGCCTCCGCGGTTATGAAGAGGTGTCCGAACACAGGCACGTGGGGGCCGCGCCAGATAACTGTCGCTCCGTACCTGGACACCAGCGGGTTGATCACGAGCGCCATCACGAAGATCACCAGGCACAACTTCCACCAGGAGGACCACTGCTTGAAGACGCCCGCCGAGAACGCGAGCACCGCCGCGGCCAGTATGACCGCCACCTGGTATATCGGGTTGCCGGTGATGAGTGACACGACCATAAGGGACAGCGCGAGCGCGAGCATGGTCGCCGGGTGGAGCCCCTGGAGGAAGCTCCCGTTCTTTCGGTAGACAGGTATCACGTCTCACTCACCTCGGCAGCGCATAGATCTTGCCGTCGGACCCGACAGCGGCCCCGACCTTCAGCCCCAGGCTCCCCGGATCGGTGACCAGGGCGCCTCTAGCGCCGGAGACCCCGGAAACGCCATCGCAGATCACCAGCCAGACCGGAGACGAATCGCCCATGCCGGACCCCTTGCTGACGATCACAGCCCGCACCGGCGTACCGAGTGAAGACGGTGCTCCGGACGCATCCAGCGCGATCAGGCTGCCGTCGTCGATCCCGACGAACGCCTTGCCTTTCTTCCCGAGCATTTCCGCGACCCATGGGATCCCGGACGCCTCTTTCAAGTCCAGGAAGACGATGGATGGCCCTCCGCGCCCCGGCTTGAACGTTCCCGCACCTGCCGAGTAGGCAACGCTCGCACCTCTGCCGGCCAGGTAGCCCCCCACTTCGCGGGCGAGGCTCTCCATTCCCGCTCCGTACACGAGCGTCGACTTCTGTGGCTCCGCCGAGTAACCCCTGGTGAACGGCTGGGGATACGACCCGACCACGGATGCGACGAAGTCGCCGCTGTTCCAGTCATGGAAGTCCCACCACACGGCATCACCGGGGCGCGCCGTGAACTGGCCGGACCCTTCGCCCGACAGCACGCCGTTGACGTAGTAGAACCAGTCCTTGCGCCCTGTCTGCCCCGACGTCGACGATAGCCCGTCGATCGCGGACACGAAGCCGCCGCCGTACTCGGTCTGGACCCTCGCGACTTTCTGCAAGAGGTCGAGATCGGAGTCGCCTGCGCCGGGCTTCACCTGTCCGCTCTTCATCAGACCGCGCCCGTAGTCCTTCGTGATCGAGATGGACACCATGCCGTTGCCGGCCGCCTTGCCGTTCCACGGCATGAACGTGCAGCCGCGAAGGCCCACGAACAGCCCCCCGGTTACCGCGACGATCGCGATCACGTATATGAGCACTCGCTTCGTCGTACTGTTCAATGCTCCCTCTCAGATAGAGGGTGGCCGGGCAAGAGCCCGGCCCCCAGCCTCGTATTTCTCAAGGCGATCCCGGCAGGCCCAGAGAGACGCCGCCGTCCGTGTATCCGCTGTAACTGAAGTACATGGGCCGCTCCGCGACGATCGGGATCGTGCAGGTGACCGTCGCTGACACGTCCGCGCCCGTGCCTACGACCTGGTTCAGAAGGATGGTCCGCCTCGCGTGGGCCGCGATGGTCGTAACGTCTTTGACGGCCTTGCTGGTGCCGTCAGGTTTGTAGATGTAGTACGTGATGCCGACGTTGGCGGTCACGTCGTTCGGGTTCGCCATGCACAGGTAGGTCTGGAAGCCGTCACGCGTGCAGCCCTCGGCGAACTCCCACTTGTACGCTTCGTAGACCGCGCCCGCCGAGTCATGGCCGCCCTTCCATGGCCCCTGGTTGCCGCCGGCCGCAGGTGTTGTGGTCGCGACAGGCGCGTACAGGAAGTACATCGGCCGCTCCGCCACGATCGGGTCGGGGGCGGTGACCAGCGCCGAGACGTCCTGGTCGGGCCCGACGTCTTCGTTGACGTTCACCGTGGTCCTCGAGTTGGCCTTGAGCGCCTTGGTGACTGTCTTGCCGGGACCCGTGCCTTTCATGTAAGTGATCGTAGCTGTCGTGTCAGTGCCGCGTGGGTTCATCAGGCACAGGTACTCGGAGAAGTTGCCGTAAGTCGCGCCTTCGGCGAAGTACCAGCTCGTGCCAGCCGACGCGACGCCCGTGCAGTTATGCACCCCGCTCGGATGGGATCCCGCGAGCACCAACGGATACGTGAAGTACATCACTCGCTCGCTTACGACCGGTTTGCTGGCGGCCACAGAGATGCTCACGTCTTTGTTCGCGCCGGCCGCGGCGTTGACGTCAATCGTCTGCCTGCTCTTCGCGCCGATGCGCACGTTCTGCTGAACGGGCGCCGAACTGTCGCCGTACAGGTAAGTGATGAGGACGTTGGCGTCGGAGCTCTGCGGGTTCTGCAGGGCAAGCCAGGTCTTGAAGCCGTCCCTGGTCGTTCCTTCGGCGTAGAGGAAGTGTAGCCCCGGGTTGGTCACGCCCATCACCTGCTCACCGCCGTCGAGCCCTCCGCTCGCGAAGTACATCGACCTCTCCGCGACGAAGTAGCCATCGCCGGCAACGTGCGCGGAGGCGTCCTTGCCCGCGCCGATGAAGGCGTTGACGTCAACCGTGGTGCGCGACTGCCTGGGCAGCGCCACGTCCTGCTTGAGGGTGCTGCCGTCCGCCATAATGTACTCGATGTAGGCCTTCTCCTGTGCGGCCGTCGGGTTCTCGAGGCAGATCCATTCCTGGTATCCGGGACGGGTCGTGCCCTCGGCGAAATAGTAGTCGCCATTCGGAAGCCCGCCGCTTCCGAACGTGATCATCTTGCCGTCGCCGATGCTCAGAAGCCCGTACGGCGTAGGAACTGCAGGACCACCACCTTCGTTGCTGTGCCAGATTGTCACTCCAGTAGAAGCATCGAGGGCAAAGACATCGGTCCCGTAATAGGTGAAGGTGCTTATGTCGAAATAGGTGTCTCCGACGACGACCTTGCTACCGGCGATGCACGCCGACATCGTCGGGCCTCCGATACCCGACCTGCTCCACAGTCGCACCGGGTTCTTGCCGAGCGTGGTATCGGCCGAGAAAGCCGCTACCCAGTTCGTGTTCGGCGGCTGTTGGCCGGCGGTCACCACCAACCCGTCAGACACGGCGGGTGCTCCGTCGGAACCGTATACCCTGGCCTGCCACATACTCTTGCCGGTGCTCTTGGAAAGGCAGTACAAGTAACTGTTGGGTGAAGAGGCGGGGTTGTCATTGATGTCGGTGAAGTAGACAAAGCCGTCGAAGACCGAAGCGCTCCCACCCACGTTCAATCTTCCAACGGTCGCGAAGCTGCCGTGATTGCCCCATGAGGTCACCGGTTTTCCGGTTGCCTCGTCCAGGCACCACAACTTGCCGTTGGGGGATATCGGTGCTCCCCAGGCCGCGCTCTGTCCTACGAACACTCTTCCGTCATCTATGCAGGCCGTCGACATTGCGCAGCAGCTCGCGTCGCAGTCGAACTTCCAGAGAAGGTCGCCTTTCTTTGAAACGTCGAGGCAAATATAACAGCCGCCCCCCGAACCGTTTCCGTAGTCGCCTATGACCAGCCGGTTCCCGTCAACCGCGACCGAGCTGTTTACGATCGTGGAGCCCGGGATGATGCTGCTGAGGTCTTTGGTCCAGAGCAGCTTGCCGTTTCCCGCAGCGAGGGCCTGCACCTTCGAGCCGGACCCGATGTACACGACCCCTTCCGATACGGCGGGGGATGACCAACTGTAGAAAGCCGACATGGGTTCAACGCTGGTGTTCCACAACTTGGCCCCCGTGCCCAGGTCGTAGCAGTAGATCGCGCCCGAGGTCCCGGCAACGCCGGTGTACACGAACGCTCTGTTGCCGAGTATGACGGGTTGGCTTGCGTCTGACGCTCCGATGTTGTCAGTGCGCCTGCAGACCTGGTTGGTTGCCGGTACGGCGACGGTCATGCTGCCTGTGTGTTGCACGTCCTTCTGGTACTGGCTCCACTCGTTGGCTTCCTGCGCGAACGCCGCGGCCGACATGGTCAGCACGATCGCCGCAGCGAGCACAATAAGGATTATCTTCTTCATCTCCATTTACCCCTTCGTAAGTCGTTAGAGGCCGCGAGCCCCTTGCTCCGCCGAACACAACAGAATCTTTCTGCCGCGCACCTCCCTTCGTGTGGGCGTCTGCGCCCGTACCGGGTCTGCGCCCGCACGAAAAAACCGCCCCTCTCCTCGAAGGGCGGTCAAAGTAATCAGGCTGACCCAAACTTTCCCATTCGCGAGGATGTTAAGGTAATCCGCCCGGGCAGGTCTCCTGGCTCGGTTCTGCGCTTCTCGCCCTTCCCGGCTTTC
>Ga0209747_1001038_pt1 | contig 15008 bp, 9 predicted proteins | sample BarGraNGADG00311_FD_184498 | JGI IMG/M metagenome (GOLD analysis project Ga0209747, IMG submission 184498) | Arctic peat soil microbial communities from Barrow, Alaska - Barrow Graham LP Ref core NGADG0011-311 (SPAdes) (version 2) | ecosystem: Environmental > Terrestrial > Soil > Wetlands > Peat ... | reverse complement strand
GGGTTGCGCGCGACCAGCGGCAGGTTGTGCACTTCCTGGTCGGTCATCGTGTGGCCGATGTCGATGCGCGCGAGTTCCAGCGCCGGCGTGTCGGCCGCGTTGACCGTCACCGTCTCGTTGAGCGCGCCCACGCTCATCGCGATCTTCACGACGACCGTCTGGCCAACGCTCACCCTGAGGCCAGACTCCTCGTGTTTCTTGAAGCCCTCGAGTTCGGCGACCACCCGGTAGGTACCGAGTGGCAACAACAGCGCGCGGAACATCCCGGTCTCGTTGGTGACGACCACACGCCGTGCACCGGTCTCGGTATTGGTCACGGTCACCGTCACGCCCGGCAGCACGCCGCCCGACGTGTCGACGACGGTGCCCTGGATGGAGCCGTTCGCCGCCTGCGACTGAGCAGCGGCGGGGACAGCCAGCGCGAGCGCCAGTATCGCTGCGAACATTACGCGGAGCATGTGTTGCGATCCTCCTGAAATGGGGCCCAAATGCCCTGATCTCTGCATGGTCATTACACAATCGTTGCAGTGTACACGCGAATATCGCCGGCACAGCGAATGCACACTAAGACAGATTCCAAAGCGCACGGGAGACACTTGCTTCACTTGTCACGACCCTGGCCTTGGAAGATGTCTAGCGTCCCTTGGTGCCCGCCGGTGCCCCGGCTGCCGCCGGCGCCTTCGGAAGGCTGATCAAGTTGGCCAGCAACTGGTACGCGCCTTCGGTCTGGGCAGGCAACTGCCGCCACAGGCCGAGGCCCAGATAGATCCAGTGGCCCTTCCCGACCTTCGCGTCCACCAATGACCCGAGCTTCACCCCCGGGTTGTCGGGCGCCGAATCTTCCATTGAGATCAGATCGACGTACTTGGCGTCCTTCTCACCAAGGAAATAGAGTCCGCGCTCCTGCACCCAACCCTTCCATGTGGCCTCGGTGATCTTGTTCGGGAAGTTGAACACCGGGTGCCCCGGCACGAGGACCTTCACCGGCACGTTCTCGTCGGTCACGCGACCGTTGCCAACCTTCGCCGGAAACGGCCCGAACTGCGCCTGGTTGAATTCCATCTTGTTGTACTGAACGATCACCGTCCCGCCACGCTCGGCGAACTCGATCAGGCGGCGGTTGTACGCGCGCAGGTCGATTCGCTTGAGGTACGCGCGCACGCCAGTGATGATGACGTCGTATTTGGACAGGTCGCCCCACGCCAGCTCGTCCGGCTGGATGAAGCTCACCTTCGCGCCCAACTGCTCGAGGGCTGGCGGCACCTGGTCTCCCGCGCCGACCACGTAACCGACTTTCACATTGGGCGTGGTCTTGGCGTCGATCACTTTCAGGTCGGTCTCGGCCGGCTTGATCACCTGGCGCCGCTGGATGTGCGGGTAATCGATCTCCTGGTAGCCGCTGCTGAACTTCGTCGCGCCCGTTGCCGCCGACGTCACGACGGCGCGGACCTGGTACTCGCCGACCTTCACGGTCGCCGGCACGCTCACCTTGAACCGCGTCGTCAGCGACTCGTCTTCGTTGGCGAAGCTCAGTGCCGCGGTGGCCGGCGCCGCCGTCCAACCCGCAGGCAGTTCGAGCGCGACCGTCGCCTGCGCCGCACCCTTCGTGCCGTTGGTCGCCGACACGAAGATCTCCCGCTCGATCGGCTTGGCGGCGGCCGCGCGAACCTCCGGGATCACCGCGGTCGTTGGCGTCGTCTTCACCGAGAAGGCGGGAACGACGTTCAGGTCCATCCGCTTCTCACCGACGAAGATGTCCTTCGAGTAACGGTATTGCGCCGCCAGTTCCTTCGTGACCTCGGTACCACCCACCTTCATGCGGAACGTCACGCGAAAGGGCGACGGCCGGAACGGCACGCCGAACTCCACGTCCGCCGGGTAGATGTTGAGCGCGGCCTTCGGCGGCCGCGTGTCCCAGTACTCGTCGGTCCAGTAGGGCTCGGTGAGCCTCGCGTCCTTCGGCACCTGGACGTCCGCCGTGCAGGTGAATGCACCGCGGGCCTTCGCGTTCCCAGGCGTGCAACTGGCGGCCCGGTCGAACCCGGCCACGCTCACCCCGCTCACGCTCACGTCCCCGGCGCCCCGGTTCGCGACGACGAGCGAGAGCTTCACCGGCTGCCCGGCGATCACGAGGCCGTCGTCAGCAATCGCTTCGAACGCCAGGCCGTGAGCCAAAAGTACGCCGTTCTCGTAGTCCGCTTCCTTGGTCTTCAAGCGAAAGTCGATCTCGAAGCGGGCGTTCTCGGTCAGACCGATCGAACCGATCTGGGCGCGGAGGGCCCGGACCGCGTTGAGACCTGCCACCACCGGCGCCGCGGTGCCCGCGTCGTCACCCGAATCGAACGCCTTCTGCGCGCGCTGCGCCTGCTCGACGATGGCAGCGAGGCTGATCTTCAGGGCCTCGGGCGGGTTCGCCCCGGCGAACGACGCGAGGCCGCCGAGACTCGTGTCCACGCCATCGAACAACGATGTCTCGTCCTTCTCCATCTCGCCCGCGATGGTCGAATCCACGAGTCTGTATCGCGATGGGCCCGCGGGGCCGCGGCCTCCTCCGATGCCGCCAGGCAGCGGCGGAAGCTGGCCCATCCCCTGGCACTTGTGGTTGCTGCGGGCGTCCGCGCCGATCTCCTGGTAGGTCCGCCCGAGCAGCGGGTCGTACGCTCCGGCATCGACGGTCGCGAAGTGCAAAGTCGGCTCCGGAGTTGGGGTCGCCGCCGACGGACCGCCGGTCACGCCAGCGCCTCCGGTGAAGTACAGCTTCCTGGCCTGCCACCCCCGCAGGCCGCCCTTGATCTGATCCGGGAACTGCTTCGGATCGGCCGCCGCGCGAAACGCTTCCTGCGTCAGCACCGCGGTTGACTCGTGGGCGCGGTCGCCGCCCCGGCCCTGGATGGTCATCGTCAGCACGACGTCCGGCCGGGTGGCCCGGATGAAGCGCACGAAGTCGCCCATCACCTCGTTCCGGCCCCACTTCTCGTAGATCTCGGGAGGGTGGAACGAGTACCCGAAGTCGATCGAACGGGCAAACCACTGCTCGGCCCCATCGAGTCGGTGCGCCGACAGCAGTTCGGACGTCCGCAGGACGCCGATGTCCCGGAACAGTTCCGAGCCGATCTCGTTCTGACCGCCCTCGCCGCGGGTCGTCTGCACGTCCACGGATCGAAGCCCATGGCCGAGCGTGAGGAGGGCGTAGAGCTGGTTGTGTTCGTCGTCGGGATGCGCGGCCGTCTGCAGGAACGTCCCGACGACGTTCAGGCGCCGGAGCGCGAGGCCGAGGGCCACGTGTCCGTTCTCCTGGGACACGAGCGAGATCATCCGGGTCTGAGCGCGAAGCCGGGTGTTGCCCGGGGCGAGGAAGACGAGGGACAGGATACTGACGGCAACCGCAAGGATCGACAATCGTTTCATAGTGACAGCCTGCCAGAAGTAGAGCGTGAAGCCAATCTGGAACTCGCGCTGCTCGAACTCGCTGTTAGGAACGAACGCATCATCTCTCACTTCGCAGCTGATAGGGGTAGCTGGCGTGCTCGGACTGCGGGGGCGGGAGCCAAACGGGAGCGAACCGGCAGCGCGTGAGACGTCCGCTGCCTGTCGTCGTCGCCGAGGATCGCGTCGCACAGGGCGCGATTCGCGAGCCTGAGTGCGGAGAGGACGCTGCCGAAGAGCTGTGCATCGCCCTCGAGCGCAGTCATGCGAATGACGGGCTGATTCGGTACGATGCGTCCCACGACCTGTCGCACCGGGTCCAACAGTTGTTCGCCGACTTGGCCGATGCCGCCGCCGAAGACCACCAAAGCGGGATCCAGTGTTGTGACAATGTTGGCCACCGCGACGCCGAGGATGGTGGCCACGTGCGTCACGAGCCGCGCCGCGACCGCATTCCCCTGCCGGGCCGCTGCGAACAGCGCGGCAATCTCGGCCGCGGCGACGCGACCGGCACGCGACTCGCGGCGCCATCTCCTGGCGATGGCCGCAGCGCCGACGTGATGTTCCAGATACCCCTGCGAACCGAAGTTGCGCTGCCACTGTTTGGAGTCCAGGAGCAAGTGGCTGATTTCGCCTGCGTACCACTGGCTTCCCCGATGGACGCGCCCGTCGATCATGATGCCCGCGCCGACGCCGCGCCCCAGCGCGATGAAGACGAAGTTGGGCTCCCCCTTCGCACAGCCCATCCAGTGCTCGCCGAGCGCGGCCATATTGACGTCGTTGTCGACGGCCACAGGCACGTCGAACTCGAGCGTCACCATGTCTTTGAGCGCAACATCCGTCCACCCGCGCAGGTTTGCGGCTTCGATGACCACACCGCGGCGCACGTCCGTCATGCCTGGTGCGCCAATCCCGATGGCAAGCAGCGGGAGCCGGCCCGTCGGGCCTCCAAGCAGCGTGCGGATGCCGGCGGACAACTGATCGACCACACGTCCGGGCGACGGGTTCCCTGTCGGCTCCGCGAGGCGCGCGAGAACACGACCACTGAGATCCGCAAGCGCGTACCGCACTGTCGTGGACCCGAGGTCGACGCCGACGACACAGCCATGCTCGGCAGTAAAGCTGACGAGCGTGGGTCTCCGGCCGCCGGTCGACACGTCCTGGCCAACCTCCCGAAGCAAGCCCCGCTTGGCGATGAGATCGTCCACCAGCGCTGACACCGCGGGCGGACTCAACCCCGATCGCTTTGCTAGACTCGCCCGGGAGATCGGTCCGTAGCGCCGCACGGTATCGAGGATGCGGACCGCGTTGAGACGGCGCATGGCCGTCAGATCGATCTTGTCGATCTTCCTGAAATGATCGTCCTCGAAGTCGAGCGCCGCGTGATCAGCGGACATGCGCGGTGTCCTGGACGGCCGCCTACTTAATTAACAGACATTACTAACTATCGAATTATTGTATAAGCCTCGTCAGATGGTTGTCAAGTCACGGTCAGTTGTGCGATAGACTTTCCATGCCCTGTTCGGCTTGACCCAGGCTACATGCGCCCCTGGGCGCTCGACGTGTTGGAGCGCCTGCAACGGCCGGCGGCAGGCGACCCGGCAGGCACCGACGGCGCGTATCAGTTGCTCGCCAACCCGATCAGCCTGCCGAAGGCACCCGCTCTGCCGGCGGCGCGCCCACGTATCGCGGGCGAGTAGGCATCCGGCTCGCGCCTGGGACGTCGGTCCCGGCGCCCCAGGTCACGCAGCGCTCGCATGCGGGACTTTTTCCAGGACGACGGGGACTGTCGTCTACTGTCTGCCGAGTTGACCTGATAGACTCAATACACATTTTGACCTGATAGACTCAATACACATTCATATGAAATTCGCACCCGAGTACGTGTCACTGGTCCTGAACGAGAACTTCGAGGACGCGAAAGAACTCTTCCTCGATCCGTTGATGGCCATGCACTACGCCCACCTCGTCATGCTGGTGGAGCGGGGCATCGTCTCGCGCGAGGATGCCCGTGTCATCCGTGCCGCGCTCGACGGAATTTCCCTCGCCGAGGTCCGACGCGCCGTCTACGACGGCACGGACGAAGATCTCTTCTGCTACGTGAATCGTCTGATCGTCGCGACCTGCGGCGACGACGTGGCGGGGCGGCTTCACACCGCGCGCAGCCGCAACGACATCGACATGGTGCTGTACCGAATGCGGCAGCGCGAACTGGTGCTCGCCCTCCTCGACGCCACCCTGCAGTTGCGCGACGCGCTGATCGGCGTGGCGGCGCGAAATCGCGACACCATCTTCCCGGCGCACACGCACACCCAGCCGGCGCAGCCCTCGACGATCGCGCACTACTTGCTGGCCGTCATCGAGCAGCTCGAGCGGGACGCCTCGCGCCTGCGCTCGGCCCACGAGACGACCAACCGGTGCCCGCTCGGCGCGTGCGCGATCACCGGAACCGGGTTCGACATCGATCGTCAGCTCACCAGCGATCTGCTCGGCTTCCTGGGGCCCACGGGCAACACCTACGGCAGCATCGCCACCGTGGACTACCTGTTGCAGAACGTGTCGGCGGCGATGGTCGCTCTCGCCGGGTTCGGGCGGTTCGTGCAGGACCTGCTGCAGTGGTGCACGATCGAGTTCGGCTACCTGCGACTCGGGGACGGCTTCGTGCAGCCGAGCAGCATCATGCCGCAGAAACGGAACCCGGTGTCGGTCGAGCACGCACGCAGCATCGCCAGCCGTGCGATGGGCGAAACGCTGGCGGTCATGGTGGCGGTGCACAACACGCCGTTCGGCGACATCGTCGACACGGAGGACGATCTGCAGCCGGTCGTGTTCGCGGCCTTCTGGGATGGAACCCGCGCGATCAACCTCCTCGCCGCCGCCATCCGCGGCGCCGAGTTCGACCGCGCGAAACTGGAAGCGCGCGCGGCCCAGAACGGGATCACGCTGACCGAGCTGGCCGACGTGCTCGCGCGCGATCACGGCGTCCCGTTCCAGGTCGCTCATCGGATCGTCGCGGAGTTGATCCGGACCAGCCAGGCGGCGCCGGAGCGCCCGCTCGTGGCCATCCTGGCCGAGGTCTCCGCCGCGATCATCGGGGCGCCGATCCGCTACACCGACGAGGCGCTTGGTGAGCTGCTCAGCCCACGGCATTTCGTGGAGGTCCGCCGCACGCTGGGCGGGCCAGCGCCCTCGGAGACCGGGCGGGCCCTCGACGATTCGCGCCAGGCCCTGGCAGCCGACCGCCGGTGGATGGCCGACACGCGCGCGGCGCTGGCCGCCGCATCGGAGCGCCTCTTGGCGCGGAGGGCAGCGCTGTGACCGCTCCCGCGACGGATACTGCTCAACCTGCCAGATCGCGCACGGGAACTTACGTGCTCGTACTGCTGATGCATGCGCTCACCATCACGGCACTTTGGGCGTTTGGCCACTACTTCGGCGCGCCATAGGACGCGCCGCCTGCGCGGGGGACACGGCGGCAGGCGCCCCGAGTCCTTCGGCCCGGCGCCGACGTCCGTGCTCCGCCCATCGACATAGACACTATGCACCTCGTGGACTGGCTCGTCATCGGCACGTACCTCGTCTGGATCGTGTACGACGGGTTGAAGCGAACCCGGTCGGCCAACGAAATCGAAGGCTATCTCCTCGCGAAACGGAGCCTCCCATGGTGGGCGGCGGGCCTCTCGGTCATGGCCACGCAGATGAGCGCGATCACACTGGTCGGCACCACCGGGCAGGGCTACGCCGACGGCATGCGGTTCGTACAGTTCTACTTCGGTCTTCCCATTGCGATGGTGATCCTGTCGCTCACCGTCGTCCCGTTCTTCTATCGCGCACGGGTCTACACCGCCTACGAGTATCTCGAGCAGCGGTTCGACCCCAAGACGCGGATGCTGGCCGCCAGCCTGTTCCTCGTGTCGCGCAGTCTTTCGTGCGGCGTGGTCATCTCGGCGCCGGCGGTGATCCTGTCGATCGTACTGGGCTGGAATCTTACCCTCACCGTTCTCGCGATCGGCGTTCCGACCGCGCTGTACACGATGGTCGGGGGGGTGCAGGCCGTGGCGTGGACCGACGTCAAGCAGATGGGGGTGGTCGTGGCCGGCGTGTTCGCGGCGGTCGTCCTGCTCGTCCTCGGCCTTCCGCGGGAGATTTCGTTCGCCGACGCGCTGCACATCGCGGGCGCGGCTGGCCGCCTCAAGACGGTCGACTTCTCGTTCGACCTGACAACCAACTACACGTTCTGGTCTGGCATCATTGCCGGCGTCTTTCTGATGCTCGCCTATTTCGGCTGTGACCAGAGCCAGGTGCAGCGCTACCTCACGGCGAAATCCGAGGACGAGGGGCGCAGCTCGCTGCTGCTGAGCGCCTTCGTCAAGGTCCCGCTCCAGACCCTCATCCTCCTGACCGGGGTCCTGGTCTTCGTGTTCTACCTGTTCACCCAGCCGCCCATGCTCTTCAACCAAGTGCATCGGGCCCAGCTCGAGGCCAGCCCGCGTGCGGGCGAACTGGCGGTGATCCAGCGCGAGTTCTCCGCCGCGTTCGCCGCGCGCCGTGAGGCTGCCCTGGCCACGACCGAGGCGCGTCGCAGCGGCGATGCCACCCGCCTGGCACAGGCCTGGGGGGCGTTCCGAGCCGCCGAGCGCACGCTCGGGGAGATGCGGGCGCGCGCCGTGCAGCTGGTGAAGGACGTCAGCGGCGACAAGTCCTACAACGACGTCAACTACGTCTTCCCGACCTTCGTCACGACGCAGTTGCCGATTGGCCTTGTCGGCCTGATCATCGCCGCGATCTTCGCGGCCGCCATGTCGGCGAGCGCCGGGGAGATGAACGCACTCGCCACCACCACGGTCATCGACGTGTACCGCCGCCACATCCGGAAGCAGGCGTCTGACGCACACTACCTGCTGGTGTCGAAGCTGGCCACCGGCTTCTGGGGCCTGACGGCCTGCGCGTTCGCCATCTATGCGGCTAACGCCGGCTCGCTCATCGAGGTGGTCAACAAGGTGGGGTCGCTCTTCTACGGAACGCTGCTCGGCGGCTTCGCGCTGGCGATCGGCACCCGACGCGCCACGGGCCGTGGCGCGTTCTGGGGCATGCTGGCAGGATTCGCGACGGTGCTGATCGTCGCCAGAACGATGTCGATCTCGTACCTCTGGTACAACCTCGTCGGCGCGCTCGTCGTCGTCGTCGTCGGCATGGCGATCAGTTACTCGGGCCCCTTCGAGCCGAGGCCCGGCGTGCGCTGGATTGGCGGCGCGGTCGAGTAGACCGGCCAACCCGCGACCGCCATGTCCCGCCTCGCGTGAGTTTACCGCGCGATCGGCCCCGCCCGTCAGCGGGCCAGAATAGCTGGCCGAGCTCGTTCCCGCGCGCCGCCAGCCATGTGTCGAGGACCGACTTCACGGTGACGGTCGCCCGACGCCGGTCAGCAGCCAATCAGACGGGCGATGACTATCCGCTGAATCTCCGACGTCCCTTCGCCGATGCGCAGGAACCTCGAATCGCGGAAGAACCTCTCCACCGGATACGCCTTCATCAAACCGTATCCCCCATGGAGCTGGACCGCCTCGTCGGCCACCTGGCCCGCGATCTCCGAACAGTAGAGCTTGGACATGGCCGCCTCCTTCTCGAAGGGCTGGCCCGTGTCACGCAACCAGCAGGCCTTGTACAAGAAGGTTCGGGCGAGCTCGCACTTCAAGGCCATGTCCGCCAGTTTGAAACTGTTGACCTGGAACTTGATGATCGGTTGACCGAACTGGTGGCGCTGGCGGGCGTACTCCAGAGCCGCCTCGAAGGCCCCCTGGGCGCATCCCAGCCCCATGGCGGCGATAGAAAGACGTCCTGAATCCAGGGTCTCCAGCATCTGCCGGGACCCGGCCCCCCGGGGCCCAAGCATGTTCTCATCGGGCACGAGGCAATCCTCGAAGACCAGCTCCGCGGTGTCCGAACCACGCCACATGAGCTTGCCGTGCATCGCTCGAGCGCTGAAACCCGGGGTGCCGGTCTCGATCATAAAGCAGGTGAATTCCGGCTTCCCTCCCTCGCGGGCGGTCACGCACTGGACGGTGGAGCCGACGCACAGCGGATTACTTCCGTTGGTGATGAAGGTCTTGGATCCGTTGATCACCCACCCGCCATCCACCTTTTTCGCCGTGGTCTTGGTCCCCCGCGAATCGGAACCGGCGTCCGGCTCGGTGAGTCCGAAGGACCAGAGGGCCTCGCCGCTGCAGAGCTTGGGGAGGAAGTGGCGTTTCTGCTCTTCCGTGCCGTAGGAGTAGATCGGCCCGATGCCCAGAGAATTCTGCGCGGCCACCGTGGCGGCCTGGGAACCGTCGACCCGGGCCAGTTCCTCCACGGCGATGATGCAGGCCAGGTAATCCAAGCCCTGGCCCCCGTATTCCGAGGGGACGGTCATGCCAAAGAGGCCGATCTCCCCCATCGCCCGCGTGAGTTCGGTGGAAAACTCCTCCTGCTCATCCAGCGCCGCGGCCTTCGGTTTGATCTCGTTCTCGGCGAAGTTCCGCACGGTGTCGCGAATCAGCCGGTGCTCTTCAGTCAATGTGAAATCCATATGCGCCTCTCTATCCCGCCGGAGGGACCATGGGCGCCGGCCGGCGGGCATAGTCGTCCCGCAGCTTGCGGCGCATGATCTTGTTGCTGGCCGTGCGCGGAAGGGCGTCGATCCGAACCACCTCTTTGATCTTGAAAAGAGGGTTGAGGAAGGTGCGGATCTGCTTCTGCATCGATTCTCTCATTTCCTCCGGCCGAAAGCGGTCAGGAGGCGCAACGACGACATAGAAGACCAGTTCGCTCGGTCCGCCTCCGGGCGGCGGCACGGCGATGGCCGCGCTCCCCTCCAGTCCGTCGAGGCCGGAGACCGCGCGTTCCAGTTCGATCGAGCTGACCTTGATGCCCCCCAGGTTCATGGTGTCGTCCACCCGGCCGTGGGCCCGGAAATATCCCCCCGCCAGTCTCTCTATCTGATCGCCGTGACGCCGGAGGGGAACCCCCTCGGGCCCGGAAGGAGTGCCGGCGAAGTAGACATCGTGGTGGTCGGCGTTGACGAGCATGGTCGAGAGTCCAACGGATGGGGGGATCAGGAAGACCTCCCCGTTTTCCGTTTCCCGCCCCTCCTCGTCCCGAATGGCCAGGTCCAATGCCATAGCCGGGGTGCTGAAGGTCGCGGGGGGGGAAGGCTGCACGACCGTACCCGTGATGTAGCCTCCGCCAAGCTCCGTGCCGCCGCAGTATTCAATGATCGGACGGTACCCGGCCCGGCCCATCAACCAGAGCATGTCCTCCTCGTTGGAGCTTTCACCGGTGGAGCTGAAGACGCGAATCCGTGTCCAATCCACCCCCTCCGTGGCCCCGCCCGCCCGCCAGACTTTGACCAGGCTCGGCACGAGTCCCAGCACAGTCACCCCCGCCTGCTCCACGAACCGGCAGAAGCCGGGGCCGGTCGGAATCTCGTCGTAGAGGGCGAGGGTGCAGCGGTTCATCAAACCGGCAAAGATGAGCCAGGGGCCCATCATCCACCCCAAGCTGGTCGGCCAGGCCAGGACATCGCCCGGGTGCAGGTCATGATGAAGGTATCCGTCGGCGGCGCACTTGATCGGCGTGGTTTGAGTCCAGGGGACGGCCTTCGGATCCCCGGTCGTTCCGGAGGAGAAGAGGATGTTGATCGGGTCGTCCGAATCCCTCGGTACGGGGCAAAAGGGGTCGTCCCTTCCCAGAAAATCTTCCCAGAGTAGATCGCCCCCGCGAAGTGGAGGAAGACCGCCATCGTCTCTCCACCTGGCGACCTTCTTCTTCGGAATCACGAGAGTTCTCGGCGCCTGGGCTTCGATCACTTTTTCGTATAACGGCAGCAGCCGCCCCATGCGCGGCAGGCAATCCTGGGTCACAACCAGTTTGACCGGTACGATCCGTAGACGGGTGGCGATCTCGGCCGCCGCAAAGCTATCGGCGATCGAGACCACGACCCCTCCGGCCTGGATGATGCCCAGGTAAACCGCCACCGCCTCGACGGTCATGGGCAGAACCACGGCCACGCGGTCTCCCGGCGACAATCCGGCATCTTGAAAACCGTGGCTCACGCGGCGAGTCAGCCGATCCAGTTCACCCAACGTGACCCTCTCGAGGCGCCCGTTGAGATGAGCAAGGATGGCGATGCGATCCGGATCCCCAACGAGACAACTGGCGGCGATGTTCAGCTTCGCTCCAGGGAACCAGCGGGGGATTTCCGGGGATGAGGCTGGATCGAGGACGGCGGTGGGCGGCTCCTGGAAGACAATTTCGAGCTCATGGCAGATCCGCCCCCAGAAGTCCGCCCTTCGGCTCACCGACCAGGCGTGAAGGGCCTCGTAGGAGGCCATCCCCAGCTCGGACATCCACCGTCCCAGGTTGGAGCCGCGGATCTCATCCGAGGTAGGGATCCAGGCCGGAGCCGGTCCTCTTTTCTCGGCACTCCATGCACGGTAGTTCCACTGAAAGATCTTCTGATGAACAGAGAAAGGATGGGAAGGGCGAAGCAGCTCGCGGCTGATTCGCCCCCACCTCTGGACGGGATCGGTCTCCGCCGCCAACAGACCTAGCCGATGAACCAGATCCCGCGCCGCCTCCGGAGCGAGCCCGGCTTCGACCAAGGCTTGAGCCTCGATCAGCCCGTCGATGCTCTGCTCTTCTGCCACCGGACGGACCTATGCCGGCACCCAGGCCAGATCGAGGATGGTATGTGTCGGATCCTCCGTATTGAAGACCGCCTTGATCTTCATCCCGATCCTGGGCTGACCTTCCTTCAGGTAGGACATCATCTTCGTGCACACCCCTTCGAGAGAGACGGAGATCAGCGGACAGGGGATGGTGAGCTTGAAGCCCGCCCCGGGGTACAGGATCTCCGTATGGGTGTAGATCTCCCCCACCGTGGGAGCTTCGACCCACACCGACGGGCTCAGACAGTCGGGACAGTGGGTACGCGGAGGCAGGAAGATCCGCTGTTCCTCGCAAGAGGCGTTCCCGCAGCGGGTGCCCAGGAGTTTCCCTTCGCGAAGGCCTACAAAGAAGGGAGACAGGCCTCCGTAGGTGTGAATGTGAAAATAGTTCTTGACGTTCTTGATGACCACGGGCTGGCCGCTCAAGAGCTCGCAGCCGGGTTGGGTGAATTCGATGCTCATCGTTCTTGCTCTCCCTCAGAGGCGGTGACCGCCGGATCTCGAGTGACGGAATTCCTCAGGGCCCTGTCTCTTAGACTTTCTCCAGGATGGCCATGGTCACATGGCTTCCCGTCCCCGCGTGGCTGATGGCGGCCCCGCGCCTGGCGTTCTTCACCTGCAGGTTCTCGAAGTCAGCCGGCTTGGTCTTGCCGTAACGCTCCCACATCTTGGGATCGGCGTGGAACTTGGCCCACTTCTGCTGCAGTTGCCAGAAGATCTCGTTGATCTGGAAGATTCCGGTGGCGCCGACGGCGTGCATCGATCCGATCAACCCGCCGGAGAGATTGGCCGGAAGCTTTCCGCCGTAATAACCCTCGCCGCTGTCGATAAACTCTCTCCCCCGTCCGTAGGGACGCAGGCCGATGTCCTCATAGGTCTGAATATCGCTGATCGTAAAAGCGTCGTGTGTCTCCAGGATGTCCAGGTCCTCGACCGGATTCTTGATACCGGCCATGTGATAGGCCAGATACGCGGCCATGCGCGCGGCCAGGAAGGAACTGAAGCCGGGCCAGTCATGCTGGTAGTTCTTGTACAAGTCTTCCGGCTCGTGGGGCAGGCGCAAGACCTCCATCGGCCTGCGGTCCGCGGTGCGCAAGGTATGGGTGCCGGAGCAGATGGCCGTGAGCCGGATCGGTTGATCGGTGATCGTGTACGCCGTCTCCTCGTCGGCCAGGATGAGGACCGCGGCGCCGGTCGACATGACACAGCACTCCAGGAAGCTCAAGGGATCGGAGACGAGGTTGTTCTCGAGCACGTCCTCCACGGTGATGCGCATCGGATTCTGGGAGAAGGGGGAGGAGACGGCATACCCGTGGTTCTTGACCGCGATCTTGGCCAGGGTCTCCCGCGGCACCTTGTGCTCATACTGATAGCGCTGGGCCATGAGGGCGTAGTAAGCGGTGTACATCCAGCCCAGCTCGGACTCGAAGTTCTTGCAGGCAGCGCTGGCGATGTAGGCATTCCCCTGCCTGGTCGGCACCTCGTCCATCCGCTCCCAACCGACCACTGGGACGCAGTTGGCGTACCCCGAGGCAACGGCCAGGGCTCCGGCGAGCACGCTGTGCCCGCCGGTGGCGCCCCCAGTCTTGACCTCGATGTTGCCCAGCGGATCGAATCCGAGGGCATCGTGGATCTTCGACGCGCCCAGAAGTTGATCTCCGAAATGGTCAGCGAACTGGGAGTAGACGCAGAAGTTGACCATGCGCTTGAGTTCAGACAACGAGACCTTGAGGTCGTTTTCCAGGGCGGCCATGCTGAAGGCTTCGATGCAGAGTTCCTCGGTCGTCTTTTCGGGGTACTTCTTGCGGAAATCGGTCTGACCGGCGGCGACGATGTAGACCGGCTTCTCGAACTTGGGAATGCGCAGATTCCCATGACCAAGTTTGATCATGCTCGTCTCACCTCTCTGATCCTCATGATTCTGGCTGGAAGCGAATATAACCGCAGAGCATAGCAGAATTGATCGTCCCAGGATGTCGAGTCTCGTCAGCGGCTCACGCCGCTCGAGGGCCGTGCCAGCCTGATGGCGAAGGGTGTTGAGGTACAGCCGCGCTCCTCTCGGGGAAAAAAAAGGACCCCGGCTCAGAGGGTCCTTGAAAGGAGGAGCGAAGCTTTTGGCTTGCTACCTGGTTAGACGCGCGACCCGGAAGATTGGTTTGGATCCTCCCACAACAGCTCCTCGCCCTACTTCCTTCTCTTCCTGGGTTCCGGCGGCTTCGGCGCGGCCTTGACGATCTCGAGTGTCCCGTTCTTCTGCAACGTCTCGAGTGCGGCGTAGACCAGGTCGAGGTCGACGTCCTGGGCATCCGGCGACAGGAGGTACGCGTACTTCGTGTCGTTGCTGCCGACGACCAGGTTTCCGCACTCGGCGCGCACGGCGTTGTAGATGTCGAGGATGCTGCGCGTGCCGTCGACGAAGTTCGTCACCTCGGTGGAGGCCATGCCCGGCAGACGGCGCGGCGCAGGAGCGCCAGGCGCGCCCTGTCCCTGGCCGCCGCGGCGGCCGCCGCCACGCCCGCCGCCGCCCTGTCCCTCGCGCTTCTGGGCTTCCTCCGAGTAGACCTTGAACAGGCGTCGGGGAATCAGCTGTGAGTACTCGCGCTCCTTCTCGGTGAGCGAGGCCGGCACGCTCTTCACGCCGAGCGCGGCCGCCCGTTCGGCGTACACCGATTCCAGCAGCTTCGCGTTCGCGTCCCGCGAGGATTCGAGGGTTCCGACCAACCGCTTCACGCTCGACGCCACGTCCGGTTCCTTCGCGAGCCTGAGCACCGACTCGACCGCTCCCCTGGCCCGGTTGAACGCGCCCGTCACCTTGGTCTGCGCAGCCTTGTGCTGGTCGGACAGCTTCGCCGCTTCCTGGCCGAGGAGCCTGGC
>Ga0209747_1001037_pt1 | contig 15026 bp, 8 predicted proteins | sample BarGraNGADG00311_FD_184498 | JGI IMG/M metagenome (GOLD analysis project Ga0209747, IMG submission 184498) | Arctic peat soil microbial communities from Barrow, Alaska - Barrow Graham LP Ref core NGADG0011-311 (SPAdes) (version 2) | ecosystem: Environmental > Terrestrial > Soil > Wetlands > Peat ... | reverse complement strand
CAGTGCACCGCCGAACTGCACGCGAGGCTGCCAGAGATGCGCCAAGCTGCGCGCACGCATCTGGTTCCAGCACTCGGCGAGGAAGTCGCTGACCAAGGCGAAGTGCTCGGTGAAGAGGTCGGTGTTCATCTTGGGGACGTCCCACCCAGGGACGTAGGCGTGCAGACGATCCATGAACGCGGTGTCGTCGCGCATCTCCTTGGGCAAAGGGCCGAAGAGGTGCCCCACCCGCTGCTGGTGCTCGACGTCGACGTCGAAGTTGCCGACGAACATGAGGCCGCCGTCGCCGCGGATGCTCTCCTTGCCGCGGCTGAACTCGCCGGACTCCATGTAGCCCTTCATGATCTGCACGCCGTCCTTCTGGTCGAACGAGACGCCGCCGATCTCATCGAAGCAGACGACGTCGTACTGGCAGACCAGGCCGCGCTGGCCGCTGGCGTTGTTCACGAACATCTGCGCCACGGTCGCCTTGCCACCCGAGATGAGATGCGAGTACGGCGAGACCTGCTGGAACAGATGCGACTTGCCAGTGCCTCGCGGCCCGAGCTCGACGGCGTTGTAGTTGCGCACCACGAACGGCACCATGCGCAGCATCAGCACGTCCTGCTGCCGCGGCGTGAGCTGATCCGGCTCGAGACCGGTACTGCGTAGGAGCAGCCACTTCCACTGCTCCGTGGTGAACTGGCGCCGCCCCTCGGCCAGCCGCTCCAGTGCGTCCCGCGTCGACATCTGGATGGGTCGCAGACTCACGACTCCGAATGGCCGGCCGTTCTTCTGCTCTGCGATCATGGCGTCGTACTCGAGGTCGATCTCGGCGTAGAAGCCGCCCGTGAGCATGCGCTCGTGCGAACGGATGACGTCCCACTCGATGCGGCAGTCCTTCAGCTGAAGGCTGGGGATGGTCGCAAGGTACGAGTCCGACTTCTGGTCGAGGCGCGCCGTGATCAGGTCGATGACCTTGATGCGGCCGCGCTCGCGCGCGCGGGCCTTGAAGAGCTCCTCTTCGCCGGCGCGCACCGTGCGTTCGCCCATGAGCCGCTCGACCACCTCGAGGCCCTCAGCGATCTCCTTCTCGTCCGTGGTGGCGCAGTAGCGCCCCAGGAGGAACTCGCCGACGTAGGTCGGCACGGGGTACTGACCCTTGAACCGCAGGGCGAGGTCCTTGCGGACCACGAAGCCCTCGAACGCCTCGGCTGCGAGGTCGTCGATCGCGTCGCGCTGCACTATGCGTCACCTCCCACGACCGTCGGAGCCTGCTTGATGACCGCGCCTGCCTCTTCGATGAGCACCACGAGCGCGGCCCTGCCGGTCTGCTCGTCATCTTCGACGAGGGCGGATGCGGTACCGCCCTCGAATGTCTGCGGCGACGCCAACAGCGTGCTCCCGGCGTCGCCGGCCTTGGTCCGCAGGTCCAGGCGAAGACCGGCCGGCGCGTCCTTAGCCTGCACGCGGCAGCGCATGCCCGCCCACGTGACGGACTCGATCTCGACGGCGGCAGACGCCGGCCCTCCCTCTCGGGTCACCGTCAGCCGCGGCACCACGCACTCCTGCGGGCTCAGGCCGCCGTGGTCGTACTCCTGGCCGGCGACGAACGTACTGATGCCCGGAGCGAAGGCGACGCGGACCGCGGGATCGAACCGCCACGGCAGCGTCTGGTAGTCGACCGACGACGTGCCCTTCACGCGCGCGCAGCGGCCTTTGCGCTTCTCGGCGAGGTGCTCGGGGAGCTCGACCTTCGTCAGCCCTCCGGGGACTAGCAGCCAGCCGTGATCGGTGACGACCACGACTCGCTGCCACCCGTACTTCAGTAACCACTCAACGCGCTGAGCAATCTCCCGCAGCTCCCCGTCAACGGCGCGCGCCAGCTTCCAGCCGTGGCTGTGGCCGAACTCGTCGATGTCACCCAGCTCGGTCCAGGCGCGGCCCGACGGGTCGCCGCCTTCGGCCGGCTCCAAGACCTGCCAGCCCGCCTCGCGAATGAGCTTGCGTAGCAGCTCGGCGGTGAGCTTGGAGGAGCCGCCGATGGGCACGGGGTCGAAGTCAGGACCGCTGCCGAGCTCGCGTGCCACCGGCGAGACCGCCGGCTTGGCGGTGCTCGTGATCGGCGGTAGCGCAGACAAGTCGGCGGCTATCTCACACTCACAGCCCAGACCGCCGAGCAGACCCGAGAGCCGCTCACCGAGGTCGTACCGCAGCCCGTCGCTGAAGAGCACGCACGTCCCCAGGGGGACGGCAGCCGAGTCGAACCCGGCCGGCCAGTCCTCGGCCCCCGCAGCCGCCTGCAGCGCCTTCGCCCCCTGCTCGAGCCACACGCGATAGAGCACATCTGCGGCGGCCTTGACGGCCTCGATGTCCTCCGCGCGGTCCACGGCGGCGAGCGCCTTGAGCATCGCGTCGTCCGCGCGCCAGCCGCTCGCAGCGTGCTGGCCGACGATATCTGCGACCGCGCCGGCCTTCCAGCTTTCCTCGGTCACCTCCGCCAACGCGACCAGGTGTTCGAGCGCGTACGCGAGTGGAGCCTTGCCCATGCAGCCCCACAGCCAGCCACGCCGCACACCGTGCACGCGCTCGAGCTCCACCAACTTCGCGCGAGCCTCATCAGGTTGCGCGTGGCCCAGACCCCCGAGAGCGTCACTCACGTCGGCCTCCGCGTCCTCGTTGACCTGTGGCCACGAGTCGGGATGCTCCGGCATGAGCACCTGCGGCTTCGCCGCCCGCAGGCGCTCGGGCACACCGGGGTATTTCTCCGGCGCCTCGGCGAAACGCTCCCAGACCTTCGCCCACGCGCCCTTGCGCCCACCCAGCTGCTCGGCCACGCTGAGCTCGCCGGCGGTCTCGGGATCGACGCCCCACTCCTTCTGGCAGGTGGAGAGGAACGCCGCCCACTGCACCTGTGACTGCGCCTGCCGAAAGGCCGCCGGGTCGTCGAGCCACTGCAGCAGGCTGCGCGTGCTGTCCGGCTGCAGCAAGGCGTCGAAGTCCGTTGCATCGAGCTCGCGGTCCAACAGGTCAGGCACGCGCTCCAGCAAGAGAACAGCCAGGGCCCGCCTTACCGCCGCCAGCGTTGCGGCGTTCTCATTGACCGCGAGGCCAAGGCCCTTCTCCTTGTTGCGTAGGAAACCGACGATCGTCCAGTCGCGGCCGTTAGGGTGTTTCCAGAAGACCCCGCGATACTGCAGCTCCGCAAATGGTTGGAACGACGGGTCAAGGTCGGCGACCGACTTCAGATCCTCGCGGCCGATGCCGGGAAGGTAGATGACGGGTGTGCGCCCATCGGCGAAGTGGAGCCCGTCCACAACGCCGGCAAGCGCGCAGCGCAGCCAGATTGCAGGGCCCTGAAGGGAGTCGGGCGCGTAGGAGCCGAGCGTCAGCAGCGGCAGCCGGCCGCGCAGCGACGACAGTACCGGCTCCCACTCCCTGGCCTTGTCCGTCCAGAGCACCACGGCGGGTGCCACCTGGTCGTTCTTGTCGTACTCCGCCGCCGTCTGCAAGGCTGCGACGATAGCGTCAAGGATCGTACCGTCATCCACTGCGCGCTGCCTCCTCCCTCGCCGCCCGCTTCCTAGCGAGTGTGAAGTGCAGGTCGTTGGGGCGCTCGGAGCCATCCGGATTCTTGCCGCGGTCCTTCCTCCAATGGATGGCGAGCTTGGCGCGCAGCACGCCGGCGGTCACGAAGGGACGGATGTTGAGGCGCACCCCATCGTTGAGGTCCGGCTCCCAGCCCAGGGGCTGTTCGGCCAGCGGCTTCCAGCGCACGTAGATATCGTAGGGGTCCTCGCCCTCGAGGATCACTTTGAGCTTGGTCTGCAGCTCCTGGGCGGCGGCCAGACGCGCCTCGGCACCAGCCACGCCGTTTGCCATGTCGGCCCTCTGGCGCTCGATCCACCAGTTGAGGTATGTGAAGGCCAGCTTCTCCAGAGTCTGGCGGTCGAGCTTGTGGTAGTTCACGAGTGCTGCGAAGCCGTCCTTGCGCCCATCCCAGAGGTGCCAGATGAAGGGACGAGCGTGGAAGAGCTTCGCGTGGCTGGCGAAGGCTCTGTCTCGCAGCCAGGCTTCGAGGGTCCTACTCTCTTCTGGGATGAGCAGCTCGTCGATCGTCTGCTGCGAGAACGCGGCGCCGTAGGCGGCTGCAAGCAACTCGCGCAGACGTTCGTGTGCGGGGCGCTCGCCGGCGACCGGTTGCAGGCAGACGACGCCGTCCTCGTCGGCCAGGGTGTCGAGCTCGTCCGGATCCTGGTCGGGCCAGCGGTAGCCGAGCAGGCGGGCGAGAGCGACGTGCAAGGGCTGCTCAGAGTCCACGACCTTGCCCGTGAAGAGCCACTGGGTGGGGTCGGCAGAATGGGGATCGGGGAGGCCGTTCGGGTACCGCTCCTCGGCGACCTTGGCCCAGTGCTCGAAATCGAAGGGGACTTTGACGAGGGTTCGATTGGTGACCTTGATGGTCGGATCCACCAACCTCACCGCTTCGGAGTAATTTGATGAGCTGCAGTAAGCCCAGAGCGCAGGCAGGTCGCTCGAATCCTTCGGCACAATCACCCCCGAGTTGTCGTCGAAGAACTCCCCTGTGTAGATGGTGGCTGGCAGTCGGCCCATGCGGGATAGGAGAACGCCGGAGCGACCCCACGCTGACCGACCCCGGATGTAGGCGCCAGGATAGACGGCCAAGTCGCCCCGTCCTTCTTCCCAGAAGATGACGTTGTTCCGCCCGGTATGCGGGCCACTGCCCGTTGCGGCAGTCATCTGATAGGCCCACTGAGTACCGAACTGAACGATTTCCCAGAAGCACCGTCCAAAACGGAAGAAGTCGCCTGTCTGGGATCCCGTGTATGCATCCGCCCTCAGTTGCATCAAGGGCCCGTCGGAAAGACGCGACAGCACAATCCGCAGGTCGGGATTGCGGCGCTGCGCGTCCTGCGGCAACGATGCGACGGGCAGGGATGGCAGGTCGCACGCCTTCGAAACGAAGTCAGCCGATCCCGACGCCACAATCGCGGAGAAACGAGCTCCCTGCTCCGGCCGCCGCGCGTATATCACGTCGAGGTCGATGCCGAGGTCGAACATGGGGGTGCTGAAGGACCGAACCCCCAAATCGACAAGAAGCGCGATGCGCCTGTCCTCAAGCATCAAGCGCCGAAGTGACTCGTAGGTACCTAGGTAGCGCCACTTGCTGGGCTCGACCATGGCTATCACGCCGTTGTCTCCGCAGAGAGTCATGCCTCTGGACAGCCAAGCGGTTGCCAAGTCACCGGCCCCAGCGGCAAAAGACGCGGAACAGAAGGTCAGAAGCTCTTCTGATTGTTTGGGACCTTGAAGAAATGGCGGGTTCGTCGTCACCAGCGCGTAGGAGCCGGCGAGAAGGGCGGCGGCCCGGGCTATCTCGCGGGCGCTCTCGCCAAAGACCGCGGCGACCGGGTCAGGATCGTTCGCCAGAGCGTGCTCGAGGAGCGGCACGACCTCCTCGAAAGGCACGCTCAAGAGACTGCCGTCCTCGACCACACTCCGAGGGTCTATCAGGCTTCCGAGCGTGTCGGCCTCGCGGAAGAGCTCGTGCAAACGGGCGAGGGCGCGCTCGAGACGCTCGTCGCCCTTGGCGAGCCTCGTCCATTCCTCGAGGCTGCCGCGCGTCGGAATGCCTGAGCAGGCGAGGTTCAGCAGCGGCAACTCGTGGTAGCCGGCGGCCTTCCAGGCGGTGAGCGCGAGGGCGAAGGCGCCGAGCTGCACGCAGCGAGCGTCGAGCTCGAGGCCGAAGAGGTTGCCGGCGAGGACGGCGTCAACAGCCTCGCGGGTGGTGAAGCCCTCCTCTTCTGCACGCATCTTCCTGAGCATCTCGAAGGCGGCGACGAGGAAGTGGCCGGAGCCGCAGCAGGGGTCCATCACCGTGACCTCGGCGACAGTCGCCGGCCAGCCCTCGAAGCAGCCGGCGGCAGGCGCGCCGTCGTCGGCGTAGCGCAGGTACTCCCACTCCGCGAGGAGCGGGCTCTCGGGGTGACGCGCCGCCCACCAAGCGCCGAGCGAGTTCTCGAGCAAGAAGCGCACCATGTAGTGCTCGGTGAAGAGCTGCGTCACCGGGGCGAGGTCGGCGCCGCCGATCTTGCGCTCGGAGGCGATGACCTCCTTCTTCCTCTTAGTCTGCCAGAACTGGTAGACCCAGCCGAGGGCGTCGTCGGCGGCGAACACCTCGCTCGACAGCTCGGTGAGGATGTCCTCAAGCGCCTTGCGGCCCTCAGGGGCCAAGGGCAAGCGCACGCAGGGGTCAGCGGTCTTGAAGATGCCGGGAAGCATCGTCGCGGCGTAGCGGGCGGCGCGCAGCCAGGGGTCGCCCTCGCCCTCTTCACGGGCCAGTTCGGCGACCTCGTCGAGGGTCACCGGGGCGCCGCTCGGGTGGATGAGCAGGCCGTTCTCGGCCAGAAAGCGGGCGAAGAGCATCAGGTGCCACTGCTCGTAAGCGCACTCGCTGATCAGCTTCTCGAAGGCGCCGCCGAGCTGGCGCTGCTTGGCGCGCAGGGCGTTGCGCAGGGCGCGCTGCTCGTCGCTGATGCCAGGCGGCGCCTGCTCTTGCGACACGCCCAAGGCACGCAGGGCGGACTCGCAGGCCGACTCAGCCTCGTCGCGGGCGGCAATCACGGCCTTGTCGAGGGACTTGCGGAGTGCGGACGAGAGCGGCGCCATCGTCTCAGATCACCACCGGCTTGCCGGCATCAATGTGCTGCATGATCTGCGTGCGTAGCTCGTCGACGTAGGCATCCGCCGCGTCCTTGTCTTTGAGCATAGCTGGCGGCGGCGTGACCCTGACCGCCTTGAACACCTCTTTGCCCGCGATCTCCCGCGCCCGGGCGAATCGCGACTCGAGACCGCCGATCATGTTGGTCCAGTAGTCGAGCGGCGTGCGGTCGAGCGCAAGAAGCAAGCTGGTGTCAGTGCTCGTGTCAGGCATGTCGACCGCCCGCAACCCACACTCCTCGACGAGGTGCGCGCGGCGCTCTTCAGGAAGGGCCTGGAACGCCTCATCGGTGGTGACTGTCTCGATCCCACGCTCGCGTTCTTGCTTGAACGCGGTCACCTGCTCCTCGAGCGCCGTCCGCAGAGCGGACTCGAGCTTCTGGACGAGTGGAACCAGCGGATCAGGATCTTGCAGAAGGCTGCGCTGCGTACGAATCGCCTCCACCTGCTCGCCGACCTCAGCGGCAACCGGCAGCGAGGCGGCGTGTTTGAGCAGACGCTCCAGCTTCTGCCAGCGTGGCAGACGCTGTTCCTGCGCCTTCTCGGCGGCGCCCCAGGACTTGGCCAACGCCGCGAGTTCTTCCCGCACGTCCCAGAACGCCAGGAGCTGCTCGTTGCCGGAGAGCTGCTGCAGTGTCTTGATCTTGGATGTGTCGGGGTTAGGCGGTAGCGGCGCGGGACCGCCGGCATGAGTGGCCGTGTCGAGCATCTTCTGCAGGAATGAGCCGACCCCCGCGGATTCGCCACCTGATGCGACCTGGATGCCGGCTTGAGTGACGACACCCCTGATCTCGATGCGCTGAGTCGCGGTCAGCACCACGTTTTCGCGCCGGTAGGCAACCTTGCCGACCTGAGCGAGTGTGAGCTGCTTCACGGTGACCGGAGAGCCGTTCAGCTCAGCCAGCAGGAGGCCCGCCTGGGTGAGCACGAGCAGTGCCCCGTCGACGGCATCCTGCGGCCACCCAAAGCCGACGCTCTCGTACTTCTGGCGCACGTCGGTGCCCTTGGTCCCGGTCGCCTTCACGAACGCCAGGATCTCAGCGCAGACGGGATGCTTCTCGGGCTCGCCCGGATAGCCGACCGCTCCGAGAGCGTCGCCCGAGCCGTCGAGAACACGCTTGCTGACGATGCTCCACGAGGCGTGGTCGGCCTCTGAGAAGCGCGGGAAGAGGCGCACGAGAGCCTTCTCGCTGGCGACCTGGACTGCAGACTTGAGATTGCCTCCGCCCTCGTCGGCGCCCGCCGGCAGGAACACCTTGGCGCCGGCAAGGGCGCGACCGACGATCTCGTGTACCTTCATCTCGGCGGCGTCGCGCTGGGACTCGATCGCCTTGCGCGCCTGGATGCCCGCCTCGGTGTTGGGCACGGGCCGGGAGTCGACCGTCTCACGCGCCGCCAGGAAGCGGACCAACTGAGCGCGCAGCGCGTCGGCGTCGGTCTTGGGGAGCAACACGTTGACCACGGGACTCTCGTTGCCGAGTGCTGTGGCCTCTTCGCGGGCCTTGTTCTCGGTCACGTCCCACTCGGCGCGGACCCAGACCGGGACGGTCGTGCCCTGTGCCGCGGGCGGCTGCGCGCCGAAGTTGATCTCCACCTTGCGCGGCGTCTTACTCTTGCCCTGAGCAAGCGCGAGGCCCCTGAGCGCCTCGTTCACGGCAGCGCGAATGGACTCTTCGCGGGCAGCGGCGACGCGACCGGCGTCGCCCTCGATGGCGCTGCTGCGTTCCTTATAGGCGCCGAGCCACACCTGGGTCTCCTCGTTGACGAGACTGTAGGCGCCGTCTGTCACGGCCAACCGACCGGCCTCAGCCATCGCCGTGAGAGCCTCCTTGACCTCATTGCGAAATCCCGCGCTTGGCGCCGTGAGGTCGGCGACGAGCAGGTCGCCGATGGTCGTCGAGTCGGCCACCACGCCGAGCTCCGCGTCGATCTCGCGCAGGCGGTCGATCATGAAGACCACGGCAGCGATACGAGCCTGCAGCTCACCGGTCGAGCCCTCTCGACGCAGCTTCAAGATGTCTTCGTTGGTGTCTTTGGGCAGGATGCCGGATTGCAGCATGCCCGACGACTGCTGGTCGTAGATGAAGTCGGCGCCCACCACGTGGCCGAGCGGCAGCTCACCGACACTCTTCGCCGCCTCCTGCGCCATGCGCAGCTGCGTGCGCAGCTGGCCGTGGGTGCCGCTTCGGTCGAGGGCGCGCAGCACATGCTCCCAGAAGCGCCGCCTCGTCGGCAGGATCGGGTAGTCGGCCGCGAGGAACTGACTATCTGCTCCGACAGCGGCCAACTTGGAGCCGCCCAGGTGCCTGCCGATCTCACCGCTTGCCGCGTGGAGCACGGCCGCGAGGCCGGCTGCCTTGTCCGGCCTCTTGCGCAGCACCACGTCGCGGATGACGGTCTCGACGTCCGTGTCGGAGAGCTGCACGTACACGGTAAAACGGTCCTTGAGCTTCTGCAGAGCCGGCGTGGCGCCCATCGCCGACTGGCCGGCTGCGACGAGCAGCACTCTGCTCTCGAACTCCTGCGACACCGCCTGCGCGAGTGCGTCGACATCGAGAGTCTTTTGACTGTCTTCGCCGATGAACTGCTGTAGTTCGTCGAGCACGATGAGCGTGAGCGGAATGCGCCCGGCGACGCCCGACCGCAGCTCCAGGACGTCGCGCATGGCGGCAACCAGCTCTCCCTCGTCGATGTCGCCACGATTCGGGAACTGCTCCTTGAGCAGGCCGCGCACGGCCGCGGCGTTGGGCGCGAAGTCAGGCAGGGCGGCCAGAAGCGCCTCGGGGAGCGCCTGTGCCACGTAGAGATTGGTGAGCTCCTTGCCAAACGACTTGCCGCGGCTCTCGACCCCCGCGACCACCTCGTCGTAGATGCCCTGCTGCTTCAGCCAAATGACGAACTGCGCCGGCGCGTACTGGCCGGGAAGCCCGGCTGCCTCGAACAGCACGCGCAAGAAGGCCAGGCGCACACTTCCGCTGGCCCCCGTGCCGAGCGTGCCGGCGGCGGCCCACAGGCCACCGTCGCGCTTGCCGGCGTTGGCGAGCTCGAGCAGGTCGGTCCTGACGTTGTCGGAGACTTGCGTGATCCCGCGTGCGCTGCTGCCGTCGGGCAGCTTCGTGTCTGACCAGAGATTCTCGAGCACGCGCAGGAAGTGCGACTTGCCGCTGCCGTAGAAACCGCTCACCCACGCGGCGGGCTGCTTGGGCTGGCCGAGATGCGAGAGGAACGTGCTGAGGATGCGGTCGAGGCCGCGCTCGTACTCACCCTCGCAGACGAAGTGTGACAGCTCGAAGTGCAACGTGTCCCACTCCTGATCGGTCTCAGGTCGTGAGACGCGCGCCACGCCCAGGTTGGGCAGGTCGCGCTCGGTCGGATCCTCGTAGAACACCTCTCGGTTCTGCATGACCTAGCCCTCCGTTGCGGTGATGGGGATGGCGAGGTAGTTCCAGCCATCCCGCGCCCCGAGTAGACGGTAGTTGGTGCCCTCCAGCTCGCCTGGGAAGAAGGCAACCAGACGGCCACGGATATCGCTATTGACGGCCTCAATGAGACGCGAGACCCGAGCCACGCCGAAGAGCGAGGCGAGCCCCATGAGCGCGACGACGGTGGTGTCGTCTGCGTTGTCTGCGCACAAGCCGGCGCTGACCTCATGAGCGAGATGCTCAGCGAAGTCATCGAGCGCCAGCGACAGGTCACCTGGGCTCTCGAAGTAGGCTTCGCGATAGTCGTGGTCGCCGAGCCACCGACCGAAGGAGTCGGTCAGGTCGATCAGGTGCCAGCCATGGCCGGCCTCGTGCGTCGCGATCTCAAACTCGCGGATGCGCATGCGCAGGCGGCGCTCCTGCTCGGGCGGGTAGATGACCATCCACACGCGCTGGGGACCGGCGACGGTCTGGTCCCAGGGGATCTGCGCGAAGCGCGAGTAGGCTTTGAGCAGGTCGTCGATGTAGCTCACGTCTGCGGCCTCTCAGGATCGTCGCGGAGCAGCAGCCGGAAGGTGATGTCGGTGACGCCGCCACCGTGCCGCAGCTCGATCCAGCCGCGCTGCGAGGCAGTCATGGCCTGCTCCAGAACGACCGTGCGCGGCACGTCGAGGGCCTGCGCCCAGAAGGTCGTGAAGAGCCCCTCGCCGACGGCGCCCTCGATGTGGCCCAGGAGCAGCGCGTAGGCAGCGGCAGCCGGCCCGCAGGCGGCGTGGGCGCGGGTCTTGCCGGTGCGACCGGCGAGGTGACCGGACTGCGTCCACGACGACGATGCGTTGCGGCCGACCTTGTTGGCGACCGCGTCGCTGTAGGTGCCGGGGTAGCGGTCCATGAGGGCTCTCGCAAGGTCGTCGGCCGTGACCGCTTCGCCTTGTGGGAGCGGCAGCACCGCTGGAGCTGTCGCGCGGAGCGCCGGATCGCGAGCGAGCGAACACAACATGGCGAGAAGGGGCTGAGCCTTGGCATCGGCCTCCCAGAGGTCGCGCAGTGCGCGGAACAACAGGATGCCGGGGTCGAGGCCATAAAGTTCACGGAGGTACCGGTGCGAACGCTGCCGGCTGTTGAGCGTCTTCTTGCCGAGCACATTCTGCTCGATAACCGCGTCCTTGTACTGGGCCGACTCCGCGTCGGCCGGCACGGCTGCGAGGAGTACGCGGAGTCCGGGCAGCTGTATCGTGCGGCTCGTGTGAGTGCCGCCGCTGGCGTGGTCTGAGACCATGCCTGAAGTCACGCCAAGTCCCCCCGTGAGTCACCATCTCCTCATTCCGACTTCGCGTCCGGCAAGACGTCGCGATCGTCCTCGAGGAGTTGGATGGAGACTACCACTCTAGGAGGACGCATACGGGGTGACCCATGGGTGTTGGCCAGGCTGAATACGGGCTGAGGCGGCCCCATCGGTCAGTCCTGCGCGACTCACCACCTATTGATCGAGGCCCTCAGAATCCTGTGCGGCCAGGTCAGCTGCAAGGCGGTGCAGCTCTTCGCGAAGCGGAGTGGATGGGTCAACGGACCGGGCGTACCGCAGGGCCCAGCCAAGCTCCCACCGAATGGCCAGACTCATCTCCCCCGCGACCTGGTGATCGTTCACGAGCTGGACCTTGTCGTCGACGTACTCGCGGATGTCACGGGCCAGGCGCCACCGATCAAGCTCCCCGAGCAGCTTCTTCTCCCGCTCCTCCTCAGCCCATCGATGCTGCTGCAGCGCCCAGCGGCGGCGCTCCGCCTCGATCTCAGCGATGCGCCTGCGTTCGGCCTCCTCAAGACCCGCGACACGCTGGCGCTCCTCTTCTGCCCGCTGCAGCTTGACGGCGAGGGCGACGGCGCTGAGACGACTGACGAACTCCGTGAGACGCGACTCGAGGCGCTGCAGCTTCCCATCGTTCCAGGTCGTCTGCACGCCGAGTCGCCCAACGTTGGTGATGGCAAGAGAGAGTATGCCAGTGGGCTCGTAGGTGTAGGTCGTCCGAACGTGCTCGTCGTAGAAGGTGCCGTCCCAGGCGATGCTGCGCGGCGGCGGATCGGGCTTGAGCCTCTCGTGCCGCTCCAGCCGCTCGGAGATCGCAAACTCCAGCCACTCGTTATCGCAGAGTACTCGCGTCACGCGCTCCTCCGGCTCGCACGGCTGCTGAGTCTCCCAGATGGACTGCGGGGCGGCCGCCTGCCTTTCGGCTTCAGAATCCGCTCCTCGACACGGAGGCCAGCAGCTTCCATGCCTTTGATCAGGGCGTCGGCGATGCGCAGGGTGCGGTCGAGCGAGCCGGGCGAGACGGTGATGTCGAGGCAAGGCTTGTTCGTCCAGGGCAGCAGGCCGGTGTAGGCCGGCTTCGCCTGAAGAAGGTGTCTTCTGGTCCGTTCCACGAGGGAGTGCGGATCGGTGAGCACATCGGCAACCACGATTCTGCCGTTCACGGGGACCGGCGCAACCGCGTCGAGCTCGGGCGGACGCGGAGGCTGCGTCGGTCGGGTCCGGTAGCGTGAGACAAGCCTCTCGGGCTCGCCCTCCTTGCGCACTGGGAGGGCGGGGCGCTTGGGCGCCGTGCCGGCAGTGGCCTTCGCCCAATAGCCGCGCGGCGGCAATGGCACACCCAGCTTTCGGCAGGTCTTGGCCAGCGCCACACCGGAGACGTCGTACTTCTCCGCCACCTTGATGACGGGTTCAGCCCAGACCTCTCCGTAGAGCCTTTCGCGTTCGTAGACCACGCGTTCCATTTGGCTACCCCCGTTAGTCGCCGCCTGGCTGGTCCTCCGCAACGCGGTGCCACCCTAGTCCGTCTCGTGAATCCAGATAGAACCAATAGGATAGTCACAGTGAACACGTCGGGCGGTGCATAGCATGACCACAGAACTGGAAAGAGTCCTCGCCGATCTCAACGGCAACGTCTTCCTGCGTGAGTACACGTTCGCCGCCAATCAGTTCAAGTCCGCAACCAACCAGGAGTACGAGCTCGCAGACCATGTCGTCCTCCTTCCAGAAGCCATTCTGGCATTCCAGGCGAAGGAGCGAAGTCCAGACGCCAGCAGCTCCGACGACGCCGTGGTGAAGTGGTTCAAGCGGGAGGTCGAGAAGAACGCATGTCGGCAACTGGCGGACACAAAGCAGTTCTTTGAAGCAGAGCCCGATCTGACTCTGCCCAATCAACGAGGCCACGTTCACGACCTCGCGGGACCCGACGCGAGAATCATCCAAGTGGCTCTCTTCTCAGTGGATCAGGACCCTCCCGCCTACGTGAAGTTGAAGACCCACCGGGTGAGCACGAAGGCGGGATTCGTCCACATCCTCAGTCTCCATGACTACCGTGAAGTTTGCCGTATCCTGGCCCTGCCCATTGAGATCGCTGGGTACTTCGCGTTCCGGCAGGACCTCCTGCTGCGACTCAAGGATTGGAATCACGGTGAAGCGGCTCTGGTGGCGGCCTTTATTAACGAGGACGCATCTGGCAGATACGACGCCGATGTTGTGCGAAGGACGATCGAGGACGCCCTGCGCGACAACGAGTCGCTCCATGTCGGCAAGATGCTCATCGAGTTTGGCGACCGCGTCTTCTACGTTGAGGACCAAGGCCAGGCCACCGAGTACTACTCAATCCTGGATGAGTTCATGTGGATGAACCGAGTGCAGATGCGCGCCTTCCGCACGTTGCGAGACTGGGCTCTGGAGAAGGCCGGCGGCGAGGACCCGGAAATGCCGGCGCGGATGCGTGTGCCGGGAAGAGAGACGGGATTCGTGGTCTTCCCGGTCCCGGATGGCCAGTTCGACAACCGCATCACGGCGCTGAAGAACTACACCATGGCGGCGAAATACGACTGGAAGCTTGACCGTCAAATTGGCGTGGCGATCTCTCGAATTGGAGATGAAGTCGAGATCGACTGGATGATGGCCAACTACCCATGGGAACCTGATCCGGAGTTGGATCGCAGGTTGGAGTCCAACTACCCGTTCCGCCAGGAGCCGGTCCCGAAGGTTGACTACCGATATCGCCAACGCCAGTCCTGACCCCGAGTTTCGTTCCAGGGTCCTACAGTTTCGTTCCTGTTTTTCCAATTTCGGGAGCGCGCGACGAAGGCGGCAGACAGGGTACACAGCGCGCGCCGTTCATGATCCGACCCCCCTCCCCCTCGTGGCGATGGCCCTGTCGCCTGTACCGCATGGCTTCGCAAGACGTCAGCAGAACGCATCGAGCGACAGGCGTCGCCCAGGACTCGTTACCTCGCCTGTCACGCTAGGTCAAGAGCTGGGCGCCGACACCGTCGCTGTCCGTATGCACCCATATCGTTTGCCTGGCCGCGATCACACCAGCCAGGCGCCAAAGGTCCTCGGGCCAGGCATGCCCGCCGCTGTGCACGAAGTGAGCTTCTACCCCACTGCGCTCGGCCCACTCGCGCATCGCGCAGCCCTCGCGCTTCCAGTATCCGCTCCACATCGACCACGCGAGGACGACATTGGCCGGGCCGACCTTGTCGAAGAGCTTGGTCGTGCCACGGCTGCCCCGCGTGCCGAGCAGGTACCGTCCCGGCTCGGCGGCGAGCTCGTCGCTCGAGACCCGGCCCTTGGCACTCATCTCCCGGGCCAGGTCCATGAGGCCGGCCGCTTTGAGACGCTCGACCTGATGGGGCACGAAGCTCACGCGCACCCCGTCCCAGCCGACCTGAGGGATGTTCTTGGAGAGGGGTGAAAGCTGCATCAGGACGTATGCCTGGTAGGGATCGATCGCCAGAAGCCGGTCGCTGCGCTTCGCGGCACGAAAGCAGGAGACGAGACGGTCGAGATTCTGGCCCGAGGCCGCCACCGCGACGAGCTTTCCGGCATTGCGCCTCGCCAGCTCG
>Ga0209747_1001036_pt1 | contig 15039 bp, 16 predicted proteins | sample BarGraNGADG00311_FD_184498 | JGI IMG/M metagenome (GOLD analysis project Ga0209747, IMG submission 184498) | Arctic peat soil microbial communities from Barrow, Alaska - Barrow Graham LP Ref core NGADG0011-311 (SPAdes) (version 2) | ecosystem: Environmental > Terrestrial > Soil > Wetlands > Peat... | reverse complement strand
TGGAAGGACCTCTCCAGCTCGGTGTCGCATGCCTTCCCCGCGACCGGGTTGACGGTGGCGAGCCCTGTCAGCCGGTCGGGATGGGCCGCTACCGCCTCCATCATGTAGGTGTTGTGCTGGCGGCACATGTCGATGCTGCGCCAGGGGAAGCCGCAGACGACTGACCTATCGACGCCTGCCTCGTCCATCTCCTCGACCAGCGCGCCGTAGGTCACCATGCGCGCCTTGGGGTTGCCGTAGATGAAGTCGAAAGATGAGTCCCGCTTGGCGAACATCTCGCGCCGCTCGATCACGTCCGGCGGGAAGATGTGCGTGTGGACGTCGATTATCACGTCTGGCTCCTTCCCGGTCCGTTCAGCTTGACGGTGGGAACGTTATCACACAGTGGTATCGAGGTCATCCGGGCGCGGCGGCTCAGAACGGTTTTCGCTGGAACAGGATCCCCTCGAGGGTCGAGGCCATCTGGTAGCCGGTGATGTCCTCGCCGAGCCCCCTGTTGAGGATCACGATCACGGTGGCGCTTTCCGCGGGCATGTAGAAGGACGCGCAGGTGAACCCGAACGCGTTGCCGTCGTGGCCGAGCAGGTCGTTGGTGTAGTCGGTGTTCCTCATCATCCCCAGGCCGTACTGCGGGCTGCCGGGAGCGGTCGTGATCGTGTTCAGCCTCTGCGCCTGCGACTCCTGGGAAAGAAGGGTGCCCTCGGCGAGCGCGCGGACCCAGGTCTTCATGTCCGCGAGGTCGGACACCATGGCCGAAGAGGCCCAGCCCACCGACGGGTCGAACCTGGGCACCTTTTCGAGCTTTCCGTCGACGAGCTCGTAGCCGGTCAGGATCGGGCCGGCGACGTCGGCGCTGCTGGGGAAGAAGGTGTTGGTCAGGCCGAGGGGCTTGACGATGCGACGGTCCACCTCGTTCGCGAGCCTGTCGCCTGTGACCGACTCGACGATCATGCCCAGCAGGATGTAGCCGGTGTTCGAGTAGTGCCAGCCTGCCCCGGGCGCGAAGTAGGGCGGATGTGAGGTAGCCAGCGACACCAGCTGAGCCGGCGCCGGGCACGGTGGTGACGTACTTCGACAGCGGGTCGTCCAGGCCGATTATCTTCTGGTCGACCAGCTGCAGGACCACCGTGGCCACGAAGGTCTTGGTGATGCTCCCTATCTTCACCAGGTCACCGGTGGCCACCGGCTTGCGCGTCGCCGTGTCGGCGACGCCCCTGGTCGCCACCCAGCTGCCCTTGCCCGGCACCCAGACACCGACGATCGCCCCCGGGACGTCGGCGTTCTTCATGGTGGTGTCGAGCGCCGAGTCGAGCTGCTTCTGGACCGAGGAGGGAAACGGGTTGTCCTCGCTGGAGGAGGGCTGCGTCCGGCGGGAGAAGACGACCCAGGCCGATGAGAAGGCGAGGACCGCAAGGACGGCGACGATGATCATCACGAAAGTAATAGTCCCGGGTCGCAGCGCCTTGTTCCAACTTCTCTCGGGCATGTTTCGCAGTCCTGTCTCTACGGGGAGCCAACCGGTCTCTGACCGGATAATCTCATCGCGTAGTCGGGTTCCCCCGGCGTCTCTCCATATGTTTCTAACGAAACAATACGCCAGGAGGCGATGGAATCATTTGCGAATGGTCAATTCGGGCCGGTAAAACCACCGAAGGAGGCGGCGACCGCGAGCCCCCCCGCGGCGCCGGGCGAATCCGCTACAATTGTTGAAACCTCAAAGCCGGCCGCCGCGGGCGTCGATGAAAGGGAGTTGGAATGCCGTACAGCCGAGTGTTCGAGCCGTTCGAGTTCTCCGGCATCACTATGAAGAACCACATCCTGATGCCCGCGATGCACATAGGCATGGCGGCCGACGGGTTCATGAACGACGGGTACTTCGACTTCTACCAGGAGAGGGCAAAGGCACGCCCGGGGCCGGGCCTCATCATCGTCGGCGGCTGCTACGTGGAGAAGAGGGGAATGGGAGCGCCGAACTTCGTGGGCCTCGATGACGACAAGTTCATCGGCAGGCTCAGGCAGTTCACCGACACGGTGCACAAGTACGACACGCCGGTCGCCGCCCAGCTCTACCACGGGGGTCGCTACTCGGCGAGCTTTCTCACCGGGGAGGAAGCGGTCTCCTCCTCGGCCGTCTTCAGCAATTTCACCAGGGAGATGCCGCACGCGCTAACCGAGGAAGAGATCGCCGAGGTCCAGCGGCACTACGGTGAAGCGGCGCGCAGGGCGCGGGACGCCGGCTTCGACGCGAGCGAGCTGATCGTCTGCGCGGGCTACCTGGTGAACCAGTTCCTCTCTCCCCTGACCAACAAGCGCGAGGACCGCTACGGCGGGGACCTGGACACCCGCATGACCTTCATGCGAGAGACCATCGCCGCGATAAAGAGCGCCACCGGAGACGACTTCCCGCTCATCTGCAGGCTCTCGGGCTCCGACTTCATGGAGGGCAGCCACACGCTGGAGGAGACGACCGTGGTCGCGGCCGAGATGGAGAGGTGCGGGGTCGACTTCATCAGCGTGACCGGCGGATGGCACGAGACGCGCGTCCCGCAGATACCGATGAGCGTGCCGCGCGGCGCCTACGTCTACCTGGCGGAGGGGGTGCGCGGGGCGGTCGAGAAGGTACCGGTCGCCTGCTGCAACCGCATCAACGACCCCGGACTCGCCGAGCAGATACTCGCCGACGACCGCGCGGACGTCGTCGCGATGGCCAGGGCTTTCATCGCCGACCCCCGGATCCTGGAGAAGGCGCACGCGGGCAGGCCGCAGGACATCAGGCACTGCATCGCCTGCAACCAGGGCTGCTTCGACCACGTCATGATGCTCCAGCCGATCACCTGCCTGGTGAACCCCCGGGTCAACCGCGAGCGCGAGACCGAGCTCACGCCGGCCGCGGTCAAGAAGAACATCCTGGTCGCGGGCGGCGGGCCGGCCGGGATGGAGTGCGCCTGGGTCGCCGCGCACAGGGGCCACCAGGTCACCCTCTGCGAGGAGACCGGCAGGCTGGGGGGACAGGCGAACCTGGCTTCGATCCCGCCTGGCCGCGAGGAGTGGAGCGAGATGGTCGCCTACCTGGTGCAGCAACTGGAGAACAAGGGCGTCGAGGTCATGCTCTCCCAACTGGTGTCCCCCGAGATAGTCGATGAGATAAACCCGGACGTGCTGGTCATGGCGTGCGGAGCCGAGCAGGTCGTGCCCGCCATCCCCGGTGTCGAAGGGCCGAACGTGGTGATGGCGTGGGACGTTCTCACCGAGAAGGTCCAGACCGGCAAGCGCGTCGTCATCGTGGGCGGCGGCGCGGTGGGCATCGAGACGGCCTCGTTCCTCGCCGAGCGCGGCAAGGAAGTCCTGGTGATCGAGATGCTGGAGCGCTGCGGCACCGACATCGGTATATCCACCCGCTGGACACTGCTGCAGCAAGCCGACAGGCTCGGCGTCCAGTTCATGCCGGCGAGCTGCGTGAAGGAGATAACCGCCGACGGGCTGAAAGCCGAGGGCGAGACCGGCCTCAAGGACATAGTCGCCGACACGGTGGTCCTGGCCGTCGGCTCGCGCGCCCACGATGAGCTCGAGGACTTCCTGGAGAAGGAAGGCATCAGGCGGAAGTTCGAGATCGTGAAGATCGGAGACTGCTCGTCTCCGCGCAAGGCGCTCGACGCGATCCACGATGGGTTCGAGCTGGGCCGCACGCTCTAGCGCTCTGTCACGCCGGCGACAGGTCCAGGCGATAGGAATATCATCTTAATCAGGGTGAAAACCGTACCAGGCACTTTTCACCCGGTTTTTTCACCTTCGGTTCAAAGTTCGGGAGCGGAGAATGGAGACAAAGCCCGAGAAGATCCTGGTGGTGGACGACGAGGAGCACATCATCGAGCTCGTCGAACTGTACCTCGGCAAAGAGGGCTACCAGGTGGTCAAGGCTCTAGACGGCGACGAGGCGGTCGAGAAGTTCGCCGCCGAGAAGCCCGATCTGCTGGTGCTCGACATCATGCTCCCCGGCCGTGACGGCCTGGATGTGCTGCGGGAGGTGCGCAAGACCTCGCAGGTGCCCGTGATCATGCTGACCGCCCGCGAGTCGGAGGTCGACAAGGTGGTCGGCCTGGAGCTGGGCGCCGACGATTACCTCACCAAGCCGTTCAGCCCCAGGGAGCTGGTCGCGCGGGTGAAGGCCGTGCTGCGACGCTCGAAGCCGGCAGCGGCCGAGGCCGCGGAGGTCATCGAGCGGGAGGGCTTGACCATCGACGCCCAGCGCCGCCAGGTGGACGTCGAGGGGCAGGGCACGGTGGAGCTGACGGCCAAGGAGTTCGACCTGCTGCTGGTGCTGGCGTCCAACCCCGGCATCGTCCTCACCCGCGAGCGGCTGATGGAGAAGGTCTGGGGATACGAGTACATCGGCGATACCCGCACGGTCGACGTCTATATAAGACACCTGCGCGAGAAGCTCGCCGACAACGCCGAGAGTCCCCGGTTCATCCAGACGGTGCGGGGAGTCGGCTACCGCTTCAAGGCGGGCTGAGATGTTCAAGACGCTGCGCGGGCGGGTCATCGCGAGCTACTTCATCGTCGTCATCATCTCGCTGCTGCTGGCGAGCCTGTTCTTCCTCTTCTTCCTCTCCAGGTACATCAGGGACCGCGACAGCAAGGAGCTGCTGCGCGAGGTCACCGCGATAGCCCGGGACGTAGAGAAGCTGGGGGCCTCGCAGGCGACACAGTCCACTCCCACGACCCCGACGACCCCGGGCCAGCCCAACGCGGGCAACAGGGTGGGAGTCCTGCCGCTTCTCAACGCCCAGGCCCAGGCGCTCCAGGTGAAGTTCCTGCTGGCCGGACCCGGCGGGCGGGTCCTCGCCGAGTCCAGCAACGAACCGGTGCTGGGTGACCGGACCGTGCAGCTCCCGGCCAGGGTCCTGAGCGAGAGCGGCCCGCGCATCAGCGAGCGCTACTTCCCCCGGCTGCGCCAGGACTACCTGTTCGCGACCGCTCCAGCCAAGGTGCAGGGCAAGCAGGTGTTCCTCATCGCATTGAAGACCGTGGAGAATGTGAGGTCCGTCGCCCTGTCGCTCATCGGATACGTGTCGCTGGCGGGAGGGATAGCCCTGGCGCTCTCGATGCTGCTGGCTCTGTATTTCTCCGGCGCGCTCAGCAAGCCCATCCGCGAGGTCACCGCCGCCGCGCGCAGGATGGCGGACGGCGACTACTCGGCGGAGGTCCCGGTGCGAGGCTCGGACGAGACCGCGGAGCTGGCACGCGACTTCAACTGGATGGCCGAGAGGGTTCGGACCGCCTACGAGCTGCAGAAGAACTTCGTAGGCGACGTGTCGCACGAGCTGCGCACGCCGCTGACCAGCATCGAGGGGTTCAGCCAGGCCCTGCTGGACGGGGTGACCACCAGCCCCGAGGAGCAGAGGCGGTCGCTGGAGATCATCAACCAGGAGAGCAAGCGCCTGGTGCGCGTGCTGCGCGACCTGCTGCTGCTGTCGCAGATCGACGCCGGCGAGATCCGGCCCGACATGAGGCAGGCCGACCTGGTGGACACTATGCGCAAGTTGGAGAGCATCTACTCCGGGCGGGCCGAGGAAGCGGGGACCGTCCTGCGGGTCGAGCCGCCCGCCAGGGCGCTCACCCTCTACACCGACCCCGACCGCCTGGAGCGTGTCCTCACCAACCTGCTCGACAACGCTTTCAAGTACGCCGCCGCGCCGGGGGGCAAGGTCGTCCTCTCCGCCGCGGTGCAGGCATCGTCCGTGGAGATCTCGGTGAGCGACAACGGGCCGGGCATACCACCCGAGGTGCTCCCCCACATCTTCGACCGCTTCTACCGGGTGGAGAAATCGCGCGCGCAGAAGCACGGCGGCTCGGGGCTGGGCCTCTCCATCTGCAAGGAGCTGGTCTGGACCCTGGGAGGCTCCATCAAGGTGAACAGCCAGCCCGGCCGGGGGACCACCTTCACGCTGACGATACCCATCACCTGAGGACGCGCCGGCCGTGACGGCGTGCCACCAGCGCCGCCGGCATGAGAGAATAGGACGGTGAGTACGGTACCACCGCAAGAGGACGGACGGGACTTGAAGAACATGAGACCGACCTGGGACGAGTACTTCTTGAGGATAGCCAGGGTGATCGCCGGCCGCTCCACCTGCCTGCGCAGGGAGGTCGGCTCACTCATCGTCAAGGACAAGCGCATCCTGACCACGGGCTACAACGGCGCGCCGCGCGGGCTCGCCCACTGTTTCGACGTGGGGTGCCTGCGCAACGAGGCGGGGGCGGAGTCGGGGACGAGCCACGAGCTCTGCCGGGGCCTGCACGCGGAGCAGAACGCGATAATCCAGGCCGCCCTGCACGGGGTCTCGATCGACGGTGGGGTCATGTACAGCACCCACCAGCCCTGCGTCCTCTGCACCAAGATGCTCATCAACGCCGGGCTCTGGGCGATATACTACATCGAGCCGTATCCGGACCCCCTCGCCGCCAAGATACTGGAGGAGGCCGGAGTCATGTCGGAGAAGATGAGCCTGGAAGGTTGATCGGCGCGAGGGCGCCGCTTGAGATATGAGACTATATTTCCTTGCTTTCGGCGCCGCGCTCGTCAGCGTGCTGGTACTCACCCCGGTGGTACGCTGGCTCGCCGCGCGCCTCGGGGCGGTCGACGTCCCCGAGGACCGCAAGGTCCACGACAGGGTGACGCCGACGCTCGGTGGAGTCGCGATCTACCTGAGCATGATGATCGGGACCGCCGTCTACCTGATCTTCGGGCACAGCAGGGTCTCCAGCGGAGACCTCGCGGGAGTGCTGCTGGGTGCGACCATCATCGTGGTTTTCGGCGCGGTGGACGACGTGCGGGGGCTGTCGCCGCTGGCGAAGCTGTTCGGCCAGTTCCTGGCCGCGGGCGTGCTGGTCATCATGGGCGTGCAGATCCAGAACCTCCACATCCCCGGCCTGACTCCGTTCTCGCTCTCGCCCGAGCTCTCGGTCCTGGTCTCGATCATCTGGATAGTCGCCTTCATCAACATCATCAATCTCATCGACGGCCTGGACGGGCTCGCCGCGGGCATTACCTGCATCGCTTCGTTCTCGATGTTCTACTACGCGACCCAGACCGGCGCCGGCCCCACCTTCGTGGACGCGGCGCTCATCTCGATAGTGATGGCCGGAGCCACACTCGGTTTCCTGCGCTACAACTTCAACCCCGCGAGCGTGTTCATGGGGGACTCCGGCAGCATGCTGCTCGGCTTCATGCTGGGCGCGGTCACAATACAGGGCGTGCTCAAGAGCATCGCGGCCGTCGCCCTGGTGGTGCCCCTGATGGCGCTGGCCATCCCCATCATCGACACGGGCATGGCGATCACCAGGAGGCTGCGGAAAGGCATCTCGATCACGCACGCGGACAAGGAACACATACACCACCGGCTGCTCAACATGGGGCACAGCCAGCGCCAGGCGGTGCTCCTTCTCTATTTCTGGACCGCGCTCCTGTGCGGGACCAGCCTGGCCTTGAAGTTCACCGCCAACAACAAGATACTCTGGGTCACGCTCGCTCTCGCCATCGGAGGATTCTTCCTGACCGCGATACCAAGGATAATCCGGGGCGAGGGAGGCAAGGGAAAGCACCGCGCGCCGCGCAGGCACCGCAAGAAGGACGAGCCGGACGCGGCTCTCGAGCTCGATGGAGGAGAGATTGGGTCAGCAGAGTGAGGGCGCCCCGGCCGTAACGGACGTGGAGGAGCTCTACGGGAAGTTCAACAGCGGACTGGCCCAGGCGGTGGCTATCGCCGCGGCGGCGATCATCCCCGTCGGGCTCATAATATCTTTGGTGTTCGGGGGCTGGAGGGGTTTCGCCGGCGCGATAGTCGGCTTCGGCGTCGCCTCGCTGTACGCGATGGTGGCTTTCGCCAGCCTCAAGTGGGCGCTCAAGAAGCCGCCCGCCGCCATACCCACGGCCGTGCTGGCAACGTTCACCGGGCTGATGGTCGCCGTGGCGGCCGTGCTCTACGGGCTCACCTTCGCCACCGCCATCAACCGCGTGGCGGTTTACTGCTGCTTCGCGGCGCTCTTCATCGCCTACACGGTCCTGGAAGTGGTCTTCGCCCTGAGGACCTTCGGCGTAAGCCTGAAAAAGCCGGAGTGAGGATCGCTGTATCGCGCCGGAGGTGCATCGCTTCACGACGACACCACCGGCGTAAGATTTGATCGCCCAATGGCGAGTGTGGTCAGGCTGAAGCCTGCCCCATATGATAAACTTTCGTGCTTGAAAAGGAGTAACAACCAAGGGGGTAAGAGATGGCTATCAAGAAGGTCTTCGTGGTCGGAGCCGGCCTGATGGGAAGCGGCATCGCACAGGTTGCCGCAACCGCCGGTTACCAGGTCACGATGCGCGACATCAGCGACGAGGCCCTGGACAAGGGCATGAAATCGATCGAGAAATCACTGGGCAAGTTCGTCGAGAAGGGCAAGGTCCCGGAGGACACGGCCAAGAGCGCCCTGGCAAATCTCAAGACCACCAAGGAGATGTCGGACGCCGCCGACGCCGACCTCGTGGTCGAGGCGGTCTTTGAGAAGATCGACCTCAAGCAGGACGTCTTCAAGGCGCTCGACGACATCACCGGGCCGGACTGCATCCTCGCCACCAACACCAGCGCCATCTCCATCACCAGCATCGCGTCGGTGACGAGCAGGCCCGAGAAAGTGGTCGGGACGCACTTCTTCAGCCCCGTCCCGATGATGAAGCTGTGCGAGCTCATCTACGGCCTGCAGACGGCGCCGGAGACCATGGAGGCGTGCAAAGCCTGGGCCGAGGACATCGGCAAGGAGACGGTGGTCGTCAACAAGGACGTGGCCGGGTTCATAGCCAACAGGGTCGGGCTCGCGATGTCCGGCGTCGCGATCGACGTCGTCGCCATGGGCGTGGCCACCCCCCAGGACGTCGACAAGACCATGAAGCTGGGGTTCGCTCACCGCATGGGGCCGTGCGAGACGGCCGACCTGACCGGCATCGACGTCCTCATGAACGCGATGAAGGCGATCTACAACGAGACCCAGGACGAGCGCTACTGGCCGCCGGAGCTCATGCAGCGGATGGTCGCCTCGGGCCTGCTGGGGCGCAAGACCGGCAAGGGTTTCTACGACTACTCCTCCGGCCAGCAGGAAGCTTACTGGGAGCTGTAACAGTCGGGGGATGACTTGAAAGACAGCTACGACGCGATAGTCATCGGCGCCGGCATAGGCGGCCTGGCGGCGGCATCCGTACTCGCCCGCAACGGGATGGAGGTGCTGGTGCTCGAGCGCGAGGACCGGGTGGGCGGCCGTGCTCTCTCCATCGCGGGCGAGGAGATCGGCGACAGAGGCGCGCCGTGGTACCGGGAAGTGCTCGGGCGCCACTACTGCTACCTGGCCGGCGCGAAGCCCCCCATGGAGGAGATAGTCCGCCGGCGGCTGCTGGACGGGTACGTCATCGACCTCGGCTACCACGGGCTCGGCTGCGCGGGGAAAGGCTACTTCGGGCGGCTGGTCGATTACCTGGGCGTCGACGTGCCGGTCAACCCCTGCGACACGGGCTTCTATTACCAGGGCGAGTTCTACCTCGAGGCCCCGGTCGGCTCGGGCCGGCTCGACGACAAGCTCTACCGCAGATGCAAGGAAAAGGGCATCAAGTACTGGTCGCTCATAACCGATTCGTTCGGGCTGACCGCGGAGCAGCTGGACGAGCTGGAGAAGGTGAGCCTGCACGAGTACTGCGACCGGCTGGGGCTCACCGCGGATGACGCGGTGTGGGAGTCGTGGCACTGCACCGGCACGCTCTTCACCACCATCAACAATCCTGACGACATCAGCGCCGGCGAGCTCATCCGCTACGTGAACAACGTGATGCTGCCGATAATCGCCTCCGGCGAGGAGCTCCACACCGGCGGCTTCGCGGTGGGCGGGGTCCAGAGGTGGTCGGACGCCGTGGCGGCCGAGTTTGAGAGGCTGGGTGGAGAGGTCGTGCTGGGGGCCGGCGTGAAGCGGGTGGAGCTGGCGGACGGCACGGTGACCGGCGTCGAGGTCGAGCTGCCGGGCGGGAAGAACGCGATACTGAAGTCGGCGCGGGTCGTGAGCACGGTCCCGGTCCAGGAAACGTTCGACCTGGTGGACGAGGCGAGCTTCCCCGCGGATTTTGTGAGGAGGGCACGCTCGCTCTACGGCTACGGAAGCCTGGCTCCCTATATCGGCCTCTCGCGGCTGCCGATGCCCCTGGAGCAGGCGGAGCGCCTGATAAAGACGCCGGTGGTCGTGCCGGCGGGCTCCGACTACGACTACGACGTGTACATGGCATGGAACGTGCAATCGGTGACCGACCCGACCATAGCCCCACCCGGTAAGCACCTGCTCACAGCCTACCTCCCGCTGACCGAAGAGGAGTCGAAGGACGCGGCCAAAGTCGAGCGCGTCGTCGACGCCATAGTCCCGTTCTTCGAGGAGGCATACCCGGGCTTCACCGAGTGCATAGACTGGGAGCTCTACCCCATGTGCACCAAGCTCGAGGGCGTCGCCAAGTCGATATCGCAGGCCGGGACGCTCAAGCCCGAGAACGTCGCGCCGGGCGTCGAGGGTCTCTACTTCGCGGGGGACACCGCCAGGGGTTTCGGGGTGGCCATGGACTGTGCATGCTCGGCCGGGATCAACTGCGCGGCGGCTGTTCTGGGAAAGCCGGTCGGTATAGAATGACCGTGTTGTTCTGCAAATGGCGCGGCAGGAGGTGCGGGTATTGGCCGAGTTGAAGCTGGAAGGCGTTTTCGTCCCCAACATCACACCGTTCAAGGACGGTGACGTCGACGAGCCCAGCCTGAGGAACCTTGTCGACCACCTGGTCGAGGGCGGGGCCTCGGGCCTGGTGCCCTGCGGCACCACGGGTGAGAGCGCGACACTCTCCCACGACGAGCACATCGAGGTGATCCGGGTCGTGGTCGAGCAGGCCGCGGGGCGCGTGCCGGTCGTCGCGGGCATCGGCACCAACGACACCCGCGAGACGATAAACCTGCTGGACCGGGCGGAGGAGCTGGACCTGCAGGGCTACCTGGTGGTGTGCCCTTACTACAACCGCCCCAACCAGGAGGGCATCACCGAACACTTCAGGGCGATCGCGGAGGTCACCGACCGTCCCATCGTCATATACAACATCCCGGCGCGCACCGGAAGGAACATCGAGGTCAACACGGTCAGCGACCTGGCGCGGATCCCCAACATCGTGGGGATCAAGGACGCCTCAGGCGACATCAACCAGGCGATGAGCATAATCGCGAGGACCAAGAACTTCAGCGTGCTGTCGGGCGAGGACCACCTGCTCTTCCTGACCTGCTGCCTGGGCGGTAAGGGAGGGATAATGGCGAGCGCTCACGTCCTGCCGGGCGAGTTCATGGAAATGGTGGAGGCGGCCGCCAGGGGAGACCTCGTCGAGGCGCGCAGGCTCCACTACCACCTGCTGCCTCTGGTCAAGGTCATGTTCAAGGAACCGAACCCCGCACCGGCGAAGGCTGCTATGAAGCTCATGGGGGTCATCACCTCCGACGAGATGCGCTTGCCGCTGCTTTCCGTCAGCGCCGCGTGCCGTGAGGATATCGCGGGCGTCCTGCACGGGCTGAAGCTGCTCTAGCGAGCGACGGCGATGCAAGGCGAGGGTATTTGAAAGACGACGGGTATCCCGAGAACAACCAGAAAGAAGCGAAGCGGATCCAGCAGAGGCGGGCATACCGGCTCGCCGAGAGGCGCAGGCGGGCGCGAAGGAACCGCACCATCACCATCGCGGTCGCGGCGGCAGTCATCGTCACCGCCATATTGCTGAGCCCGGTGGGGCCCCTCAAGGGCGCGCTCTACTCTAAATCGAACTCCAAAAAGACTACGGTCAAAGCCGCCGACAAGAATGACTCCAAGAGCACCAAGGCGGCCAAGGTTGTTAAGACCACCACGCCGGCCGTCCCCGTCCACGTCGAGAAGAAGTCCAACACCACCCCGCCCACCATCGGGATAGTGGTGGACGACACCGGGAACGTCACCGACAAGCTGCCACTCTGGACCGCGATCGACGCCCCGCTGTGCTTCGCGGTCATGCCTTACCCGCCGCTCTCACAGCAGCTGGCGGAGCAGTTGTGGAGCGCGGGCTACGTGGTGATGATGCACGTGCCGACCGACAACGCCCCGCCCAATTCCTTCTCGGGGACGGGCCAGCTTGCCACCGGCATGGACCGCGCCACCGTATTCGCGACGCTGGATACCGACATCTCCAAGGTCCCCCACGCAACGGGTATGAACAACCACCAGGGCGGCCGCGGCTGCGACCAGCTCGACCTGATGACCTACGAGGTCGAGTGGGCCAAATCCAAGGGGCTGTTCGTGGTGGACAGCAACAGCTCGGTGAGCAGCAAAGTCACCAAAGCCTGCCAGGCGCTGGGCCTCTCCAAACGTCTCAACGAGGTGTTCATCGACCACCAGAACGAGCCCGACTACATCAGGGGCGCGATGCGCGAGCTCGCCGGCCTCGCCCGCAAGAACGGGACGGCCATCGGCATCTGCCACTGGCACAGGCCCAACACCGCGACCGTGGTGGGGGAGATGATCCAGACGCTCAAGGCCGAGGGGATTCATTTCGCCTTCGCCCGCGACATCACGGACTGACCCTATTCTTGAATTAGATAGGTTTAGCACCCCGGATATTGAAACTATTGAACAGCGTAGTTGACTTGAAGGAATCGGATGGAAGCTGCTTATTACGAGAAGCTGGGCGAGGGAAAGGTCCACTGTCACCTCTGTCCCCAGGAGTGCAAGATCAACGAGGGGAAGAGGGGATTCTGCCGCGTGCGCTCCAACCACGAGGGGGTCCTCTACTCAGACGTGTACGAGCGCATCCTCGCCGCCAACCTCGATCCCATCGAGAAGAAGCCGCTGTATCACTTCCACCCGGGCAAGACGATCTTCTCCATCGGCACCCGCGGCTGCAACCAGCGCTGCGACTTCTGCCAGAACTGGGAGATGATCGAGTCCGACGCCCCCGGGACCTATATAAGCTCCGACGAGGTCGCGAGCATGGCGGACCGCGGGGACTCGATCGGGGTGGCATACACCTACAACGAGCCGATGATGTGGTTCGAGTTCGTGCTGGAGTGCGCCAAGAAGGTCCGCGAGCGGGGCCTCAAGAACGTGCTGGTGACCAACGGCTCGGTGAACCCCGAACCGCTCGAGGAGCTCATCGGATGGATCGACGCGATGAACATCGACGTGAAGTCGATGGACCCTGATTTCTACGGCAGGATCTGCTCGTCCAAGCTCGAGCCCGTGCTGGAGACGGTCCGGCGGGCCAAGCGCGATTGCCACGTCGAGATTACCAACCTTATCATCCCTACCCTCAACGATTCGGACGAGATGCTCACCAAGATCATCGACTTCGTGGCGGAGCTCGGCCGCGATACGCCCCTGCACTTCTCGGCATACTACCCCTGCTACAAGATGACCATCGAGCCGACGCCGCCCGAGACGCTGCGCAGGGCCTACGACCTCGCACACGAGAAGCTCGACTTCGTCTACCTGGGCAACATCAGGACCGAGGACGCGGGCAACACCTGTTGCCCCGCCTGCGGCGAGCAGGTGGTGGAGCGCGACGGATACATCACCAGGGTTGGTGGCCTGGACGGCGACCACTGCGCGCAGTGTGGCACCGTACTGCCCTTTGTAGTATAGTCGGTGCGTCTGCACCGCTTCGATATTAAGGAGGCCTCTCGATGACGGCATCTTTGCGCAAAGACGCTGAACAAGAGCCACAGGCACCTCAGCAGCACAAACCCAAGCCGGACATCTACGACATGCTCGCGCGCATGCTCATCGGTTTCCTGGTGAACTACCTGACCGGGAAGATCCGCCAGAAGTCCGAGACCAAGGGCTCGCGCAAGAAAGCCGCCAAGAAGATGGGCAAGATGGCCAAGAAGGGCAAGGAGATCCCTCCCGAGCTGAAGAGCGAGGCGCTCGCCGGCCTGAGCAAGCGAAAGGGCAAGAAAGTGATGGCCACCGGCGCCAAGAAGGCCGCCAAGAAGAGGGGGCATAAGGAGAAAAAGAAGAAGGGCAAGCTGGTCTGGCTTGTCATAATAGCGGTAGCGATAGCGCTGGCCGTACGGGCCGCCAAGAAGAAGTAGCGAGGCCACCGCCTCAGGCGAAGGAGCAGTACCGAAGTGGAGATAGAGGTAGAGGAAAAAGAGGGGTACCACATAGTCACCCCGGTGGGAGAGCTGGACGTCTACACCGTCCCGCTGTTCAGGAAAGTCGTGTTGAAGCTCGAGGGCGACAGGCGGCACGACCTGATACTGGACCTCACGCGCCTCACGTTCATAGACTCGAGCGGGATCGGAAGCCTGATCGAGATCTACCAGAAGGTACAGACCGTCGAAGGTGAACTGGCCTACGTCATCGACAACCCACGAATACTAAAGGTCCTGCGGCTGGTCGAGCTGAACAAGGTCTTCCGGGTGTTTCCCAACCTGGGTAGGGCGCTGCAGGACGTCGGTGTGACAGGCGGATACGTTGACGAAGATTTCTTCTCAGACCTCACCTGACTCCGCCCGGAGGCTGGTGGTAGATCTTCCGTGCGGTAAGAAGTCACTCCTCAGAGCGCGCCAGAAGGTCATCAAGTTCGCGGAGGACCACGGCTTCGGACCCAGCGCGGAGGACGTTGCGCTTGCCGTGCAGGAGGCGCTCAAGAACATCCTCCAGCACGCCTGCCCCGCAAACCACAACATGCACTTCGAGTGCATCGCGACTCCGGAGAACCTTATCATCGACGTGACGGACAGCGGGGCTGGCTTCGACACTGGAGCCCTGGCGGCGGACCCCGTGCCGCCGATGGCGCTCCACGGCCGCGGAATACAGTTGATCCGGGGGCTGATGGACAACGTCTGGATCACCAGCGACCAGGAGGGCACGGTGGTCCACATGGAGAAGAAGCGCCCCACGGGCTGATGACCGTCTACGTCGGCACGGCGGGTTTCAGCTACGCGGACTGGAAGGGACCGTTCTACCGGCCCGACA
>Ga0209747_1001029_pt1 | contig 15077 bp, 14 predicted proteins | sample BarGraNGADG00311_FD_184498 | JGI IMG/M metagenome (GOLD analysis project Ga0209747, IMG submission 184498) | Arctic peat soil microbial communities from Barrow, Alaska - Barrow Graham LP Ref core NGADG0011-311 (SPAdes) (version 2) | ecosystem: Environmental > Terrestrial > Soil > Wetlands > Peat... | reverse complement strand
TCCGACGCGGCGTCCGGTGAGGTCCTCGAGCTCCCGCTCGTTGGGCGAGACCACGTCGAACAGCCTGGCAAGCTCCACGTTTGCGCCCCGCGGAGGGCCAGCGTCGAGCACGGTGGCAAGGCCGTGCTTGCGCGCACGGCGGGCGCCTTCCGCCACGACCTCGAGCGGGATCTCGAGCTGGTACAGGGCGGTGCCGTATGAGCCGTAGGAAGACTCGAGAACGTCGAGGTCGGAGGAGATGAGGGCCATGTTGGCGCCGGGGTCGACGACGATCGTGTTCATCCCTGTGTGCTCTTCCACCGCGATAAGCGCTACCCCTGTCGATACGTCGCCGGACCTCTTGACCAGGAACGTGTCGACTCCGCCGCCCTCCAGCGCCTCGACGAGGAAGTCGCCGAACGCGTCGGTCCCCACGCACGCGCGAAGGCACGAGTCCTGGCCCAGACGGGCCGCGGCAAGTGCCTGGTTGCCGCCCTTGCCGCCCGCGACCATGCTGAACCGGTTCCCGTGCACATTCTCTCCCGGCATCGGGATGTGCGGGACCGTGATCACCATATCCAGGTTCAAACTACCAACCACGAGGACTCCTGCCATGTGCACCCCCCTGCACGAAATCGTACCACAAGCGGGGTCGTTCACTTTCCACTTATTCTATGCACTTTTCGCGCGGTCAGTGACTGAGACGACAGGCGCCCTGGGAATGTGCCCGGACGCCGGTGGCGAATTACCAGGCAGCGGGGACGGTGATGGAGGTCTGGATGCCAGAGCTACAGGAAGTGAGGATAAGGTAAATGCCTGAGCTGCCGGAGGTCGAGGTCAAACGGAAGTACATCGAAGAGACATCGCTCAATAAGAAGATCGAGCGCGTTGCCGCGCCGAGGACGCGAGTCCTTAAGAACGTGACGCCCGCGTCGCTGGACAAAAGGTTGCGCGGCTCGAAGCTGGTCACGGCGAAGAGGCGGGCCAAGTTCATCCTGATCGGGACGGACAGTGGCGGAACGCTGCTGATGCACTTCGGGATGACCGGCGACGTCTTCTTCCACAACAAGGGCGAGAATGAGGCGAAGTACACCAAGGCCGAGTTCACGTTCACTGGCGGTGGCGCGCTGGACTTCACCGACACGCGAATGTTCGGGCGCATCGCCCTCTACGATACCCAGGACGAGAACCTGATACCTGACGTCGCGGGCCTGGGGCCCGAGCCGCTGGACAGGTCTTTCACCTTCAAGAAGTTCGCCGCGATCGTCCGGGGGCACAACACGACGATCCACCAGTTGCTCATGGAACAGGACCTCATCGCCGGCATCGGCAACATCTATTCCGACGAGATCACGTACCAGGCGGGGGTGCTCCCCTATCGCAAGACCTCGGACCTGGGCGATGCGGACGTGCGGAGGCTGTACGACAAGATGAAGTGGTCACTGCGCAAAGCCGTGGAGCTCGACGCCGACCTGGACGACCACGCCGACGTGTTCCTGATCCCCAACAGGGGCAAGGGCGGCAAGTGCCCGCACGGCCATCCCCTCACGAGCCGCACCATCGGCGGGCGGACGAGCTGGTTCTGCCCCCGAGAGCAGAAATAAGAATTCACCTTTCAGGTTTGACCCCAAAGGTGAATTTAGATCTCTTTGCCTTCATAGTCGGCGGCCATGAAGGGGACTATCTTCGGGCCGCCTACCAGGTGCGACATCAGATAGACCGCGGCGGCGCGCTCGACGATCTCGGCGTGGAGCAGCGCGTCGCGTATCTTCGCCCCGACCGCGACGACGCCGTGGTGGGCCAGCAGGCAGGCGTTCCTGTAGCCGAGAGCTTCAACCGTCTTGTCGGCCAGCTCCTTGGTCCCTGGCGGAGCGTACTCGGCCAGTTCGACCGCACCGAGCAACTGGAAGACCTGCTCCTCGAGGATCGGCGGGATGCCTTTGCCCGCGACCGCGACGGCGGTGGCCATCTGCTGGTGAGTGTGGACGATGCCGCCGATCTCAGGCCGCGCCTCGTAGATGGCAAGATGCATCGATATCTCGATCGAAGGCTTGTACCTGCCTTCCACGAGCTCGCCGCCCGTTTCGACCACGCACATGTCCTCCTGGAGGAGCAGGTCGTACTCGATCGAGGTAGGCGTGATGACTACGAGGTCGGAATTGGGAACGCGGATGGAACAGTTGCCGGACGACCCGGCCACCAGGCCGCGGCGGGCCATCTCCTGGCCGGTCCGAAGGACTTCGTTCATTGCCTCGAGCACCTGCGGATCCATCTGAACTCCCTTCAGGCCCATTGAGCCGTGATCTCTGGCGGTTCCGGGGGCTGCAAGCCCCCCCGGCGCCATAATGTTACCATAGTTGCCTCTACTGGCTGACGGGCTTTCGGAGGAGCGATGGCGCAAGACTCAGACCCCTTGATGCTGGGGCTCGACCTCGGTACGACGGGCGCAAAGGCGGGTGTCGTAGACGCGGGCGGGCGCGTGCTCGCCTCCGCGATTGTGGAGTACGAGACCTTCACCCCTGAGCCGGGATGGGCAGAGCAGGACCCCAATGACTGGTGGAGTGCCTCGGTCGAAGCGATCGGCAGGGCGGTCTGTGCGAGCGGCGCCTCTCCGAACGAGATCGCGGGCATCGGAGTGTCCGGCCAGATGCACGGCTCCGTCTTTCTGGACGGGTCCGGAGAGGTGGTCCGGCCCTGTATCCTGTGGTGCGACCAGAGGACTTTCCCGCAGTGTGAATGGATCACGGACAACGTCGGAGAAGCGGACCTTGCCGCGCTCGTCGGTAACCCGGCGCTCCCCGGCTTCACGGCACCTAAGATCCTCTGGCTAAAAGACAACGAGCCCGATGCCTATGCTCGAGTCCGCAAGGTCCTGCTGCCCAAGGACTACATCAATCTGATGCTCACCGGCGAGGTGGCCACGGAAGCCTCCGATGCCTCGGGAACCCTCCTTTTCAACGTACGTGAGCGTGAGTGGTCCGTCGGGATGATAGAGAGGCTCGCGATCCGACGCGACTGGCTGCCCGAGGTGCTCGATTCATGCGACCGGATAGGCTCGCTCACGGACGAATCTGCGGCCGCCACAGGCCTGGCCGCCGGTACGCCGGTCGCGGCGGGGGGAGCAGACAACGCGTGCGGCGCCCTGGGGATGGGAGTCATCGGCGAAGGTCAGGTGGCCGTCAGCCTCGGCTCGTCGGGCACTGTCCTCGCGCCGACCCGGCGCCCGCTGGTCGACGCGCGCATGAGGCTGCATTCGTTCTGCCACGCCGTGCCGGGCACCTGGTACCTGATGGGAGTCGTGCTGAGCGCGGGGTTGTCGCTCAAGTGGTTCCGCGACGAGCTGGGCGAGCCGGAGGTGGGACTTGCATCCTCGCAGGACAGGGACGTCTACGAGCTACTGGACGAGACGGCCTCGAGGGCGCCCGCCGGCTGCGACGGCCTGGTCTTCCTGCCATACCTCACCGGCGATCGGACGCCCCACGCGGATCCAAACGCCCGCGGAGTGCTGTTCGGCCTCGATCTCACTAAAAAGCGCGCGCACGTCGTGCGGGCGGTCATGGAAGGCGTCACCTTCGGCCTCAACGACTCGGTCTCGATAATGCGCGAAATGGACGTGCCTCTCGATCAGGTCGTCGCGGGCGGAGGCGGCTCGCGCTCGGCCCTCTGGCGGAGCATGCAGGCGAGCGTCTTCGAGCTGCCGATCAGCGCGGCCCGAGAGCCGGACTGCGCGATGCTCGGCGCCGCGTTGCTGGGCGGCGTCGCGGGCGGAGTCTTTCCCACGGTGCGCGAGGCCTGCGCCTCGGCGGTCCACAATGGCCCACCGCTCCAGCCGGACCCTTCCACTTTCGCGGCGTACCGCACGTCTGGCGAGAGGTTCCGGCAGCTCTATCCGGCACTCAAGCCGCTGTTCTGAAACAAAGAAGGCCGGAGCTCGATGCGCCCCGGCCTTCGAATGATCCGATCGTGATTACTTGCCCAGGTTCTTCTCCGTCTTGATCGTCTGCGCGTCCTCGTAGGCTTTGGTAGCATTGTTAGACAGTGTCTGAAGGTCGTTCAGCGTAGCCGCGTTGGCTGTGAAGTACTGCTGGATGCCCGCCGTGTTGCCCGCCGCGACAAATGGTGTAAGCGCCGTGATCAACTGCTTGCCGCCCTGGACGGCGGCCGTGTTCGCGTCCAACGCCTTGATCATCGCGTTGGCATAAGAAGTGTAATCAGGCACACCGGTCAGTGACGCGAGCTTCTGGTACTCGGCTTTGACCGCGGGCATATCAGCCAGCACCTTGTCGATCTCCGCCGTCGCCTGCCCCAGGACCTGCGGCGTCAACTGGCTGTAGTTGCCGCTGATCGCCCCACCGAGGACGGACGTGAGCGAGTTGCCCATGTTGTCGAGCTCCGTCTTGACCTTTGCATAAGCCGCGTCCGCTGTCTGCATATCGGTCTTCGCCTGGCCGGTATTCCCTCCGCAGCCGGCGAGCCCGGCCGCCGCGACTCCCAGCAGAAGTACCATACCCACTATCAACATCTTCCTCATGCCTGCCTCCTCCTTTGAACAAAGCCTCCACGAGCGAACCACACGGTCGCTCTGTCCCAGCCAATGTTGAATAATTCGACAGAGTGCAAATATCCCCTGTGGAAGCTTGCTTTACCTTCACGCGGAGCCGTCCTGACTGGACAGCCTCGCTTCTCTTGTCGGGCGAGTGGGTATGCCCCATAATTTGCAGATACTCCGTTGAGCAAAGGGGATGAGATGATCACGGAAGATTTCCCACGAATTGTCGAAGTCGTTGTAGAAGTCCCTAAGGGCAGCCGAAATAAATACGAGTTCGATCACGACAGCGGCCGCATCAAGCTGGACCGCGTGCTGTACAGCTCAGTACACTATCCTGCCGATTACGGGTTCATCGAAGGGACGCTTGCCGAGGACGGGGACGAGGTCGACATCCTTGTCCTCATCGAGGAGCCCACTTTCTCCGGGTGCATGCTGGACGCCAAGCCGATCGGCATGCTCCAGATGCGAGACGAGAAGGGGCCGGACAACAAGGTCCTGGGTGTGCCGGTCAACGACCCGTACTGGCGCCACGTCGACGACATCCACGAGATACCGCCGCACCTGTTGAACGAGATCGAGAACTTCTTCCTGACGTACAAGCGGCTCGAGGCGAAGGTAGTCACGAGCGAGGGCTGGGAGGACGCTGCAAAGACCAGGGCTTATCTAAGCGCCACGGTCGTCTAGCCCGCCTTCGAATCTCTCTCTTCTTGAGCGCGCCTGATGAGTCTTCCCGGTCTCCTGCGCGACAGGAGCGTGAGGCAGGCCAGGATCCCCAGCGTCACTTCCATTATGGCGTAGCTGGTCACCTTGTCCGCTCCCCAGTTCCGTGCCGCCGAAACCACGATCAGCACCGCGAGGATCGCACACGACGCGAAGAACTGAATGATCGCGCGGCGCCGTTGTCTGTCCCTCAGCTTGACCTCTTCGGTCGTTCCCGCTGGGGATTTCACGATGAGCACTACAAGACCGACGCCGGCGAGAAACGGGATCGGGACGAAGATGAGCAGGCCCGTGAAGTTGTAGCCCATCACGGATACGAAGGTCCCCAGGACCAGGAGAATGCTCACCAGCAGCCTTCTCGCATTTTCTTCCAATGTTGCTCCTCGAATTTTCCGGCGTAACGGCGCAATTATATAGCAAGACTGGCTCTGCCCTGATCGCGCGCGAGGCGCCGCCTGTCTCACCCGCAGGTCTTCGCTTATACTTAGCGAATCAGCACGAGGGGGGTGCCCAATTGGAGATCATCGATACGCATGCGCAGTTGTGGACGGCCGAGGCGATAATGTCGATGCCCGACGCCATGCGCGAGAACTACGTAAGGGTCTTCGCCAACAACCTTCCGAGCATCGATGACACGATCACGGACATGGCCCTCGCCGGCGTCTCGAAGTCAGTAATCGTCGCGGTGGACGCCGAGGTCAAGTGGGGTTATCGCGTCTCGAACGAGCTCGTCACGGAAGCCGTGTCAAAGAATCCCGACAAGCTGATAGGATTCGCGAGCGTCGACCCCAACAACGGTGAGGGCGCGCGCAACGAGCTTCGCCGCGCCGTAAAGGAAGACGACATGCGCGGCCTCAAGCTCGTCCCCCACCTCTGCGAGATCCAGGTGAACGAGCCCGTCATGTACCCGCTCTACGAAGAAGCGCAGGAGCTCGGCATTCCTGTGCTCTTCCACATGGGCACGCAGTTCCACGCCGGGACAAAGCTCAAGTTCTGCCGCCCGATCGACGTCGACGAGGTCGCGGTCGACTTCCCCGACCTCAAGCTGATCATCGCCCACTTCGGCTGGCCATGGTACGAGGAGGCGCTCGCCGTGGCGCACCGCAACACGAACGTTTACTTCAACATCGCCGGATGGGCTCCCAAACGCATCCCCGACTTCGTCTGGTCTTATATGAAGGGGCCGGTCAAGGAGAAGGTGCTGCTCGGCAGCGATTACCCGCTCGTCTCACGGAAGCGCATCATGGACGAGCTCGCCGGCATCGACCTTCCGGACGACGTACGCGAGCACCTCTATTACAAGAACGCGCTCAACGTCATCCCCGGCCTCGCTTAACTTTTCGGGGTCAGGTCTTTTTCTTTAAGTGGGCGTGACCGGGACCCGATTTATCTCCCGGTTCTGTCAAGACGCAAAATAGTGGTTTGACCCCTATTTTGCGTAATTGGTAGAATACGCACCTGATGACTGAAGCGGTATGATCGAACGGTATGTATAAGGCGCCTTTCGCGGGCGGCACCCAGCCGTATGGCTGGGTTTTTTATTTGTCGTGACCACATGGAGGTCAGATGGCTGGAAAGAAGATACTCATGGTGGACAACTACGACTCGTTCACCTACAACCTCGTGCAGTTCCTCGGTGTCCTGGGCGCTGAGCTGGTCGTCTTCCGAAACGACAGGCTCACGCTGAAGGACGTGGACCGCGTGAAGCCCGACGGCATCGTCATCTCGCCCGGTCCCAAGGCGCCGGCCGACGCCGGTATCAGCAAGGACGTCCTGCTCGAGTACGGCCCGCGGGTAAAAACGCTCGGCGTCTGCCTCGGGCACCAGTGCATCGGCGAGGCTTTCGGCGGGCGCGTCGTCCGGGCGAAGCACGTGATGCACGGCAAGACGTCGATGGTCGAGCACGACAGCCGCGGCGTCTTCAAAGACGTGCCCTCTCCCTTCCCCGCGGCCAGGTACCACTCGCTGGTGGTCGACGGCGGCTCGATGCCGGATTGCCTCGAGGTCACAAGCAAGACCGACGATGGCGTCGTCATGGGCGTCAGGCACCGCAAGCATCCGGTCGAAGGCATTCAGTTCCACCCGGAGTCCTTCATGACCGAGCCCGGGATGCTCATACTTGAAAACTTCCTGGAGGCATAGATGACATTGAATGACACGCTATGGAGCCCGCGGAGCGCCAGCTCCGAGAGGCGCGTGATAGAGCTCGACGACAGCAGGGACATGGCGCAGGTCTTCGGCGAGGTCGCGGGACTCCAGCATTCGTGCTTCCTCGATTCGAGCCTGCCGATGGAGAAGTACGGCAGGCACTCGTTCATCGGCTTCGACCCCTACCTCGTCCTGACCACGAAAGGCACCCATGCGCGCTTCCTGAGCCGCGGCGGAGAGGTCCTCACCTTCGAAAACCTCGACCCCTTCGAGGCGCTGAGGATGGCGATGCGATCGGGACAGGAGACACAAGCTGCGCGCCACGGTCTGCCCCCCTTCCTGGGCGGCGGCATCGGCTACCTCTCCTACGAGCTCGGAAGATATGTCGAGGACCTGCCGGAGACGGTGGAAGACGATCTGGACCTGCCCGAGCTGGCCTTCGCGTTCTTTGACCGCGTCGTTGCGGCGGACCTGACGAACGGCCGCAAGTGGCTCGTCGTATCGGCGGACCGCGACGCCGACATGGATTCGTCGATCGCGAGAGCCCTCTCGAGGATCGAGCCGGGGGCGGGCGAGGCGGCAAGAGGCGAGACGCGCGTGCCTCCCGAGGCCTCGACCGGCAGCCCGCTCGAGTTCGAGTGCGGCTTCACGAAAGACGAGTACCTCTCGTCGGTCGCTCGCGTGAAGGAGTACATCCTCGCGGGTGACATCTACCAGGCGAACCTCTCCCAGCGCTTCAGCGCGCCACTCGTCGAGCCCGCCTGGAGCCTGTACCGCAGGCTGCGGGTTATGAACGCGGCGCCGTTCAGCGCTTACCTGAACTTCGGCGACTTCGCCGTGGCATCGTCGTCGCCGGAGCGGTTCCTCGAGGTGGACGGGCAAGAGGTACAGACGCGTCCTATCAAAGGCACGACGCGACGATACGCGGACCCGGACGAAGACGAGCGCAGCAGGAACGAGCTCATGGAGAGCAGGAAAGACCACGCGGAGCTGTCGATGATCGTCGACCTCGAGCGCAATGACCTCGGCCGCGTGTGCGAGTACGGAAGCGTGAAGGTCGAAGATCACGCGGTCCTCGAGTCTTACGCTACCGTGCACCACCTCGTTTCGACCGTGGTCGGGGACCTCCACCGGGGCCGGGACATGATAGACCTGCTGCGGGCAACATTCCCGGGCGGCTCGATCACCGGAGCGCCGAAGATCCGTTCGATCGAAATAATCGACGAGCTGGAGCCCACTGCCCGAAGCGTTTACACGGGGGCCATCGGCTACTTCGGGACGGACGGCCATCACGACTTGAACATCGCTATAAGAACGATGATCATCAAGGGCGGCCGCGTCTACTTCCAGGTCGGCGGCGGCATCGTGGCGGACAGCCAGCCCGAGTCCGAGTTCCAGGAGACGCTCGACAAAGGCAAGGCCATGTTCGACGCGGTCACGGGCGCCGGGAAAGACTGAAGAAGCTTCGAGCGAGAGGACTCTGATGAACGACTTCGCGGGCAAGCTCGTGCTCGTCACGGGCGCGGCCAGCGGCATCGGGCGCGCTACGGCTCTTGCTTTCAGCGCCGAGGGAGCGCGGCTCGCGCTGGTCGATATAGACACGGACGGTCTCGAGAAGGTAGCTCGGGAGATCGGCTCGCGGGGAGGCGAGGCCACGTCTTACGTAGTGGACCTGCGCGATGACGAGCAGGTGGCCCGCCTGCACGGCGGCGTCACCGCGGGACAGGGAACGCCTGACGTGCTCATGAACGCCGCCGGGGTCTGCGTCATAGCCTGCATCGAGGAGGTTCCGCTCGAGGACTGGGACTGGGTGCTGGACGTCAACCTGAAGGCATATGTCCGCACCATCCACTATTTCGCGCGTGACATGTTCGAGCGGGGCAGCGGGCACATAATCAACGTGTCATCTTCGGCCGGGCTGTTCTCCGTCCCGTACCAGTCTCCTTACGTGACATCCAAGTTCGCGGTGGTCGGGCTGTCAGAAGCGCTCCGCCAGGAAGCGGACAGGTACGGGGTCGGCGTCTCGGTCGTCTGCCCCGGGGCTATCCGCACTCCGATCTTCCGCAACGTACCTCTCAGAGGGTTCGCGGAATCCATACGAGGGATCGACAAGCTGGCGGCCTCTCCAGAGGGTATGGCACTGCGGATAGTGAAGGGGGTTCGGAAAGACACGGCGGTCATCATGCATCCGTTCTACGTCCGCATTATCTACGGGGTCAAGAGGCTCTCGCCGCGCGCCGGAGATGTGATCGGCAAAGCGGTCACCAGGATCATGTACAAGCAGCACCATCTTTGAGTCAGGAGATGTGGATGTCTGAAGAGCAGGTCTATCTGAACGGCGAGATCGTTCCCTTAACCCGCGCGACGATCCCGGTGACCGACCGGGCCGTCATGTTCGGCGACTCGGCGTTCGAGACGGTGAGGGCATATGGCGGCAAGCCGTTCAGGCTCGGGAGGCACCTCGAGCGCCTTGCGGAGACCTGCAGGATCCTCCGGATGTCCCCGCCCGCGAGCGCGGCACAGATCGAAGCGGCCGTCGCGGACCTCCTGGCCGCGAACGGGCTTGGGAGCCAGGGTGACGCCTACGTCCGTATAACTCTTACGGGTGGCCCCTCGGCCGGACCAAAATGTCTCGACCGCGCCGGGCCGGTTGGCATCTTCATCCTGGCGCACCCGTACGAGCCGCCCGCCGAAGCGGACTACCAGAAGGGCTTGTCGCTCGCGATCTCGGGGATCAAGCGCAACGCTTCTTCGCCGCTGACCGGGATCAAGACGGCCAACCTCGACTCTCTGTTCGCCCGGCAGGACGGGCTCGACCGGGGGCAGGACGATGCCGTGATGCTCACAACCGCCGGCAACGTCGCCGAGACCCCTTACGCGAACATCTTCATGGTCAAGGACGGCGAGCTGCTGACCCCCAACATGGGTTGCGGCTTCCTGCCGGGGATCACGCGCGAGGCAGTGATCGAAGTAGCGCTCGAAGCCGGAATGCCTGTTCGTGAGATCATGGAGAACCACGAGACCCTGATGTCGTGCGAAGAGGCGTTCCTGACGAGCAGCACCATTGAGATCATGCCCGTCTGCCAGGTCGGTACGCGCCTGATGACGTTCTGCCCCGGCCCGCTTACCCAGCAGCTCCGACAGGCCTACCGCGACCTCATCACCCGCGAAAACGCAAAATAGGGGTCTGACCCCTATTTTGCGTTTTGAGTTATTCGCTGAAGCTGTGGACGCAGACGGCGCCTACCAGCTTGTCCTGCTCTCCCTTGCACTCGTACGGGTACCCGGTGAGGATGACCTGCAGGTGCGCGTCGTAGTCGAAATCTTTGAGCGCCTTTGTCGCTCCGGCGATCAGCTCCCGGAGCACCTCGGCGTCCGCGAGCGTGCTTGTGTCGCCGAACTCGTCCGTCTTCCCCTCGACAATCTTGCGCAGGATGCGCCGCATGATCTTTCCGCTGCGAGTCTTCGGGAGGCTGGGCGTGAACTGGATGATGTCCGGCGCGGCGAACGCGCCGATGACTTCCCTCACCCTGCCGGACACCTCGTGCGCGATCTTCTCTTCGGTGTCGTACTTGCCCTCGAACTCCTGTTTGAGCGTCGCGAAGATATAGATGCCCTGGCCTTTGATCCTGTGCGGGAACCCGACGACCGCGGCCTCCGCAACCGCTCCATGGGACACCGCGGCGCTCTCCACCTCGGCCGTGCCGATGCGATGGCCGGAGACATTGATGACGTCGTCGATCCTTCCCCTGATCCAGTAGAAGCCGTCCTCGTCGACGCTGCAGCCGTCTCCGGTGAGGTAGACGCCGGGGAACTGTGACCAGTACGTCTCTATGTAGCGCTCGTGGTCCTGCCACACGGTGCGCAGCAGCGACGGCCAGTTGTTCTTGATAACGAGGTATCCTGGCTCGTTCACGCCGGCCTCCGTCCCGTCGTCCTTGAAGACCGCGGGCACTATCCCTGGAAACGGCAGGCTGGCCGACCCCGGCTTCATAGGCGTGGCGCCCGCCAGGGGCGCGATCATGATCCCGCCGGTCTCGGTCTGCCACCAGGTATCGAGCACCGGGCAGCGCCCCCCGCCGATCTTGTCGTAATACCAGAGCCACACGTCCGGGTTGATCGGCTCGCCCACCGTCCCCAGCACGCGCAGCGATGAGAGGTCCCGCGTCTGAGTCCACTTGTCGCCCAGGCGCATCAGCGCGCGTATGACGGTCGGGGCGGTGTAGAAGCTCGTGACCTTGTACTTCTCGCAGACCTGCCAGAACCTGTCGGGCTCGGGGTACGTCGGGACCCCCTCGAACATGACACTCGTCGCGCCGTTGGACAGTGGTCCGTAAACGATATAGGTGTGACCCGTTATCCAGCCGATGTCGGCGCTGCACCACCAGACGTCGTCGTCTTTGATGTCGAAGACCCACTTATGCGTGAGCTTGGCATAAAGCATGTATCCGGCGGTTGCGTGGACGACCCCTTTCGGCCTGCCCGTGCTGCCGCTCGTGTACAGGAGGAAGATCGGGTCCTCCGCGTCCATCACCTCGCACTTGCACTCCGCGGTGATGGTCGATTTCGTCATCTCCTCGTGCCACCAGCGGTCGCGGCCATCGCGCATCTCGACCTTGGAGCCGGTGCGCCGCACCACGATCACCGCCTTGACGTCTTCGAGGCCTTCGAGCGCCTCGTCGGCGTTGTCTTTCATGCGGATGGTCTTGCCCGCCCTGAAGCTGCCGTCCGCGGTGACCAGCACCTTTGCCTGGCTGTCCACCAGCCGCTGTCGAAGCGCCTGTGCGCTGAACCCGCCGAATACGACGCTGTGGATCGCCCCGATCCTCGCGCACGCGAGCATGGCGATGGGAAGCGCGGGGACCATCGGGAGGTAGATGCACACCCTGTCGCCCTTGCCCACATCGTACGACTTCAGGACGTTGGCGAACTCGCAGACCTCTTCGAGCAGCTCCTCATACGTGTAGGTGCTCGGCTGCGTATCGGCGCTGTCGGGCTCCCAGATCAGGGCCGTCTTCTCTCCAAGACCTCGGGCTACGTGCCTGTCCAGGCAGTTGTCGCTGGCGTTGAGCCTGCCACCGTCGAACCACCTGTATATGTGTTTGTCCGTGTCTTCGTACGAGACCCTGTCCCACTTCTCGAACCAGTCCAGCTCTTTCTCGGCCAGCTCACCCCAGAAGCCATCGGGGTCTCTGACCGATCTCTCGTAGAGCTCCCTGTAACGGTCGTAGCCACTGACGTTGGCCGCCCGGGCCATCTCCTCAGATTGCTGGACGACACGCCGGTCATTGCTCGTCGAATCCACGATCTCCACCTCTCCCGATTGAGATAACAGCAGGATGGGCAGCGGAGAAGCCACCATGGTTTCCTTATTCTCATCGAGTGCGGGGTTCCCTGCGGACAGAAGCAGACCTGGCGGCTCAGATGCCAAGGGAGCAGATGTACCCGGGAACGTCCCTGCCGAATAGACCTGACCGCGTGCAGCTCCGCATGCTCCCCCAGAAGGTGCTTCGAGCAGAGCCTGTCAGGCGCAACATCCCATATTCGCATCGCAAAACTCCAGACCGTCCGGGGGCGTAGGGCGACGGCTTCATCTCCCGTGAGTCTAAACCCGGCGCGATCGGGCATCCAGCGGCAGGGGTCCACCGCGGGGACTAGAAAACGGGTCGTGAGAGGACAGGTGAAGAATTGACGAAAACCGACAGGAAGAGACCGAAAGCGAACCCGCGGGCGACCGCGCGGCGGTCCCTCGTTATATTGATATCGTGCGCCTTGCTCATGCTCCCTGCCCTCGCTACAGGGTGCGGGGGCTCTGCGCTGCCCGGAGCGGGCAAGGCCCAGACCGCCTCTTCGCCCGTTAACACCCCCGTTCCGCCGGCCAATGCGCACGAAAAGCTTTCGGGGCTGTGCTTCAGCCCGTTCACGAAGGACACGCCCTCCAGCGGCGCCTCGATCACGCCGCCTTTCGTCTCCGGTCTTCTGGACATCATAGTCCCTTATGCCGGGGCGATACGGACGTTCGGCTCCGGTGGCATCGGCGCTTCGACAGCGGTCATGGCGAAGGCAAAAGGCCTGGGGGTCGCGGCTGGTTGCGACATCGAGTCCGATCCGGCCCAGAACGAAAAGGATGTCAACGACCTGTTGAGCCTGGCGCGCTCCGGAGACGTAGACCTGGCCGTCGTCGGCGAGGAAACGCAGTATTTCCACTACGTAAGCGAGGCTCAGTTGATCGATTACATGCTTCGCGTAAAGGCAACGGGGACGCCGGTGACCACGAGCGAGACCTGGGGTGAGCTCATCAACCACCCCTCCATCCTCGCGCAGTGCGACGTCGTCATGGCCAACATGTTCCCGTACTGGGAAAACGTGAACATCAAGGACTCGGTACGCTACCTCAACACCTGTTACCAGAAGGTCAAGGAAGCCTCGAAGGGCAAAGAAGTGCTGGTGGAGACGGGTTGGCCGACAGAGGGAGAGACGAAAGGCGCGGCGGTCGCCAACCCTGCCAACGCCCGCTGGTTCCTGGTCAACTTCACCGCCTGGGCGCGCCAGCACCACGTGAGGTACTACTACTTCGAGGCCTTCGACGAGCCATGGAAGGTGACCCACGAAGGGGTCGTCGGAGGCCACTGGGGCCTCTGGGACCAGTACGGGCAGCTCAAGCCCGTGATGCAAGGAGCACTTTGATGCGCCAATGAGGTCAGACCCCGGTGGCGCACTTCGAGCAAGAAGAAAGCCCGGGCTTTTTCACCCGGGCTTTCGATGTTGCTTCTCTTGAGCCTTACAGGTCCTCTGAGGGATTCTCTTTGTAGTTCCCGTTTGCCTTGTAGGGCCAGAACGGCAGTATCGTCTTGCCGTAGATCTCCTCCAGGTTCTCCGCCATCGCAAGGTAGACCGCGGCCGCGCCGGTGAATATCCCGACGATGCCGGCTGCTTTGATGACGTTGGGGTTCGCCCAGCCGAAGCCGATGGCGAGCATTATGAAGAGAACGAGCAGGGTTGCGAACACGAACTGCAGGACACGGTTGATCCTGAACGTCGCGACAAGCATGAACGCCGTGAAAACGCCCCAGAGGAGCATGTAGTAAGCGAGCCCGCGGAGCGACGGCTCATAAGCGAGCGCTGCGAAGAGCGGCTTGTTGAAGGCCATGTGTCCCTTGTACATGATCGCGAACACGAGGCTTATCCAGAACGTGCCGTAGGCGATGAACGCCGTCATCGCGAAGGTGTTGCCTTTCCTGAACTCAAGGATGCCGGCGATTACCTGCGCGAGGCCGCCCACGAAGAGCCCGAGGCCCAGGATCGTGGTGTCCATCTTGAACAGGCCGGCGTTGTGCAGGTTGAGCAACAGCGTGGTAAGACCGAAGCACGTCAACCCCAGTACCGCTGGATTGGCCAGCTTGATGTCGTCAGTCATACTTCCTCTCCCTCCCAATAAAGAACGTCGGTACTACACCTGTCGATGCGCCGGACGGCAGGCCTACTTGGCCATCAGCTCTTTCGAGCCCGCGATCAGCTGGTCGACGACACCCGGCTCGGCCAGGGTGCTGGTATCGCCCAGCGAATCGGAAGTGCCCTCGGCGATCTTCCTCAGGATCCTTCTCATGATCTTGCCACTTCGCGTCTTCGGCAGAGCCGGCGTGAACTGGATGATGTCAGGCGTGGCGATAGGACCGATCTC
>Ga0209747_1001028_pt1 | contig 15089 bp, 17 predicted proteins | sample BarGraNGADG00311_FD_184498 | JGI IMG/M metagenome (GOLD analysis project Ga0209747, IMG submission 184498) | Arctic peat soil microbial communities from Barrow, Alaska - Barrow Graham LP Ref core NGADG0011-311 (SPAdes) (version 2) | ecosystem: Environmental > Terrestrial > Soil > Wetlands > Peat... | reverse complement strand
GGCCTTCCACCGCTGACGCGCGCCGGCTACACCAACCGCGGCGACCAGAGCAGCGCGGCGATCGCTGCGAGCATGGCCAGCGCGAGGCCAATGCCGGTGAACCACGCGGTGATCTCGGTCCGGTGGACGTCATACCCCACCGACCGCCCGATCTGGTCGTACACCGACTTGAGCTGCTTGGCGGTCTCGGCCGTGAACGACTGGCCGCCGCTCTCGGCCGCGATCCGGGACATGGTCGCCGGATCCGACGGAACCCCGACGACGTGCCCTTGGACCGTGACGGACCCGTTCTGGGTGCCGAACGCGATCGTGCTGATCCCCACGCCGACCTGCTTCGCGCTCACCGCCGCGGCGTCTACGGCCTGCATCGGCGACTGGTCCCCCCGGCCGATGGTGGGCGCACCGTCGCTCATCAAAACGATGGCCGCCGGGGCGGGCTTGCCGTCCGCCCCCGGCGGCAGCGCGGTGATCGCGTTCAGCGCCAGCAAGATGGCGTCCCCGGTGGCCGTTCCCCCGCCGACCTGGAGATGGTGGATCGCAGCCAGCACCGTGGACCGGTCTGCGGTCGGTGCCACCAGCATCTGGGCGTTCTGGTCGAACGCGACCAAGCCGAGCTGCAGGCCGGCGGGCAGCGCCTGGGCGAAGGTCTGGGCCTGCGCCTGGGCGGCCGCCAGCCGGGTCGGCGCCACATCGTCCGCGGTCATCGACGCGGAGGTGTCCAGGGTGAGCACGACGGTGGCCCGCTGCTTGGGAGTGCGCACATCCCAGGTCGGGCGGGCGAAGCCGAGCACCAGGACGACCAGCGCCCCCAGCAGCGCGATCGCCGGCACGTGCCGCTGCCACCCCGGCCGGCGCGGGGCGACCGAGGCCAACAGGTCGACGCTGGTGAACCGGACGGCGGCCTTGCGGCGGCTGCGCTCGGCCAGGAGGTAGCCGACGACGAGCGCCAGCGGCCCCACCAGCAGCAGGAGCCGCCATCCGGCCAGGAAGCTCATCGCCCGGCCCCCGACTCCACGGGCCGCCGCCCGCCGCCTCGGCGGGAGCTGACGAAGGCCGCGATGTCGACCAGCCAGTCCCGGTCGGTGGTCAGCGGCAGGTACTCGGCGCCGGAGCGGAGCACGGCGCGGCGGATCTCCTCCTGGCGGGCCGCGGCGGCCGCGGCGTAGCGCTCCCGTAACGCTGGCGAGTTGGTCTGCACGTGCAGCCGCTGACCGGTCTCCGGGTCCACCAGCGCGAGCATGCCCACCGGCGGCAGTGCGAGCTCGCGCGGATCGAGGACCGGTACGGCGATCACCTGATGGCGCAGCGCGATCCGACGCAGCCCGGTCGACCAGTCGCCGCGGTCGAGGAAGTCGGACAGCACGATCACCTGGCCGCGCTGCTGCTGAGTGCGGTGCAGTCGGGTCAGGGCCTCGGCCAGGTCCGCGCCCGCGGCCGGTCCGGATCCGCGGCGGGGGGTGTCGTAGACCGCCGCGAGGGCCGCCATCAGTGCCAGCGGACCGCTGCGCGCCGGTATCCGCAGCAGCTTCTCGCCACCGGCAACCAGCACGCCGAACCGGTTACCCGCGCGCACGCTCAGGGATCCAAAGGCGGCCAGCGCCGCCAGCACCACCTCGCGCTTCTCCCGGCGCGCCGTACCGAAGTCCAGACTGGCCGACCGGTCGGCCACGACCCACGTCTCCAGCTCCCGGTCCGCATCGGTGGTGCGCACGTGCGGGGCCATGGCACGGGCGCTCAGGTTCCAGTCGATCCGACGGGCGTCGTCCCCGGGCTGGTACGCCCGCGCGCCCGCGGGTTCGGTACCCGGACCGACCGCGCTGGCGAGGTAGTCGCCGCTGAGCAGGCCGTCGAGCCGCCGAGTGACGTCGAGCTCGAGTCGCCGCAGCACCGCCGCCCGCCCGGCGACCTCGGCCGGCGGCGCAGAGACGGGCCGGCGGGCCGCGGGCCGCGACCGCCGGGCACCACCGCGGATCGGCAGAACGCGACCCACCCCGGTCACCCGGTCACCCGGTCATCCGGTCGCCCCCAGCCCGCCGGCGAGTGGACGTGCACCGGGGCGGGTGGCGACGGTAGCGGCGGTGCGGTCATCCGTGATGCGGTTGTCCGCCTCGTCCTGGTGCGGGGCGACGCGCGGCGCCGGCACTCCCCCCAGCACGGCGGCCACCACGTCGTCGACCTTGGTTCCCTCGGCCAGCGCGTCGTAGCTGAGCAGCAGTCGGTGCCGTAGCACCTCGGGCGCCACGTCGTACACGTCCTGGGGGACCAAGAACCGTCGACCGCGCAGGACCGCGAGGGCCCGGCCGGCCGCGAGCAGCCCCAGCGTCCCGCGCGGGCTGGCGCCCAAGGCGATCTGGTTCGCCAAGTCCGGCAGTCCCCACCGGGCCGGGTCGCGGGTGGCCATGACCATGCGGACGGCGTAGTCGGCCACGGCGTGATGCACGAAGACGTCGTCGACGACGGCCTGCAGGGCTACCAACTGCTCCGCGGAGAGCACCCGGTCGGCGTGCGGAGTATTGCCGCCCATCCGCCGCGCGATCTCCGTCTCCTCGGCGTACGACGGGTGCTGGACGACGATGTGCATCAGGAACCGGTCGCGGGCCGCCTCCGGCAAGGCGTACACACCCTCGGACTCGATCGGGTTCTGGGTCGCCAGGACCAGGAAAGGCTGCGGTACGACGCGGGTCGACCCACCGATGGACACCTGGCCCTCCGCCATGACCTCCAGCAGCGCGGACTGCACCTTGGCGGGTGCCCGGTTGATCTCGTCGGCGAGGACCAGGTTGGCGAACACCGGCCCCCACTCAATGTCAAACTCCTCCGCAGACGGCCGCCAGATCCGGGTACCGACGATGTCGGCCGGCACCAGGTCGGGGGTGAACTGAAGCCGGGCAAACGCACCCCCGACGACGGTGGCCAGCGTGGACACCGTGAGGGTCTTGGCCAGCCCGGGCACGCCTTCGATCAGGCAGTGACCCCGGGCGAGCAGGCACACCAGCGCGCGTTCGACCAACCGGTCCTGGCCGACGATGACCCGCTTCACCTGGAAGAGGGCGTCCTCGAGCGCCGCGGCGCTACCGCCGCGAACCGGCTCCGCCGCAGGTGCGGACGGGTGGTCTACGGATGCCATAGGTCCTTCTCGATCCGCTCCGTCGTACCCGGGCAGTAGAAGCTGGCGCCGATCAGCTGGTGGGTGTACTCGGCGCCAATGACGGGGCCTGGGTGGCCGGCGCCTGACCGCCCGAGTTGGCGTCTTCCTGCGCCTCCCGCTCCGGGCTCTCGGCCTTCTCGTGCGCCGGGTCCTCGTTCGACCCCCCGCGCCAACCGTGCCCGCCGCCCCGGAAAGCCTGACCCGAATCTTCGGCAGCCTCCTGCTCTGAGGATTCCGCGGACTCGTGCGTGGGATCTTCGTTCGGCGTGAACGTGCCGCCGCCCTTGGGCGTGGGCTGCGCTGGACTAGTCGCCGATGGCGACGGAGTCGTGGCCGGCGCGGCGCTGGCAAACCCGGAGATACCCAGGGCCAGACCCGCCAGGCCGCCTCCGGCCAGACCGATCGCGAAGGTGGTGAGGGCAGGGGGTTTGCGCATGATGCCTCCAGCAGCGCCGCGGTCGCTCGCCGCGGTGTCTTCCTAGAATCGGTCCCCGACGTAAGGACGACCTCGCAACTGACTGAGAGTCCGCTGTGAGTCCGCCTCGCCATGGTGCGACCGGGGCTGCCCGGCGGGACCGTGGTGAGGCACTAAAGGTGTCGGCAGCACGGCGCGTCCGCAATCCGGGCGGCAGCGAGCTGGGGAAGGACGGACAGTGACCGAGCACTTGGACCGTCCGCCGGACCCGGCGGCCAGTACGCCGCCAACGGTCACGCCGGCCAGTACGCCGCCAACGGTCACGCCGGTGATGCCGCCGCCCGGGTGGTATCAGGACCCGTGGGCGGTAGGTCAGCGCCGGTACTGGACCGGCTTTACCTGGACCGCTGACATCTTTCCGGACGGCTCCCCCGACGGCTCTGGCGCTCAAGCGCGGCCGATGCCGGGACGGTTGGCGGACCCCGCCGCTCGGCCGACGGTAGCCAGTCCGGTACCGCCGGCCGCCCCGCAGTGGGTGCCGCCGACAGCCGGGACCGCGACCGTGACGCCGTCAAGGGCGGCAGTGGCGCCGCCGCCGCCACCGCAACCGGCTTCGGCACCGCCCCGCTCCGAGCGGCTGCGCTCCGCGGCGCTGCTGGCGGCCGGCCTGGTGGTGGGCTTCCTGGTGGTGCTGTGGGTCGTCAACGCCGTCGCCGGGACGTCTCGCTCGACCCGGCCGGCCGCCGCCCGCCCGGTCACCCCTACCGCCCCGGCACCGACTCCGATCCCCGCCGATCCGGCCCAGTCCGCCCTAGCCAACATCGTGGTGCAGCCGGCGGACGTGGCGGCCACCTTCACCGTAGGCCCGGTTCTCGGCGGCCGGCAGGTTAGCGGGCAGCCCTCGCTCGACCTTTGCGGCGCGAACTTCGCCAGTGAGTCGCTGCGCACGGCTCGGCTCCAGGTCAGCGCCGTCGACACTGTCGGCACCGAGGTCCTCAGCACCGAAGCCGTCCGGTACGTCAGTGCGGACGCGACCGCGCAGGCCTTTGCCGAGCTACGGGCGGCGGTGGCCGGCTGTCCGACGACCCCCGTGGCGAGCCCTGGCGAGCCTGCGGTCGCGACCCGGTTCAACCCGGCGCCGGACACCGCATGGCCGCAGGTTTCCACCGTGGAGCGGCTGGCGTTCGACTTCGTCGCCACTGACACGTCCGGGGAGACCCAGCACGTGATCGGCGTCTACCTGCGACGCGGACGCGTCCTGGAAGGCGTGTACTTCCTCCGGCCGGACGGCAGCCAGAGTCCGGTCGCCGGTCAGACCTCCGTGGCCGACATCGTCGGCGTGTTCGCCGGGCGGATCGCGCAGCTGCCGGCCGCCGTGACCGACGGTCCCTGACCCTCGGCTGACTCCGCGGCACGACCCGGGGCGTCCCGCCGTCGACGTCCGTTATCACTCGTTCGGGCCGACCACCGGAGTCCTTCAGCCCACCGCGACACGGCTCGCCCGCACCGGCTACCCCGCCCCGCTGAAGGCCGTGACACTCTCGCCGAGCCCCGCGGCCAGTGCTCACCCGGGCCCGAGCAGACGGCGAGCCGGTTCGAGATCGACATGCAGGGCTTAGTGGTCGGCGCCGTAAGTTCGTGGAGGTCGGGCGGCCTTCGTGATCGGCGATTGTCGTGACCGTCGACGCGGGCGAGGGAGGTCGTCGAGGTCGGTGGCGGTGAACCTCCAGTCGAAGCGGTCGCGGTGGCGTTGTCGCGCCGCTCGAAGGCGGCCAGACGGGCCTCGATTGCGCTCGTTGGCGGCGATGGTGGCAATCAGCCGCCCGCCGGTGCGTCCTTGGTGACCCCGTGGTGATCGTGGTGATCGTGGTGCAGCTGGTGTCCGCGACACGCCGTCCGACCGAGCACTGAGCGCACCACGATCGCGGCAGGCCCGCGCTGGCGGCCCGCACCGGCGGGCCGCGCGACAAAGGGCTCGAGACGAAAGGCCAATGACGTACTTCCGGGCGGCAGCCAGTTACCCCCCAGGGCCTTCGTGGCGACCACTTAGGAGGACTCGCATGGCACTTCTACGTATCAGGGGGGCGAGTCAGGCGTTTCTATGTCAGGTTAAGGCGCGGCTCATACCACATGGCCGGGGCGGGATGGGCCGCGTAACGGGGGGACCGTGAGTGACAAGCCGCACGAAAAGCCATCTCGCCCCTGACTCTTGACCGGAGCAGGCGCGGCCGGTGCCGCCCGTGTTGCCTCGCCCACCGGCGGCGATCACTCAACTTTGACGCAGCCCTTCCTAAGGGGGGCAGCTGCGGAAGGCGCAGACGCTGCGCAGACCGCGGGTATGAGCGGAAAGCCGTTTGCCACCCGTGGGTTGTTGAGCCAAGCTCACGGTTCGGACATGAAGCCCGGGCAGCCGCCGACGGGACCAGCAGCGCACTCAATGATCTTGTATCACACCGGGATCCTCGTACGAATACGTAGCACACCGCGTGCTATAATGTAGGGATGGAACGCATCGGTGTCCGGGAACTTCGTCAGAACGCGTCGCGATATATCGCGCTGGTGAAGGCGGGCGAGACCGTGGAAGTGACCGAACGGGGCGTACTGGTCGCCCTACTGGTGTCGCCCCAACGCTCCCAGACCACGAGAGATCGGCTGGTCGCCGCCGGAAGGCTCATTCCCGCGCCCAACCCGACCGGGCGCCTCCGGTCACCACGGCCCGTGCCGATCGCCGCCGGCGAGCCGACCAACCAGGAACTGCTCGACGCCGAGCGCGAGGAACGGCTGTGATCTACCTGGACTCCTCGGCGCTGATGAAGTTGGTCCGGCAGGAGGATGAAACCGCGGCGCTGCGCGAATGGCTGAGCGTGCGCCCTGAGCAACCAGTGGTCACCAGCGAACTGGGACGGGTCGAGGTTCTGCGGGCCGCGCGGCGGGTCGGTGGCCAGGTCTCGACGGAGGCTCGTGCGGTGGTCGGCGACCTCGACCTGGTCCCTCTCGACCGCGCGGTACAAGACCTCGCCTGCGACATCGCCAATCCACTGGTGCGCACGCTCGACGCACTGCACCTGGCTTCAGCGGTACTGCTCAGCGAGGAGCTGACAGCATTCATCGCGTATGACCACCGACTCGCGACCGCGGCCCAGGCCGCCGGCCTGGTCGTCGCCACACCCGGCCAGCACCCACCGCCGCCCCGAGAGCGCTGAAGCGGGCGGTCACCGTCGCGGCGGCAAGGCTGTCCACCCGGGATCGTCTCGCGGCACGTCCTGACGCGAGGAACTGCAAAATCTTCTGGTTGAGCCGGTCGGCATTGACCGTCGGGATGGTGTGGCGGGTGGCGTCGGGCGGGACGCCGACGTCAGCGTTCGGCAGGAGCCGCCGCGTGTTGCGTGCCGCCTTGCGGACGTCGAGCGCCTGGGAGTGCTCGGCGAGCAGCACGAGCGTGGAGACCGTGAGGGCACGCAACTAGTGCCCTCCGGTCCTGCTCAAGCACAGCCGCGAGACCTTCAACCTGCCGTCCGACATCGACGGCCTAGCTAGCAGCCCTGCCGGGTCGATGGTCGGATCGCGCAGCACCAGCCAGGCTCGCACCGCCGCCGGGGCCAGCGCCAACCAGCGCGGGTAGATGCTGGCCAGGGCGGTCTCGATCCCGGCCAGCTGAACAGGTCCAAGTCGACCGGCCAGCTTGCCTGCGGTCGTGCTCGGCGCCACCGGCGCTTCGGTCAGCAAGGCGCTGCCCGCGTCGGCCCGGACCCGGTCCATCCCCGCGAGGCAGTCCTGCCCGGCCAGTTGCGCCGTCGCCATTCCCAGCAGCAGTTGTCCGCCGGTCAACCCCCGGTCGCGCTGCTTGATCGGCCCGATCCCACGGTCGAGCGCGCCGACGATCCCCAACCGAGCCGTGACCTCATCGAGGGCAGCCAACCCCGCCAGCGCGGTCAGCGACCCGTCGGGCACGCCGATCCGTACACGCCGCGCCGAACGCTTGGCCGATCGCTTCTTACCACGTAGTTTGCGCACCGAGCAGGTGCCCCTCACGTAAGTCCGAATCAGGTCTTCCCAAACCTAATTCTCCTTACCTGACAGGGCATCTGCTGCTTCAACACGCCGCCAACCCCAGCGCTAACGGCGGATCTCGGTCTGAACTGGGCTGTCGAAGCGCAGCCGCCCGGCGAAGGACGGATTAGGCCAACAAGAACGCGGGGCTGGAGGGCAGCAGCCCGTAGAGCAGCGCCCCGCCCACGCCCACGACGAGCAGGCCGGCGGTCTCGGCGAACTGCGTGCGCGGTCGGCCCAGCAACACATGGCCCGCCGCGACGAGTACGGCGAGCAAGGTCGCCACCGCCGCCGGGCGAGCGCCCAGCCGGTGACGGTGACGGTGACGGTCAGGTTGATGATGCCCAGCGGCAGCAACACCAGCGCATAGCCGAACGCCGCCCAGCACCAGGTCCCCCTCCAGGTCGACAGGCGGCCCGGAGTCGGGGAGCTCCTTGATCAGGCCGGAGCCCTGACCGTCCTGCTCGTCGGCGTCGGCGAGCCGCCGACTCCCCTCGGCGCGAACCCGGTCCAGGAAGACGTTGGTGGCCATCCGGTACAGCCACGACACCAGCGCACCCTGCTCTCGCAGCGACCCGACGCCTCCCTGGGTCCTCACCGCCGTACCCGCGGTCGCCTGCAGTCTGCAGATGCTCGACGGCTCCGTCCGCCGCCCGGCCTGCACTACCAGGCCCACCTCGTCGAGCCAGTGCGCTTCCCGGCCGACCTCGCCCGGATGGGCATCGAGGTGACGGAATCGGGCGTCCCAGGCGGGTGCTACGTGGCGTTGCTGCCCCGGACTTGCCCGCGATGGGGCATCGCTGCGATACTGAGACTCGTTATTAGTCAATCAATGGCGCTCGACCCGGAGAAGCACACATGACGGACGACCCGCGCGACCCGCGCGACCTGCGGCTGACGCCGCAGCGCCAGGCCGTCCTGGACGTGCTGCGCACCGCTGGTGACCACCCCAGCGCCGGCGAGGTGTTCAACCGGGTGCGTCGAGTCCGCCCGGGCATCGGTCCAGCCACCGTCTACCGCTCGCTGGCTCGGTTGGTCGAGGGCGGCTACGTTCGCGAGCTCTCTTTCGGCGATGGTGGCGCCCGCTACGACGCCAACACCGACCGACACGACCACCTCATTTGCGACGGCTGCCGCCGTACCGTCGAGGTCGATCTGCCGGTGCCGGACTCGCTGGTCGAAGCCGCTGCCGAGCACACCGGCTTCGTGGTCCGCCGGTACGACCTGCAGTTTCGCGGTCTCTGCCCCGGCTGCCAGCCCCCGGCCCCTGACCGGTCCACTGTCTTGCCGCCAGCTTCCCCCGTTCTCACACCAGCTCAACTGAAGGAGTCGCCTCGCATGTCCACGCTCGTTGGAACGCAGACCCACGAAAATCTCAAGGAGGCGTTCGCCGGCGAGAGCCAGGCCAACCGCCGCTACCTGTACTTCGCCCGCCAGGCCAAGATCGAGAACCTGCCCGAGATCGAGGAGCTCTTTCAGGAGACGGCCAAGGGTGAGACCGGCCACGCCTTCGGCCACCTCGACTTCCTCGTGGGGGCCGGCGACCCGGCCACCGGTGAGGCGATCGGCGACACCGTGAAGAACCTCGGCTCCGCGGTCGCCGGCGAGACCTATGAGTTCACCGCCATGTACCCGGGCTTCGCCAAGACCGCCCGGGAGGAAGGCTTTGAGGAGATCGCGGACTGGTTCGCGACCCTGGCCCGGGCGGAGAAGACCCACGCCGGGCGGTTCAGGAAGGGCCTGGAGAAGGTCGCCGGCACGGCCACCGCCACCGCCTGACCAGTCCCTGGCCACGCCGGAAGGAGGTCGGGCGCGTCCCGCCTCCTTTCGGCGCCAGCAGGCCCGGCCTGCCGTCGTACCGCCGCTGTAGGGAGGGAAATCAGTGACCACCCAGACCTTGGATCGCACCGCTTTCACGCTGGACTACTCGGCCTACGCCGCCCAGCGGGCCGACGCCCGGGCGCAGATGATCGGAGTACGGCGGGAGCGCCGGGTCCGCCTCGGGGACCAGCTGGCGCTGGAGTTCGAGAACGCCGAGACCCTGCGCTACCAGGTGCAGGAGATGCTCTACACGGAGGCGATCCGAGACGAGTCCGAGGTCGAGCACGAGATCGAGACCTATGCGCGGCTGCTGCCCACCAGCCACGAGCTGTGCGCCACTCTGGTCATCGAGCTTGACGACCTCGCCACCGTGCGCGCGGAGCTGCGGAGGCTGCGCGGCATCCAGAACCGGGTAGCGATTGAGGTCGGCGGAGAACGCGTGGCCGGGGTCGAGCTGCCCGGTCTGGAGGAGACCGACGACGAACGAGAGACGGTCTCGGTGCACATGCTGCGGTTCCGCTTCACCGACGCCCAGCGGGACGCCTTTCGCGACTCGACGGTCCCGGCCGAGTTGGTGGTCGACCATCCCGCCTACAGCGACGCCGAGCCGTTGACCGGCGTCACCCGCATGCGCCTGCTCGCCGACCTGGCGCTCGAGACTGGCTGACCACCCGCTGGGAGCTGCCGCCGACAGCTGACCAACCCGGCCGGACGCCGGGCGAACGAATCCGCTACGAAGTGCTGGTGGACCGGCGGCGGTCCCGCTCGGCCAGGCTGGCGAGTCGGGCGTTGTAGGCGGAGAGGCTGGTGTCCTCCCGGTGCTCGCGAACCAGCCGGTCGATCCGGCGGTCGTCGCGCACGGCGTCGCGCTCGTCCGCCCGCATCCACTGCACCAGCAGTACGCCGATAAACAACAGCCCGAACAGGTCACCCGAGGCCCACAACAGGCCACCGGCCGTGTGCTGGTCCGCGAGCAGGTCCGGACTCCACGGCCGGTGCAGCGACTCGTACCAGTCGGCCGCGATCAGCGTGCCCTGGCCCATGATCGACACGCCGAGGAAGGCGTGGAAGGGCAGCGTGGCGAACACGACCAGCATCCGCAGCGGATAGGGCAGCCGTCCCGGCAGCGGGTCGAGGCCGAGCAGCGGCTAGCAGGTGGAGACCGACGACGACGACAAGCATGGCCAACAGGACCGGGCTGACCTCCCAGCGGGTGAGAAGCGTCCAGGCGACAATGGCGGTGGCCCGTCGTAGCCCGCGTCGGGCCCGCCGTGGGCGAGCATCGTCCCGGCGACGGCCGACCCCGCCTGCGCGAGGACTGCCGTCACCCCGGCCAGGGCGAGCATGCTCACCGGCGAAGCATTAGGAGCCGCCCTGCGGTGGCGCTCGGGCGGACCGCAAGCGCGCCGGGCAGGCTCGCAAGCGGCGCTCGGGAGGACCCGGACCGTCGGCCTCGACCGGTCTGTGAATAATGGCGCCCGTGACGACCGCATCCGCGTTGGAGCAGATTCCCTCCCACGGGTCCGTGACCAGGCCGAACATGGTCAGCGTCGGGACGATCGTGTGGCTCTCATCCGAGTTGATGTTCTTCGCGGCGCTGTTCGCGATGTACTTCACGATTCGGTCGGTGAACACCGGGGCCTGGCCCCCGACCGACGGGCCCCACCCGGTGCACCTCAACCTGGCCCTGGCACTGCCGAACACGATCATCCTCGTGCTCTCCAGCGTCACCTGCCAGCTCGGGGTCTTCGCCGCCGAGCGCGGGGACGTGCACAAACTGCGGCTGTGGTACGTGTTCTCGTTGATCATGGGCGCGATCTTCGTCAGCGGCCAGGCCTTCGAGTACTTCGTGGAGAACGATTTCTCGATCTCCAGCCACCCCTACGGATCGGTGTACTACCTGACCACCGGCTTCCACGGCCTGCACGTCGCCGGCGGCCTGCTCGCCTTCATCGTCGTGCTGCTCCGCTCGACGTACGGCCGGTTCACACCCGCGGACGCCACCAGCGCCATCGTCGTGTCCTACTACTGGCACTTCGTCGACGTGGTCTGGATCGGCCTGTTCACCACGATCTACCTCATCCGGTGACGTCGCCGCCGATCGATCCCGCGATCCCCCCCACCCCCCGAGCGCCTGGCTACCCGAATCCGAGGGACTTTCGTTGACATCGACCGCTGCCGGATTCGCCGCTGCCGGCCGGCGCCGCCGCAAGCTGGCGTCGTACGCCGTCCTGCTGACCGCGCTCGTGGTGCTGGGCGTCACCTACGCCGTGCTCGCGCCGCGCGGCCACGCCGCGAGCACGGCCGAGGAGTCCTTCGCCGTGCAGAAGGGCCGGGAGCTATTCCAGACCAGTTGCTCGACCTGTCACGGGATCAACGCCCAGGGCACGCAGGAGGCCCCCAGCCTGATCGGTGTCGGCGCCGCGGCCGTGGACTTCCAGGTCAGCAGCGGCCGCATGCCGCTGGCTCGGCCCGGGCCGCAGGCCGATCGCAAGGAGGCCAAGTACGACCGCGCGCAGATCGACCAGATGGCTGCCTACGTCGCCTCGCTCGCTCCAGGTCCGCAGATTCCCCAGGTGGATCTTGCCGATGGTGACCTCCAGCTTGGCGGCAACCTGTTTCGCACCAACTGCGCCTCCTGCCACAACTTCGCCGGCTCGGGCGGCGCGCTGACCTACGGCAAGTACGCGCCTCGGCTGACTCCGGCCACGCCGGTCCAGGTTGCCGAGGCCATTCGAACCGGGCCAGAGAACATGCCCGTCTTCGGCCCCAGCACCTTCGACGACCACCAGGTCAACTCGATCGTGAAGTACGTCGACTACGTCACCCGGTCGAAGAACCCGGGTGGCCTGGCGCTCGGTAAGTTCGGTCCGGTGCCGGAGGGTCTGGTCATTGCGATCGTCGGTATCCCCGCGTTGTTGGCCATGACCTTGTGGATCGGGGCGCGCGCATGAGCACTCACGACAGCGCCGGCGGCGAGAGCCTGACCGGCAACACGTCTGCCAGCGCCCCGGGCGACACTGGCCGGCCGGCCAAGCGAACCTCGGCGAAGTCCCCCACCGGCCCCGAGGACGTCGGCCCGCGGGCGGACAAGCGCTCCGAACGGCTGGTCGCCACCTGTTTCGGGGTCTCCTCGCTCGCCGCCATCGCCTTCCTCGTGGTCTTCTGGGCGCTGCCGAAGACCGATGTCGCCTACACCCCGCTGCTGGGCGTCTGTCTGGCCGTGTCGCTGTTCGGCGTCGGCGTCGGCGCGATCCTCTGGGCGAAGAAGATCATGCCCGACGAGGAGGCCGTGCAGGAGCGGCACCCGATGTACTCCACCCCGGAGGACGCCGCCAAGACGGCCGCGGTCTTTGCCGAGGGCACGGAGAAGACCGGCTTTGCCCGCCGGCGGCTGTTGCGCTACTCCTTCCTCGGGGCGATGGGCACGCTGGCGCTGCCGATCGTGCCGATCATCAGCGACCTCGGCGTGCACCCCCGCGGCAACGCTCGCCAGCTCAAGACCAGCCCGTGGAAGAAGGGTGACCGACTCACCACCGAGGAGGGTGCCCCGGTCCGGATCGGTGACCTGGAGTATGGCGGCATCCTCACCGTGTTTCCAAACGGGAACACCAGCCCGTCGAACTCGCTGGCCCCGACCGTCTTGATCCGGCTGCGGGCGGGTGAGAACCAGCCCCGGCCGGGCCGGGAGACCTGGGAGGTCGACGGCCACGTGGCCTACAGCGCGATCTGCACGCACGCCGGCTGTCCAGCCAAGCTCTACGAGCAGCAGACGCATCACATGCTCTGCCCCTGTCACCAGTCCACGTTCCTGGTCACCGAGCACTGTCGACCGATCTTCGGCCCGGCCGCCCGGCCGCTACCGCAGCTGCCCCTGGCGCTGGACAACGAGGGCTTCTTCGTTGCCGGCGCGGCCTACCAAGAGCCCTTGGGCCCGAGCTTCTGGGAGCGTTCATGACCACCATGACCGGAAAGGCCATTGGCGGTGGGGCTCGGTACGTCGATGAGCGGCTGACCTCGGCGAACTTCATCCGCCGGTCCATGAACAAGGTCTTCCCCGACCACTGGTCGTTCATGATCGGTGAGATCGCGCTCTACTCGTTCATCATCCTGCTGCTGACCGGCGTCTACTTGATGCTGTTCTTCGACGCCACCGCCCGCGAGGTCATCTACAACGGCAGCTACGTGCCGCTCAAGGGCGTGCCGATGTCGGAGGCCTACTCCTCGACGCTGCACATCAGCTTCGACGTCCGCGGCGGCCTGATCATGCGGCAGATTCACCACTGGGCCGCGCTGCTGTTCGTGTCTTCGATCGTCGTGCACATGATGCGGGTGTTCTTCACCGGCGCCTTCCGCAAGCCGCGCGAGATCAACTGGTTGATCGGCGTGGGCCTGATGGTGCTCGGCCTCCTGGAGGGCTTCGCCGGCTACTCGCTGCCCGACGACCTGCTGTCGGGCACCGGACTGCGGATCGCCTACTCGGTGGGCCAGTCGGTGCCCGTGGTCGGTACCTGGTCGACGTTCCTGCTCTTCGGCGGCAACTTCCCCGGTGAGTCGATCATCGGGCGGCTCTACGTGGTGCACATCCTGCTGGTGCCCGGGATCCTGCTGGCGCTGATCACCGCCCACATGATGATCCTTTGGTACCAGAAGCACACCCAGTTCCGCGGCCCCGGCCGCACCGAGGAGAACGTCGTCGGCTCGCGGATGTACCCCTCCTACGCCGCCAAGGGCGGAGGCTTCTTCTTCCTGGTGTTCGGCGTTGTGGCCGCGTTGGGCGGCCTGGCGCAGATCAACCCGGTGTGGATGTACGGGCCGTTCAACCCGTCCCAGGTCAGCGCCGGCGCCCAGCCGGACTGGTACATCGGCTTCCTGGAGGGATCGCTGCGGCTCACCCCCGGCTGGGAGTTCCGCGCCTTCGGGCACACGATCCCGCTGAACATCCTGATTCCGGGTGTGGTTCTGCCCGGAATCATGTTCGGCCTTCTCGCGCTCTACCCATTCCTGGAAGCGGCGTTCACTAAGGACAAGGCCCAGCATCACCTGCTCGACCGGCCGCGGGACAAGCCGGTGCGGACCTCGCTGGGCGTGATGTCGTTGACCTTCTACTTCGTCCTCTGGATCATGGGTGCCAACGACATCGCCGCCCACCTGTTCCGGATCTCGCTGAACTTGACGACGTACATGGGTCAGGTGGCACTGTTCCTGCTGCCACCGCTGATGTACGCCATCACCTACCGGATCTGCATCGGGCTGCAGCGTTCGGACCACGAGGTCCTGGTGCACGGCGTCGAGACCGGCACCGTCCACCGGCTGCCCAGCGGCGAGTACATCGAGGTGCACGCCCCGGTGCAGGAGTCCCAGCTGGTGCTATCCCCGGTCGAGCCGGACCACCCGGAGCGCATCGAGGGCGAGCGCGGCCCGCGTGCGCTGGTCTCCTCGGCTGGACGGGCGGTCGGCAGCTTCTTCGTGGCCAAGAAGAAGGACACCAGCGTCCCGGCCGATCAGCGCGAGCGCGACGACGACACGCTGACCAAGCGCTGAGGTCACCGGACCGGCCCAGCTAGGCTAAGTCGTCGCTCCCCCTGTTCGTCCATCATGACGAGCGCGATCTCGGGTTGGTGACCTGTGTGACGAGACGAGCCGCCGGCGGCT
>Ga0209747_1001026_pt1 | contig 15102 bp, 12 predicted proteins | sample BarGraNGADG00311_FD_184498 | JGI IMG/M metagenome (GOLD analysis project Ga0209747, IMG submission 184498) | Arctic peat soil microbial communities from Barrow, Alaska - Barrow Graham LP Ref core NGADG0011-311 (SPAdes) (version 2) | ecosystem: Environmental > Terrestrial > Soil > Wetlands > Peat... | reverse complement strand
CCGCGCCGACGTGGGCAAGCCCGCTCGGAGATGGTCCTACCTCACGACTCCGGCCGGCCCTTCCACCCTCCCCCGGACAATTGGCCGTGTGGCCCTCGGAGCCTTCCTGCTCATCACCGGCACGGGCCACCTCACGACGCTGCGTGCGGAGTTCCAGGCCCAGGTGCCGCCGTGGATCCCTCTCGACCCGGACTTCGTGGTGGTGGCCTCCGGCGTCGTGGAGGTGGCGCTGGGCATCGGGCTGATTGCGCTGTACCGGTACCGCGTCCCGGTCGGCTGGATCACTGCGGCGTTCTTCGTCGCGATATTCCCCGGCAACATCTCGCAGTACGTGAACGCGGTGGACGCCTTCGGCCTGAACACGGACCAGGCGCGGCTCATCCGGCTCTTCTTCCAGCCGGTCCTCGCGGCGTGGGCGCTGTGGTCCACCGGCGCCTGGCAGGCGTGGCGGGCGAGCCGCCGTCGAGACTAGCGCCAGCACTCGAGTCTCCGGCCTACCATCGATCCATGGCAGGGTTCCCGATCCCACCGACGCGATGAGCCGCAAGCCCCACCGCTCGGGCGTCACCCGGCCGCCGGCGCCCAAGCCCGCTCGCGCGCCGATCACCCTCATCGAGGAGACCCCCGACCGCTGGCGCATCGAGCGGGCCGGCGCCATGAGGGTCCCCGGCGTCGTGTTCGGGTCCCGCCACCTGCTCCCCGCCCGCGACGGCGACGACTCGCTGCGCCAGGTCGCGAACGTCGCCACCCTCCCCGGCATCGTCACTGCCTCGTTCGCCATGCCGGACGTCCACTGGGGATACGGCTTCCCCATCGGCGGCGTCGCGGCCACGGACCCGGCCGCGGGCGGGGTGGTCTCGCCTGGCGGCGTCGGCTTCGACATCTCCTGCGGCGTCCGCCTCCTCACGACGCCGTTCACCGAGTCCGAGCTCCGGCCGCGCCTCGCGGCGGTGATGAGTTCGCTGTCGCGATTGGTGCCGCGGGGCGCCGGCCCCGGTGGGGTCTGGGACGCGACTCCGGCGGAGCTGCGCGCCATCCTGCGGCGCGGCTCCACATATGCGGTCGCCCGCGGCTACGGCACCGACCTCGACCTCGCGCACTGCGAGGACGGCGGCGCCGTCGACGACGCGGACCCGAGTGCCGTCTCCGACCGCGCCCTCCAGCGCGGGGGCGCCCAGGTCGGCTCGCTGGGATCCGGCAACCACTTCGTCGAGGTGCAGGTGGTCGACCGCATCCTCGACCCCGCCGCAGCCGCCGGGTTCGGCCTCGCGCAGGGCCAGGTCACCGTGATGATCCACTGCGGCTCCCGCGGGCTGGGCCACCAGCTCTGCTCGGACCACGTCCGCGCCATGCAGGACGCCATGCCTCGGCACGGCATCCGCGTCCCGGACGCCCAGCTCGCCTGCGCCCCGGTCGACTCGACGGAGGGCCGCGCCTACCTGGGCGCCATGGCCGCCGCCGCGAACTTCGCGCGCGCCAACCGGCAGGTGCTCGCGCACGCCGCGCGGCAGGCGTTCCGGGACGCGGCGGGCTCAGGAGAGCTCCAGCTTCTCTACGACGTCTCGCACAACCTCGCGAAGCTCGAGGAACACGTGGTGCGCGCCTGGGGCGACGACGGCGCTGGCGTGGACGGCGTCGTCGGCACCGCCCGGCTCTTGTGCGTGCACCGCAAGGGCGCGACGCGGGCGCTGGCGCCCGGGCACCCCGAGCTCCCCGACGACCTCCGCCCCCACGGCCAGCCGGTGCTGGTGCCGGGCTCGATGGGGACGGCGTCGTGGGTGTTGGCGGGGGAGGCCGGCAACCCGGCCTTCGGCTCGGCCTGCCACGGTGCCGGGCGGGTGATGAGCCGGCACGCCGCGATGAAGCAGGTGTCGGGGCGGAAGCTGCATGACGAGCTGGCGGCGCAGGGGATCGAGGTGCGGGCCGCCTCCACGCGCGGGCTCGCCGAGGAGGCGCCATTCGCCTACAAGGACGTGGACGAGGTTGTGGCCGTGTGCGGACGCGAGGGGCTGGCCCGGCCGGTGGCGCAACTGCGGCCCATCGGGGTCGTGAAGGGGTGAGCCGAACTCCTGCCGGCCACCGCCTCCTGCCGCACACCGCCGATGTCCGGCTCTCCGCGTGGGGTCCGACCCGCGAGGCGTGTCTTGACCAGGCCGTGCGTGCGCTCGCGGAGGTGTTCGTCGAGGTGCCGGCCGGCGTCGCGACGGCGAGAGTGCCCGTCAGACTCCCGCCCGCCTTCGATGCCGAACTGCTGGTGGCGCTGCTCGAGGAGGTGCTGTTCGTCGTCGACGTGCGCGGGCTCGTGCCGGTGGCGGCACGGGTCGAGGTCGGGCCGGACGGGCTGCGGGGCTGGTTCGCCGCCGTCGGGCTGGGCGGACTGGAACAGGTCGGCAGCGTGCCGAAGGCGATCGCGCGCTCGGACCTCGAGTTCGGCCGCGACGACGCCGGCACGTGGCGCGCCGTCGTGACCGTGGACGTCTAGTCACGGCGCGCTCGAGCTGGCCCCGCACGACGTCGGCGTAGACTCACCAGTAGTTCCTGAGGGGCAATCACTGGTGAGGTGTGACATGGCCTGGTCTGACAACGTCATCTGGTGGCACTGCTACCCACTGCGCTTCGTGGACGCCGAGCGGGGGTACACCCCCGAGGTCACCCACCGGCTCGGGAGGCTGACGAACTGGCTGGACTACGTGATCGAACTGGGCGCCAACGGCCTGCTGCTGGCCCCGATCTTCGCCTCGAAGTCCCACGGTTACGACACTCTCGACCACTTCCGCCTCGACCCGAGGCTCGGCGACGACGGCGACTTCGACGAGTTGATGTGGAAGGCCAGGGAGCGTGGCATCCGCGTGGTGCTCGACGGCGTCTTCAACCACGTCTCGCGGGACCACGAGCTCGTCCAGCGGGCGCTGGCACCCACGGCGTCGCCGGAGGAGCGTGCCTGGCTGAAATGGTCCGGCGAGTACCCGATGGCCTTCGAGGGCAGCATGGACCTCGTGGAGCTGAACCTCGCCAACCCGGTCGTGCAGGAGTACGTGGCGAGCGTCATGAACCACTGGCTGGACAAGGGCGTGGACGGCTGGCGCCTCGACGCGGCCTACGCGGCCGGGGCGGACGCCTGGCGCCCGATCATCGATCGCGTGAAGGCGGCCCACCTGGATTGCTGGATCCTGGCCGAGGTCCTCCACGGCGACTACGCCGACTTCGTGGCGCGTTCCGGCGTCGACTCGGTCACCCAGTACGAGCTGTGGAAGGCGATCTGGAGCTCGCTCAACGACCCGAACTTCTTCGAGCTCGAGTGGACGCTGACACGCAACGCCGAGTTCTGCCAGGCCTTCCGCCCGCAGACGTTCATCGGAAACCACGACGTCACACGCATCGCCACCAAGCTGACCGACCCGCGCCACCTCAAGCTGGCGATCGCGCTCCTCATGCTGCTGCCCGGCATCCCCTCGGTCTACGCCGGCGACGAGCAGGGCTTCACCGGCGAGAAGCTCGACCAGCCGGGCGGCGACGACGCCGTGCGCCCGCCGTTCCCCGTCGACCCGCAGGGCCTCATGCCCTACGGCCGCGCGACCTACGAGGAGTATCAGCGGGCCATCCGCCTGCGCCGCCTCCACCCGTGGCTGGGTGGGGCGACGGCGACGACGTCGGCCACCACCAGCGGGACGATGGCCATCGATCTCGCGGGCGATGGCGAGCGCCTCACCCTCGCACTCAATGCGACCGACGCGCCCGCGGTGTTGCAGGGCAGCCACGGCCCCCTCACCGTGCACCCGCACGACTGGGCGCTCGGCTGACGCTCCCCATCTGGCGGAGGAACGTCAGCGCACGAGCACCAGCGGGCAGGGCGCGGAGGCGAGCAGGCGGCGCAGGTCCGGCCGCCGGGGGTCCGCGCCGCCGTTGCCCACGAGGCTGCCCACGGACACCACGAGGGCCCGGGCCGGGCGACGGCGCAGCTCGCGTGACGCGACGGCGTCGGGCAACCGGCCCGCGACGCCGAGCAGTCCGGCCGCCCGGCGGCGCAGGGGGAGGGGGTCGGCGGCGTCGGGCACCACGAGCGTGAGCACCTCGGGGTGGTGCTGCACGAGCTCCAGGGCGGCGGCGAGCGCGCGGTCGCCGGCCGGCCCGCCGTCGTAGAACACGCCCACGGTGGTCCCGGTCCGGTGGCCGGCCGCGCCGACCGTGCGGCCGAGTGCGCCGCGCGGGGGAGCGAGGAGGGCGACGTCGGGCCCCTCCGCTGCGGCGACCGCCACCTCCAGCACGGTTCCGCGCTCCACGGTGAACGACCACGGCACCTCGAACCCCGCGGCCGTCTGGGCGACCAGCCGACGCACCTCCGCGGCCTGGCGCTCGAACTGGCGCAGGGTGGAGGCGAGGTCGATCGCGCGGACGGTCCCGGAAGAGAAGCCGACCTCCCGGCACATCGGGAGCGCCGCGAGCCGCAAGAGGTCCGACTCCTCGACGAACACGCCCGCCAGCTCCGCCCGCAACGCGCGGGCAAGCGTCCCGGCCTCCGCGAGGAGGCGGGCGGCATCGGCCGAGGCGCGGGTGGCGAGCACCACGCGCGCCGCGGTGCGGGACGGTTCGCTGGTCACGTGCCGGGGTCCGGCTCGGGCGTGGGCGGCGGGGTCGGCTCGGGCGTGGGCGGCGTGGGCGGCGTGGGCGGCGTGGGCGGCGTGGGCGGCGGCGGCGTCGGCTCGGGCGCCGCCGCCTTGGCCTTCTTCCGGCTCTTCTGGGCCACCTGGATCGCGGCCTGCATGTACGCCATCCGCTTGAGCGACAGCTCGGTGAGCCGCTCCGCCACACGGGCGTTGGCGGTGCCGGCCGGGAAGTAGCCCTCCTCGTCGCTCTCGCCGGCCTCGATGCCGGACAGCAGCGTGAGCGCCTCGTCAACGGTGCGCACCGCGTACACCCGGAATCGGCCGGCCGCCACCGCCTCGACCACGTCCTGGCGGAGCATCAGGTGCTTCACGTTGGCCTCGGGGATGAGCACCCCCTGACCCCCCGTGAGCCCGCGGGCGGCGCAGACCTCGAAGAAGCCCTCGATCTTCTCGTTCACCGCGCCGATCGGCAGCACCCGCCCGTGCTGGTCCACCGCCCCCGTGACGGCGAGCTCCTGGCTCAGCGGGAACCTCCCCAGCGAGGACAGCAGCGTGCACAGCTCCGCCACCGAGGCGCTGTCGCCGTCCACCTCGCCGTAGACCTGCTCGAACACGAGGCTCGCGGACATCGAGGGCGGCCGCTCGGGCGAGTAGCGCGTGGCGAGCAGCGAGGAGAGGATGAGCACGCCCTTGGAATGGATCGGGCCCGAGAGGTCAACCTCCCGCTGGATGTCCACCACTTCGCCCTCGCCCATGCGGGTGTTCGCGGTGATGCGGGTGGGGAATGCGAACGCCTGGTCCCCGGAGAACGAGACGCTCAGCCCGTTCACCTGCCCGACGGCGCCCCCGGAGGTGTCGACGAGCAGGTCGCCGCGCTGGATGGCCTCGTGCACCCTTTCGCGGATACGGCCGGAGCGCCGGCTATTCGCGTCGATGGCGGCCTGGACGTGCTCGGCGGCCACGGCGGGGGCGGCGTCGGCACGGGCGACATGGTCGGATTCGCGCAGCAGGTGGGCGAGGTCCTCGAGCTGGGTGGAGAGCCGCCGGGCGTCCCCGGACCAGCGCGCCGCCTGCTCCACCACCCGGGCGACGGCGTCGCGCCGGAGCGGCAGCCCGCCCTCCCGGCGCGCCAGCGTGGCGACCAGGTGCGCGTAGAGCTCCTCGTACTCGGGGGTGCGCTCCACCTCGTCCTCGAAGTCCGCGGCGACGCGGAAGAGTTCGCCGAACTCGGGGTCGTAGGCGAGCAGCATGTAGTACAGCAGGCGCTCGCCCACGAGCACCACCTTCACGTCCAGGGGGATCGGCTCGGGCTCCAGCGCGACCGTGTTGATCAACCCGTACTGTTGCCCGAGCGACTCGGTGCGGATCTCCCGGGTGCGCAGCGCGCGCTTCAGCCCGTCCCATGCGTAGGGCTGCTCGAGCAACCGCCGGGCGTCGACCACGAGGTACCCGCCGTTCGCCCGGTGCAGCGCCCCGGGCTTGAGCTGGCCGTAGTCCGTCACCAGCGTCCCGAAACGGGCCACGTACTCCATCCGGCCGAGGAGGTTCTGGTGGGTGGGGTGGTCCTCGGTGACCACCGGGGCGCCGTCGGCCGCACCGTCCTCGCCCACCACCACGTTGACGCCGTAGCGCAGGAAGAACGAGGTGTCCTGGCGCATGCCGAACGGGTTGGGCTGGCCGTCGGCCCGGCGGAACTCGTCGAGGTGCTCGAGGACGTCGGCCTGCAACTCCCCGAGGAACTCGAGGACCCGCGGGAGCTGCCAGGCTTCGCGGAGCTCGTCGATCGAGCTGCCGACGGCGGCCATGCACATCTCGCGATCCAGGTCCTTGATCCGGTTGCGCTTCTCCTTCTGCAACTGCTGTGCATGCCTGATCGCCTTCTGGAGCCGCTCCTCCCAGGACTTCAGCAGGTCCTCGATCCGGCGGCGCTCCGGCTCGGGGAGCTTGGTGAACACGTCCGGCCTCATCACCTCGTCGTCCTGCGCGGGGGCCAGGGAGAAGCCCGCCGGGGTGTGGATGAGGGCCACCCCCTGCGCGGCCGCCTCCCGGCCGAGGGACACGAACGTCTCCTGCTGCTGGTCGGTGATCTCCGCCTCGAGCTGCTCCGCCCGGTTGCGGTACTCGTCCGACTCGAACAGTGCCGGGATGGCGGCCCGCAGCTCCTCGGCGACCTCCTCGACGTCCCGGCGGAACTCCTGCCCCTTGCCGCGCGGGAGGCGCAGCGCCTTCGGGCGGTGGGGCTGGGCGAAGTTGTTGACGTAGCACCAGTCAGCGGGTGCCGCCTCGCCCGGGGCGCGGGCCGCGAGCACCTCGCGGACAAGGGTGGTCCGGCCCTGCCCGTGCGCGCCGAGCACGTAGAGGTTGTAACCCGGCGTCCGGAGCCCGACGGCGAACTCCACCGCCTCCCGGGCCCGCGCCTGCCCGAGGATGCCGGGGGTGTCGGGCAGGCCGGCGAGATCCGCCGTCGTCTCGAACTCGAGGCCCCGGAGGGTGCAGGGCCGGTGCAGCGCTTCGACAGGGACGGGCGACGGCGCGGTCATGGGGCCATTGTCCGCTCAACGTTGGGACAGGGGAAGGGGGTGCGGCTTGGGCCCTACGTCACCCACGGACGCGGAACTCCAATGCGATGCTGGGCACACAATGAGGTGCGCGGTCCAGGGGCTCCCCGGCCCCGGTGGTGACCCGGCCCGGGAGGAGACTGCCCGATGAGCGTGCGAACGCCCATGACCTTGGCCTCGATCGAACTCGGCGCCGGCATCGCGGCGGCCTGCATGGTGGGCCCCGAGGATGTCATCGCGCGGGTGCGTGACTCCGGCCTGAAGGGTCGCGGCGGTGCGGGTTTCCCCACCGGGTTGAAGTGGCAGCTCGCCGCGGCGGCCCCCGCCCCCGACGGACGCCGCTTCATCATCTGCAACGCGGATGAGGGCGAGCCCGGCACATTCAAGGACCGCGCGCTGCTGGAGGACCTCGCGGACCTCATGTTCGAGGGCATGACCATAGCCGGCTACGCGATCGGCGCCACCGAGGGGATCCTCTACCTCCGCGGCGAGTACATCTACCTCCTCGAGGGCCTCGAGGCGTGCATCGAGCGCCGCCGCGCCGCGCATCTCCTCGGCGACGCCGTCCTCGGCCGCCCCGGCTTCGACTTCGACGTCTCCATCCGCCTCGGCTCCGGCGCCTACGTCTGCGGCGAGGAGACGGCCCTCATCGAGAGCCTCGAGGGCCGCCGCGGCGAGCCCCGGAACCGCCTCCCGTTCCCGGTGGTCCGCGGGCTGTACCAGGCCCCAACGGTCGTGAACAACGTCGAGACGTTCGCGTGGGTCGCCGCCATCATGGCCCGCGGCGCCGAGTGGTTCGCCTCGATCGGCACCCCCGGTTCCTCCGGCCCGAAGCTCCTCTCCGTGTCCGGGGACGTCGCGCGACCCGGGGTGTACGAGTTCCCCCTCGGCGTGCCGATCCGGGAGGTGCTGGCAGCCGCGGGTGGCGAGGACGCCATGGCCGTCGTCGTCGGCGGGGCGGCGGGGGAGTGCGTACCCGCCGCGGCCTTCGACCGCGCCATCAGCTACGAGGACGTCTCCACCGGGGGCGCCTTCATCGTGCTCGGGCAGGGCCGGGACCTGCTGGCCGTCGCGGAGAACTTCATGGAGTTCTTCGTGGACGAGTCCTGCGGCCAGTGCACCCCGTGCCGCATCGGGAACGTGACCATCCTCGAGGGGGTGCGCGCGATGCGACGCGGCGAGATGACCCCCGAGCGCCTCCGTGACTTGGTCAAACTCGGCCACACCATGCAAGCCGCGTCCAAGTGCGGCCTCGGCCAGTGCAGCGCGAACGTGTTCCTGTCCATCGTCGAGCACTTCGGCGCCGAGGTCCTCGGCCGCCAGCTCACCAACGCCTGAGGAGGCCACGATGACGACGACATCGCTCCCCACCCCCGTCCCCCCGACGACGCCAGTGCCGCCGTCGTCGGCCGCCGGCCCGGCGATGGTGACCGCCACGATCGACGGCCGCGAGGTGGTGGTCCCCAGCGGCACGACGGTCCTCACGGCGGCGAAGCTCGCCGGCGTGCGCATCCCGACCCTGTGCCACCACCCGGACCTGCCGCCCTCCGGCCTCTGCCGGCTCTGCATCGTCGAGGTGGAGGGTCAGCGGGGGGCGCAGGCGAGTTGCGTGTTCCCGATCACCGCGCCGGTGGCGATCCGCACCCACAGCCCGCGCATCGGCCAGGCCCGCCGCGACATCATCGACCTGCTGCTCTCCGAACACTACGGCGACTGCCGTACGTGCGTCCGCAACGGCAACTGCGAACTGCAGGACCTCGCGGTCGAGTATGGGGTGGACCGCTACCGCTTCGGCGAGCGGACCGAACCCGTGCACGGGGTGGAGGCCTTCGGGCCCTCGATCGTGCGGGACATGGACAAGTGCGTCCTCTGCCTGCGTTGCGTGCGCACGTGCGCCGAACTGCAGGGGGTGCATGCGATCGGCGTCGTGGGGCGCGGGGACACCAACACCATCTCCGCGTTCCTGGGCATGCCGCTCTCCGAGGTGGCCTGCATCAACTGCGGGCAGTGCATCAACCGCTGCCCCACCGGGGCGCTCTCCGCCGTCGACGTCACCGACGACGTGTGGGCCGCCCTCGAGGACCCCACCAAGCACGTGGTGATCCAGACGGCGCCGGCGCCGCGGGCCGCGCTGGGCGAGGAGTTCGGGCTCGAGCCGGGAACCCCGGTCACCTGGCAGATGAACACGGCGCTGCGGGAGATCGGTTTCGACAAGGTCTTCGACACCAACTTCGCCGCGGACCTCACGATCATCGAGGAGGGCACCGAGCTGCTGCTGCGCCTCTACCGGAACCTGGTCCTCGGGGACACGAGCATGCCGGTGCCGCAGTTCACCTCCTGCAGCCCGGGGTGGGTGAAGTACATCGAGCACACCTACCCCGAGTACCTCCCCAACATGTCCACCTGCAAGAGCCCCCAGCAGATGTTCGGCGCCCTCATCAAGACCTGGTACGCCGAGCGGGCCGGGGTGGACCCGGCGGACGTGGTCTCGGTGGCCCTCATGCCCTGCACCGCCAAGAAGTTCGAAGCCGGCCGGCCCGAGATGACCGACTCCGGGTTCGCGGACGTGGACCACGTGCTCACCGCTCGGGAGCTCGCGGTGATGACGCGGCAGTTCGGCCTGAACCTGCCGGACATGCCCCCCTCGGACTTCGACGACCCCTTCGGGACGGCGTCGGGCTCCGGCATCATCTTCGGCGCCACCGGCGGCGTCATGGAGGCCGCGCTGCGCACGGTGCTGGAACTGGTCACGGGCGAGCCGGTGGAGGACATCTTCGCGCACGCGGACATCACCCCGGTGCGCGGGTTCGACGACGTCCGCTACGTGGAGCTCACGATCCCGGACAAGGTCGGGCCGGTGCCGGACCTGATCGCGCACCTGGTCCCGGACTGGGAGTGGCTGCGCGGCGTGACGCTCAAGGTGGCCGTGGCGCACGGCACCGCGAACGCCGGGCGCGTGATGGAGGACATCAAGGCCGGCGGGAAGTTCTCCGAATGCCACTTCATCGAGTTCATGGCCTGCCCGGGCGGCTGCCTGGGCGGCGGCGGCCAGCCGATCCCCACGAACGTCGAGATCCGGAAGGCGCGCGCCAGGGCGATCTACGCCGAGGACGCCAACTACGGCGAGACGGGCCGCGCCCGCAAGAGCCACGAGAACCCCGCCGTCGTGCGGCTGTACTCCGAGTTGTTGACGGACGGGCCTGGCGGCCACACCAGCCACCGCCTGCTGCACACGGAATACACCGCCCGGGGCACTTGGATCGCCACCCCGCCGGCCGCGTTCCGTGGTGTCGCCACGCCGAACAGCTCCACTGGTACACGAAAGGCGGATTCGCCGTGCTGACCATCCCGCCGGACGTCGCCGAGGCCAGTGCCGACCTGATCGCGGCGGTGGACGACGCCGTCGCGTACCGCGGCCCGTACCGCGGCTCGCTCATCCCCGTGCTGCAGGACCTGCGCGCCCGGCACCTCCCCTTGGACGGCACGGCCATGCAACTGGTGGCAGACCGGCTCGGCATCCCCCCGGTCGAGGTGTTCGGGGTGGTGTCGTTCTATTCGTTCCTCGGGACGAATGCCACCGGGACGCACACCATCCGCCTGTGCCGCACGCTCAGCTGCGAGATGGCGGGGGCGAAATCGATCGCGGCACACCTCGAGGAGGTGCTCGGGGTCGGCTTCGGTGGGACCACCGCGGACGGGCTGTTCACCCTGGAGTGGGCGAACTGCATCGGGCGCTGCGACGCCCCGCCTGCCATGCTCGTCGACCAGCGGGCGCTCGGGCACCTGACCCCGGCGTCGGTGGACGAGGTCATCGGCGCGCTGCGCGCGGAGGCCGCGGAGGGCTGACCCCCTGGCTGACCGCAGGCTGACCCGGGCGTCATCCCGCGGCCGCCTGCATCGCCCGCGGACGCATGATCCGGCTCCGCGGGTGCGCGGGTGCGCGGGTGCGCCGCCGAGGGCGAGGTTCCGATCCAAGTGCGATACCTAGCTCTTCTAGGCATTATCCGTCTTCGGGATGTCTTCCGTCAGGAAGTCTTCCCGACGTTGACGTTTCGTCGGGGGTTTCGGTCACTTGGCGCCCTCAGTCAGCGGGCTCTGGGTGATCGAAGGCGCCAAGTGACGCATTGAGGGCGAGAATCGGCTATCGAACGGGCAGTTGGCGCCCTCGATCCGGATGTTCACCCGGATCGACGTCTCCAACTGCCCGTAACTCCCCTGCCCGGGTCCGAGGAGCCGGCCGACTGCCGAACCTCGCGGCGGCGCTCGCCCCACCCGCCGCGGCCCTCGAATGTGGCTCGGCGAGGATTCGGATAGCGGGCGAGGGTTCCCGGGCTCGCCTTCATCGCCGCGCCGGACAACGAGGAGGTGGCCGCGCGGCTCGGGTTGGATGACCGGCTCGCGCAGGTGCGGGCCGAGCGCGAGCGGCTCGTGTCGGCGGAGTACCGCGCGGGGCTGGTCGGGACGCTGGGCCTGCAGCCGCTGCGGTAAGGCGACGGCGGGCGGCCCGCTGGCCGGAGGCGCGGTGCCGATCCGAGTGCGAGGTCTCGAGTGTGGGTCGGCGAGGGTTCGGATCGAAAGCGAGGGTTCCAAGCCTCGCCTTCGATTCAATCCCTCGCCCGCTGCTTCAGTGGTCCGGCGCTCCAAGCCTTTCCCCCCGTGTGCCGGCAGCCTTGGTAAGGGTTCGAACCGGTGGTGTGGCCTATGCCCCTCACCGTGGGTGCGAACCCTCACCGACCGTGTGGGCAGCGCGCCACCCCCGGCCCGCACCCAGGAGGGAACCATGAGCACCACCACTCCCAAGATCCGGCCCGACGTCTCGTACTGGGCCTACCTCATCCCCGGGGGCGCGCTGTTCCTCGCGATCATCGTGCTGCCGTTCGTGATGAACATCTACTTCAGCCTGACCCGCTGGCCGGGCCTGGGCGATCCCACCTTCATCGGCCTGGAGAACTACACCCGGCTCTTCCAGGATGCGGTGTTCTGGACGTCGTTCCGGAACTCGATCGCGATGATCGTCGCGATGGTGGTGGTCCCCACCCTGCTGGGCCTCCTGCTGGCCGCGGTCCTCTTCGACTACATCGGCAAGAAGTTCTCCGGCCAGGTCTCCTCCGGACTGCGCGCGGTCTACTACCTCCCGCAGATCCTGCCCGTCGCCGTCGTCGGCATCCTCTGGAGCTGGATCCTCAACCCGCAGACCGGTGCCCTCAACGTGGTGCTCCGTTCACTCGGGCTCGACGCGCTCGCGCTGAACTGGCTCGGCAGCACGGACACGGCGCTGCCGTCCGTGATGACCGTGATGGTGTGGGTGCAGATCGGGTACCCGGTGGTCATCTTCATGTCCGCCCTCCAGCGCGTGGACCCCGAGCTGTACGAGGCCGCGGAGCTCGACGGCGCCGGCTGGTTCACCCGGTTCCGCGCCATCACCCTGCCCCAGATCAAGCCCGAGACCTTCGTGGTCACGCTCACCTGCACGATCGCCGCGCTGAAGGTCTTCGGCCCGATCTACGTGCTCACCCGCGGCGGCCCGGAGAACTCCACCAACGTGCCGTCCTACTTCGCCTACCAGAACTTCTTCCCGAAGTCCCAGGTGGGATACGGCGCCGCCATCGCCACGGTCCTCACCGTGATCGTCCTCGTGGTGGCCGCCGTGTTCATCGTGCTCCAGACCCGCAGCGAGAAGAAGGAGGCGGAGGGGCGATGACCGTAGCCACTGTTCCCCAGACCAAGTCCCCCACCTTCACCGCCAACCGTGACCGCCACAAGCGCGGGGCGATGCGGTGGGTCATCCTCGGAATCATCGTCCTCGGCGCCGTCGTGATGATGATCCCGTTCGTGATCATGCTCCTGAACTCCTTCAAGTCGCCGCAGGAGTACTCGAACTCCGGCCCCCTCACCTTCCCCACCGAGTTCTACACCCAGGGCCTCACGAACTTCTGGACCCGGGTCAACTACCCGGAGAAGCTGCTCAACTCGATCATCATCTCGAGTACCGTCGCCGTGGCGGCCACCCTCATCTCGCTGCTCAACGCCTACGCCCTCGGCGTGGGGCGGGTGCGCGGGAAGGCGTGGCTGGTGGGAGTCTTCATGCTCGCCAACATGATCCCCCAGGAGTCATTGGTCTACCCGCTGTACTTCATTGCGAAGCAGGTGGGCTCTACAACTCGATCTGGTCCGTGGTGATCATCTTCACGGTGATCCAGAGCGCCTTCGGCACCTACCTGCTGGCCTCCGTGCTCGGCACGTTCCCGCCCGCGCTCCTGGAGGCCGCCCGTCTCGACGGCGCCTCGCGGTGGACCATCCTCTGGCGGGTGGTGTACCCGATCACGCGGCCCACACTCTCAGTCCTCATGATCTTCTTCTTCATCTGGACGTGGAACGAGTTCTTCATCCCCCTCGTGATGCTCATCGACAACTCGTCGCAGACCATCCCGGTGGCGCTCGCCGCCCTCCAGGGCGACCGGCTCATGGACGTGCCGACCATCAACGCGGGTTCGCTCATCTCGCTGCTGCCGGCGGTCATCTTCTTCCTCATCTTCCAGCGGACGCTCACGCGCGGCATCACATCCGGCGCGGTCAAGTAAGGACCACGAATGAAGTTCACCGACGGCTACTGGAAGACCCGGCCGGGCCTCGACGTGCTCCGCGGCGTGCAGATCGTGGGGATGCGGGGCGACGGGGACTCCCTCACCGCCTTCGTCGCCACCGGACGCATCCGTGACCGCGGCGACACCCTGAACCGCCCGCTCCTCACCGTCACCCTCACGGCCGCCGCCGACGGCGTCATCCGGGTCCGGCTCGCCCACCACTTGGGCGGCGTGCCCGCCCGCCCGCGGTTCGCGCTCGACGACGCCGGCGCGGGCGCCGTCGTCGACGGCCGCACCCTCCACGCGGACCGCCTGTCGGCGACCTTCGGCGACGACGACGGCGACTGGCTGCTCACGTTCCGCGAGGGCGACCGGGTGCTCACCTCCTCGATCCCGCGCTCGATCGCGCACGTCAGCGGCCCGGACGGCGCGTTCGTCCACGAGCAGCTCACCCTCGACGTCGGCGAGTACGTCTACGGCCTGGGGGAGCGGTTCGGGCCGTTCGCCAAGAACGGCCAGTCGGTCGACATCTGGAACGAGGACGGCGGCACGTGCTCCGAGCTGGCGTACAAGAACATCCCGCTGTACGTCTCCTCGCGGGGGTACGGCGTGTTCGTGGACTCCCCGGACCGGGTGTCCTTCGAGGTGGCGAGCGAAGTGGTGTCGCGCGTGCAGTTCTCCGTCCCGGGCGAGGTGCTCGAGTATCTGGTCATCGCCGGGCCGACGCCGGCGGACGTGCTGGACCGCTACACCGCCCTGACGGGTCGGCCCCCGGCCGTCCCCGACTGGTCCTACGGCACCTGGCTGTCGACGTCGTTCACCACCAACTACGACGCGGAGACGGTGCTGTCGTTCGTGGACGGCATGGCGGAGCGGGGCCTGCCGCTCTCGGTGTTCCACTTCGACTGCTTCTGGATGCGGGGCTTCCACTGGAGCGACTTCGTCTGGGACCCGGACACGTTCGCGGACCCCGCGGGCCTGATCCGCGCCCTGCACGAGCGCGGCCTGCGCGTGTGCGTGTGGATCAACCCCTACCTCGCCCAGCGCGGCCACCTCTTCGAGGAGGGCCGTGAGGCCGGGTACCTCGTGAAGCGGCCGGACGGGTCGGTGTTCCAGTGGGACCAGTGGCAGGCGGGCATGGCACTGCCGGACTTCACCAACCCCGACGCCACCGCGTGGTACGTCTCGAAGCTGCGTGCCCTGCTCGAGATGGGGGTGGACGCCTTCAAGACGGACTTCGGCGAGCGGATCCCCACGGACGTGGTCTGGCACGACGGCTCGGACTCCCAGCGGATGCACAACTACTACACCCACCTGTACAACAAGGCGGTGTTCGACCTGCTCCGCGAGGTGCGG
>Ga0209747_1001023_pt1 | contig 15123 bp, 5 predicted proteins | sample BarGraNGADG00311_FD_184498 | JGI IMG/M metagenome (GOLD analysis project Ga0209747, IMG submission 184498) | Arctic peat soil microbial communities from Barrow, Alaska - Barrow Graham LP Ref core NGADG0011-311 (SPAdes) (version 2) | ecosystem: Environmental > Terrestrial > Soil > Wetlands > Peat ... | reverse complement strand
TCTTCTTCAGCAGGTGTAATTATGACTCCCTTGCTCCTGAGCGTGGCAATTGCCATATTCATGAGATGCAATGCTCCAAGTCCATGCTGAAATCTGCTGTGAGTCGCACCGGGATATACAAAACTCGTCAATCCAAGTTGCTTGATGTTCCTCAGCCTTTGAAACCAGGGATGCTCGATAAGGTCAAAAACAAACTCTCCCGGGATGCTTATAAAACCATAAACAGGATCATTAATTATTTTTCGCTTATTAGTCAGATAAACCACCTGGAAATTTTTAGCTACAAATTTAGGAATTAAGAGCATTTAACTGCAAAGGTCGCAAAGATTTTACTCAAAGTTCGCAAAGGTTTGGTTTGCCCACCATCCCGCCTATGTTGTTTTTTGCCCCCCTGCCCTCCTAAAGGGGGGATTAAATCTCTGTAATAGAGTGTATTTAAACTTAACGGAACTGAATTAGTCTTCCTTTAGGGTGAAGGTGGCTAAGCGGCCATGGGCATTGAAATATAGAAAATGTCTTTTCTATGCTGAATAACATATAATATTATTGCCACATTTGTAATTAATTCCGTCTTTATAGCGTCAAAGATTGATCACCTTCTGATTATTTCGAATTTAACCAGTGTTTTTATGAAAATTGAGATTCAGGGACTTAACCAGATATATCCAAATGGGAACCATGCATTGAAAGATATTAACATCGAGTTTGGAACCGGAATGTTTGGGCTGCTTGGACCAAATGGCGCCGGGAAGTCAAGCCTGATGAGAATTTTAGTTACCCTTATGAAACCAACTTCAGGTTTAGTTCTGGTTGATGGAAAAGATATACAGAAACATAGGAAAGAACTCAGGAGTATTCTTGGTTACCTGCCGCAGGATTTCAGGTTTTTTACATCTCTTAAAACCTGGGAATTCCTCGATTATTCAGGCTCTCTTGCCGGATTAAGAAACAAAAAAGAGAGAATTGCTGAAGTCGACAGGCTTCTTGATCAGGTCGGACTTCTTGAGGTCCGCGACAGACAGGCTAACAGGTTATCAGGAGGTATGAAGCGACGGCTGGGTATCGCTCAGGCGCTGATTGGCAATCCTAAAATTATTGTCGTCGATGAACCAACAACAGGTCTTGATCCCGACGAAAGAATACGATTCAGGAACATCTTGTCGCAATTGAGTCAGCACGATGTAACAATCATTCTTTCAACCCATATTGTTGGTGACATCTCATCAACATGCCAGGGAATGGCGCTTCTTAACAAAGGAGAATTGGTCTTTTCCGGTTCACCTGAAACGTTGGTAAAACATGCTGAAGGTCATGTATTTAAACTTACCCTGAACCCATATGATTATGAACGCGTAAAAGAACATTATAATGTTATTTCTACCATACCGGTGGAAACAGGATGGGAAGTGCAGATCGTTTCCGATAATGTTCCTGACTTCAGTCTGACAAACATTGTTCCAAACATCGAACATGCATATGTATATTTTATGGAGCACAAGTTACACACAGAAATTACTGATTAACAATAATATAAGTCAATGGCATTTCTTCATAATATAAGAACTGTAGCAAAATATGAGGCAAAGACCCTGAGAAGAAGCTGGTTTTTCAGGCTCTTCACTCTGGGTGCGCTTTTCATTTTCACAATTATGAATATCGGACTTTTTTCGCCAATTGGTGATGAGAACTGGGAGCTGGTTTCAATCTCATCATCAGTTCCGCTTATGAACCTCTACCTGCTTAATATCGGACAAGCTATTGTCGTGATTTTTCTGGCAGCTGATTTTCTTAAAAGAGATAAGAAACTTGATACAAATGAAGTTTTATATACCCGGTCGATGTCTAATTTTGAGTATGTTATCGGAAAGACCTGGGGGATCCTGCGCTTATTCCTGGGTCTTAATATCGTGATACTCTCGATCGGTATGCTGATGAACATCATATCAAACAGCATGAAAGTTGATTTAATGTCGTATATATCCTACCTGCTAATAATATCTGTACCTACAATAGTATTCAGTCTGGGTCTGGCCTTTGTATTGATGTCAGTTATCAGAAATCAGGCTATAACCTTCCTGGTACTCTTAGGAATCGCAGCTCTTGATATCTTCTACCTCTGGTTCAGAATAGGAACAATTTTTGATTATATGGCATTTGGAATTCCGGTATATAAATCGGGTGTTATCGGGTTTGACAACCTGAGTTTTATTGTTAATCAAAGGCTTCTCTATTTCTTCCTTGGCATGGCACTCGTTTTAGCAACAGTGTTATTATTCAAGCGATTGCCTCAATCCAGATTACACGGAATACTGACGGTCATATTTCTCTTTGTTTTTATGGCCGGAGCAGGAATATGCGGGTTCAACACATATTCAGTATACAGAAATGGCAAAAATTTCAAAAATCTTGTTATCGAGACAAACAGAAAATTCGAGAATAAAAATTTTGTGTCTGTAACTGATGCCGCAATAACGTTTATTCATAAAGGGAAATCATTTGAAGCAACTTCAAATCTTAAAATAATTAATGATAACAAAGAGCCTCTTGACCGGTACCTCTTTTCCCTTAATCCTTCATTGAATGTTCTGAAAGTAACCGCTGAGGGGCAGGACCTGAAATTTTTAAGAACAAATCAGATAATTGAAATTGATCGCGGGAGAAAACTTGATCCAGGAAAAGCTGACAGTCTTACTATTTCATACTCAGGCACTATTAACGAATCATTTTGTTACCCAAATTACGCGGATAATATAAAAGAGACTCCCTACAGAATAGCTTTTTTGAATGTAAATAAACGGCAGGCTTTCCTTGATGAAAAGTATGTCCTGTTAACTCCTGAAACTCATTGGTATCCGGTAGCAGCCCTGAATTATTATCCGGATAATCCGGCCAGGATCAAGATTGATTTTACTAACTATTCTCTCCGGGTTAAAAAGGAAGAAGGGCTTTCAGCAGTTTCACAGGGAAGAATGAAAACTGAAAACGGGTACACTATTTATAAACCTGACTCCCCGCTGACAGGTCTTACACTTGCTATTGGCAATTACCTGTCTGATACTCTTAAAGTTGATTCCGTTGCTTATATCAGTTATTACTTCCCGGGGCATGATTATTACAAAAAAGATCTTAGTGAGATTAAAGACACTCTACCAAATCTTGTTTCAGGTATAATGAGGGAACTTGAGACCAGTTTCTCCACCAGATATCCCTTTAAGACGCTGAGCCTGGTGGAAGTACCGGTTCAGTTTTATTCATATCCGAAGAAAAATACCCAGACCAGGGCAGAGGTTCAGCCATCAATGGTTCTTCTTCCTGAAAAATTATCGACAATTGAGAATGCCGGATTTTATAAAAGATTTAAAAGTCAGAAAAGAAGAATGGCCCGTAATAACCAGATTATTACAGACAAGGAATTGCAGGTAAGGCTATTTAACGATTTTATCAGGAATGTATTTATCAGTGGTGAAAATTATTCATTTAAAAACGGCGTGCCTTCGAATGAACCTTTAAGATATCGTCTGGGTCCGAGTTTCTATTTTTTCAAGAATAATTTTTACTCAGATGATTTTCCGGTCATAAATGCTGTTTTTGAATCGCATCTTCAGCATTTAACCCGTCAGGGAGACGGGGATGGTTTCATGGCCGGGTTTGGCGCCCTCTCTGATAACGACAAAGCAAATCTCATTCTGAAAAACACAAGCTTCAGGGATCTGCTCGCAAAGAATCCTTCGGGCGATACAATCCGAACAGTCTTAACAGTAAAAGGCGACTGGCTCTTTAATTTTTTAAGATCTAAAGCCGGATTAAGGGAATTCAAACCATGGTTTTCGGAATACATTGATAATCATCGTTTTAAAAAAATAGATATTCAAACGTTAAATAAAGATATAAAAGAAAAATTCGGCTTTGAATTCTACCAGACACTTGATGCCTGGTTCAACAGTAAAGAACAGCCAGGATTTCTTTTCACCGATTTAAAAGCAACCGAAATCATTATAGGAGACAGATCGAGATACCAGGTGACTTTCATTGCTTCAAACCCTGAACCGGTTGTCGGACTATTTAATATATCTTTTCGTATGGAAGGACAGAGTAAGAAAGCTCAAGGAATGATTTCATTCCTGAATAAAATATTGGAGGATCAATCACAAGGTCGGGGTATGGAGGCTTCAGACATCTCAAAGATAGTATTCATGGGACCACATGAAGCAAAGAAAATAGGAATAGTACTGGATGATGAGCCAAGGCTGATGATGATAAACACCCTGTTTGCAAAAAACATCCCGGGTGAAGTAGACCTGGCAGTCAATCAGGTTATAAAAGCAAGAAGTGATACCAAGGAATTTTCAGGAGAAGAGACTCTTGCTTCAATCCCAGGCTTTTCAGATCCTGCAGAAATAGTTGTTGATAATGAGGATCAGGGTTTTAATTCCAGTAAACAAAACATATCAAGCCCTCTGAAAAAGTTTCTCGGCGTAAAAAACAAGAATCAAAACACCTATATGAAGATAAGCGATTGGAATACTCCTGAGTATTGGCAACCAGTCGTACTTACATCTTATTTTGGAAAATATATCCGTTCTGCAGTCTATACAAGATCAGGAACAGGAGATAAGTCGATAACCTGGAATACAATTATTAAGGAGCCCGGATATTATGATATCTATTGCTATATAGGAAAGGTTGTCGACAGAATGACGGTAAAGACGGGAAATGTCTCTGATGATTCTGAAAATCAAGATGATGAATCAAAGGGTAACAGTCCGTACAAAGACATGCATTATAAAGTATATCACGATGAAGGTGTGGATGATATTTCTCTTGACTACGAACACGCGGAAGGAGGATGGAATAATCTCGGACGTTTTTACCTCTCGCATGATACGGCTAAAGTTGTATTGACAAATAAATCATCAGGAAGAATTGTGATAGGCGATGCTGTTAAATGGGTGAAACAGAATTAGAAGAAAGAAAGGGAGAAGAGGAGAAAGGGTGAAGGGGAGTTTTGAAGGGAGGTTGGGAGGTAAAAAAGGCGGAGAAAAGAATACCTTAATATAAAAGATGAAAAAACAGAATTAAGAATAAATAACATAAATATGAAATACTTTGCCAAAATGATAAAAACACAACTCTCAGTATTGATTTTGTTGTTTATCTGCAATTTATCAGGTTTTTCACAGGAAGGGCTGACACTTGAAAAGTCTATGAACATTGCAGAGTTGAATAGCCCTGCAATTAAAAAAACCAGACTAAGCCTCATCAGAAACCAGGAGAACCTCAATGCGCAGAATGCTTCGCTGAAATCACAATTCTCGCTATCGCTGGTCCCTCTAAGTTACAATCAGGGAAAGGTATTCAATGAACTCATCTCCAGCTATAACACCCAAAAGAATATTCAGACATCCGGTACGTTTGCTGTAAGGCAGCCAATTATCCTTACTGATGCATCAGTTTCACTGACAAACACTTTTGGCTACCTTGATAGTTACAGCCAATTTGCAGGTACTCAACAACAAAAAGTATTCAGTAATAACCTGGCAATTAGTCTGGACCAGCCTCTTTTCACTTATAACAAGACAAAACTTACTCTGAAGGAACTTCAGTTAGCACTTGAAAATGCACAGTTGAACTATGCAATACAATTGCTTGCCCTTGAAAAAGATGTTACGCAGGCATTTTATTCCGTCTACCAACAGCAGCAGAGCCTCGAAATTGCAAATCAGGCATATCAGAATATGCAAAAGAGTTATGAAGTCTCTAAAAACAAGGTTGATGCCGGCATATCACCAAGGGAAGAGATGTTCCAGGCAGAACTCAACCTTGCAACCACAAAATCGGATTTCGAAAATAAGCAGGTATTACTTGAAAACGCAAAAGATGACTTTAAAGTTCTTATTGGAATGAGCCTTTATGATGATCTTCTTGTAATACCGAATATTGCTGTAGATACAGTAATAGTTGGTATAGCATTCGCAATTGAACAGGGACTGCATAACAGGATGGAACTTCGCCAGAGAAAGATTGATATTGAAACATCGCAGTTCGACCTTATCCAGACTAAGGCCCAGAATGAATTCAAGGGGAGCTTAGGATTATCTATAGGGCTTATCGGAGACAATGAAAAATTCAGGAATATGTACGATAAAGGAAGCAGGACGGATAATGAAGTAGTCTCACTGTCCCTTGATATACCATTATGGGATTGGGGAAGAAGAAAATCGATGATAAAAGCATCTGAAGCAGGGATTGCAACATCGCAAATTGCTTTGGAAGAACAGCAAAACAACATTATTCTGGATATCAGAAAAGTCTACAGAAACCTTCTCAATCTTCGAAACCAGATCGAAATAGCCAGGCAAAACGTAATAAATGCTCAGCTGACCTATGATCTCAATCTTGAAAAATATAAAAACGGCGATCTCACAGGTATGGATCTGAACATTTACCAGAACCAGCTCTCGGACAAGAAGCTTTCTTACACGAATTCGCTGATTTCATATAAACTTGAACTTCTTAATCTTAAAATTCAGACTCTTTATGACTTTGAGAAAAAAGAAGGAGTAACACCAGTAATGACATTAGACAAATAATAATTAATGATAATAAGATGAGAAAAAGTATTTTCATTATTGCAGCTGCAATAACAGCACTTATCAGCTGCAGGAATCAGGAGCAGAACTTGAACGCAGATGTTGAAATCCCGGTTTCAGTCGAAAACATTAAACTGAAATCGATTGAAGAATTTTTAAATACCACCGGTACTGCCTTCCCAAAAGGAGAGATTTTGCTCAAATCAAAAATAACTGCTTCATATTTTCTTGAAAAAAATCCCGGGACCGGAAGATTATGGCAACTTGGTGATAAGATAAAAGCAGGTTCGCTTATCGCCCGGCTTGAGGATAAAGAGTATGTAAACTCCATAAAACTTGAGACGAATCAGCTGAACATGGAACTTACCGAGAGTGAACTTAAAAAAGAGGAGTCGCTCTATGAAAAAGGAGGTGTTACATTAAAAGAGCTTAAGACTGCAGGCATAAATTATGAGAATGCCAAAACGACTGTTGAGAGTTCAAAACTTCAACTTGATAAAACAAGGATAGTTGCATCTATTGACGGGGTAATTGTGGATCTGCCATATTATACCCAAAGCACCCAGGTTGAAACCGGATCAACTATTACAAAAATTATGGATTACCAGATTATGTATATGGATGTCCAGCTGCCTGAGAAGTATATCTCAGTAATAAAACAAGGACAACTGGTTAAGCTTACAAATTATACTATTCCCGAAGATACGATTGTCGGAAATATTACCCAGTTATCTCCTGCTATAAACGCTGATACACGGACATTTAAAGGCAATATTTCAATTAACAATCCAAAAAATCTTCTTCGTCCCGGAATGTTTGTAAAAGCGGATATTATTATAAATCATAAAGACTCTGTAATTGTGATCCCAAAAACGAATATACTCTCGCGTCAGAGGGGAAAAACTGTCTTTATTGTTGATCGTGGAATAGCTATGGAAAGAATTATAGAAACCGGACTTGAGAATGCTACAAATGTTGAAGTTACAAAAGGGCTGATAAAAAATGACCGCATCGTAACAAGTGGTTTTGAAACGCTCAGCAATAAGTCGAAGGTAAAAATTATTAAATAACAGACATGAACAGGATTTCTCAATTTGCTGTAAAATACCCGGTTACAGTTTTAATGCTTGTGCTGGGAATAGTTCTTCTGGGGGTTATTTCCTTCGGTAAACTGGGAACCGATCTGTTCCCCGATCTGAACAATCCCAAGATCTATATTGAACTGAAAGCCGGGCAAAAACCACCCGAGGAGATTGAGAAGAATTATGTTGATCAGATAGAATCTCTTTCGTCGCGTCAGAGTGATGTGGTTAATGTATCATCTGTTTCCCAGGTCGGATCTGCAACAATTACCGTAGAATACGAGTGGAATAAGGATATGGACGAAGCTTTTCTTGATCTCCAGAAAGAGCTTAATGCCTTCAGACAGAATTCTGATCTTGAGAGCTTTACAATATCCCAGTACGACCCTAACGCATCTCCGGTAATGATAGTCGGATTGAAAAATGAGAGCATAACCAATATGGACGAACTCAGGAAAGTAGCTGAAAACTACATCAGGAATGAGTTAGTGCGTATTGAAGGTGTGGCCGATGTAAAACTTACAGGAATTGAGGAAAGTGAAGTTGTTATTGAAACTAATAAATACATTCTCGAATCATTCGGGCTCACATCGGATGTTATTGCTGCACAGATAAATAATTACAACAAAAATGTGTCGGGCGGATCGATCGTTGATATGGGGCTCAAGTATGTAGTGAAAGGAGTAAGTGTTCTGAAAGATATCAATGATCTGGAAAACATAGTTGTAGGCTTCAATCAACCTGAATCGGGAGTATCGGCTCTTACTCAAAATCCAACATCCTCGCCTGCATCAACATCTGCCTCAACATCCGGAAGGGTTCCGATCTATCTGAGAGATGTTGCTAAAATAAAGTTCGCAAACAAGGATCCTAAAAATATTGTCACAATAAACGGGGAGCGCTGTATAGGTTTATCAATTTATAAAGAACCGAAATTTAATACAGTTGAAGTTGTAAAGAGTCTTAATAAGGCATTCTCGGGTCTTGCAAAAGCACTTCCAGGATATCAGTTTATAGGTATACAGGATCAGGGCAAATATATTAACAATGCCATTAAAGAGGTTAAGAATTCCACATTGGCCGGCATTTTTCTGGCAGTAATAATTCTTTATGTTTTCCTTAGACGTATCGGTACAACAATGGTAATTAGTGTTGCAATACCAATTTCTATAATTGCAACTTTTAATCTTATGTATTTCAGCCATTTAACATTAAATATCATGACTCTTGGCGGGCTAGCGCTTGGTGCAGGCAGGCTGGTCGATGATGCAATTGTTGTACTTGAAAACATTACCAGGAACCGGGAGGCAGGCATGCCACTGAAAGATGCAGTAATAATCGGGACCGGACAGGTTGGGGGTGCCATAACTGCTTCAACCGTTACGACTATTGTTGTTTTTCTGCCAATAGTTTATCTCCATGGGGCATCCGGCGAAATGTTCAAGGATCAGGCATGGACAGTTGCATTTGCTCTTATCTCCTCACTCTTTGTGGCAATGCTTGTGATCCCAATGTTGATGAACACACTTTTCCGTGATAAAAAGGGTGCTGAGACCAAACATATAAATAGTCCGCTTCAGTTCAGGTGGTATTCACGTTTTCTTTCTACAGTTCTGGAAAAGAGAAAACTGATAATATTCCTTTCAGTTATACTAATGGCTCTTAGTGCACTTCTGATCCCAAGACTTGGAAGTGAATTTATGCCAAAGGCTGTTTCATCTGAATTTTCAATTGAATTAACACTTCCTGAAGGCACCAGCCTGACTGAAACTCAAAGTACTGTCCAAAAGAGTGAGGGAATTATTAAAGAACTGCTTGGTGATAAAACAGAAATGATTTACAGCCAGGCAGGAGGTGATAACAATTCATCTATAGCACAATCGACAATTACAAAGAATGATAACTATGCCAAATTTAAAGTTATTCTTAAAAAGGAATATTCCAAGAATTCGGACCAGTCTATAAATCTGGTGCAGCAATATCTAAAAACATTACCGGCTGATATTAAGGTAACCCTTACCCGCGAAGAAAGCGCATTACAAACAACATTAGGTATTAACACTGCCCCTTTTGTTGTAGAAATAAAAGGGAAGGAATATCCTGAAATGGAAAGGATACTCAATGAAACCAAATCAGTTCTTCAGTTAAATACCGGACTGTATAATATCTCCACCTCGCTTGATGAAGGAACACCCGAGGTAGAAATCGTTATTGACCGATTCAAAACCAGTTACTTCAATGTAACTGTCGACAATGTAATCAATCAGATAAAAAATTATCTGACTGGTGCGGCAGCGGGAAGCTTTGAAAAAGACGGAGAAATGAAGGATATCACCGTCAAACTTGAAGATCTCTCATTAAAACAGCTTCAGGATCTTATGATCACTGCCGGGACAGTTAAATTACCATTGAGTGAACTGGCTAATATTAAGACCGTTGTGACACCCAGGGAAATAACAAGATCTGGCCAATCCAGAACCTGCTATATTTATGCAATGGTCAATAAAACTAAACCATTTGACAGGATAGTAAAAGATTCTGAAACCTCTCTCAGGAATATTGCTCTTCCTTCAGATTATAAAATAAATATAACAGGGGAAGAACTTAAAAGGAAGGAGACCATGTCAAACCTTTCGTTCGCCCTCATTCTTTCAGTAATTCTTGTCTTCATGGTACTCGCAGCTGAGTTTGAATCTATTATTCAGCCGTTTGTAATTTTATTAACCATGCCTTTTGCTGCAGTAGGCACAATTCTGACATTCCTGATCTTCGGTAAATCACTGAACATGATGGCCTACATTGGAATAATAATGCTCTGCGGGATTGCAGTAAGTAATGCGATCATCCTGATTGACAGGATAAATCAGCTCCGGGAAAGCGGGCTTGACAAGAAGGACTCAATTATAACAGCGGGATCGCAAAGGATAAGGCCAATATTGATGACAAGCCTGACAACTATTTTTGCACTCGTTCCTCTGACAATCGGAATAGGTGAAAGTGCTTCCCTGAGATCTCCTATGGCCCTTGCTGTTATCGGCGGTATGATATCTTCCACACTTTTAACACTTGTTGTTATTCCCTGCGTTTATTGGGTCTTCGATAGTTTAAGCAGTTGGATGAGAACGACATTAACAGTATAGCACGAATAATTCTCTTATAAGACCAAAATGGATTTTATTCTAAAAAGAAGAATTTTTATCAGTATGCTCTTTATAGGGCTTACAATGCTGGGCTATGTGTCATACAAAAAACTTTCGGTTGAGCTTTTTCCAAATGCACAGCTTCCAACTCTGATAGTTGAGGTTGATACTCCTCTTGAAATGGATCCGTCATATATCGAAACACAGGCAATAATACCAATTGAAGGGGCGATAGGCACGCTTGAAGGAATTGAAAAAATAGAATCAAACATCTCTTCTCATAGCGGAACCATTATGATCTATTATAATCAAAATGCCAATCTCAAATATGCGAATCTGAAACTCCAGGAGAAAATTGACATACTAAAGAGCTCAATTCCTGTTGAATTTCTAATAAACGTCATTAAAATAGATCTTAAACAACTTACAAACCAGTTTATAACGCTGCAGGTAAGAGGTGAAGGAGGAATAGACAGGATCAGAAATATAGCTGACAGGGAAATTAAACCGGAATTTGAAAATATCTCAGGGATTGCAGGAGTTCAGGTTTATGGTGGTCAGGAGAACTCCATTGAGGTCCGCCTTCATGAAAAAGCATGTAAGGCAAATGGCATTTCAATCGGGCAGATCAGGAGTTTACTTAATAATAATGGAACTAACAAAGCATTTGTCGGAAAGGTGGCTGATGGAAAAACCAAGCTGTTTGTGAATGTTACTTCGCAATATACCGACGTAAAAGAAATTGGTAATCTTACAGTTAAGACTAACGGTCCGGTTCTATTACGCGATGTGGCCGATATTATCTATGGTGTAAAGGAACAGAGTTCTTACAGTAGGGTTAACGGACTTAATGCTGTAACCATTACCCTCGTTAATGACAATCAGGCGAATCTTATAGATCTCTCACATGCGTCATTGAATCTCGTTAAAGACCTGAATAAAAAACTTGCCTCCTCCGGAGTTGAGATTGTTGTCCAGAACAACAATGCGGAAATAATGGAGAAAAACATTAATGAGATCATTCACCTGGCAATCACCGGAGGACTGCTGGCAGTATTGATTTTATGGTTTTTTCTCAGGAATGTCCGGCTTGTAACTATAATAGCAGTTTCAATCCCGGTGTCAGTATATGCAGCGTTTAATTTCTTCTATGCATTCAATATCTCAATTAATAGCCTGACACTTGTCGGTATGGCACTCGCTATCGGGATGCTGGTTGACAACTCTGTGGTTGTTCTTGAAAATATCTATCGTCTGGCCGGACAGGGAAAGGACCCGGGTATAGCTGTTAAACAAGGCACCAGGGAAGTCTGGATATCTATTTTTGCCGGAACTCTTACTACTATAATAGTTTTTCTGCCTTTTATCTTTTCCAGCAACTTCCTGGTAAAAATGATAGGCAAGAATATCGGGGTTTCTATCATTTCAACTCTCTTAATATCTCTAATGGTTGCACTCTTTTTTATTCCTATGGCAACTTATTTTCTGCTGACCCGATCATCAAGAACTAATTCAGATATTTTTAAAAAGCTTTCGATTCATAACAGGCTTATCCAGGGCTACCATCTTGTATTAAAGGCAAGTATGCGAAAACCCGCAACCACAATTATCGGAACACTGGTAATCTTCTTTGCGGCATTACTAATCAGCCTTACTTTAAGTATCAGCAATGAACAGGAACTACAGACACCAAATTTCAGACTTTCTGTAACAATGCCAGGAGGTTCAACACTTGAAAAGACAGATGCAGTCGTCTCTGATATTGAATCAAGGCTGGCTTCGCTTCCAGAAAAAGAAGACATTGTGAGCCGTATTGAGGAAGAGCAGGCTACAGTAACAATTAACCTCTTAAAGGATTGGGATAAAAAAAGTAAAAGGACACTGCCAGAGATAAAAAATGATATTTCGGATAAGGTAAAGAAGATATCATCAGCCGAAGTAAATATGGATGAATTATCATCCAGCGGCGGGTTTTCAGGAGGAGGGATTGGTGAAGATACCTATAACCCCGGCTCAGATTTTATGGACCTTCTGGGTATCGGATCAAAGAAGGAAAGTGTAATAATTAAGGGCCAGAATTTTGAACAGATGAAAAACCTGGCAAATGATATTAAATCATACGAAGAGAATCTCTCAACCATAAACAGTGTGAATATCAATGTCCAGGAAAATAAACCTGAAGTACATCTCCTTTTCGATATGGACTTCATCGGACGAAATAATTTCACACTGATCAACCTGGCATCCGCTCTCTCCACCTTTGGCAGGGAATACTCATCAGGTGCTACTTTTAAACAGGGAACTGACAGCTATGATATTATGATTAAGTATGCTGATGAAGCAGGTGAACCAAAAGAGAACAGGGATAAGACGATTGATGATCTTAAACACCTGGAAGTCAGTGGCACTAATGGGTCGGTGATGGAAATGGGGGAGCTTTCCAGAATTGTTTTCTCATCGGGAATGGGTAGCATTCACAGGGAGAATCAGGAAAAAAGGATTACAGTAACCTATGATTTTAAAGAAGAGATTAAAAACTCCAAAGAGCTGCTGCAGGGAGCAAGAATGGAGGTTGAATCCATAGTAGCCGGGATGCATATTCCTGCAGGAATTGCTATTGAAGTTGTCCATGAGGAGGATGAGCTTAAAGATTTTTACTACCTGATAGGAGTTGCTTTTCTTCTAATATTCATGATCCTGGCTGCCGTGTTCGAATCACTTGCCACTCCCATTGTTCTGATGTTCAGCATCCCGCTTGCTGCACTTGGATCACTTATTGCCCTGATACTCACCGGAAACTCGCTTCTGAATGCAAACACCCTTACCGGATTTCTGATTCTTCTCGGAGTCGTTGTTAATAATGGGATAATACTGATTGATTATACAAATATTCTCCGCAAGAGGGGTTATCGTGTGCAAAGAGCTCTTATGACTGCCGGTATGGCCAGGTTGCGTCCAATTCTCATAACTGCCTCAACAACTGTTATTGCCATGGTTCCATTAGCAATGGGAAAGGCAGAATTTGTATCAGTAATTGGTGCTTCCTTTGCAATTACTGTAATAGGCGGATTGACTTTGAGCACTCTGCTGACGCTGGTGTTTATCCCTACTTTTTATACGGGACTTGAAAATGCTTTAAATTGGCTTTATTCATTAAGCTGGAAAAACAAACTTATACAGTTCATTCTTTTTACTGTAACTATATTCTTGATTTACATTTATATAGATAAATTTCTCTGGAAACTCATTACAACCATACTTGCAATAATTTTAATCCCTGCAACTACCTGGTTTGTGATGAACAGTCTGAGGAAAGCCAGAGAAACAATTATCGCTCCGGATGAGAACATTAATATCTATGTTCAAAGTCTTGTAAAAATATATGAAAGGGAGAACCGGTGGGCAAGAGAATGGAAAGCAGGCGCGCGGATAAGGAAACGGTTAGGGCTTCAAAAACAATATCATTCTTTTAAGGATATGAGCCAGGTAGCCTGGCAGGTTCCATTGCTTGGATATATTATCTACTTCACCTATTTTTATCTCCATAAGGGTTTCTGGATCTTTGTTTTCAGTCTGGGAACATGGTTTATCCTCTCAGGGATATGGACTTCTTTCAGTGAATTCTTTTCGAACATCTACGCAAACGGAAAGAAAAGGTGGATTAAAAAAATATCCGGAGTAATAGATTTTGTAATTTTCTGGATCATCCCGTTTCTTAACCTGATCTGGTTTCATCATAAATGGGAAAACCTCATGGTCGTGCTCATCCTTGGATTCCTTTGGTTCTCGGGTCTTGCAATCTATAAAACCGGACAAAAGCTTACCAGGGAAAACATTGATATTTACAGGCTTGAAGGACGATTTAAAGGGTTGAGAAAGACTTTTTATAAGATTGTTGCAGCAGTACCGTTGATCGGGAAAAAGAAAAAACCATTTAAAGCGCTGAGCTGTGTATCGCTGAATATAGGGAACGGAATGTTTGGATTACTGGGTCCTAACGGGGCCGGAAAAACAACTTTAATGAGGATCATATGCGGAATCCTTGAACAGAGCTACGGTAAGGTCTGGATCAATGGCCTCGATACCCAGAAAATGAGAGAAGAACTGCAGGGGCTCATAGGTTATCTGCCACAGGAATTCGGTAGTTATGAGAACATGACAGCACATGAATATCTTCACTACCAGGCCATTTTAAAAAATATTATAGATGTAAAGACCAGGGAAGAGAGAGTGACTTATGTGCTTAATGCCGTTCATATGGAAGAACGCCGCCATGATAAAATCGGATCTTATTCAGGTGGCATGAAACAA